>Ga0101944_10002363_pt1 | contig 30950 bp, 23 predicted proteins | sample DewCreD2012metaG_FD_75245 | JGI IMG/M metagenome (GOLD analysis project Ga0101944, IMG submission 75245) | Hot spring sediment bacterial and archeal communities from British Columbia, Canada, to study Microbial Dark Matter (Phase II) - Dewar... ... | reverse complement strand
GTTCGGGCAAGACCACCCTGCTCAACTGCCTGGGAGGGTTAGACCAGCCTACGCGCGGAACCGTGATCGTATTTGGGAAAGAAGTCTCCAAAATGACCGAGGAACAGGCCACCCGCTGGCGGCGCGAGCAGGTGGGCTTTGTGTTTCAGTCTTTCGGCCTGCTTCCGACCCTCTCGGCTTACGAGAACGTGGAGCTAATCCTGCGCATTGCCGGCCTTGGAGAGAAACAGCGCCACGCCCGCGCCATCGAAGTCTTGCAGTTGGTGGGCCTGGGCAAATGGATTCATCACCGCCCTTATGAAATGTCCGGCGGACAGCAGCAGCGGCTGGCAATCGCCCGCGCCCTGGCAAACCGCCCGCCGCTCATCCTGGCAGACGAACCCACCGGCGAATTAGACTCAAGCACTGCCAACGAAATCCTGGCCTTCTTCCGCAACATCGTAGACAGCGAAGGCGTTACCCTGCTGGTAGCCTCGCACGACCCACTGGTAGATAAATACGTAGACAGCATCTACCAGATGGCCGATGGGCAGATCACCATCCAAGCCGGGCAGAATGGGCCAGTACAGTCAATTACTACTTCCATGATATAATATTTAAAGTATGACCGTATGACTGTATGGAGGTACGTATGATTGGCACAGCTCGTATTCAAGAAAAAGGCCAGGTAACGATTCCGCGCACAATCCGCCGGCAGCTCAACTTAAAAAAAGGTGATCTGGTCACCTTTATCAGCACAGAGAACGGCGTTCTGATCAAAACCCTCGACCTGGCAGCCAGTGATTTACTGGCAGCGCTGGAAAAATCTCTGCTGGCACGAGGTATTCAGTTATCTGATGTTCTAGAGCGCTCCCAAAAAGTAGGAGCGGATGCTTTAGCACGAGAATTTGATCTCCGCCCAGAGGAACGCAATATACTCTTGCAGGCCCTACAGCTTAAAGCCCAGGCCGCAGTTGAAGCGATCCGTACTGCCGCCGAATCTGGCCCGGAATTATCCGACGAAGAGATAGAGGCAGAAATCCGGGAAACACGAAAACGGCCCTGATATGCTGATCGTTTTAGACACCAACGTCCTCATTTCGGCGATGCTGAAACGCACCAGCAAGCCCGCACAGATTCTTGACGCTGTACTGGAAAGAAAGATCGAATTAGCAATTGATGAACGCATTCTTGAAGAGTATTCCGCAGTAATCCAACGACCGAGGTTAAACATTCCTGCGGAAAAGGCGGACGCCATCCTTCGGTTTATCTCCTTTTCAGCAGTATGGGTTAAAACGCAACCCCTGCAATTTAACCCTCAATTGGTTCAGGACCCTGGCGACTTGCCATTTGCTGAGGTAGCGATTTGCAGCGGGGCAGAAGCGATTGTTACTGGAAACCTGAAACATTTCGAATTTTTGCATGAGCTGCGAATTGAAGTACTTTTACCGGACGCATTCCTAAAGAAATATCTGTATCTATCCAGGTAAAAGAGATTTCCAATCTGCCCGACCGGAAAGCAATGCCATGAACCCTCTGGAAATGATCTTGTTTGCTTCTGCGCGGGCCTCGGCCCACTTTGCGCTGGCGTGCCTGGAACCGTACAACGGACACCTGCGGGCGAAATCCTCTTTTGTAGACCCGGCCGGCGAGATTATGCACTGGCACGAGTTCGGCGACCTGGAAGGCCCCGGCTGGGCGGCCAACGCGGTGGGTGGGGCTAACCTGCTCTACCGCTGGGGGGCCTATGTGGGCGATGCGCGCATCCAGGAACAGGCCGTGGCTTTGATAGACCATGTGTTAGAAGACGGCTTTATTGACCCCGCCAGCGGGCTGATCCACCCCTATTACGAACTGGCACAGCGGCGTTTTTGCTTTAACTACACGCACGGCGACGCCTGGCTCTGCCCCGGCTCGCTCGCCCGCATCGGCACGGACCTGCTCGCCGCCGCGCGCCTGCTGCCTCCCTCCCCCCGAACCGTAAAGCTGGAGCGGGCAGCCTCGGCGTTGGGTCATTGGCTGTTGGCGAACACCCCCTTACTGCCCTCCGGCTGGGTTCCGCGCCGCATCACGCCGCAGGGCCAGCCTTACGACCAATGCCCTACCGGCGGGCCAGACGCCATCTATGACCACTCCGCCGACGGCCTCTTTCTGCTGGAATTATGGGCCAATCTGGCCGCGCGGGGCGAAGATGTTTTCGCCGCCCCGGCCCTGGCGTTAGGCGACGCCTTTGTCGCCCTCGGCGGCCTGTTCGGCTCGATCAACCACGACACCTACGACGATCACGAGAGCGTGGCCTACGCCGCCGCCTTCCGCATCCTGCGCGCCGCCGCTTCGCTCCTCAACCGCCCGGCCTGGCGCAGCTTCGCTGATCAGACGGTCCTGCCCGCCCTGGAAGGCTACCGCATGGCGACCGACCGCAACGGCGTGGCTACGCGCAACCTGCTCTGGATGGAACCATCCTGGGATACCGCTTACCTCTGGGAAAATGCCGAGTCCGCCCACGCTTACCTCGACGCCTGGGCTGATACCGGAAGCGTTCACTACCGCGAGACCGGTTTAGCCATCTTGCGCGCCATTGCTAACCACCATCACGGCGGCCTCGGTTTCCTCACCGAGGGCGTAGATTGGAACAACCACGTCAGCCAGCGCCACCACGTCCACGGCGACTTCTACGGCGACATTAACTACACCGAGCCGCTCCTCAACAACCTGCATCACCTGGGGCCAACCCTGGCCTACTTCGAGCAGACCGGCTTCCGCCCCCCCGCCGGCCTGGACGACGCCGCCGCCATCGCGCTGCTCTCTGGCTTCAGTTCCAGGGCCGTCTCGCCGCCGCCGCCCCTCCTGCAAACCGAGCGCCTCATCTGGCGCGACTGCGATGACGCTGATCTCGACGCTATCTACGCCCTCGTCTATGCTGACCCGGCGGCCAAAGAGGGCGGGTTGGCGGCGGAAGGGACGCCCGCCGAATGGAAAATGCGCTTCGCCCGGCGGCACATCTACCCGCCGGGGCGCTTTGGGCTGAAGGCCATCTGCCTGCGCGAGAGCGGCACGCTCATCGGCCTGATGGGGCTTCAGATCCTCGCTCCAACGCGCGGCGCGGAGATTGATCACCTGCTCACCGCCAGCACCCCCGACCGCGCCGTCAACCAGGACCCGCGCCGCCTCGAAGTGGAGCTGACCTACGCCCTGGGCCGCGCCTGCTGGGAACACGGCTGCGCCCTGGAAATGGGCCGCGCCCTCATCGCCTACGCCTTCCAATGGCTCGGCGTCGGGCGCATCCGGCAGGGCGCGCCGCGCTCCAACGAAAATTCCATCCACCTCATGCGGCAATTGGGTTTCCAGATCGAACCGGCCCTCAACGGGCGCGGCGTGGTCGGCATTCTGGAAAAACCGGCGAGCGCCTGACCTTATGGACGAGCGCGGCGAAATCCAATGGCCGGGGCGCGTCCCCAAAGCCAAACTCCGGCGGCTGTACCGCTCTGATGCGCAGGGTCTGCTCGATGAAGAACTGCTCGACGACGTTGGCACGCTCCTGTACCAGCGCTGTCAGGCCATTTTTACCGTCCACGAGGCCAAACAGGGCCGGGTGCGCTGTCCGCGCTGTCAGCGCCAGGGCCGCGAGACGATCATTCCGCGCCGGCGGGATAAGACAGCGTTAGACCTTCCTATCACCTGCCCGGCGTGCGGCTGGAGCATCACCTGGCGCGAATACCAGCGCGCCTACAAACGCCGTCAGCTCAACCTGGGCGGAGCCGCCGACGCCTTCGAGGAATTTCTGCGCCGCTGGCCCGCCGCCCGCACCCCCCAGGCCAAAATGTTCGCCGTTGACCGCCTGATCCACGCCTTCCATTATTCCCTGCGGCAATACCCCGGCCTGCCCACCCGCCCCGCCGGGCTGAACCTGATTGACGGCAAACTGGAAGATACCATCGCCTTCCTGAACGAACTGAGCTACGGGCCAGACACTCAACGCGAATGGCGGCAGGCCGTCCAAAAATTCCGCGCGGAATTTTTGGACGGAATTGGCAGGCCACCGCCCGCCGAACAGGATGAAAGCTGACCGCCTTGCCGGGGCCTGTCTCTACGGCCGCTTTGATCCCTTCACCCCGCCCTTAACGCGCCCATCCTGGCCCGTGATACTGCTCCAGGTTCTTAAAAAGCGCCCCAAACGGCTCCTCAAAGGGCCGGAAGGGCACCATCGCGGCGATGTCGTCCAGTTCCGCCAGCACATCCGCCGGCAGTGGGCCTTTTTCGGCGGCCTGCCAGTTCTGCTCAATCTCCGCCGCCGAGCGCGAGCCGCTCAACACCGTATCAATCAGCGGGTTCGAGAGGACAAAGCGCAGTGCCAGTTCTGGCACAGAGATCCCAACCCGGTCCGAAAATTCATACAGGCGCAGCATTTGGGCGGCGCGCTGGGGGGCCATCCACGCCGGGCGCTGGCGGCGGATGATCTCATCGTAGCGTTGGGCAAACCAGCCCTGCTGTAACGGCGAGCCGGCCACCACCCCCATGCCCTTCGCCTTCGCTGTAGGGATCAGCCCGCTGCCGGCCTCGCGGAAGAGCAGGCTGTAGTTAAAGGCCGTCAGCAGCACGTCATAATTGGCCTTTTCGACGATGCGCTGCATCTGGTAGACGGTCGTCCCGCCCAGGCCGGTATAGCGGATCACGCCGCGCCGCTTCAGGTCTTCCAGCACATCGCAGACCGGGCCGTGAAAGGTATCCCAGCTTTCAAACCAGTCATACTGCCCGCCCCGGTCGGGTTCGTGGATCAGCAGGATGTCAATACAGTCGCGCTTCAACAGGCGCAGGCTTTCGGATACGCTGGCATATAACTGTTCTTTACTGCGCGGGTCGAAGGGCTGTGGACGGCCCCCCAACTTGGTGGAGAGATAATAGGGGTAGCGCACCCCCTCTAAACACTGCCCCAAGACCTCTTCGCTGTCCAGATAGCCGGGCGCGGTGTCAATATAATTGATCCCCAATTCCAGCGCGCGCACCACGGCCTGCCTGGCCCCCGCCAGATCCGTGCCAATCCGCGAGACAAATAACCCTCCCAGTGCCAGCCGCGAGACGCGCATCTCGGTTTGACCTAACTGACGGTATTCCATAGGCAAATCCTTATCAGGTATCGCAGGATGATGGGATCATTCTACATCAGATTCCCAGCGGACCGTTTCCACAGCGGGCGCGCCTCCCCCAATTACCCCATTGCTCTTTGCGATTATCGTTATAATTAGGAAGTTGGAAGCTCGCCAGTACACCCCATCCCTCTTATGAAAGGTCCCCTTATGACCGACGATAAAATTCAAGCCACCTTTTCCCTGGCCCGCGAGCGTTACGCCGCCCTGGGCGTGGATGTAGACCGCGCCCTCGCAACGCTGGCGGGGGTTTCCATCAGCCTGCACTGCTGGCAGGGAGATGACGTAGGCGGGTTCGAGAACTCCGGCGAAGGGCTGAGCGGCGGCATCGCCGCCACCGGCAACTACCCCGGCAAGGCCCGCACCGCCGACGAACTGCGCAGTGACCTGGATATGGCCTACCGCATGATCCCCGGCCGCCACCGCCTGAACCTGCACGCCAGTTACGCCGAAACCGGCGGTCACCGCGTAGACCGCGACGCGCTGGCCCCCGAACACTTCTCCCGCTGGGTGGACTGGGCCAAAGCCAATGGTCACGGGCTGGACTTCAACCCCACCCTGTTCTCGCACCCCAAGGCGGCCACGGGCTTCACCCTCTCCAGCTACGATCCGGCCATCCGCAAATTCTGGATTGATCACTGCGTTGCCTGCCGCAGGATCGGCGCGTACTTTGGCCGAGAATTGGGCAGTCCGGCCGTCACCAATATCTGGATTCCCGACGGCTATAAAGATACGCCCGTAGACCGCAAAACGCCGCGTGAACTGCTGAAGGCTTCGCTCGACCAGATTCTGGCAGAACCCATTGACCCGCGCTATAACCTCGACGCCGTAGAAGGCAAGCTCTTTGGCCTGGGGGCCGAAAGCTACACCGTCGGCTCGCACGAGTTCTACCTGGGCTACGCCGTCCAAAAGAACATCCTTCTCTGCCTCGACGCCGGGCATTTTCACCCCACCGAAACCATCGCGGATAAGCTCTCGGCGGTCCTGCTGTACGTTCCTGAAGTACTTCTGCACGTCTCGCGCGGCGTGCGCTGGGACAGCGACCACGTGGTGATCTACAATGACGACCTGGCCGCCATCGCGCAGGAAATTGTGCGCGGCGGCTATCTGGAGCGCACTCACATCGGGCTGGATTACTTCGATGCCTCGATCAACCGCGTGGCGGCCTGGGTGATCGGCGTGCGCAACACCCAGCGCGCCCTGCTGGCGGCCCTGCTGGAGCCATACGAGCAGATGCGCGCTTACGAAGTCTGCGGCGATTACACCGCGCGCCTGGCCCTGCAAGAGGAAATCAAGACCCTGCCGGTCGGCGCAGTGTGGGATTACTTCTGCTTGCAGCAGGGCGCGCCGGTTGGCCGCGCCTGGCTGGATGAGGTCAAAGCTTACGAAGCCGAGGTTTTGTTAAAACGGTAAGCAAAGTTGTTGGGTGGTTTTCACGCGGTGAGCGCGTGAAAACCACCCACATCAACAGATCGCTTTATTCCCTGGCGGTGATCTGGCGGTCAGGCATCTCAGCATGAGGGGGAGAGGCGTTTACAGCTCACGCCGCCATCTAGGGATTTAATGAGTTTGGTGATATGATAGGGCCAATCTCAAACCCACTCCCCAGGAGACCCTTGTGGGCGAATGACCCCTTCTGATCCTATTAATCTGCTCATTTTTGTGATCGTCTCAGGGCGGCAGTCGGAAGAACTCAAAAACCAACTGGTGCGCGAGCGCTTTTACTTCACAGTGATTGACAGTTCCGGCGGCCCCCTGCAAGAACCCACCGTTTGCCTGTTAATCGGCCTCAACGGCGCTCGCCTGGACCACCTGATGAGCGTAGTTCGGGCGGCCTGCCGGCGCTTCGAGGAATACATCCCGGTACAGCCCACCCCGCCCGCTGGACTGCCCCCCATGCAGATGATCGCGGCCGAGGCCGGCGGAGCGCTGGTATATGCCGTTGAAGTCGAACAGTTTATCCAGTTCTAACGAGGCCCCCATGAAACTAATGCTGATGATCGTCCGAGACGAGGACGCCGAGCTGGTCACGCAAGAGCTGATCCAAAACGATTTTCGCGTCACCCGCATGGCTTCAACCGGCGGCTTTCTGCGGCGCGGCAACAGCACCCTGCTGGTAGGGGTGGAAGATGAGCGCGTCGAGACCGTTACCGACCTGCTGCGGCGCGTGTGCAGTCCTGCTGAGGGCGAGCACCGCCGCGCCACCATCTTCATCCTCAATATGCCGTTTTACGCCAAAATTTAACGGTTTCGACACCCTTTATCCGTATGCCTCTCTCTTTGAAAACCCTCAAAACCCGCCTGGCCCTGGCGCGTACCAGCCTGGTGCGCATGCAAACCGGCGGCGATTGGGCCTTAACCCTGCCCGCCGCCGTCCGCCAGAACCTGATCGCCTTTTTTTACGATGGCTTCTTTGCCGCCGCCAGCGATAACATCTACCTCAACTACCTGGTGATCTACCTGCTGGCCCTGGGGGCCACCCAGGCCCAGATCGGCCTGATGAGCTCGCTTTCCAGCCTGACGGCCGCGCTGTTACTTCTGCCGGGCGCGCTGTTGGTGGAGCGGGTGGGGCGGCGCAAAGACATTACCGTGTGGAGCGGCGGCATCGGCTCGCGCCTGATGATCCTGGTTTTGGCGGTACTGCCTTTCTTCTTGCAGGGGCCGGCGCTGGTGCTGGCCGCTATCGCGGCGGCCGTCACCCGCGATATGCTTGCCAACCTGGCTTACCCCGCCTGGATGGCCCTGACCGGCGAGATTGTCCCCATTGAAGGGCGCGGGCGCTATTTCGCCGCGCGCAACTTCGCCATGGCGGCGGTCGGCATTGTGGTGACGTTCCTGGCGGGCTATATCCTCACGCACGTCCCCCAACCGGGCGGCTACCAGGGGGCCATGGCGGTCGCCTTCGTCATCGGCATGTTGGGAACCTACAGCTTCTGGCGCATTCAAGACCCCCACCCCGACCCACTGCCCAAAGAGCCAGCCGCCAAAGGTGCGCCGCAATCGCTCCGGCGCGCCTGGTCTGCGGCCCTGGCCGACCTGCGCGCCCATCCCGACTTTCTGGTCCTGCTCGGCACAACCTTCGCCTGGAACTTTGCGCTCAACATTGCCGGGCCGTTCTTCACCGTCTACATGGTGAAGGGCCTCGGCGCAGACGCGAGCATGGTGGGCCTCACCAGCATCGCTTCGACGCTCTCCACCATGCTGTTACAGCGCAAATTCGGCGAACTCAACGACCGCTGGGGCGCGCGCAAGCTCCAGATGATCGCAGGGCTGTTAATCCCCATCGTCCCCTGGTTGTGGGTGTTTGTACGCCAGCCCTGGCACATCATCCCCCTCAACCTGCTCAGCGGCGCGCTGTGGGGCGCGTACAGCCTGGCAAATTTCAACTACCTGCTGGCGCTCACTCCGCCTGCACAGCGGGCGCGCTACTCGGCCATCTTTCAGATCACCGTCACCACTTCGCTGGCCGCAGGCGCGGCAGTGGGCAGTCTGCTCGTCACCCACACCGGCTACCTGACCCTGTTTATCCTCTCTGGGGCGGGCCGTCTGATTGCGGCGCTGTTGTTCGCGCGCTTTTCAAAGCCCGAAGCCGCCGTTACCCCCCTTGGGGCGGCGTAACCGGCCGCTTCCCCGCCATCCAAACCGTCGCTTTCGCCAGCGTTTTTGGGGCATGGCTTCATCACCGCCAGCCTGGTCAATAGATTTGAAATCATGCCCCACTTGCGCTATGATTCATTGTGTTTAGCCGCGCCATCACCCGATTCGCCCGCCGCCTGTTTCAGGAGGGTCATTTACTGAACTGCGTGTAAACTGCGGGCCGCACTCCGCAGTTTACACACAATTTGAAGCACTACCTTCAGGAGGATGCATGCCAGAGCCAGCATTTTTCTTGGGGCGCACCCTCGGCGAAGAACCAGCCCCGGTTCTGTATGACCCCGCCGACCTCACCACCCATGCCGTCATCATTGGCATGACCGGCTCCGGCAAAACCGGCCTGCTGGTGGCCCTGCTCGAAGAGGCCGCCCGTCAGGGCCTGCCGGCGATCATTATAGACCCCAAAGGCGACCTGACCAACCTGCTTCTGCACTTCCCCGAACTGCGCCCGCAAGATTTTCAACCCTGGATTGACCCCGAAGCCGCCCGCCGCGCCGGCGTGCCGCTGGAAGAACTGGCCGCCCAAACCGCCGAAAAGTGGCGCGTGGGCCTGGCCGGTTGGGGTCTGGGCCGCGAGCAGATTAGCGAGCTGGTCGAGGCGGTGGAGTATGCCATCTATACCCCCGGTTCCACGGCGGGGCGGCCCGTCAGCCTGGTCTCATCGTTTGCCGCCCCTGACCTGAATTGGGATGAGAACCGCGAGGTCCTGCGCGAACGCATCGCCGCTACGGTGACGGCGCTCTTGGGCCTGGTTGGCCTGACCGAGATTGACCCGCTGCGCTCGCGCGAGCATATTCTGCTGGCGAACCTGTTGGAACACGCCTGGAGCCGCGGCCAATCGCTCGACCTGAGTGAGATCATCGCTCAGGTGCAGCAGCCCCCCATGGACCGGCTGGGGGCCTTCCCGCTGGAACGCTTCTTCCCAGAGAAAGACCGCTTCGACCTGGCCCTGCTGTTGAACAACTTTCTGGCGTCGCCTTCTTTTCAGACCTGGATGGAGGGCGATGACCTGTCAGCGGAGCGGTTTTTATATACCCCTTCTGGCCGGCCCCGCTTTTCGATCTTCTACCTGGCGCACCTGGCCGAAAGCGAGCGCATGTTTTTTGTTACCCTGCTGTTGGCCTCACTCGAAAGCTGGATGCGCGCCCAGCGCGGCACGGGGGGCCTGCGCGCCCTGCTGGCCTTCGATGAAATCACCGGCTATCTGCCGCCGGTTGCCAACCCGCCCTCGCGGCCCGTACTGCTGCGTCTGCTCAAGCAGGCGCGCGCCTTTGGGGTGGGGCTGGCGCTTGCCACCCAAAACCCCACCGACCTTAACTACAAGGCTCTCTCGAATGCCGGTTCGTGGTTCATCGGGCGTTTGCAGACCGAGCGCGATAAAGAACGCCTGCTCGATGGCTTGCAGTCTTTAGAGGGCGGCATAGACCGCGCCGCTTTCGACCGGCTGGCCGCGGCCCTTAAACCGCGCGTCTTTCTGCTCCACAACGTTCACCGGGGCGGCCCGCGCCTCTTTAACACCCGTTGGACGCTCAACTTTCTGGCCGGCCCCCTCACCCGCGCTCAAATCCCCGCTCTGCTAGACCTGGCCGCTCCGCCCGAAGCCAAAGCCCCCGCCGGGCCAGCCGATCCGCCGGTTCCAGCGGCCCCGCCCCTGGCGGCCGTCCAACCGCCTCAGCCCCCGGCCCAGACGCCAGCCGGCGAGTATTCTACCAGCCGCCCGCCCGCGCCCGCCGGCACATCCGAGTTCTTCGTCGCCCCGGCGCTGGCCCTGCCGCAGGCGCTGGCCGCTTTGGGCGGCGCGCTCCCCGGCCCATTAGAGCCGCTCGGTCTGATCTACCGCCCCGCCCTGCTGGCCGAAGCCGAGATTCGCTACCTCCAGCCCCGCTACGGGCTAGATACCTCTCTGCGGGCGGCTGGTTTACTGCGCCGCCCCACCCCGGTAGATTGGGACGCCGCCCGCTGTGCGCCTTTTGAACCCGATCCGTCCACCCAGCCCCCTGCCGGGGCGCGTTACGCCCCCCTGCCGCCGGCCTGGGCCAATGCGCGCGGCCTGGCCGCCCTGCAAAAAGACTTCCTCGACTGGGCCTACCGCTCTGCCGCGCTCCAACTGTGGGCCAATGAGCCGTTAAAAGTCTATGCGCCCCCCTGGGTGACGGCAGAAGCCTTCCGCGCTCAGGTGGAAGATGCCGCGCGCGCCGCCATGCAGTCCGAACTGGAAAAGACCGCCGCCGCCTTTGATGACCGCCTCGAAACCCTCAAGCGTAAGATCGAGCGCCAGCATGGAACCGTCAACCGCCGCGAAGAGGAAGTGGATCTGCGCCGGCGCGAGCAAACCGGCGCGGATTTGGAACTCTTCGCCTCGCTCATCACCCGCCGCAAACGCTCCATCGGCACGTCTCTGACCAAGCGCCGCCTGACCAGCCAGGCTCAGAACGAGTTAGAAGAGGCCCGCCAGACCCTCGCGGAACTCCAGCAGGCCTGGGATGATCTCTTGCGCGACCGTCAGGCCGCTTTACAGCGCGTGGTGGAAGAATGGAAGCGCCGCGTGGAGCAGATCTCGCGGTTAACGATCACCCCTTACCGCAAAGACGTGTTCCTGCGGCGCTTCGCCCTCGTCTGGCTTCCGTATCACCTCGTTAAAGCGCGCGCGGAAGTTGTTGAGGCTCCGGCCTTCCTTCTCCGCTAAGGGCCGCCGTCAGGCTATTTCAATTCTTCGTGCATCAGAGCATAAGCCTTGATGACCGCGACCATCTCGTCATCCAGTTCGCGGACGTCGGGGTTGACGTACCAGCAGATGGTTTTCTGCTGGCCCTGATACTCCAGTTGAGATGGTCCCAACCCCTTTCTGGTCTTGCACCACTGGCATTGGGGGGCATTACAGCGGTTGGCCCGCGCAAAGAAATCACGCTGTAACGACTCTGGCTGATGCGCCATGATCGGCGCAATGCGGTTGGCGCTGGCGGGCTTAATCGCCACCATCATCTGCTGCCGCCAGTGATCCTGGAAAAAAACTTGCAGTAAGGGCGTAGCTTTGATCTTCCGATTCCCCTGATAGTTCACCAGCCAGGTTGCCACATCGCGGATTTCGGGAAGGGCCTTGTAGCCCAACCCGGTATAGAAGCGGTGCAGTTCGACCACCCGCGCGTAATCTGCCGCGTTAAAGGTACGGTACAGGGTCAGCGGTTCGGGCGCATAGCCGGCCCGCAGTGCCTGAAAATCACAGCGGGCAAAGCAAAACCGGCCCAGGTGAGCATCTTCCATCTGCGCGGCGGCGCGCGCCAGGGCCTGCAGGGCCGGGGCCATCGCCGGATAAGCCGTACTGGAAAGCGCCAGGCCGTCAGACACGCGCTCTACCTGCACGCCAACCTGCTCCAACCCCGCCAGGAACTTCTTCAACGTCTTGAGGGGCTTTGCCAGGGGTTCATCCGCGCCCTGCGGCAGGATCAGGGCCGGGCCCGCGAGCCGGCCGTTGCGGCCAAATTCCATCAGCACGTCTAACGCCAGGTTAATCGCCGCCCGAATCCGCTTAAACTTCTGGTTGATTTCCTGCCGGACGCGCTGATCAATGCGGTGATCTTCTGGGATCGCCGTATCCGCCTGAACCGGCAGGCCAAAGCCGCCGGGGTTGGCATAGAGCGCCTCGTAAAAGGCGCGGAAGAATGCGTGTAATTCTCGCTCCGCCGCCAGCAGTTCGGCCTGCTGTTCCTCTGCCAGCCCTTCCGGCGCGACCAATGTCAGGTCTGCCAGCGACCGCAGGTACGATAAGGCCACGCGCTGCGAGATGTTCGCATACGCTACTGTCAATTCCGGTACGTCCATCATGGCTGCTCCTTTTGGAAGGATGGTTCTAATTTTCTGTAACTGTGGAGATTCACCCATTAATCGCGTAACGAGGCAGCAGCCACAGCAGGGCGGTCCAGTAGGCGCGGGGCGAAAACCCCTGCTCAGAACGTGAAAACTCTGCCAGAAGTTTTCAGGAACCGAGACGAGGAAATACCCCCGCCGGATGGGATCGGCAGAGCCCGAGGTTCAGCAAGGTTACGTGACTAAAGCTCTATCATTTATAGCACAAAAATTCTAATAATACAACTACCTTTTCCATTTCCGGTTTAGCGGCGCGCGGCCCGCCGCCGCTGTTTTTTCCGGCTCTCCATTTCACTGCCGATCCAAATGCCCAACGCTGGCAGGACCCGCCGGTGCAGTACTAACACCAGCGCCACCCCGCCAAACGCTGCGGCGAAGACCGCCAGCGCGCTCCCCAGCGAGTTCATCAGCCCCGGGTTCACCAGCATGACCACGGCCAGGGTGAGCATTAACACCCCGCCGATCAACTTGAGAATGCGCCCGTGCTTTTCTTCGAGCCGGCTGGCCTTCAGGCTGTAGACCGCCGTAAAGAAGATCGCCAGTTCGTCGAGCTGGTAGATGACCATATACACGACCAGAAGCACGACGAAAGTCAGCGCGCCCACTTTTTGCGAAGCCAGCAGGTTTGTCCACAGCACCGGAAAGCCCGCCGTACAGGAAAATTCCACCAGCGATACCCCCGCCGCCATCGCCGCCGTTGCCCCGGCCAGACCCCAAAACGACTGGCCGGCATCCATAATCTTACGGATACTGCGGTAAATCCCGGGCTTGTGCGCGTCTGCAATGGTCAGCGAGAGGCCCTCTTTGTACCAGAAGTAATCTTTGACGTTCACCAGGCCAAAAAAGAGCGCTAACAGCGCCACGGCCACCTGAATCCAGCCCACGAAACGGACGACGCTAAAAATGGTAAACAGCCCGCCGATAAACAGGCCGTAAACCAGAGCTGTGACCGTGAGAAAGATCAGGCCAATGATCACAACCTTCTTGCGGGAACCGGTATGCAGGGTTAAGGCCAACAGCATCGTCAGCACCCAGACCGAACAGGGGTTAAACCCATCCACAAAGGATATCAGCAGAGTGCTGACCAGCAGTGACTGCTTCGATAAATCCACCGCGCCGATCCAGGGGATGACCAGTTCATCCCTGCCGGGTGGAGCTTTGGCCTGGGCCCCCCGCTCTTTAACGGCGGCCTCGATCTGCGCGGCGACCTCTTCGTTGTAGCCCATCCAATAACGGTCGCCGAGGATGATAAACGGCACGCCGCGCCCGCCTTCAGGAACCTGGTACTGGTCGGCCATCTGCTGATAGAGGGCCTGGTTTTCCTGGTTGTACCAGACTTCGTAAGAGGTCACCTTTACGTAGGGGTAGCGGGCCTGGAGATCCTCTAAAAACGGCTTGGCCCGCGCGCAGTGCGGACAGCCATCGCCCCAAAAGAAGATGATTTCTACGCCCTCGTCATCGGCGTTCTGGCCCAGCGCCGGAGACGCCGGCGCCAAGACGACCAACGCCAGGGCAATCAGCAGTGCCAACCGGCGCAAGCCGGTCATCCACTTTTTCGCCAATTTTTCCTCCCCATCCATGCCAGGCGGCCCCCCTTGCGCCTCGATTAACACAAATTAAGGACTAATGTGCCAATCTTATCACAAAAAGGGTACGCCCGCGCAGGGCCAGAGCCTATCCATGACTGAATAAGGGTTCACCGCCCGATGATGGGCATATACAGCACCTGTTTGGCCGGGTCAATCCCCTGGCTCAGTTCGGGCGAAACGCTGGGGAGGTAATTCTCATCGCCGTCATAAACTGCCAGCAGGATATAACTACCCGGCTCCGGGAATACCAGCACGCACTGACCTGCCGAGGCCGGGGCCGAACAGGCAACGCCGTCTCCGGCGCTCACGGTTACAGTTCCGCCCGGCGTTCCCCCGCCCGGCGGGGCCGCTAACACCTGGAAGAATACCGTTGCGGGCCTTCCGGCGGTTGGCGCGGCCGGCTGTACCGCCAGGATCAGGGTAATGGTGGCGGCGCGCTGTACAGTATGGCTCACCTCTGCCGAGGCGCTGGCATTGAACCGCTCATCGCCCGCGTAGACGGCCCGCAGGGTTTTCACCCCGGCGGTCATAAACACCAGACTGCACTGCCCCTGGGCCACCGCCGCCGAACAGCTCGTGCCGTGATCGTCCATTACGGTAACGGTCCCGGTGGGCGTCCCGGCCATGCCAGAGGTCACGCTAAAGGCTACGCTGACCGGCTGTCCCACGACCGAAACGTCGGGGGTGCGCGTCAGGATCGTGGTGGTGGTATCTGCCTTGCCCGGCTGATCAACGGTATGCGGCACATCCGGCGAGACGCTTCCTAAATAGTTCGCATCACCCGGGTAATCGGCATGGATGGCGTACTGCCCGACCTGCGAAAATATCAGGGTACAGCTTCCGGCCGGCGCCGGGGCCGTACACGAGATCGTTTCTGCCGCGCCGCTGGCGGTGACCGTCACGCTCCCCGAAGGCACGCCGCCGCCCGGCGCGCTTACCGCCAGCGCGAACTGCACGGTAACAACCTGCCCCACCCGGCTGGGCTGTGGGCTGACAGAAACCACCGTCAGGGTGGTAGCGGCGGGCCGCACGGCATACGCTACGCCGGTTAGCCCGGCGGCGGCAAAATGCGCGTCGCCGGAATAGGAAGCGGAGAGCGAATAGCCGCCCGCGGCAGGAAATACCAGCGTGCAGAATGTATCTGGCAGGGTGGCCGTGCATTCTACCCCGCCCCCCGCCGAGATCGTCACCGTACCGCCAGGCGTAAAGGGCATCAACGCGTCGAGCGGCGTCAGCGTAAACGCGGCGGCAACGGCTTCTCCGGTTACGGATGAATCTGGCAGAGAGAGCGCAATGTCTACGCGATTATCCAGAACGTGGTGCGGAACCGCCGCGGACGTGCCGCTCAAGAATTTATTGTCGCCGCTGTAGGTGGCCGTCAGCAGGTTATCTCCGGGGGCGTGCCAGGTGATGGAGCAGGTGGTATTGGGCAGGGTCACGGTGCAGGCATTCACGCCGTCGCTGATCGTCACACTGCCGGTCGGGGTTCCCCCGCCGGGGGCCTGCACGGCCACGCCCACCTGGAACAGCACAGCCTCACCCATTTCTGAGCGGCCATCGGGGTCTCCGGTGAGCGTTACGATCGTCGCCGCTTTGCGGACGGTGTGTTCCACCGGGGCCGAAAGGCTGGCCTGATGGTTGTCGTCTCCGAGGTAGCGCGCCGTAATGGTTTTAACTCCCACGTTGACGAAAATCAGATCGCACCAGCCAACCGATACAGCCGTGAGGCACGAAGCATCCCCGCCGGAGACGATGACCGAGCCGGTCGGCGCGCCTGAGCCGGGGTGGACCCCAGCCACGTTGAAGCGCACCCGAACCGCCTCTCCAACGACCGACTCGGCGCTGAGGACTTCCAGGGTGGTAACGGTGGAATCTTTTTCAACGGTATGGGCCGCTGCAGCGGCCTCAGAAGGCAAGAAATTCGCGTCGCCCGCGTATGCGGCAGACAGGACGTAACTGCCAACGGTGGGTAAGGTCAGGTCACAGGAAGCATCAGGCAGTTCAGCCGCGCAGGAATACGTATTCCCGCCGCTGTCAACCGCCTGAACAGTTACGGTTCCGGTGGGCGTCCCCGAACCGGGCGCAACGGCAGTCACCTCCACGCTCACCGTCACCGGCTGGCCGGCCGCCGATGGATCGGGCAGGTGCGAAACAATCGTCGTGCTTGTGTCAGCCGGGTTGACCACGTAGGCCACCTCCGCCGAAACGCCGGGCGCAAAGTGGGCGTCGCCCGCGTAGGCCGCCGAGAGGGTGTAGTCTCCGGCGGCGGGGAAGGTAAGGTCACAGGCCGCGGCGGGCAGGGTGAAGGTGCATTCCAGCCCCGCCCCCGCCGAAATGGTCACGTCTCCGCTCGGCGTGTACGGGTTGGCCGGGTCGTCCGCCGTCACTACCGCGCCAATGCTGACCGTCTCACCTGTCACCGAGGAAGCGGGTGGGGTGAGCGTCACCACCACGCCCCGGCCCGCCGCGGTGTGCGTCACGCCAGCCGAAGTACTCCCGGCAAAGTTGCTGTCACCCGCGTAGGCAGCCGTCAGCGTGCGCTCGCCCTGGGTCGTCAGGGTGAGGGTACAGCTTGTCTCCGGCAGAGCCGCCGTGCAGGCATCTACCCCGTCGCTGATGGTCACGTCTCCGGTGGGCGTCCCCGCCCCCGGAGCCGCTACGTTCAGTTCGAACGTCACCGTCACCGCCTCGCCCGTCAGCGAAGGGTTGGGAGTGGATGAGACGATGGCTAACGTAGTCGCCGCCCGCTGAACCGTGTGGGTTACAGGGGCAGACTGGCTGGGGAGGTAGAAAGCATCGCCGCTGTACGAGGCCGTCAGCATATACGCTCCGGCGGCGGGGAAGGTAAGCGTGCAAGAGGTAGATGGCAAGTCGGCACTGCATGAAGCGGAGCCGTCCGTCACCGTCACCGTACCCGTCGCCGTGCCTGGAGCGTCCACGCTGAAGTGAACCGTCACTACCTGCCCGGTGACGGATGGGGCAGGCACAGTAGATGTGATCGTCGTGGTCGTTGGGATGCGCCCGGTGATATGGGTTACGGCGGCGGACGTGCTGGCGTTGAAATTATCATCGCCCTGATAGGCGGCCGTCAGACTGCGTATCCCGGCGGAATGAAACACCAAATCGCAGGAAGCCGCCGGGAGCGCCGCCGTGCAGGTCGTACCGGCCCCGTCGCTCACGATCACCAGGCCGGTGATGGGCGTTGCCCCGTTGGCAGTACTGCCAGGCGGCACAACGTTCACTTCAAAGCGTACCGTCACCACCTCGTCTATCAGCGCCGGGTTGGGCAGTGCCGAGAGGATCGTGGTGCTGGTCTCTGCGGGTCTCACCTCGTGAGGAATGCCCGCCGAAACGCTGGGCGTGAAATGCGCATCGCCGGAATAATAGGCCGTCAGGGTATACGTTCCGGCGGTTGGGAACACCAGGACGCAGGTATCGGCTGGCAGGGCCGCCGTACAGATCACGCCCGATCCAGCGGAGATCGTTACCGTGCCGGTAGGGGTGAAGGGATAGTCTGGCTGAACCGGCACAACGCGAAACGCCACCGCGAGCGCCTCGCCGGTGACGGTGGGCGTAGAAAGGTCGGTGAGGATCGTGGTGCGGTTATCCACCACCTCGTGCGGCTCGCCCGGCGAGCTGGCAGGGGCGAAGTTGGCGTCTCCGCTGTACGAGGCGGTCAGCACCTGCGCGCCTGCGCTGTTCAGCACCAGACTGCATGACGTTTCTGGCAGGACAGCACTGCACGAATCCACCCCGTTGCCAATGGTGATCGTCCCCCCCGGCGCGGTGGGCGCATTGCCATACACGCCGGTCACGCTGGCCGCGGCGGTGAAAGCCGTCCCGATCTCCGAAGGGTCTGGCAGGTCCGCCGTGATCTGCACGGCGACCCCGGCCCGCTCCACCGGAATTGCGAGCACATTCGGGCGGGGCAGAGGCGCGCTCTGATCGTTATCCACCAACGCCGTCACCTGGTTGCCGGCATTGGCGGCGTCAGCCTGGTAAGTGGCCGCCGCCAGGCCGCCGGCTTGCAGAGTGGTCTGCTGGTCGGTTAAGAGGCCGCCTGCCGCGCTCCAGGCCACCGGCGCTCCAGCCATGGCCCCAAGCTGAGCCGAAACGTCTTCCCCTGCCGAGTTGACCCCCAGGCTCACCGTCACCTGTGCCGTCTGGTTCGTCACCAGCGCGGCGGGGTCTGCTGTGGTAGTAGCCACGAGGTACGGCGACGCAGTCAGACTGCCGGTTGATCCCGCCGCCAGCACGGCGGTATCGCACGGAGCCGCCGCCGGCCCACTGCTGCACCCCCACCAGTTGTTGATGGCCGTCACCGTGCCAGATTGGGCCGATTTGTGCAGGCCGAACCCCATATCGGCGCGGTTGGCCTGGTTATTTACAATGCGAGAATATTCTAAGGTCACACTGCCGACATTGATATACATCCCGCCGCCGCCCAGGTTGTTGGTCGCCTGAACAGACTCACGGTTGCCCACCAGCGTGATCTGCGAAAACAAGAGCGGCGTGTTAGTCAGGGTATTGCCGGTAACGGCAATTGCCCCGCCGCCCGATGTGCCGCCCACCGCGGCCCCACTGACATTATTCTCAAACCAACTGCCGCCGTGAACCGTCACCGTCACATTGGGCCGGCGGATGTTGAGGAAAAGGCCGCCCCCCAGACTGCCGGCCTGGTTCTCTCGAAAAACGGTGTTGGAAATTTCCAAACTGCCGCCTGTGCCGAAAAAGGCAACCGCCCCCCCGCGCGAAGACTGCCCCTCTGCTGTGTTGTTGAGAAAGAGGCTGTCGGCAATCACCACAGACAACTGACTGCTAATGACGCCCAGCGCCCCCCCGTGCGCCGGGAGGATTCCCATCAGCGTCTGATTACTGCGGAACGTGACCCGTTCCAGGCGCACCGTGCCAGAGGCCGCCCCCGCTGAACCCACGTCCATCCCGCCGCCCCGAGTGTAACTGCGGTTGCCCTCGATCACCAGATCGGTCAGCGTGATCGCGTTGGCTTCTCCGCGGTTGATCGCGCTCAGGCCCCCGCCCGCCAGAGCGTTACTGCCGTAGCGGATGGTCAGGCCGGTCAGAGATACCTCCAGGTTGGAATAAACGCCGCTGTCGTTGATCGAAAAAATGCGGTTGTTAATGCTGTTGGTAAAAGCCGCGTCTTGAGCGCCCTGAATAATCGTGTTCTCTGGCCCATTGCCCTGGATGGTCACCGAGGCGGTGATATCCAGGTCGCCGGTCAGGGCCGCGTTCTCGTCTGAACTACCCTCTGGGTCGGCCCGCGTGAGGATCACCGGCGTACCGTTCAACTCTGGGCTGAACTGAATCACCGAACCCGGCATCTGATTGGCCTTGAGAATAGCCTCGCGCAGGGTACAATCGCCGCTGGCAGGGTTAAGGCAGGTTACATCTGCCCCACGGGGTTCGATATCATCCGCGCGGTTTACGGTGAAGATGCGTGTCTGCGCCTTCACCGGCTGGGGCAGTCCCAATCCTAAACACATCACCGCCACGATGCCGCAAACCATGATCCTGCGCAGCCAGTCCCCAACCACTGGCCCGCATCGAAAGGTTTTGGCAAAGAGGGGTTGCAAAAAGGTCATCCCAGGCTCCTTCGTCATTGTCGCGGAAGCACTGCCTGGCCTGGAGGGAGAACCAACTTGAGCTTACACGGCCTTCATTGGATCGCAGCAGAATATTCGCTGACCCCCAAACAAGCGGTATCCATAGGCTCAAATTATCGTACCTGTTCGGTTAGCGCAGTGTTTCCCCACTCGTTGCACTGATACACAGAGAGTTCATCCATTATTATACGACAACGAAAAAATTAGTAAATAGTTACCAAAACCTGTTAATTCCCTATAAAAAGATCTATTTTTTATTTACCTGCGTTCATCCGGGTTTCCAACTTCTGCCCCGCCGCCAGGGCAAACGGGTTCTCTGGGTAAGCCTGCCACAGGGGGCTGAGTCAACCGTACCGGGTAGGGTTATAATACGGCGTTAGATATGGGCCGACTGATTCGCAAACTGCAATCGCTCTTCACCGCTGACGCGCTGGGGGGCCTTTTGGCCGGGTTGGGGCCAGGCTTTGCTTACGCGCGCGGAGCGCCCGGCCCGGTCCATTACCTCCTCCTCTCTGAACGGGCCGGGGCCTTTGCGCTCTGGCAGTGCGCGCGGCGCGGACAGCTCACCTGGGAAGACGAAACGCCGCTCCTCAACGGGCGGCCTTTCCACAGCGACCTGCCGGACCGCGCCGTTCAGGAAAGCGACCGTCTGCGCCAGACCATCCACGCCGCGCTGGGGCTGACGGTTTGGGTCACGCCGGTGATTGTATTCCCCTATGCCCGGGTACAGCCGGGGCCGCCCCTGCTGCGCGTCCAGATGGTGGACCGCGCCTACCTGACCCCGCTGCTCAAAATGCCGCGCAGTGCCAACCCTGCCCATGCTCTGTTATGGGAAAACCGCGCCCTTCTGTTTCAGAATTTAAAATTGAAAGAATAACCCGCTCGCCCTCAAGGCGGCGGCATAAACGGCAAAAACCACCGGCTCATGTGGGATGATTCAGACTGCATCAGTTCAATGCTGTCGCTCGACCGGGCACTGCTCTCCATGAAGCGCAGATCCACCCATACCGTATGCTCGCCGGGTACGTTGGGCAGGCTGATGGGAAACTCGCGCTGAAAATCCATCCACCGGCTCCAGGGGCCGTCATCCACGCGCACCCGCATCTGATCCCAATCGCCATGAACGTACACCTGCACCTCTTGAGAAGTGGTTTGCGCCGCCTCCAGGTTGATAATCACCGGGAAATGCCCATGACGGCGGCCAAAATTTTGATCCCAATAATACCGGAAGCTGCCCTGACCCTCATAATACCCCGCGCCCATTTCCCAATAGCTTGCGCTCATCATGTTCTCATAATGCTCCGGGCTGTTCATCCAGCCTTCCAGGGCCATCTCAGGGGTACGCTGTCCGGCGGCGATGTTCTCGCCCATGGCATTCCAAAGCGGATAGTAGCTCTCCATGCGCCGCCAGGTGTCACAGCTAGCGATCAGGCCGCCCTCATCATCGCGGTCAAAGGTATTGTGATCAAAATAATCGTCGTGATTCATATCGGCGGCGTGGTAGCGGGCGGCCTCGTCCAGTTCAGGCACGCGTTTGAGCGGGGCTAACCCCCGCGCCGCGCGGACCTGATTGGTCAGTTCCACCACTTTTTGTTCAAAATCGGGCCGTATCTCTTCTACGCGGCCGCCAGAACAGCCTTGGAAGGCATTGGGCCCCGTTACCGGGATGGGATGCCCCGCAGAACTGCCCGATAAAATGCGCGCGCGGCTCGCCAACCCCTGTGGAGTCACGGCGGCCCACAGGCACAGCCCCAAAACACCGGCCGCCAGGACCAGCAGTATCTTTCTTACCATGATTCTCCAGTTACCATTAACCTAACCAATTCGCCTTTTCCCTTTACTCTCAGGATGGTATCCGCAGCCGCCAGTTCTGGGCATGGGGAAACCTACCCAAGCATCAGGGGGGAGATTCCATAACGCGGAACTCTTCTACTGGTGGTTCAGCCTATTGAATTTGCTAAACGGAAGATGGATAATGAGACTATCCGGCTCGGTAAATTTAAGAACAGAAGGAGGTGATAAAGATGTTGTTCTCACCGGCTGAACGAGGCCAGGGATTGGTTGAATACGCATTAATTCTTATTCTGGTGGCCGTCGTGGTCCTCATTGTCTTAGCCCTGCTAGGGCCGGCGATTGGCAATATGTTCTCCAACATCATCACGCTCATCTAAGGTTCGTATTTCAATTTCAAACGGCGTGTAAGCTGCGAGCCGCAGTTTACACGCCGTTCGGTGAACGACCAACGGCGAGCCGTGACCGGTCAGTTCCGGCTCACCTGTTATTCCCAGCAGATGCCCGTCATGGCCGCCACGCTCTGGCGCGAAATCTGACCTTCCATCGGCCCGAAGGCCGCCGCATTCAACGCCCCGGCGGCGGCGGCGATGCGCGCGCATTCTTCCAGGGGCCGCCCGGCGATCATCCCCACCAAAAAACCGGCGTCGAAGCAGTCGCCCGCGCCGGTAGGGTCTACTTCCTGCACCGGGTAAGCGGGGATCTCCACCGTCTGCGCGCGCGTAAAGACCGTACAGCCGCGTTGGCCGCGTTTCAGCACAATCACTTCGAGCGGAAAGCGCCCAAACAGCCGCTCCGCGCCTGCCTGAGGGTCTGCCTCGCCGCTTAAAAGGGCCAGTTCCGCCGTCCCCGGCAGAAGTACGGCACAGCGTTCCAGCACCGGGCCGACGACGGCATCCAGAGGCCGCCCGCGCAGAAGTTCCGGGCGGATGTTGGGGTCAAAACTGATCCGCCCGCCGCCCTGCCACACGAACTGCATGGCGCGGAGGATCTCCAGACGAAAATCCTCGTTTGCCATCAGCGAACAACCCATCACGTGGAAAAAATCTGGCTGTTTCAGGTCTTCTGATCCTGCAAAGGCGGCCCACACCGCCGGGGTGCGGTCAATGTGGTACAGGAACTTACGCGAGCCGTCGGCAAAGTAGGTCACAAAAGCTACAGCCGTCGCCGCGCCGGGGTATTGGCGCACGTAGCGGCAGTCCACCCCATCGGCGAGCAGGCGGTTCAGCACACAGCGGCCAAAATCATCCTCGCCCACCCCGCCGATGATCCCCGCCGGACAGCCCAGGCGCGCGGCGGCATCAATAAAAATGGCCGGCGCGCCGCTGGGGAACGGCCCCAAAAATTCGCCCGCCTCGTCCAGCGCCATCCCGGCGCGCGGGCGCATGATTTCTACCAAAATCTCTCCCATCGTCCAGATTCCCGCCATCATGGTTCGCTCCTTCTCAAGGCGTGTTATAGTTATTCTACCCGATAAAAAAATACGGAGACGCCCCTCATGATTTCCCCTGCTTCTTCCAACGATCTTACGTTCGGCTCCCCAAACCCGGCGAGCGCCTCGCGCCTGGCAGGCGACGGCCCACGCGGACGCCTGCCGCTGACCGAAGAGATGCTGTTGAACGAACCCAGCGGCAACCTCTTTGGCCTAACGCAAAACGTGGGCATGGGCTGGGACCCCGCCGAGGCCAACCATCCCGCTTACCTGATCCTCTCCACCCTGGGCGGCCTGCGTGACGAGAGCGGACGCCCCACTGCCCTGGGCTATCACACCGGCCACTGGGAATTGGGCCTGCTGGTGCGCGAAGCCGCCCAGACACTGCGCCAGACCGGGGCAATCCCTTTCGCCGGGTACTGCTCAGACCCGTGCGATGGGCGCACCCAGGGAACCGACGGCATGATGGACAGCCTGCCTTACCGCAACGACGCCGCCATTGTCCTGCGCCGCCTGATCCGCTCACTGCCCACCCGCCAGGGCGTGCTGGGCATCGCTAGCTGCGATAAAGGCCTGCCCGCCATGATGATGGCGCTGGCTGGCTCGGCCCACCTGCCGGGGGTGATCGTCCCCGGCGGCGTTACCCTGCCGGGCCGCGACCCCGATACCGGCGAACCCGCGGAAGACGCCGGCAAGATTCAGTCCATCGGGGCGCGCTTTGCTCACGGCCTGATCAGCCTGGATTACGCCGCCGAGATGGGCTGCCGGGTGTGCGGGTCGAGCGGCGGGGGCTGTCAGTTTTTGGGGACGGCGGCCACGTCGCAGGTAGTGGCCGAAGCCCTGGGCATGGCTCTGCCGCACAGCGCCCTGGTTCCATCGGGCGAACCGGTCTGGTACGAACTGGCGCGCCGCTCTGCGCTGGCACTGCTGAAGCTGAAAGCCCAGGGCCTGACCCTGCAAAACGTGCTGACCCCCGCCGCGCTCGAAAACGCCATGCTCGTCCACGCCGCTTTTGGCGGCTCCACCAACCTGCTTCTGCACATCCCGGCCATCGCCCACGCCGCCGGCCTGCCGCGCCCCACCGTGCAGGATTGGATTCGCGTGAACCGGGCCGCGCCGCGCCTGGTGGACGTACTGCCCAACGGGCCGAGAGGTTTCGCCACCGTTCACGTCTTTATGGCCGGCGGCGTGCCAGAGGTTATGCTGCACCTGCGCCGGTTAGGACTGCTGCGTCTGGACGTTCTCACCGCCGCCGGCGAACCGCTGAACAGCGTGCTGGACGCCTGGGAGAACAGCCAGCGCCGCGCCGCCGCCCGCCAGACCCTGCGCGGCGCGGGCATTGACCCCGATCTGGTTATCCTCGACCCCGACGCCGCCCGCCGCGAAGGCTTAACCCCCACCCTGGTTTTTCCGGTCGGCAACCTGGCCCCGCACGGTTCGGTGATTAAAGCCACCGCTATTGACCCAACCCTGATCGCCTCGGACCACGTTTACCGCCACCGCGGGCGCGCGCGGGTCTTCACCAGCGAGCAAGACGCCATCCGCGCCGTCAAAGGTCTGGGACCAGACCCCCTGCGCCCGCACGATGTGCTGGTGTACATCGGCGGCGGCCCATTGGGAACCGGCATGGAAGAGACCTACGAACTGACCGCCGCGCTCAAACACCTGCCCTGGGGCAAGACCATCCCCCTGCTGACCGACGCGCGTTTTTCGGGCGTCTCCACCGGGGCCTGCATTGGTCACATTGGGCCAGAGGCCCTGGCCGGAGGGCCTATCGGGCGTCTGCGCGACGGCGACGTGGTGGAGATCATCATTGACCGCGCCCGCCTGGAAGGGAGCATCAACCTGGTGGGGATGACGCTGGAAAACGGCTCCATCCGCGGCCTCTCTGCCGCCGAAGCCGCCGCCCTTCTGCAGTCCCGTCCGCCCCACCCCAACCTGCGCCCCCGCCCCAACCTGCCCGATGACACCCGCCTGTGGGCCGCCCTGCAAGCCGCCTCCGGCGGAACCTGGGCCGGAGCCGTCTATGATGTAGACCGCATCCTGCGCGTTCTCGAAGAGGGGTTAAAACATCTCAACATGGAACCGGGAGGCTCCCCTGACGTGAATTCGCTATAATACATCATATTAGATGATGTGGGAGGTGAACGTTGCAAGAGCCTGAAGTAGGACTGCGCTGGCAAACGATGGTAGACCGGCTGGTACAGGCCTACCCCTTTCAAAACCCGGCCATTGAGGCCGCTTTTCGCCGGGTTCCGCGCCATGCGTTCCTGCCGGGCGTCCCGCTGGAACAGGTTTACGATTACGCTCAGGCCATTCCCACGCGGCGGGGGCCGCGCGGCGAGGCGACCAGTTCTTCCTCAGCCCCCGATATTATGGGCCTCATGCTCGATATGCTCGACGTACAGCCCGGTCAGCGCGTACTGGAAATTGGCGCGGGGACCGGCTATAACGCGGCTATCCTGGCGGACATGGTGGGACCGACCGGGCGTGTCGTCAGCATTGAACTTCAGCCCGAAGTGGCCGAGGACGCCCGCCAAAACCTCTCCGCCGCCGGTTTTGACCGCGTGCAGGTGGAGATCGGCGACGGCGGCTTCGGCTACCCCCCCGCCGCGCCCTACGACCGCATCATCGTCACCGCCTGCGCCTCCGCCATTCCACCGGCCTGGCGCGAGCAGTTGGTAGAAGGCGGGCGGCTGGTGCTGCCGCTGGAACTGTTCGGCATGCAGCACGCGGTAGCCTTCGAGCGGCGCGGCGTAGAACTGGCGGCGCGGGCGCGCACCGGCTGCGGGTTTATGCCCCTGCAAGGGGCCTTTGGGCGCTCTTTCGCCGCCCCCGTCCCCCTGGGAGCGCGCCCCGGCGTCTTTCTGATGGGCTACCGCGACCGTGATTACGCGCCAGAGGCCGCCGCCCTCTGGGAATGGCTCTCGGCCTCTGCCGCGTGCCACCCGTCAGCCGTCTTTGCCGGACGCGAAGAGATCCTCAACCGCCTCATCCCCTGGCTGTGGCTGCGCTGGCCCGGCGATGGCGCTTCTTTGTGGGCCACCGAGGCCGCCGGTGATCCGCCTTTCCCGCCGCTGATCGCCTTCGGCGCCAACGTGAAGGCCGCCTTCACCTATGCTTTTTTTTCCGCCGGCGACGGCGGCCTCTCCGCCGCCCTGCTCGCCGCTCCCCCCAACTCCGCGCCCGACTCTCAACCTATAGAACTGAGCGTTTGCCCCCTGGGGCCTGCGGTTCAGGCCGCCCAAGATCTGCTCGACCTGCTGACCACCTGGCAGAGCGCCGGCCGCCCCACCATTGACTGGCTCACCCTGCGCGTATTCCCCACCGACCTTCCTTCTCAACCCACCCCCGGCGAAACCGTCCTTACGACCTCCTGGGGCCACCTGTTTGTACAAACTCATTGATCTTTCACCATGAACTCTAACCACGATCACGCTGTTCTGCGCCGCCTGGCCGCCCGCTGGATGGAACTGGCCTGCTTACCCGTCATGGAAGAACGCCGCCGCCTGTGGACGGCTCTCAAGGACCTGCGCCCTGAGCGGCCCATGGTTCTATTTGAAGTCTGGACGCTCGAAAATTACGTCCGCGAGGATGAACTGCTCTGCGCCGACCCTGAACTGCGCGAAGTCGAACTGCTCCTGCGCCGGGGAATCCGACAGGTAGAAGAAATCGGCGACGATATGGTGATCCCGCCGCACTGGCGGCTGTATTGGGATATTTCGGTCAACCTGCCGGATTTCGGGGTGGGGTTAAAAGTCACCCACGCTACCGATTCTCAGGGCGGGCAGGTGGGCTATGCCTACAATCATCCCATCCGCACCCTGGCCGATATTGACCGTCTCCAGCCGCGCGCCTGGAAGGTGGACCGCGCCGCTACGCTCCGGCGGCAGGCCCGCCTGCAAGATATCTTCGGTGATCTGCTGCCGGTGGTCATTCACGGCACAGGGCAACTGCACGGCGGCCTGACCGGCGACCTTTTCAGGTTGATCGGCAACGACAACCTGCTGATGTGGACGTATGACGCGCCCCACGCCCTCAGGCGCATCATGGAATACCTGCGCGATGACCGCATCCGCTACTACCGCTGGCTCGAAGCCGAGGGCCTGCTGGGGTTGAACAACGATATGGAATGGGCCGGTTCCGGCTCGCCGGGCTTTACCACGGCCCTGCCCGCCCCCGGCTATACGGGAACGCCGCGCCTGAAGGATTTGTGGATCTGGATCGAATCGCAGGAAACATCCATGATCTCGCCCGCCATGTTCAGCCGCTTCTTCCTGCCCTACATGGCCGATGTCGCCGCCCTGTTTGGGCTGGTCTACTACGGCTGCTGTGAGCCGGTCCATGACCGCTGGCAGCGCATAATTTCAGCGATGCCGCACATCCGCGCCGCGTCCATCTCGCCGTGGTGCGACATCCGCGCCATGGCCGGCAACGTAGGCCGGCAGGTCGTGCTGTCGCGCAAGCCGCGGCCCTGGCCCATCTCTGGCCCTACGCCCGATTGGGACGCGCTCGAGAAAGACCTCGATGAAACCCTGGCCGCCGCCGGCGATGCCCCCCTCGAATTCATCTACCGCGACGTCTACCGCATCCACGAAGACCGCCCCCGTCTGCGCCGCTGGGTGGAGCTGGTGCGCTCGCGCATTGGAGGGCGGTTCTTATAATCTGCCCCGGTCGGGCAGAGCGGGTTTAACCCCAAGGAGAGCGAAAGATGAACTCCACGCGCCTCTCGGATTCGTGGGAACAGGGCAACCCTTACGAGCGCTATATTGGCCGGTGGAGCCGGCAGGTCGCGCCCCGGTTCCTGGACTGGTTGAATTACCCTGCTGGCCGCCGCTGGCTGGATATCGGCTGCGGCACAGGCGCGCTCAGCGCGGCGATTGTGGACCACTGCGCGCCCCGGCTGGCGGCCGGCGTGGAGCTATCGCGCGGCTTTTTAAAGACAGCCCAAGAAAACCTGGCGGGCCGGGCGCTGTTGTTTCAGGGCGCGGCGGCGCGCCTCCCTTTCGCTCCAGCGTCGGTTGATGCGGTCGTATCGGGGCTGGTTCTCAACTTTATCCCCGATCAGCCTGCCGCACTCGCTGAAATGGTGCGCGTGACCGTCCGCGGCGGCCTCATCGGCGCTTATCTCTGGGATTACGCGGGTCAAATGGAACTCATCCGGCTCTTTTGGGAGGCTGTCGTAGACCTCAACCCCGGCGACGCCTGGCTGGATGAAGGCACGCGCTTCCCGGTGTGCCGTCCAGAAGCACTTGCGGCGCTTTTTAGCAGGGCGGGTCTGCGCGAGGTCACAACCACAGCCATTGACCTGCCCACCCGGTTTGCCAGTTTCGATGACTACTGGCAGCCCTTCCTGGGCGGGCAGGGGCCGGCCCCCGCTTATGTAGCGGCCCTAAACGCCGCCGACCGAGATCGTCTGCGTGACCATCTGCGCCAACGCCTCCCCCTTCAGGCCGATGGAGCGATCTCTCTGGTCGCCCGCGCTTGGGCCATCCGGGGTACAGTCGTCTAGCTCAGCGCCGCCACCCCAAAAATCCAGGCGACTGTGGCGGCAAACACCACCCATTCCAGAACTGCCATCGTCCAAAAGCGCGGACGGGGAGCAGTCGCCTGGGGGCCGAGAATCTCGTCGGTGTTGGGTTCGCCCGGTTTGGGCGGCCTGCCCAACAGCCACAAGAACGCCCCATAGCTGAGGGCGGCGGCCGCGCTGAGCAGGTTGGCGGCCGGGGGCAGTACCGGGGCCGATTGGAACAGAATCGCCAGCGCAAACAGCACCACCATCACCAGCCCGGCGCGGAAGTACGTCAGCGCGGCGCGCATGTGTGGGGTAAGGCGGTTCATCGGGTACAGCCCCACCGCCGCCGCCCCCAACGAGGCCGTCACCCCGGCTAACGTCCCCAGCCAGCCCCATACGCTCCCAAACGCCATCCCCAGGCCGAGCATAAACGGGAGCAGCAGCACCCCGCCCAGCATCAGACCGAGGTTAAACACCCACGCCGCCGGTGAGACGCCCACTTCGCCCAGTTCTGAGATGAAATGATTGAGCGGCGAATACCGCTCGCCTCTGCGCCCGCGATAAAACGCCGCCGCAATCACAATGGAAGCAATAATCAGGCTTATCCCCACCAGGCCAGACAGCCGCAATGGATCAGACAGCATCGCACGCACCTCCCTCCAATTGAGCGCGCGCCCGCGCCGGGTCCAGCCCGCCTGCTCGCAGTTCATCCTCCGGCTTGCTCACCATCCGCCGGTAAAATTCGGCCAGTTCGGGCAGTATTTCTGGGCGGGCCAGAGGGTCCTGCGCCGTGCGCCGCAGGGCCGCTTCGGCCTGCCCATACTGCCCAACCTCTTCCCAATACCCGGCCAGCGGCCAGAGAGTATCGGCTCCGAGCAGTTCCAGGCGCGCCTTCTTCAACAGTCCGCTAATGCGCAGGGCCATCTCGCCCGGCTCTACGCCGCCGGGTTCGAGAGCGCCCCCCGCCAGCCCTTTTTCCTGAAAATACACCTCCAGGGCATAGCGCAGTGCGCGGGCGTAAGCCGCCTGGGCCGCCTCTGCCCGGTTCTGGTCGGCGTGAACGTCTCCCTCGGCCTCAAACAGCGCCGCTACCAGGGCCAGGCGGCCGGTATCCAGCCGCCCGTCGCGGGTCAGCAGATAATACAGGCGCTCATCGTCCAGGGCGCGGGCGCGGCTGGCGCGCAGTCCCAGAAGCGATTCAAGCGCCAGGTCAATGGCCGTCTGAGCGTCGTCATACAGCCCGGCCTGGCGCAGTCCGGCAATCCGCAGCAGCGCCGCTACCGCCAGTTGAACGGCGCGGAGGATGTAATCCTCAGAGAGCATTTAGCCCACCATCCACTCTTCGTACTCCGCGATCTTCACAAACCCCAACTTCTCATAACAGCGAATGGCCGGGACGTTATCGGCGCGGACGTTCAGCCCGATCACATCGGTTGTTTTCAGCAGTTCGCGGCAGGCGCGCGCCGTCACGGCCGTTCCTAACCCCTGCCCGCGATATTCCGGCAGCGTGGTGATGTTGCCCAGCGCCGCCGCGCGGTAGCGGGGCGAAACCACGTGCACCCCGGCCACGCTCGCCAGCCGCCCGCCGCGCCGGATGCCGTAATAACAACCGGTGGCTAACATGCGCTCATCAAACCAGTTGCCGGGGTAAGCCTGATCGTAAAAAGCGGTCACTTCGGCGCAGTCGGCGGGGGTCAGCGGCTCCGTTTCGGTCAGGTCAATCGTCTCCAGCCGCGCGGGGTCGGTCAGCTTCATCTTCTGATACAGCCCGTGCGGCTCTAACGCATAACGGCCGCGCAGAACTTCCACCAGACCCGGGCTGAGATGGGCATAAAAACGCCCCGGCAGAAGCCGCAGGCTGGCGGTGAGCAGGTCTTGCAGGCGCGCGCAGGCCTCGGCTCCCTCGGCCTCTGCCAGCACCACCGGCGGTTCTAACCCGGCATAGAGCAGGATCAGCGCGGCCACCTGCCCGCCTTCTTCTGCGCCAATCCAACACGTATACGGCCAGAAGAAATCGTCCAGGTCGCCCAATTTATACACATGCAGAGCCGGGTCACGGCGCAGGTACGCTTCGATTACGTTTTTGTCATGGATGAAAATTGGGATCATAACCAGAATTATAACCCGTTCTCCCGCAGTCTCTCCCGGCCGGTCGTTTAACGAATTATGCGTACATTGCAGGTTGTGCCTGTAATGTACGCATAATTTGAAATACGCTCCCTGCCGGTGAGGGCGGGTTAAATAGAAAAAGTCTCTTGGCGATGACCTACTCTCCCGGGAGGTCGCCCTCCGAGTACCATCGGCGCTGACAGGCTTAACGACCAGGTTCGAGATGTAGCTGGGTGTACCACTGTCGCT
>Ga0101944_10002362_pt1 | contig 30952 bp, 21 predicted proteins | sample DewCreD2012metaG_FD_75245 | JGI IMG/M metagenome (GOLD analysis project Ga0101944, IMG submission 75245) | Hot spring sediment bacterial and archeal communities from British Columbia, Canada, to study Microbial Dark Matter (Phase II) - Dewar... ... | reverse complement strand
CGCCTCGTGATACAGGTTGCCGCTGGTGTCGCGCTTCCAGACGATCGGGAACGGCTCGCCCCAGTAACGCTGCCGGCTGAACAACCAGTCTCGCAGCTTGTAGTTGACCGTGCGCTTACCCAGGCCTTTGGCTTCCAGCCAGGCGGTGATCCGTTTCTTGGCTGCCGGCGTTGGCAGACCGGTAATCGAGACCTCCGGTCCGGTGGAATTGACCGAAACCCCGTCGTCCACAAAACCGCGCCAGTCCGTGGCCGGGTCAGGCGGCTGGACCACCTGCACCACTGGCAGGTTGAACTTGGTGGCGAACTCCAGGTCCCGCGTGTCGTGCGCCGGCACGGCCATGATCGCGCCCGTGCCATAAGTGGCCAGGACGTAGTCGGCAATCCAGATGGGAATGCGCTGGCCGTTGACCGGGTTGATGGCGTAAGCGCCGGTGAACACGCCCGTCTTCTCCTTGGCCAACTCGGTTCGTTCCAGATCGGACTTCTTGGCCACCTCCGCCTTGTAGGCCTCCACGGCTGCGCGCTGCTCCGGCGTGGTGATGGCGTCCACCAGTTTGTGCTCCGGCGCCAGCACCATGTAGGTCGCCCCGAACAGTGTGTCCGGCCGCGTCGTGAAGACGCGGATTTTGGCCTCCGCCGCCGGCAACCGGCCATCGGCAACGGCAAAATCCACCTCCGCGCCCTCGCTGCGGCCGATCCAGTTCCGCTGCATTTCCTTGAGCGACTCACTCCACTCGATGGTGTCCAGGTCGGCCAGCAGGCGCTCGGCGTAAGCGGTGATGCGGAGCATCCATTGGCGCATCGGTTTGCGCACGACCGGGTGGCCGCCCACCTCGCTGCGCCCGTCCACGACCTCCTCGTTGGCCAACACGGTGCCCAGCGCCGGACACCACCACACCGGCGCGTCCGTCACGTAGGCCAGCCGTTTCGAGTCCCGATAAGCCCGCCGCTGCTCCTCCGTCACGCAGTCGGCCGGGTACGCCAACGTCTCAATTGGCTCGGCCCGGTTGGTCCTTGGATTGAACCAGGCGTTGTAGAGCTTCAGAAAAATCCACTGCGTCCATTTGAAATAAGCCGGATCGCTCGTGTCCACCTCCCGCGACCAGTCGTAGCTGAAGCCCAGGCTCTTGATCTGCCGCTTGAACGTGGCGATGTTGGTCTCGGTGGTGGTGCGCGGGTGTTGACCGGTCTTGATGGCATACTGCTCGGCGGGCAACCCGAAAGCGTCCCAGCCCATCGGATGCAGCACATGCCGGCCGCGGGCGCGCTGATACCGGGCCAGGATGTCCGTGGCCGTGTAGCCCTCCGGGTGTCCCACATGCAGCCCCGCGCCGGACGGGTAGGGGAACATGTCCAGGATATAGAACTTGGGCGGCAATTGCGCCGCATGCACCCGACCGGCCAGCCGGTGTCGAACGCCAAATGGATGCCCCTCCGGCACGTCGTCTCCGGGATTAAACGCCCGAAACGCCTGCCGCTCCTCCCAAAGCCGTTGCCACTTCGGCTCAATCAGGTGAAGCGGGTACTGCCTGCGACTGCTTCCCATAGGCAGCCAATTGTGGGGAAAGTAGCCCCTGCGAGCAATGTCGGAATGCCCCCTCGCCCGCTTGCGGGCGGCACCCGGACGGGATCACCGCGCGCGCCACGGCGGCAAGAACCGCTCGGTTGCGGGGCGGCGGATGCAACCTGCTCGCCGTATCCGTGCCGGTTCAAGCAGACCGGCCCGTTCTGGAGTCCGGCCGGAGACGAAGCCCTGCTGGGTCTGGACACCTTCTGGCGAAACGAGCGCTGGCCCCTCCTCTTCCCCTATACCCGCCCCGCCAGCCTGTCCAAAAACTGAAAGGTGCGGAAAATAAGCCTTGAGACGCCAATTGTGCCACGATAAACCCGAACGCCGGCATGGAAACGCGATCAGGCTTTGTGTATGCGACCGGAACCAAGCATTCAAATCAAACTTCTTACCTGCCTGGCTGCCATGCTGCTGGTGCCGCTGGCCGGCCTGGCCGCCAAACCCAATGTGGTTTACTTGCTCGCCGATGACCTCGGCTGGGGCGACCTCAGCGTCAATGGCGGGAGCATCCCGACGCCGCGCATTGACCGGTTGTTCAAAGAGGGTGTCCGGCTCGACAACTTCATGGGGTGGTGCGTGTGCTCGCCAACGCGCGCCATGTTGCTGACCGGACGTCACCCGTTTCGGGTTGGCACCGGTCCGGAAGTGGGCGGTGAACTGGCCAGGGAAGAAACCACCATCGCCGAGGCGTTCAAGGCCAACGGTTATCGAACCGGAGTCTTCGGCAAGTGGCACAACGGCGACGACCCCGACACTCCCGAATATCGCCGGGCATTCGAGGAGGCTTGGAAAGCCATGCCGAACAAGAAACTCACCGGCGGCCTGGGAGTCAACGAACATGGCTTCGACGAGGCGTGGGTCTATTACGGCGGTGGCGCGGATTATTTTACGCGCCGAACCGTGGGAGGAAGAGGACCGGTCAGTTGGTGGCACAACCGCGAGTTCCGTCCCCAGGACACCGGTTACACCGACGACCTGGTCACCAGGCAGGCGATAGAGTTCATTCGAGAAAACAAAAGTCGCCCGTTCTTCTGTTACGTGCCCTTTCACATCGTCCACGCCCCGTTGCAGGCGAAGGAGGAGGATTTGAAAGGTGTTGACCCGAACATCACCGACGAGACCACACGGATTTATGCGGCCATGGTGCAGGCCATGGACCGGAATGTCGCCGCCATCCTGGGCGAACTGGACAAACTTGGCCTGCGAGAAAACACCATCGTTGTCTTTACCAGTGACAACGGCGCAACGAAAAACGGCAGCAACCTGCCGTTCAAGGGCGGCAAGCACTCCATTTACGAGGGCGGCATCCACCTGCCCACCGTTATCCACTGGCCCAAAGGCGGATTGGCCGGACGCCGATGGGATGGCCTCTGCGGCGCCCTGGACATGTTCCCCACTCTGATGGCCATGGCCGGCTGTCAAATGCCCGCGACGCGGCCGCTGCCGCTGGACGGCAAAAACGTGTGGCCTGCGCTGCGCGACGGCGGCCCCAGCCCGGTCGAAAGTTACTATTGGGTCTGGCGTGGGGAGGATGCCCTGCGTACCGCGGAGTGGAAGCTGCACCGTTTCAGCGACCGGTTTGAATTGTACGACATGCGCACGGACATCAGCGAATCAACCAACGTGGCCGCCGCGCATCCCGATGTCGTGAGCGCGCTGGCCAAACAGATGGATGCCTGGGCCGAATCGCTTGGCGCCGCGCTGACGCATCGCCCGCCGCCCGCGAAGTATGATGCCCGACCCGCGCCCGAAGGCGAGGTGCTCGAAATCTCCGTGACCGTCACAGAGCAGGCAAAACCAAAAGATCGGCTGGTCGTGCCCTTCGCGGGATGGAACGGCTCTCAGCAGGCCACCGACTGGGTGGAATTCGACATCGCCTTTGCGCCGGACAGCCTGCTGCGCGGCTGCTTTTATTCGCCGGTTCAGGGCAATCCCACCGACGGCTATCAGGTCTTCTTCCGTCGTGGTGACGGCGTTGACCAGTTCGGACGGGAACAAGCCGCCGGCCCCGAGCCAAGGGGCGGCGCGGGCGCATGGGAACACCGCGTCGTCGGCCTCTGCAGCTTTGCGCCCGGCCCGTTGGGCCAGCACGCCTTGGTTTTCACCGGAGGCAAGGCCGGCACTTTCACGGTCTATCTCGACAATCTGCGTCTGCGCCGCGCCGATGGCATGACTCCGTCGCTCTGGAGCGCGGGCCAGGACACCAAAACCCGGGCCAACCTCACGCTCCCACCGGGCTTCACCAACCTGAAGGTCCGGAGCATCCCGTTGTCCCAGGCCAGGACGCGTTGATTCACTGAAGGTCGCCGGAACATCCCGCGTCCGGCTGTCCCCAAACAGCCCGCCTCTTGCACGGGATTAAGCGGCTGGCCTCACAGCGAGCAGCACTCCGCCTTCTTCGTCACGCGCCAAGAAAATCCTCCGGTTTCGACGGCCCGACTCGCATCCAGGTGGACCGGCATGCCGGACTGCGCTTTGATCAGACCGTCGTGCTGTGCGGCTTCTGTGCCCAACAGGCCTGTGCACAGGTGCTGCGGCCCATCGGCTATCGCGATCCGCAAACCGGCAAAGCACTGGCGTTTCTAACCCACCACTTCAACGTGTCAGTGCAGCCCATTGTACGGGTCTATCACGGCCGCTGGCGCATCGAACTGTTCTTCAAATAAATCAAGCGGCATGGGCCCATGCAAAGCCCTCCTTGGTATCGGCCACAAGGCCGTGCGTAGCCAAACGTGGATTGCGGTCTCGGTGGGCCTGCTGGAAGCGATTCTCAAAAGGCGCCGGGCACATCTTGCCGGCGGAGCACGGCGCAGACCCCGGGTGCGGGTGGCGCACGTTGCCAACCTGCCGTGTTGCCGACAGGCAGTTGGCCGCAGCGGCGTTCTTCGTGCGGTTACAAATTGGCCATTTGCGATACCTGCCTGCGCGAAGCGAAGCGCGGTAGGCAGGCGGCGGACTCCCGGTCTGCACTGCGGTGGTTTCGTCACGATGCGGGCCTTGTCCGGGAGGAAGCTCATAATCTGCGTGAAAAGCCGGGGCAACCCCCGTAAAGTGAAACCGGACTATGGCTACTGAACTGTCCGACGCAAAACGGCAGTCGTCCCCCCCGGTCTGGCGCGTGTACGGCGTATTCCGATTGCTCACCGGCCTTGTTTTGTGGAGTGTGTGGTGCGTCTCCACCGCTTGCGCTGCCCAACCGCCCGGTGGCGCCCTGGCGGGTGAACGTTTTCGCGTCATTGTCTCGACCGACATCGGCGGGTCGGACCCGGATGATTTTCAGTCCATGGTGCATTATCTCATGTACGCCGACCTGTTTGACACGGAAGCGCTCATTTCTTCCCCGCCCCACGCGGGCCGCAAGGTGCACATCCTTGAAACCTTGGACGCTTACGCGAAGGATTATCCGAAGCTCAAGGCGCAATCGGCGCGCTTCCCCGCGCCTGACACCTTGCGCGCCTTGGTGAAGCAAGGCGCCACCGATCCCGCGCCGCCAGCCGGCTTCTCGACCGCCACCGAGGGCTCCCGATGGATCATCGAGCGTGCCCGGGCCAACGATCCGCGTCCGCTCTGGATTCTGGTGTGGGGATGCATTACCGACGTGGCCCAGGCGCTCCACGACGAGCCGGCCATCAAGCCGAAGCTCCGCGTCTATTTCATCAGTTCGTGGAATCGCCGGCAGGACCCGGCCGCCCGCGATTACCTACTGCGCCAGCATTCTGACCTGTGGCTTATCGAGGCCGACACCACATTCCGCGGCATGTACGTCGGCGGCCAACAGGAAGCCGATTTGGGCAACCGCGAATTTGTCGCCCGCCATGTCAAAGGCCACGGCGCGCTGGGCGACCTCTTGGTGGCAAAAAAGGCTGACATCAAAATGGGTGACACCCCGTCGGTGCTCTACCTGTTGCGCGGACTGGCAGAGGAGCCGACGTCTGAGCACTGGGGCGGCGAGTTTGTTCGGCCAAAGCCCGGAACAAACTACTGGACGGACAATCCCGATCCGGCGCTGCGCGAGGGCGCGTATGCCGGGGCAAAGACGGTCAACCGGTGGCGCGAAGACTATTTGCGCGACTGGCAGACCCGCCTGGCTTGGTTGAAAACCTCCCCTGCCCCTCTTCGTGCCACCAACGTCTCAAGCCGCACCGCGGCGGCAAATGCCGCCCCGCCGCCGGCCCCTGAGATTGGCCGGCTGATTCAACAGGCCGGGGACACCGAGGACGAGATGGAACGCCTGCGCCTGTTGCGGCAATTGGTGTCGCGCAAGGACCTCAGCCCCGCTTTGCGAGGCGACCTGGACAAGTTGCTGCCGGTGGTCGAGGACTGGGCAGACGGCAGATCGCGCGTGGTCGAGGATACCAGTCGCGCAGCAGAGAACGGCTACTTGTGCCACTTCATCACCAGCCGGGTCAGACCCGCGACCGAAGGGCCGGTGCATCCGCCGGCACTTTCTGAAAACTCGCCGTTGCGCCCCCTCTGGGCATTCTACCGCGGGCGGATGTTGATCTGGCGGGTCATTCAGAGCGGCCCCTTGCTGCGGGTCAAAGAGAGCCGCGAGAAGTATTACCACGAAGGGCGTCAGTTGCTCGGCGAAACCCGCGCCGCCCATCCGTCCAACCGCGTGGTGCGCATGTATCTTGGCGAACCCATCCCGTGGCCGAAAGTCTATGCGGCTGATCCTGCCGCGCCAGCCTGGGCGAACCTCCAGCGTGAGGGATTGGAAAAGCTGGCTGATGTGATCCACTGGTGGATTGCCGAACGCCAGCTTCCAGACGGCCAGTTTGGCGGCGGCTGGGGCGATGACGTGGAAATGTGGCGCTGGTGGACGCCGGTGCTGATTGGTTTTGAGGATCCGGTGGTCAACGCGGCGCAGGCGCGCCTGTCCCATGGCATCTTCCAGCAACCGCATCTGCGGGAAGGCTTCACTTCGCGGCTCACCGATGTCGAGCACTCCAACGAGGACACCACCGACACCATCCTGCCCATGATGCATCTCCAGCCGGATGATCCGGTCTGGGAAAAACGCGCCCTGCGTCTGGCCGAACTCATGCGCGACCGTTGGACCGGCCGGAACGAACGCGGCTTCCTTCAGTTCAAATCCATTTACTTCAGCGTGGACCGGATTGACACCAACGCGGCCCGCGCCTTCGACACGGTCTATCATCCATCCATCGTGCAGCCGGCGCTGCTTTACTGGCAGCGCAGGGGGAATCCAGCGCTCACCGCGCTTTTCACCGAATGGCTCAAGGTCTGGGTGGATGCCGCCGCGCGGACGGAGAATGGGAAACCCGCCGGCGTCCTGCCCTCCGCCATCCGCTGGCCGGACGGCGGCGTCGCCAAGGTTGGCCAGCCCTGGTGGGAGCCGTTCTCACCCGGACACAACGACGCGCTTTACAACTGGCCGGGGGCGACGCGGCTCATGACCTCCACCCTGTTGTTGGCGTATCACATGAGCCGCGACGAGCGGTTCCTTCAACCCATCCATTCCATGGCAGCACTGCGCCTGAAGCATCGGCATGGGTCTGCCGCCGCCGCGCCCGGCTCGGAAGCATGGTGCGCCCGAAATATGCGCGGATTCCTCTCCGATACGCTGGCCAAATATCGCTTTCTTACGGGCGATACGCGCTATGACACGCTGCTGCGTGAAGACGCTTCGGGCTATGTGCGCTTTCGCTTGACGGGCGACCGGGCGGCGCTGGAAGCCAATCTGTGGCGCAATGCCGAGGCGTTCCGCTCCAACTGGGAAGCCTACACCAGCGAAATGCGCTGGACTGACCGGGTCATCTCTTTTACCGGCAACTATCTGAACTACCTGCCGGAACCCGCGCCGCCTGCGCCCGACCCGCAAATCCTGTACAGCAGCGTGACCGGCGATCCGGGCAACCCACTGGTGTTCCCGCTGAATGCCGTGCGCTGGCGGACGCCGCCCCGTGAGTTTGCCGCGTTGGTCACCGAGTCGGGCCGCACGGTCTTTGCCGCCGAGGTGTTTCACTTTGGCCAACAACCGCGCGACCTCCGGGCGGACCTGTTTCTGCTGGCACCGGGCCAATACGAGCTGACTGTGACAGCGGTGGGAACGAACGCCGCTGCCCCCTTGCACAACAGTCTCGTGAAGATAAGCGGTCCACGGGCGCAAGTGGCGCTGCGCCTGCCACCCCGCCAGTTGTGCACAGTGAAGCTCGTTCCTCGATAGGCTCGTTGCCCGCTCAAGCCGCAATTGGCCAACCTGACACTGACCTGGTCCGCTCAAGAGAGCCTTGCCATCGCAGCCCTCCTGGCCGACACCGGTTTTGTCCATCCCGCGCCCGGTGGTGTTGGCCGGCTCATACGCTGGCGCCGCGTCATGCTCCATTCTTCGAACCCGGGGTCAGGTCACCATGCCACCCGTCGCTGCTGGACGGGCCACCCGGTTTGTGCGTGCTCCGCCCGAGCGGGCGCACCGCTCGTCCCCTTTTAGCCCGGGGCGATCCCGTCCGGAGGAAGGCGGCAGCAACACTTGAGTCGCCCCACGGGAGGCGTTTACCTTCAGGTCGCATGAGTTCAGACGCCAGGCTTGCTCGGCGAAGCTTTGCAAAGACCACCCTGCTGGCCCGCCCCGCTGTGCCGACCGGCAACGCATGGGCCGCGCTCGCGCGGACGCTCCAGGTATTCGCCCTGCGCGCCCGATGCAAGGCCGCCCCGCGGGCCGCGTCTGTGAACATGAAAAACCTCGTGCCACTGCTGCTGCTCCCTGTCATCCCAATTGCGACCCCGAGCGGCGCGGACGCTCAACCCGCGGGCCTGCCCGGACAGTCCGCGAATCTCCACTACGCGCCGGCCCCACCCGACAACCCGCTCAAGGGCTTCGTTTCGTATCCGCGCCAGCAGGCCGGCTTCCCGCGCAGCCTGGAGTGGGCCTACACCAAACTGTCCGACGTGATGACCGGTATCACGAACTTCGATTGGACCCCTTTCGAGCGAAAGCTGGAACAGGCCGCCGCGCGCGGGTGCCAGTTCATTGCGCGGTTCTACCTGGAATGGCCCGGCCGGAGCACCGGTGTGCCCCGGTTCCTGCTTGATGCCGGTGTCCCGCTTCGCACGTGGACCAACACCAATACCCAGCCCTGGCCGCCCGCAATGGATCACACGCCTGATTACGAGGACCCGCGACTGCGCGCCGCGCTGACGAACTTCATTCACGCCTTTGGGGCGCGCTATGACGGCGACCCGCGCCTGGGCTTCGTGGAGCTGGGATTGCTGGGCACCTGGGGCGAGTGGCACAATCATCCCAATCACCAGTGGTTTGCCTCCAAGACAGTCCAGCGCGAGGTGATGGATGCCTACGAGGCTGCATTCAAGCGGACCAAACTGCTGGTACGGTATCCTGCGGGGCCGGATCATCCGCTTTACGCTGACAACAGCGCCCGCCCCCTGGGTTACCATGACGATTCGTTCGCCTGGGCCACCGCACATACCGGACGCAAGCAGGACGACTGGTTCTTTGAAACGTTGTTGCGCCGCGCGGGCGCCACAAACAAGTGGCGCGCCCAACCCATCGGCGGGGAGGTCCGTCCCGAGGTGTGGGACTGCCTCTTCGACGATCCCTCGTGCGCTCCCAAGGGACAGGAGTTCAACCGCTGCGTGGAAGCCACGCATGTCTCCTGGCTGTGCAACGAAGGCGTATTCCGTCCCCGCCTCCAGGGCGCCGCCCGCGAACGCGCTCTGCGCGCGGCCCGGCGGATGGGTTACGAATTGCACGTCCTCCGCGCGGACATCCAGCGTCACGACGGCGGGTGGAGCATCACCCTGTCGGTCACGAATACCGGCCTGGCACCGTTCTACTATGACTGGCCCGTGGACCTGGGCGTCCTGGACGCCGCCGGCAACCTTGTGGCCACTTGGAAAACCGAGTGGAAACTGACCGGCATTTTGCCCGGCGAACCGGCTTGCGTGTGGCGGCATCGCCTGACTGCGGGATCGTGGGCCGAGGGCGGCGCCCGCCTGCTGGTGCGCGTGCCCAATCCGATGCCGGGCGGGCGGCCGTTGCGCTTCGCCAACCAAGAGCAGGACCGCGACTTGGACGGCTGGCTGACGCTTGGTACCATTCACCCATGAACAGCCGTCAGATCACAAAGGGCGCTCAAGCTGCGCATCAGATCGGGGACGACACCGCGCTGGGCCGGTCGCTCTCGTGCCAAGGTTCGACGGGCTGTTGTTGAGAGGCCTCATCGTCACGTGACTCCGGGCCGTGCGGGTCGGGTCTAATGGTTTACCGACTGACGCAGGGAAGCGGCTCGCGGTCGGGTCTATGTGCGCCGTTGGTTCGGAGCAGCTCCCAGGGATCTGCTTCACGGGCGCAGTTCCGGGGCAGCCATGGGAGCTTGGCCGCCGGCACCGGCAGCAATGCTGCGCCGGCCGGGACGGGCCTTATCGGGACGCAGCGCAAGCTTGCCCGGATCCGGAGGGGCGCTATCCGCACCGGGATAGCCGCTAATTTGACCGGGACAAAACCTGTTCAGAACGGGGCGAATGCTATCGGGAACGAGATAAACCCTATCAACAGCCAAACAAACGCTATCCGGAGTGGGATAAACTCTATTCGGACCGGGATAAGTGCTGATTTGAGCGGGATTTGGCCTGTTTTCGTCGCAATCAGCCCAGGACCACCCCAAATCCGGCTTGACCCGGTGTTTTGAGAGGGTTAATCTGTCGCCAACATCAACAATCAGACGAGGATAAGCTATGCCAGATCCAACACCAAACCCACAACCGGACACGAATCAGGCCGCCACGCAATCCACAACAGCCTCCCCGCAGTCCGACACAAAGAAAAAAGCCGCTCGCTCCCGTGGCCTCATCAACAAAGCCCACGAGGACACGGTGTCCAAGACCGAGAAACTCATCGCTACCGCCAAAAAAGCCGCCTATGCTCCCACGCTGGCCGAACGCGAGATTGACGACGCGTTTCTGACTGCGCTGGCCGGCAAGTGCGACACTGCCCGCAGCCTCATCGGCCAGGCCGTGGACAAAGTCAGCGACAAGGCCGGCGCTACCAAGGCTGAGGCTGCCGCCAAGGCAACCCTGGTGGGCCTGGCCCGCGAAGTCCAACGCGCCGCCAAGCAGAAATACGCCACTGACAAACCCGAACAACTCAAGGACTACGGCGTTGGCAGCAACATTGATCAGAACAGGGCCGCCCTCGAACAAGCCGTGGCCGGCATGTTGGACAAGCTCAAGACCGACACCCTGCCCGGTATCACGCCGGCCAAAGTCACCGCGCTGGCCGCCGCGCTCCAAGCCTACAAGGCTACCGACGTTGCCCAAGCCGGTGCGCGGACCGACGCCGCCGGCAAACGGCGGGCGCTTGACGAGCTGATGGCCGACATCAACAAAGACCGGCGCAAAATCCTGTATGCCGTCGAAGCGGCCTGGCCGAGCGACAACAAGGCCAACGGCGCGATTCGAACCGAGTTCGGCCTTTCCCCGACCCGACCGTACAACGGGTAAATGGAGGGATTCGTTCCAACGGCGTCCGCGTCATGGAGGGACGCCTTCCACGGCGTCCCCGTCATGGATGCCTTCCACGGCGTCCGCATCCCGCCCGGATTCTTGTTTCTAGCTTCCAATACCGAGCACGGCAGGTAGATTGCGGGCAGATGGAAGCCAATGCTTACCGGGAAATACGGGATTCACTTGGGCGGTTGTATCTGGACGACCCGCGCCCCTGGCTGGTCGGCTTCAGCGGGGGCAAGGACAGTACCATGGTCGCGTCGCTGGTCGTGGATGCCGTGCTGGCGCAGCCGCCCGAAACGCGGAGGAAACCCGTCACGATTCTGTGCACGGACACAAGGGTCGAGATACCGGCGATTGTTGAGATGGTGGAATCCACGCTCGCCCGCATCCGGCGGTTCTCGGAACAGAACAACCTGAACATCGAGGTCAACCTGCTCCGTCCACCACCCGAACAATCCTTTTGGGTCAACCTCATCGGCCGCGGCTACCCGCCGCCGAACCGCACTTTCCGCTGGTGCACCCAGCGGCTCAAGATTGACCCGGTCACAACCTTTGTGAATCAACGCATGGGTCACTGGGGCGAAGCGATCCTCCATCTTGGCGCGCGTCGGGCCGAAAGCCCCACTCGAGCGCAGACAATGGCCGGTCGAGAAGCCGAGTTGGACGAGACGCCGCTGTCGTGTGTGGCAATCCCGCCGAGTGGGATGAGAACGGGATTGTGCTCGAATGGGGTTATGACCTGTTAGGACATCAGATATGAAAGAAATCCGGGGTGATGCCAAAAACATCCGCGCCCTCCTCAGTGGGGCGAAATATGCTATCGACTATTACCAACGGGAGTACAAGTGGCAGACCAAACACATCTCAGAACTTCTCGACGACTTGGCTGACAAGTTTCTCCAAAGCTACGACCCGAAACACGACCGCACTGCGGTGGAGGGATACGGACACTATTTTCTCGGCTCTATTATCATCAGCGAGAAGAACGGCCATAAATTCATCATCGACGGCCAGCAACGCCTGACCTCACTGACACTCCTGCTGATCTACCTCCACCGGCGACTGAATGATTCCGAGCAAAAGGGACAACTCGCCGAACTCATCTTCTCCCAGAAATTTGGCAAAAAGTCCTTCAATCTGGATGTGCCGGAGCGAACAGCCTGCATGGAAGCCCTATATGCGGGTCAGGCGTTTGACGAGAATGGTCAGCCCGAATCCGTCTGCAATATTTTGGCACGCTACCACGACATCGAGGAACGCTTTCCGGAAGAAGTGGCCGGTAAGGCGCTGCCGTACTTCACTGACTGGCTCATTGAGAACGTGCATCTCGTCGAGATCACGGCCTACTCTGACGAAGATGCCTACACGATCTTCGAAACAATGAACGACCGCGGCCTGTCCCTCACCGCCACCGACATGCTCAAGGGCTACCTGCTGGCCAATATCACTGATTCCACCATCCGTAACCGCGCCAGCGCCGTCTGGAAGGATGTCGTCGCCGATCTCACTGACCTTGGCAAAGAGGAAGACGCCGACGCCATCAAATCATGGCTACGTAGCCAGTACGCCGACAGCATTCGCGAACGCAAACAGGGCGCAACCCCGCAGGACTTTGACCTCATCGGCACGGAGTTTCACCGTTGGGTGCGCGACCACGAGAAATTGCTTGGCCTGGATGCCAGTGCCGAGTTCGCCCGGTTCGTCGAACGTGACTTCTCGTTCTATGCGAAGCAATACCTTCGGTTACGCGAAGCGGCGAACACGCTCACGAACGGTCTGGAGTGCGTCCATTACAACGACCAGAACAACTTCACCCTCCAGTATCCGGTTTTTCTCGCGCCATTGCGCATTGAGGATTCAGACAAGGACATTCTCCGCAAACTTCGCGTCACCGCCGCCTACCTGGACATCTTGATCACCCGTCGCATCTGGAACTGGCGCGCGATTGATTACTCGACGATGCAGTACGCCATGTTCCTTGTGATGAAGGAAATTCGAGGCAAGACGGCTCTTCAAGTTGCCGAACTGCTGACCAAACGTCTCGCCGCTGAGACCGAAACCTTCACCTCCAACGACCGCTTCTACCTGCACGGCATGAACGGGCGACAAATCCACCGTCTGTTGGCGCGAATGACCGACTTTGTCGAAACCCAATCTGGCCTGCCCTCCCGGTATGCCGAGTACGTCCAACGGAAGGGCAAGAACGGATACGAAGTCGAACACATTTGGGCTGACCCCCCTGAACGCCACGAGGACGAGTTCAACCATCCCAACGATTTTCAGGAGTACCGGAACCGCATTGGCGGCCTACTGCTTCTGCCCAAGACGTTCAATGCCAGCTATGGAGACCTGCCCTACAAAAAGAAGCGCGAACACTATCTGAAGCAGAACCTCCTTGCACAAAGCCTCCACGAGAAGGCCTACGAACGCAACCCCGGCTTTCTCCGCTTCGTCAAGGACACCAAATTGCCCTTCCATGCGCACGAAGATTTCAAGAAAACCGATCTCGACGAGCGCCAGACACTATACCGGAGACTTGCCGAACAAATCTGGAATCCGACTAGACTGATGGAGGAGGCGAAAAGGTAAATTCTGTCTCAGCCATTGTATGCTCAAAGACCAGTCATACTGGCTGCACAAGCTGGCGACGCTGAAGGTTGACCGGTCATGCGGCGACCCGGCACCGCACAAGCCGTTTCTGCTCTTGATGATTCTCGAAATGGCCGATCGGGGCGAAATTACCGGCCCGGAGTTATCGTTGTCGCCTGACCTCGCGTTCCGTTTCAGCCTGTTCAATTCGGTGATTGCCGACCGCAAGCGCCCGCCGCTGGAATTGCAACTGCCATTTCACCACCTGAAGACTTCCGGTGTGTGGCAACCGCTGATGGCAGATGGTAAACCGTCGCCACACCGGAACCTCACCGCCAAAGTCCGGTTTGACCCCACGTTCCTTGATTGTCTGCGTGACCCAGAATTCCGCCACAAAGCCAAGCGTGTTCTGATTGAAACAACGCCCTACTTCCGCCCGGAAGAACGACTCGCCTTGTGTGCGATGCTGCACTTGAAACCGACTCACGCCGAGCGAGCCAAAGAAGCCGGCAGGCTATACGCCGCGCCCGTCGAACGCGGACGTGATGCCCGCTTCCGCATCGAAGTGGTTGTCGTCGCCTACAAACACACCTGCGCGTTGACAGGCTACCGGATGACGACGCTCGACATGGAAAGCATCGTGGACGCGGCGCACATCCACGAGTTCCGCGACAGCCGCAACAACGACCCGCGTAACGGTCTCGCCCTCTCCAAGAACGCCCACTGGCAATTCGATCGGGGGTTGTGGTCAATCACGGATGATTACCGGGTGATCGTGAACCGCGACAAGTTCATCGAAGAAGGCGTCCCCGGCCAGAAACTCGCCGACTTCGACGGCCACCGGCTGTTCCTGCCCAGTGACCCCAAGTATTGGCCGGATCCATCCCACTTGGCTTGGCACCGGAAGTATAAGTTCGCAAACTGACCCAGCTACCCGGCGATCCTTCCGCCAGCATTTTGAATACGGCTGTAAACGGCTCAAAGAGATTTGGGAGGAGGCCGGCAACGATCAGACCAAGTTTGTCGCGTCGCTGCTGAAACTTACCGGCGACGATTTTGCCGGAACCGGTGGGTTCAGGCCGCCCGTGCCACCGTTACCGGTCGTCGAAAAGGAAGTAAGGCTGAAGGTGTTGGTGGACGCTCCCGAATGGTCGGTCAACGGTCCGGGCACTAACAACGGTTTGCTGGTGATCTCCGGTCAGCCTGGCAGCGGCAAGAGTCAACTCGCGCTCGATTTGTTGGCGCAATTGACCAAGTTCGGCGTCCGATTCGTATTCTTCGACATGAAAGGCGAGTTGGAGGATGACCCAAACAACTCAATCCAGCGGAAGAACCGCACGACGTTCCTCGAACAGACGGGAGCGCGGTATGTCCGTTTGATTCAGCAGGCTTTGCCGATCAATCCGCTCTACCGACTCCAGAATCCAACGGAGAACGCGCAGGTGGCTTACGAGATTGCCAATCTGGTGCGGTGTTTTGCTCCGCAGCTTGGCGCGAGACAGGAAGGCAACATCAGCGATTGTTACCAGCGGTTGGCCGCGCCCGATTTCCCGTCGCTGGCGCTGGAATTGGAGAACAGCGAGGCGAACGGAGTGGACCTGGCCATCATCCAGAAGATCGAGCGGTTCAACATTTTTGCCAGCGCAGCGGAAGCGATAGCGCCAGAGGAATGGCTCAAACAATCACTGGTGATTGATTTCAAGCAGTTCGGCAACGACAGCGAAACCAAGGCGCTGGCCGTTGCGCTCATCCTGAACTTTCTGATCAAGAAGTTGAGCCAGCAACTGGCGGTGAAAAATGACATTCAGCCGCTCAAGATGGTGTTGTTCGTGGATGAAGCGCATTTGTTGTTGCCCAAGGAAAAGAGGGCCGGGCTGCTCAGCCAACTCGCCCGGCAGGGCCGATCGTGGGGATTCCCGGTCTGGCTGGCGTCGCAGGATGCCGACAAGTTTCTCACGGAAGGTGCGGAAGGAACAAACTTCGCCCAACTGGCCGAATGCGGCGTGCATTTCAGCCCGCACACGCTCAGTCCGGCCGATCAAAAGCTGGTGCTGGGAACGGTCGTTCACCAGTCATTCAAGAAAGCCGAAGCCGCCCTCTGCAATCGCGGCAAACTCCAAACCACCGGCATGGCCCGGCAGTTCTGGAAGGATGGGGGCAGATGAAGCGTTTTGTCGTTCAGGAACACACGGCCCGGTCGCATCATTTTGACTTTCGGTTGGAGAAGGACGGCGTGTTCAAGAGTTGGGCCGTGCCGAAGGGTTTGCCGGCCGCGGCGGGCGAAAAGCGGCTGGCGGTGCAGGTCGAAGATCACCCGCTGGAGTGGGGCGACTTCGAGGGGGAAATTCCCGCCGGTCAGCCCGGCGCCGGCACGGTGCGCATCTGGGACCGGGGCTGGTACGATTTGGAGGAGTGGTTGCCTGACCGCATCGGCTTTACTCTGCACGGCGAACGGGCGCAAGGGCGCTATGAGTTGGTGGCCTTCAAGCGTGCCGGAAAGAATCAATGGCTGATTCTGAAACGGAGCAATCAAGCGCCCAAGGCATGAACTGCATCGCTCACGGCTTTGAAGACCTTCTGAATTTCGTGCAGCGTGTTTTCAGGCCCCAGAGAGAAGCGGATCATTTGCCGTGAGGCCGTTGACTCCGGTTTCATCGCTTTGACGACGCGTGACGGCTTGTCAGAGTCGGCGAGGCAGGCCGAGCCGGAGGACGCGCAGATGCCTTCTTGGTCGAGCAGAATCAGCAACGCCTCCGATTCGATGCCGTGGAAGGTGATGTTGGTGGTGTTGGCCAGGCGCTGCGTCTTGTGGCCGTTCAACTCCGTGTTGGGAATTGAACTCAGAATGCCTTCCTCCAGTGCATCCCGGAGCGGACGCACCGGCTTGGCCCTGCGGCGGAAGTTATTGGCGGAGAGTCGCCACAATTGTGCGGAAGCAGCCTTCCAGCGCACTGGCCACGGCTTGCGCGTCGCCGGCCTGCAATTGTCCAATGCGATGATGGATCAAACGCCGGTCAACGGTTGCCAGTTTGGTGAGTCGCACGGTAGATGCCTTCGGCAAGCCCGTTTCGGCCCAGTACCGCAAGGCAATGTCGTTAACGTCGCGTGGCGGATGCGTGGTCAAGCGAGGCAGCAGGACATCGCTTGTGTCAGCCCACAAGACCAGGCCAGGACAGCGTTTCTGTCCCTGCAAATCGGAGAAGGGAAACTCGACCGAGACGATGTCACCGACCTTACACTCGGTCATAGGCGTCGTCGTCCGGTGAGTCGTCTTGGAAGAAGTGTTCGAGTGCCAGTCGCTGCCAGTCGAGGTCCTCGACATCACGCCCGATCAACTGCGGCAAGTCCCGATAGACCCGCAGCCGGTCGGCCAGCGGCAGTGCTTCGATGGCTTTCTCAATTTCTTGCACGGTGCTCATCGCATTTATCTGTACTTCATTACGCCGCGGCACTCAAGCGCACAGCTTGGCCGTGATTGTTTCCAAGGCTGCCAGCGCGGCCTTGATCTCCGCCGCCGTGTTTGTCGTATCCAGCGAAAACCGGATCATTTGCCGAGAGGCCGTTGACTCCGGTTTCATCGCTTTGACGACGTGTGACGGCTCGTCGGAGTCGGCGAGGCAGGCCGAGCCGGAGGACGCGCAGATGCCTTCCTGGTCGAGCAGAATCAGCAACGCCTCCGATTCGATGCCGTGAAAGGTGATGTTGGTGGTGTTGGCCAGGCGCTGCGCCTTGTGGCCGTTCAACTCCGTGTTGGGAATCGAACTCAGAATGCCTTCCTCCAGCGCGTCGCGCAGTGGACGCACCGTGTTGTCGTAGTCGGGCAGTTTCTGTTTTGCCAACTCCGCTGCTTTCCCCGGCGCGACAATCAACGGCACGCCCTCCGTCCCGCCCCGGCGATTCTTCTCTTGGTGCCCGCCAACAATCAGCGGCACGAACGGCGCTTTCCGGCGGACGTACAAGGCGCCAATCCCTTTCGGCGCGCCGAACTTGTGGCCGGTGATGGAGAGGTAATCCACTGGCACCGTTCGGACATCAATCTCCACCTTGCCAGCGGCCTGCACCGCGTCACAATGGACGAGCACACCCCGGCTGCGGCAAATCTCGGCGATCTCCTCCACCGGAAAGAGCACGCCCGTCTCATTGTTGGCCCACATGAGCGATACGACGGCGGTATCCTGCGTGATCGCGTTTTCCAGGTCGGTCAGGCTCAACAAGCCCTCGCGGTCCACCGGCAGATGCGTGACGCGGATGCCTTCCCGCTCCAACACCTGGCAGCAACTCAGCACCGAGGAATGCTCGACTGCCGAGGTGACAATGTGGCGTTTGCCGGTAGCCTTCAGTGCGGCCTGAATCGCGGCGTTGTTGCTCTCCGTGGCGCACGAGGTGAAGATGATCTCTCGGGGATGTGCCCCGATCAATTCCGCCACCTGCGCCCGCGCCGTCTCGATCACGCCTTTGAGCTTCGCGCCGAATTTGTAGCTGCTGGACGGATTGCCCCATTCGCCGGTGAGATACGGCATCATCGCTTCCAGCACTTCCGGCGCAACTGGCCTCGTGGCGTTGTGGTCGAGGTAAATCACGTCCTCCGGCATTGTAGGCTGCATGAGGACACCCGGCAATCTTCCGCGCTTTGTCCATTACGCGTCCTCCGGCCCCACTGGCGCGATTGTATCCGTGCAACTGGCATGGCTGTTTGCTGGAGCGACTGATTTGAGAAGTGAGCGCGAGTATTCTCCCATGCGGTGTCCGGCCAACGTTTCAACAAACGTCCCCACTGGCTCAATGGGAGGGTACTGGGTGTCTGGGTGGCGCCATGCTCTACCAATTGGGCGCAAGAAATCACCGCAGCGATCATGCCGGCGTTCGTACCGAAAAGGGCGCGCCAGCGGCTTGGATGACTCGTCCCGAGAGGTCCGTCCCACCGCCTCCGCATGATGGACGGATGCGTTCCAACGGCGTCCACGTCATGGAGGGACGCCTTCCACGGCGTCCCCGACATGGATGGCTTCCACGGCACCCCCATTGGATCGGGGTGAAACCCGACCCTCCATGTCATCCCGAGACGGCACAGGTCGAACCGCGCCTTCCGACCCGTCCGGTGGAGCGGCCTTCACTTGGCGGCTTTGCGACCTCGTGTTGAACCGCCGTGGCTCAGGCAGGTCAGGCTGCTTGCGGTTTGCGACGCCGGGCGTCGAGCCATTTCTTGAGTTCCACGGCCACAAAGGCGACCGCGCCCACGCCGAGGATCTCCAGCCAGGCCGTGCCGCGGATGGGCGCGCTGTGGAACAGCGTGTTCATGAACGGCGCGTAGGTAAACAGGAGTTGCGCGCCGATCATGGCCGCCACCCCGCCCACCACCCACGGGTTTGTGAACACGCCCAGCGAGAAAAACGACCGGGTCAGCGACCGGCAGTTCAACAGGTAAAACACTTCCACCATGACAATCACGTTCACCACGATGGTCCGGCACTCCTCGATGGACGTGCCCAACCGCTCTTCCCACTCGAACAGCCCGAAGCCCCCCAGCGTCATCAGCAGCGACACCACCACGATCCGCAGGATCAGGCCGCGGGTCAGGATGGGCTGCTTGGGGTCGCGCGGCGGCCGGGCCATCAGGTCCTTCTCCTTCGGCTCGAACACGAGCATCAGCCCCAGCATCAGCGCGGTGCTCATGTTCACCCAGAGCAATTGCACCGGCAAAATGGGCAGGGCCGTGCCCACCAGGATGGCGGCCAGAATGATCAGGCCCTCGCCGCCGTTGGTCGGCAGCGTCCAGGCAATGAACTTGGTCAGGTTGTCGAACACGTTCCGGCCTTCCTCGACCGCGGCCTCGATCGAGGCGAAGTTGTCGTCGGTCAGGATCATGTCGGCCGCGCCCTTGGCCACGTCCGTGCCGGTGATGCCCATGGCCACGCCGATGTCGGCCTGCTTGAGCGCGGGCGCGTCGTTCACGCCGTCGCCGGTCATGGCCACGATGTGGCCGCGTTTTTGCAGCGCCTGCACCAGCCGCAGCTTCTGTTCAGGCGCAACCCGGGCAAACACCGCCGCCCGCTCGGCCGCGTCGGGGAACTGGTCGTCGGGGATCTCGTCCAGCTCGCGTCCCGTCAGGGCGACCACTTCGCCGTCGCTGCCCTTGCCGCCGCGCAAACCCAGTTGGCGCGCGATGGCCACGGCCGTGCCCTTGTGATCGCCGGTGATCATCTTCACTTCGATGCCGGCGCTCTGGCAGTTGGCCACGGCGCGAATGGCCTCGGCGCGCGGCGGATCAATCATCCCCTGCAAACCCAGCAACGTCAGGCCGCCCGCCACGTCGTCGTGGGTCAGCTTGGTGTGGTTGGGCGGGACGCGCCGGCGGGCGAAGGCCAGCACGCGCAGGCCCTGGGCGGCCAGTTCCTCGACCACGCGCTGAACGGCCGTGGCATCGAGCGATGTCTCGTTGCCTTGGGCGTCGAGGGCCTTGTCGCAGCGCTCGAGCAACCGTTCGACCGAGCCTTTGACGTAGATCACCTGCCCGTCGCCGGTCCGGTGCAACGTGGCCATATACATGTGTTCGGACTCGAAAGGGATCACGTCCGCCCGCGGCAGCCGCGTCTCGGTGGCGGACTTTTCAAGGCCGGCCTTCTGTGCCGCCACAATCAGCGCCGCCTCGGTGGGGTCGCCTTCGACCTGCAACCGGTCCTCTTTGCGGACCAGTTGCGAATCGTTGCACAACAGGCCGGCGAGCAAGGTTTCTTCAAGGGCCGTGTTCTTGCCCAGGTCCACTTTTCGGCCATCCGACTGGATTTCGCCGTCTGCTTCATACCCGCCGCCGGTGACTTCAAACATCCGGCCGCCGGCCCAAACGCGGCTCACGGTCATCTGGTTTTCGGTGAGCGTGCCGGTCTTGTCCGAGCAGATCACCGTGGTGCTGCCCAGCGTCTCGACCGCCGGCATTTTGCGGATGATGGCGTGGCGTTTGGCCATGCGCGCCACCCCGATGGCCAGCGTGATGGTGACGGCTGCGGGCAGGCCCTCGGGAATCGCACCGACCGCCAGCGCCACGGCCGCCATGAACATGTCCGCCGCCGATTCGCCCCGGAGCACCCCCACCAGAAACGCCAACGTCGCCAGGCCAAGAATCACGTAGAGCAACAGACGGCTGAACTGGGCGATCTTGCGGGTCAGCGGCGTCGAAATGTCCACCGCCTCGGAAATCATCGTGGCGATGCGGCCCATCTCGGTGCGGTCGCCGGTCGCCACCACCACGCCTTCGGCTTGGCCGTAGGTGACGAGCGTCCCGGCAAATGCCAGGTTCTTCCGATCGCCCAACACCGTGTCCGCAGGCAGGGCATCCGTTCGTTTCTCGACCGGCACGGACTCGCCCGTCAGGGCCGCTTCCTCGACCTGCAGATTGCGGACTTCGACCAGCCGCAGGTCGGCGGGCACGCTGTCGCCGGATTGCAGCAACACCACGTCGCCGGGCACAAGCTCTGCCGACGGCACGCGTTGTTTGCGGCCGTCCCGGCGCACGGTGGCCTCGGTGCGGACCATTTTGGCCAGCGCCTCGATGGCTCGCTCCGCCTTGGATTCCTGGATGAATCCGATGATGGCGTTGACGAACACCACGCCGAAGATCACCGCCGCATCCACCCACTCGCCCAGCGCCGCCGACACCACGGTGGCGATGAGCAGGATGTACACGAGCGGCTGGTTGAACTGCTGCAGGAACTTCACCCACGCCGGCGTGCCGCGCCGGGCGGTCATCTGGTTCAGACCGAACTTTGCCTGCCGCCGCTCGACCTCCTCGACCGCGAGGCCCGGTTGCAAATCGGCCTCCAACTCGCGAAGGGCCTCTTCCGCCGACAGCGTGTGCCAAGGCCGCTTCGCGCCTGGGCTGTTGTTGACCGATGCCGCGCCGGGCTTGTAGTTGGGAACGGACCTGGTGGGTTTCATAGCTCAAATCTGCACTTGCTGATGCGCCGCAGCCAACGCCCGCCATTCGCCGGGAACTGACGGGAAAGAGATGTGTTCCTGGGCTTGGGAACACGTTGGAGGCCGGGAGCGGGCTTGGTGCAAAGCCCGCGACGGGCCTGCCGGATATGGTGTGGCGGGTCCCAAACTTGACCTGGGGCAGCCAGGACATAACCTGCCGCCATCATGAACCCGCAACTCAGAATGCTCGAGAAGGGAATCGTCACCGTACTGGTGGTGCTGATGGTCATCGTGTTGTCGCTGTCGGTGGTCGAACTGGGCTGGCTGGTCGTGCGGGATATTCTCAGCCCGCCCGTCTTGCTGCTCGATATCACGGAGTTGCTCGAGCTGTTTGGGTTTTTCCTCCTGGTCCTGATCGGGATCGAATTGCTGGAGACCATCAAGACCTACTTCACCGATCGCGTGGTTCATGTGGAAGTGGTCGTGGACGTGGCGCTGATTGCCGTGGCGCGCAAGGTGGTGATCCTGGATGTCAAAGAGTACGAACCGCTCCAGTTGTTCGGCATCGCCCTGATCGTGGCGGCCCTGGCGGCCGCTCATTTTGTGGTCAGACGTGGGCGTGGCCTGCTCGCGTCCCAGCCGACCGGGCAGTGATTGGTAGCAGGTCTGCCTCACGCGAGCGGGGGAACGGTTTGAAGGTTTTCGGAACGACCGACCTTGCCTGCTGAACTGCCAAACCACTCCGGCGCAAGCCGGCGATGACGGCCATTGCCGACGGCAGGCTGTGTGGCGGGTGGGAGCAAAACGCCGGTGCACAGACCGTGGCGCCCCGCACACGGCGTCACGCGCGCCAGCGTGCCGCGCCACTCCCGGTTCCGCACCTCCGGCATGGGGGGAGAACAGAAGCTCATTACGTTCTCGACATTTCCCTGCCCGTCGCCTCGGATTCCAGCGGCGGCTTGACGCCGAGCACCGAGCAGGGAAGTTCCCGCACCAACCGCTCCGCCGTCGAATCCGCACGTTCGTCGTGTGGGCTGGTTGGGCGTCGGATGCCCAAAACGATCAGGTCGGCACTGTTGGCCTGAGCGTATGCTGCGATGCCACACCGGTGGCGAGTCGCCTCATGCAACACACAGCGCGCGGTTGAGCTGTCCAGGTCGCCGACGAAGTCCTTCAACTGGCGATCGAGCGTATTCAAGTATTGCTGCTGCAAATCCTGATTGGCTGACAAGGCGGGGCAGACCTGGCGCAACTGATACCAAGGCGGGTCATAGACGTGGAGGAAATCCACGCGCCCCGTCCCCAAAGCCGCCAGCCTTTTCGCTTGGTCCACCGCCTCCCGAGCGGACCGTGTGAAATCCACGCAGCACACAATGGTTCGGAACGGCTCGGTGTGCGCCGTGTCCACGAGCAGCACTTTGACGGGGGCTTCGCGCAACAAGCGCACCGCCAATGAGCCGGCTTGCGGACTGACGGCGTTCCCGCCTTGTGCGCCGGCGGCAATCAAGTTGGTGTTCAATTGTCCGGCGCGCTCCAGCAACGCGTCCAGGGGCGCGCCTACGGTTACCTCGGTCCGGCAGTTTTCTGGCAGATCGAATGGTTCAAGCCAACGGACCAACTCACGGCGGCCCAGCTCGAGCGCTTTTTCTCTTTGGGCGGCGAGCGGTTCATGCGAGGCGGCGGCCAGGTCATCCAGGGCCTGCGAGTCAATGACGTGCATGATGTGCAGCGAAGCCCGGTTTTGGTTGGCAACTCGCAACGCTTGCTGAAGCGCCGCACGCGAGCCGTCTGAGAAGTCAACGCCCACCAGGATGGTTTTGATTTGGTTCATACGTTTTCAACAGTGTCCGGAAACGGTGCCGTACTCCGCTTCAAAGAAGCGCCATGGGTCGCGCGCCGGCGGTGTCCAAGCTGCTACTGAGCGCTCGGCTGATTATACTCATCTCGCGGATGTTTTCCAGTGCTAGAGAATCGGCTACCGCCCCGATCCCCTGCGGCGTCGGCCTTTGGCCAACAATACCGGCCACAGGCGCCTGCATCTGCCCTGCTGAGCACGTGGTGAAAGGTCGAATCGCTCGGTGATGAAGACTTCCATCGTCCTCATCGGGCGCGCCGCCCACCGCGTGGGTCGGGCGCTGCGTCCGCTGGAGGGAACTGAACTGTTTTCAATGGCCCGGCAACCCCAGTCGCGCATCAACGTGCTCACCGCCGCACAGGCCAGCACAAGAGACTGGCAACGGCGCGAGCGGTGGCCGCGGCGTGAATCAGGCAAAGCTCCCCAGACGTTCCGGGACACTCTCCAGCACCGCGATCTCAGGAGGAACAGTGCTTGGCCACCTGTGCTTCATAAAGCGCCGGTTTCTCCGGCAAGCGGGCATGGCGGCGCGGCCGGCGCGCGTCCCCTGTGCAAGTTCGGGCAAGTAAAGCCGTTTGGGGCTGGCGATGATCGAGATCAAAATGCCGGATCGCGCGGCCAAAACCCGTTTGGGGGGACCGCCTCAAGCCTGCAGGCCCGATCACAGGTGACGTGGTAGCGCGATTCATCCGGGAAAAGCTAGACGACCGGCACCAGATGATCCAGTACGCTCGCCCGTCGGCGCTCAAACGGCCCAGCAATTGCCCCAAGACTTTCCACGCCAGGTTGAGATGGCGGTGACGTTCCCACAGCACCAGAAGCCAACCGTTGGTGACTTCCAGATCGGGTGGCCGGGCGCGATGCCGAGGGATGGAGCGATCCAACGTTCCCGCGCCTTGAGACGCAACGCGGGGGCGCTGAACGTCCGCAACGGCATTCAGTGGCCGTTCAGTTCCGCTGTGGAACGCAACGGCTGGCCAGGGAGCCGGCTGCTTGCCAGGTAACGGTCCGACCGCGGGTGGCCGTTACAGTGGCGGAATTCGTCGTCTGCGACGAGCCGCATCGCCATGCAATCGAGCGCGTCGCTTTCCCTGGGCACTTTGGGCTTCAGCCTGCGGTAAGGCTCTCCGCGGTGGGTCAAAGGAAATCCAGTCCCTTTTGAGCCTCGCCCCAGCCCGCCCGCTCATACTCCTGTTGAATCAGCCGGCGAGGGCCACCAGGAGGAGACTGAGGCCGACGAGAATGATCTCCCAGACCGCCGGCTTCGCGTAGGCACACTCGGTTGCCTCAGGCGCGGCTAGCGTGCGGCTCTGGACTCCCGCTTGCGCGGCCTTGGCCAATACCTCGTTTGCCGACTCGGCCAAGGGAGGAAGCGTAGAGCAAGCCAGTGAGGCTCTCAACGGCGGCGGGCACGGGCTGTTCATATTGAAGAGAAGGGACGGGCCTTGCCGCACATCGCAGATTGCGCGAAGCAAGGCCCGCCCATGGGTTCTACGCCGAGGCTAAGGCTGGCGGGTGAGGCGATAGTAGGCCCCTTCGCCGGTCATGGTTTCCGTGGCACTGCTGGCGCCGAGTGTGGCGGGCACATCCTGCCAGTTCGGCGCCGTCAGGCTTGTGGCCTTCTGGAGCTTGACGCCGGCCTGACCGGCCCAGGTGATGGTGAGTGTGTTGCCGTGGCGGCTGACGGAACAAATGCGCGGCACCGCGCCCGGGATGCCGGCGGCGCTGGTAACCCCGCCCAGCGCGGCAACGTCCGCATCCGTCAGAACACCGTTCCGGAACTGGACGCTGTTGACATAGGCGGGAGCGGTTTCGCCGTCTTCGTCGGCGAACAAAAGCGCTACCGAATCCAGTGACCAGCGGCCATCGGTGCCCTGGCTGAGCGTTTGCGTCCCGACCAGCGCGCCGTCAACGTATTTCTTCAACGTCCGATACGGGAGATCGAAGACGGTCACGATGCGGTGCCACGTTTCGGGGAGAATCGTGCCAGAGTAGTTGCCGCTGATGCCCACGCCATTGGCGGCGCTGACGAACAAGTCCCCGTCATTGGCGTTTGCGGTGCTGGTCTGCAGCAAGGCGCGCCACTTGTTGTGGGAAGCAGTCGGGTAATACACATCGTAGATGAGCGTGAATCGGTTGACGTAGGCCCCGTCGCCGTTCGGGGGCGCGCCGTGCGCCATGCGGTAGCCGCCCCAGCGATCGACACTGGGCGTGAAGTAGAGCACCCGGGCCGGACTGCCGCCGATGTCGGCGATGCCGAAACTGGTCGTGGTGCCGAACTGCGTGTCGGCGGCGACCGTTGCATCAAACGGCGCGAGGTCGTGGCCGACCGTCGCTTGCAGTGTGCCGCAGTCAAAGTCCCATTGGCCGGTGATTTGGACCGGTGGCGCGGGCAACACCGTGAGAACCGCCACCTGACTGGTTACGATGCCATAGTTGTTGCTGACCACGACCGAGTAGCCACCGGCCTGATTCTCCCGAATGCGCTCCAAGGTGAGCGTGGCGGCGGTAGCGTCTGCCAGCGGCGCGCCGTCGAACAGCCACTGGTAGCTCAACGGCGGCGTCCCCGTCGCCGTCACGCTAAAGCGGGCGATCAAATCGGCAGTGACGGTCTGATCCGCAGGGTTCTGCGCGATCCCGGGTGGCTCTGGCAGGAGATAGGTGAGCGTGGCGACCTGGCTGGTGACCGAGCCGCTGGTGTTGCTGACGATCAGCCGGTAGTCGCCGGCGTCGGTGGGCTGCATGGCGGCGATGGCATAGGTCTGCGCGGTCGCGCCCGGCACATTGGTGCCGTTGCGGGTCCATTGGAAGCTCAGAGGCCGCGTGGCAGTTGGGTCCACGCCCGCAACGAGCAGGGCGGCGTCTCCGGCTTTCACGAGGGCGCTCTGGGGTTGGCTGACCAGCATGGGGGCCTTGGCCGTGCCGCCGTCCCCGTAGATGCCCACGTCGTCAATCCCAAAATACCAACTGGCCGTGCCGGTGTGGGTGAAACGCAGGCGGACATCGGGTTGATTGGCTGCCAGGGGCAGCGGTAGCACTTCGATGCGCTTGGATTCCACCGGATCGTCGTCAATTCGTCCGCTGATAAACGGCTCGAACGAGGCGTCCACGGTAGCGCCGATGAACGCGCCATACGCCTCGCCCCAGGCCTGGTCGGCGCGGGACGTGCCCAGGGTGGCGACCGGATCGCCCGCAATGATGTCGAGCCGATCCATCATGTAGAGCAGCGGCAGCCAGGTGATGCCGCCGTCAATCGAGTATTCCACAGCGCCGAGACTGTCCTGGTTTTGCTCGTAGATGCTGTTGAACACGAGCATGACATTCGAGATGCCTGTCAGGTTGATGCTTGGCGAGAAGAGGATTTGCACCTGGCTGCCACTGCGCCGGTCGGATTCGCCATAGACGAAGTTGCCGGACATGAGCGCATCCACCGCCTGGCCGTTGAGCACCGTCGGACTGACGTTGCGGCGGCGGGCGTTGATGACGGGGCGGGCTGAATCAATGACCACAAAGCCCTCGTAGGCGGCGGAGTTGACGTCCGCCAGGTCATAGTTGGTGCGGATGGCTGTGGTGTAGTTGGTCGCGACCCAACCGGGCGGGAAGCTGCCCTCCGTTACCCCGTTGAATTCCTCCATCCACACCGGCGTGCCCAGGGTGATCTCGGCGTAGTCGGCCACGGTGAACGTCCAGTTCGTGCTTTGGCGGCCATTCAGATTGTCCACATAGCTCAACGTGGCAGTGTGGCTGCTCAATTTGGGCACCACGCTCGGTGCCCGCCCGCTAACAATGACATGGCCCTGGGCGTTGCTCGCAATCGAAACCGTTACCGGAACGCTGTCGAACTGAAGCTCGATCGAGTTCACGTCCACGGTGGTCGTGCCCGGAGCGATGACGGCGCCGAGTTGCGGCCGCGGGCCGACCCCGGTGGCGTTCGGGGCGGGCGTGAGTTGCAGGACACTGGAGGCAATATCGCCCATGTTGATCTCCACGTTGTCAATGGCCCACCACCAGTCGTTCGCGCCCTTGGTCAGCCCAAACGTCACCACCATGGACGTGGCGCCCGCCGGGTTGCCCAGCAGCAGAAAGACGGTCTCGTTTTGCGCGTCGGGCTTGAAAAACGGCCCGCCGTCCTGTGAATCCCAGCGCAACACCTCAACCGGCGTACCGCCGTCGTATTGGACGGTGATCGTCGCAGTCTGGTTGTTCACGTCGCCCCAATCATCGAACCCCTCGGGGCGCCAACTCGAGTCGAACTTGAGGAAGACACTGTTGACGGGTGCGCCGGCAATGTTCAGCGCCGGCGTCGTCAAGAAGGAATTGAAGTATTGCGGATTGCCGTTCGGGTCGAACGTGACCCGGCCCGGCACATCGTCCCACTCATCCGGATCGGCAATCGCGACCGCGCCAATGCCGCGGGTGAACTGGCTGCGGGTTTGGTCGCCAGCCGTCTGAACCCACCAATCCCTGCTCGCCACGGACCATCCGTGCCACTCGAAGATGCCAACGCGGTTGGTGTCGTTGACGTCGGGCATTTGCGAATCATCAATGGTCCAGCCGGGCGGCGGGGTTTTCGTCCACACGTTCGTGGCGCGAACGCCCTGGGTCGGCGGGCGCACGCCCTCGTCCACGCTGTCGCCCAAAACGAGGCTTTCAAAATCCTCAAACAGGAACGCGGCCTTGAACTGTTTCGTGAACGACTTCGCCCCGGCCACGTTGTCGGTGTAGTTGAGTTGCAGAGTGTAGGTCGTGCCCGCCGTCAGCGGCCCGACATTGGGCTTGCGCACAGTGATCAGTCCGTTGCTGGTAATCTGGAGATTGGTCTGCGCGACGCCATTCAGGCGCAACACGATGTTGTTCGGGTCCACGATCGTCCCGCCGGGGTTGATCACCGCGCCAATGTCCGTCACGGTGCGCGAGGCCGCGCCGGCCGGAATCCAAGCCTGGACATACGATGGGATCGTCGGAATGAGTTGCGGGATTCCCTCCGCCGTCGGCCCGCCCAACGCCTGCATCTGGTCATCGGACAGGGCCTCGTCCCGCAGTTGAACGCTGTTGACGTAGCCGCCCGCGGCGGGGTTGACGCCGATGTTCCCCAAGAACAAGGCGATGCCCCCTGCCGATAGAACCAGCCGGTCGGCCTGCGCGATTTGCGTGCCGACACGCGAGCCGTTGATGTAGGTGCGGAGTTGGTTCGTGGCCACGACAAAGCCGATGCGATACCAGGTGTTCGAGGCGAGTTGCCCGTCAAACGATCCCCCCGACACACCCAAGCCGTTGTCCGTGTTGATCACCAGGTCGGCGCCTGCTCCGGGCAGGATGAGGTCACCATCGGTTTCCAGAATGGGCCGCACTTGGCCGTGGGATTCCGCGGGGAACAAGACATCCAGAACCAGCGTGTAATTGTCCACGAAGGTGCCGCGGCCGTTCGGCGGGGGCGCGGTCAAGTGGAAACCCATCGGTTCCGCAGACGCCGGGTATTTCATGACGACGGCCTCGCCTCCCGGCAGGCTGGGTATGCCCAAGCTGGCCGTCGTGCCAAACCGCGTACCCGCGGCAGTGGCACCGCCCGGTCCGTCGGCATAGGCCAGGTCCAGACCGACGGTGGCGGTCAGGTTGCTGCTGTTGAAGTCCCATTGGCCAAAAGGCAGTTGAGCCTGAAGGCTTACGGCCGTCATAGCGCCGGCTGCCGCGATGGCGGCGAGCAGTCGCCGTGGTGGGGTGAAACGAGGGTTCGTTTTCATAAACGGATTTCGGTTCGTGGTTTCAGGTTGCGATTGGTTGAGCGGAATCGAACTGGTTTGGGGAAAGCTTCGGGCTGCCGGGGCAAGGGGTCATTTGTCCAGACGGTAGCGGTTCAAGGTGCGCGTCGCGGTGGCGTCCCCCTGCGCTTGGGCGGCTTGAAGCAACTCGCTCACGGTAAGCGCGGCCCGGCTGGCAACGGTGAGTTGGTCCTTGGTCAACCCGGGCAGTGCCGCCAATCGCTGCACGGTTTGAAAAGCCCGCGCGTAGTCCTGCGCCTGCACCAGTGTGACCACCTGTTCCGCCAACGTCTTTGCCTCGGGGCTGGCTTTGGCGAACGCGCTGGTCAACGCCCCCGGCAGCTCCTGCGCGCTCAACGGTGGCGGCGGCGCGCTGGACCGGCCGCACGCGGCGATCAGCAGCCAGCCCAACGCCAGACAAACGGCCCATGAATTCGCAAGCAGAGGTCTCATAGCACAAGAGCGGAAAAGCGCATTCAGTCGCGCACCGGTGTCTGCGGCGTCACGCCGGTGTAGTGCCGGTAATCAATGCCCACCCGCAGTCCCGTGAAGCGGATTCGGGACACATGCCCGTCCACCCAGACGGTCTGGCAACCCCGGTTGTGGCGATACCACTCGCGGTCGAATTGGTAGCCGTCATACAACGGCGCCAACCCGCCGTATGGGGGCGGGTTGTTCCCGATCCACTGGGTCAGAATCTGGGCGCTGCCGGGGAATAGCCCCAGGCTATCCTCCGGCCCCTCCATCTTGGACTCGGCGGCGTCCTGGGCGAAAACCATCCGGGCCGGTTGCTGGTAACTGCTGACTTTTTTCAGGCCCGGCTCGACGGTCGGATCATACGGCCGCAGCAGGTACTGGTGTACCCCGTAACAGGAGTCCAACCACCAATCCGGGTCGTAGCGCAGTCCGGTCTCGCGCCATTCATCCACGTGTTTGGCAGAGGGGCAGCGGAACACCCGGCGGGCCTTCGCGAAATAGTTCAGATAGCCCAGCGCCCAATAGGCGAACGGATTGTCCGGCGCCAGGAGCACTTCCGAACGAGGGTTCGCCGTCCATTGGCCGTGGTTGGGCATCAAACCGTTCCCAAGATGAAAATACGTATCGCTGTTGTCCTGCGCGTACATCGTGGCGGCGCTGGCCACTTGCTTGAGGTTGCTCATGCATTGCGCGGCCTTGGCCTTCTCCTTGGCCTTGCTCAACGCCGGTAGGAGCATCCCCGCCAGGATCGCGATGATGGCAATCACCACCAGCAACTCGATCAACGTGAAGGCACGCCGGCAGCCCCAGCCGCTCCCCGCGAAAGTTCGGAGGCCGGGCGCAAGTCCGCATACGACTCCAATCCCGCGGCACTCGGTTCGAATCATGCCGCGATCTTAGGACCGCTCGCGAGCGCCTCAACCAACGAACCCGTGACATTCTCGTGCCGGACGTGGCAACCCGGTGACAACCGCGTGAACGCAGCGAAATCACTGGATACGCGTGCCTACGGGCCAATCGGTGGGCGTTGATCACCGATCGCGAAAACGGCCCACATACGGCGCGGAAGCTCGTGCTGCCGACACTTTGGAGCAGCCTTTGTGGTCGAGTGCGGCAACAAGGTCAGCCGCTCGCAAGCAGGACGCGCTACGCTTGCCGACAAAGGCCGGCAAGCATGCGTGTCCGTTGCGCGCCCGGCTTGCCGCCTGCGGCCCGCCCTACCTGATTGCCCCTACGGCTGGCCTGCTGCCCGTGATTGACGAAACGTCCGCGCGCATCGCGTGTGGCGAGCGGCCCTGAA
>Ga0101944_10002360_pt1 | contig 30954 bp, 30 predicted proteins | sample DewCreD2012metaG_FD_75245 | JGI IMG/M metagenome (GOLD analysis project Ga0101944, IMG submission 75245) | Hot spring sediment bacterial and archeal communities from British Columbia, Canada, to study Microbial Dark Matter (Phase II) - Dewar... ... | reverse complement strand
TCGGACCTACAAGCAGGTGGACGGCTACCATCCCACTGTAAGCTGCATCGGGCAGGAAGGCTACCTACTTAACTGTGAACTTCGGGAAGCTAAGCAGCACTGCGAGAAGGGCACTCCCACCTACCTGGAGCATATCCTATCTTTAGCCGGGAATCTTCGGTGCGAGGTACCGGTACTGGTTTGGCTGGATGCGGGCCATGACGCGCAGGAAACCTTGCGGGTGCTATACACTACCCTGCGCTATCTGGGTCAGCCCTCTTTAGAACTGGAAGCACCCTGTAAACCCCGGGGGTTTCGTAAACGGCTACGGAAGGTGATAGATGATCCGGTGCGGGTAGCGGTGAAGATCGTCCCTCATGCCCGAACTATCTACCTGAAGCTGTGGGCGATGGATCCGTGGCTCCCGTGTTTCAAGCAGTTATACTATTTGTGTTGTAATCTCTAACAGAGAGAGCTTTTTCTATCGAGTAAAGCCTCTGTGCTTCCCGAATAGGGATAGTGTGTCCGCAGAGAATACAGACACCTTTATTACGAACATCTTGTGTTGAAGTCCCTGCGAAGTTGCATGATTCAAGGTTTGGTGGACAAGAAATCAGCTGTTTTCTTCCCTCGTTGTATGATTGAACACCATAATTTCAGGAAGATTTCATGATTTTATACGGATTCAGGTTATAGTTATTACTACCATGAGTGCCTCAAGATAAAGTAAAAACCGGTTTAAAGTGGGTTTGCAGTTAGTGTTACAGGCCTTAAAGGAGAGGATAAGGCCCACGGCGAACAGATAAAGAAAGATGGTGAAGATGAGAATAGAGTAAAAATTGGGAAGAGATGTTGAGCAGAGCCAATTAGAATCGCTGCAGAAGATACCCTAGTTCGACACCTTCCACTCCAGATTGAGGGGTTTCTTAACGATAACCCAGAAAAAAATGATGATGTGAAACAGAACAATCACAGGCATATAGAAGAAATAGTAAACAAAGAACTCGAAAAAGTTAAATCGGTACTTTCCTATTCGGGAAAAGGTGTAATACATGGCGAAGGTTATCAAGAAGCCTACTAGCATATTCAGAACACCTTTTGTAATCATGGCATAATTGATAGCCCAGAGGAACGCTCCGTAAATGTATTTTTGGGATTGAGTCATTAGAAAAATCGCAGAAGTCAGATATACCAATTTGGTTTGGTCAAATAAGAAAAAAACCAACAGAGAACACAGGAAAGGTGAAATCGTCAACAGAATCGTGGGAATCAGCGACGGCTGGGAAAAAATCTTGGATACTAAATACCCGATATTGTCTTTGAACCACAGTACGTTAATGAGAGTCCATCTTTTTCTTTGGGTTATCCATTCCTGCGCCGTGTTGGGCATAGTGGTTTTTACTTTCAACGGGATGCTGTAGGTGTATCGGGCGTTTAACCGAAACGCTCTAGCCCCAAAATCAACATCCTCATGTACTACGTGCTGGAAGCCCCCCAACTGATCGAAGAGTTCTTTTTTTACCGCGAAGGCAGATCCAATCACGCTGGGCAGTCTTTCCGAAATTAGAGAGAATAGCGAGTGGACGATAGAGAATCCTATGTACTCGTAGCTGATCATGGTGGAGTAAAAGGATTCCTTGATCACCTCTTTTGCCATCTCCACAATGTCATACCTCTGCATAGTCTGTGTCAATCTGTTTAAAAATTGAGGATCCTCGGGAAGCAGAATATCATTGTCGAAAAACACCAAAGTGTCGGTGTCTAACCTGGAGGTAGCTTCATTCAATAGCCGAGCTTTCCCCATATGCTGATTTGGAGCGTGCAGAACTATTTTATCTCTAAAAGGGATTAACGCTTCCTCGATATCTTTCGTTAAGACCCCATCCACCGCTACAACGATTTCTTTATACGCATACTCGTTGCGTAATATCTTCGCGATGATATCCCCCAGAAACTTAGGCGTTCGATAAACGGGAATTAGAACAGTGACTTTCATGGGCTATCCGTACAGATGCACGTACTCTTCCAGGAGTTTCAGGGTCTCTCCTTTGCATTGGCCGCAGACGGTTCCGATTTTTGTCTTGTTTTGTAAGTCAAGGTAAGTACGGGCACCTTCCTTTACCGCCTGCTCGATGTCCCTGTCCGTCACGTTCATGCACTGGCACACGATGACGGCTTTCTCTTTCTGGATCCTGTTCTCCTGGCCGGTTTTCCGATAGTAATCCTCGATGGCAGCCCTAAGGGCCTTGTCTCCCAGCACAGAACAGTGGATCTTGTGTTCCGGTAGTCCGCCGAGTTTCCGGGTAATGTCGGCAGGGGTAATATGGTAGGCTTCCTCGAGTTTCATTCCCTTCACCACTTCGGAGAGCATCGAGGTAGAGGCAATGGCGGAAGCGCACCCATAGGTCTTCCACTTGCAATCGGTAATGATCCCATCCTTCACTCGGATAGCCACAAGCATCTGATCTCCGCACTTGATGTTTCCCACCGTTCCTACCCCGTCCGCTTGAAAGGAGGCTTCATCCTCCAGAACGTTGCGGGGATTCATGAAGTGGTCTTTCACGATTTCAGAATACAGCCAATCCATGCTAGGCACTCCTTCCCATGGAATAGGTAGACTGGGTGTAGGCGGAAGACATCTTGCGTAACCGAGCTATGATAGGGGGGAGCTTTTCCAGCACATAGTCCACATCTTCTACCGTGTTTTCCCGTCCCAGGCTGAACCGGATGGAGCCATGGGCCAGTTCGGGCCCCACTCCCGTAGCGAGAAGTACGTGGCTCGGTTCCAGGGATCCCGAGGCACAGGCCGAACCCGTGGACACTTCGATTCCTTCCATATCAAGGTACAGAAGAATCGCTTCACCCTCCACCCCGAAGAAAGATACGTTCAACGTTCCCGGGAGGATGTCGGTAGGATGCCCGTTGATGTGAATGTCAGGAACTCGTTCCAGAATCCCTTCCTTCAAACGATCCCGGAGAGCCCGGATCCGGGACACTTCCTCTGTCATTTCCCCGGAAGCCAGCTCGATCGCCTTCCCTAACCCGATGATTCCCAGGGTATTGTAGGTTCCTGCCCTTCTGCCTTCCTCCTGGTGCCCCCCATGGATGAAGGTGCAGTAGGGAGCGCCTTTTCGCACGTAGAGGATCCCCACCCCTTTGGGACCGTACAGTTTATGGGCGGAAAAACTCAAATAATCGATTCCCAATTCGTGTACGGAAATGGGAACTTTTCCCACCGCCTGCACCGCATCGGTATGGAATAGGGATCCATTGTCCTTTGCCATGCGGGCAAGGGTCTTGATATCCTGGATGGTGCCGATTTCGTTGTTGGCCATCATGATGGATACCAGGGCAGGGTTCTTCGCCAATGCTTTCCGGTACGCATCCATATCCACCTTGCCCGTAGGATCCACGGGAAGGTACTCAACGGAAATCCCCTTGTTTTCCATGTACTGGGCCACGTTCAACACACTGGGATGTTCGATCTGGGTGGTAACGAGTCCCAGCCTTCCCTTGGACATGCACCTGCAGGTGGCCGAGCCGCAGTCGATCATCTGCAGCACGGTATTGTTCGATTCCGACCCTCCTCCGGTAAACACGATCTCTTCTGGGTAAGCGCCTAGAAAATCCGCCACGATCTTCCGGGCTTTCTCTATCCTGTCATAGGCCTGCCTTCCTAAGGTATGCATGCTGGAGGCATTCCCAAAAATATCGAACCCTTCCACCAGCGCCTTCTTTACCTCGGGGTGGAGAGGGGTGGTGGCGTTGTAATCCATATACACGATTCGTTCGGGCATGACGGTTCTCCTCTGTTTATCTTCTAGGCAAAACATACTATATTTCTCATGGAAGGAAAAGTAACATGCTTAAAACCAACTACCATACCCATTATTCAATCTGCGACGGAAAGGGAGAGGCTGTAGACTACGTGCAAGCGGCCTTGCAGAAAGGCTTCACCGCCCTAGGATTCTCCTCCCATGCTCCAGTTCCCTTCGAGAACCCCACCAATATGAAAAAAGAGGATCTTCCGAAATACCTAAAGACCATCGAGGGTTTGAAATCGGAGTATGCGGGGAAGATCGAGATCTATCTGGGGCTGGAAATCGATCATATTCACGAGTATCCCCAACCTCAGAAGGAACTGGCATCTTTACCCGAACTGGACTACACGATCGGTTCCTTCCACTGCATGTGGAGCCCGAAAAATTCCCTCTACAGGGAAATCGACAGTACCCCGGAAATATTCCGGGCCATCCTGGAAGAGGACTTCGGGGGAAACATTCGTGAGTTCGTCGAGCGGTATTATTCCTACCTGGCGGAACTTTTAAAGACCCTGGAGCCCACCATCCTGGGACACCTGGATCTGATCAAAAAGAACAATCGCGACAGCTTGTACTTCAAGGAGTCCGAACCCTGGTATCAGAGAGCGGTACGCGCCCTGTACCCACACCTCCGTAAGTACGAGCCCATCGTGGAGGTGAACACAGGTGGCATCGCCCGGGGCAAAACTAAGGAAGTGTACCCCAGTCCCTGGATCCTCTACGAACTTCGAAAAGAGGATATCCCCATCATGATCAATACCGATGCCCACTCACCGGAACTACTTGATGCGTACATAGAGGAAGCCCGGTACATCGTGAGGGACGCGGGATATCGGAAGGTGTGGCTCCTGAGGCCTACTGGATGGACATCCCAGTCCCTCGAGTGAGAGGGGCAGAAAAGGAATCAGGTACTACAATGGGTAACGAATGGATCGTAATACTCTTATTGCTCTTTCTCAGTGGTTTTTTCTCCGCTTCGGAAACTGCTTTTACCTCCCTATCGCTGCTTCAGATTCAAAAGCTTAAACGCGCACATCCCAAAGTGGGACTTATTCTAGAACGGCTCAAGTCCCATCCCGATACGTACCTCACCACGATTCTGATCGGCAACAACCTTGTGAACATCGCTACCTCTGCCCTGGTAACCGAGTATACCCTCCAAACCTTCGGGGATAGGCTGTTGGGTGTTTCCACAGGGATCGTAACCCTCGTGGTACTGATCTTCGGGGAGGTCGCTCCCAAACGGCTGGCCATTGCCCACAACGAGGGGATCTGCGTGGCCACGGTCCGGCTGATTCATGGATTGTCCTTTCTCCTGAAACCTCTCATCTACTTCATCGGAGCGGTGAGCTTCCTCATTGCTCGGCTCACAGGTCCAGCCAAAGGGCAAGCGTTGACCCTCGAGGGATTGTTCCATGTGGTGGATCTGGCAAAGGACACAGGCATCCTCGATACGGAAAAGACTCGAATGATGAAGAGTATCCTCCGCTTCTCCGAGATCCCCGTACGTGCCATCATGACCCACCGGACTGAAGTATTCAGTCTTCCGGTAGAGATGACCTTAGAGGAGGCATTGCCGAGAATTCTGAAAGAAGGGTTCTCTCGAATCCCCCTGTACCGTCACGAGCCTGAACACATCGTGGGGATCCTCCTCACCAAAGAAGGGGTTACCCACTACCTTCAAGGGAATAAGGATCTTCCCCTTTCTTTTCTGATGCGGCCCGCAGTGTTCGTATCTGTCCATACCAACCTCTACAAACTCCTGAGCCTCCTACGGGAAAAGGATACCAATCTGGCCATCGTCCTGGATGAGTACGGAGGCTTGGCAGGGGTCGTGAGCTACGAGGATGTACTGGAAGAGATCGTGGGGGAAATGTACGACGAGAATGAGGAACGAAAAGAGGAACCCATCCAGGCACTGCCGGACGGAAGCTATCGGATTCAAGGGAATACCCTTCTCTACACTTTAAACGATACCCTCAATATCGAGATTCCCCTAAGCCGGGAAACCCAGACAGTGGCAGGTCTTGTCACGGAACTGGCGGAGAACATTCCCCAGGAAGGGGAACGCATCTCTACCCCCTGGGGGGATTTCCAGGTGGAATCCCTGCGAAGGAAACGGGTTCGGACCGTGCTGTTCTTTCCCAGGCGCCCTGAACCTTAACGCGCAGATTTTTCGCAAAAACCGTTTGGTGAATAACCCTGTCCTTGCGAAGTCTTCAATTCAACCTTGCAGATTATGCATTTTCATGGTAAGAACTTAAACAGGAGGAACCTCATGAAAAAATTCTTTGTTCTATGGGTAGCTCTTTCGTTATGTGTACCCCTTCTCTATGCAGGGGGGCAAAAGGAAGCAGAAAAGGTGAACCTGATCATTGCCACCGGCGGTACGGCAGGTACCTACTATCCCTTCGGCGGAGCCATGGCACAGATCTGGAACACCAACATCAAAGGGATGAACGTTACCGCGCAAGCTACCGGTGCCTCGAAGGAGAACATCCGTCTCGTCGGTAAGGGAGAGGCGGAACTCGCTATCGTGCAGAACGACGTGATGGACTATGCCTTCAAGGGAATCGAACTCTTCAATGGAGAGAAGATCGAATCCTTCGCAACCATCGCCACTCTGTATCCGGAGATCGTGCAAATCGTGGTGAACCCTGATAGCGGGATCAATTCGGTGGCCGACATGAAGGGAAAAAGCATCTCTGTGGGAGACGCGGGGAGCGGAGTGGAGGCAAACGCGAAACAGGTGCTGGAGGCCTACGGACTCACCTTCAACGACCTGCAGGCGAAACGGCTTTCATTCCGGGAATCCGCATCTGCCCTGAAGGACAAGCAGATCGACGGATTCTTCGTAACTGCGGGGATTCCCAATCCAGCCATCCAGGAAATTGCCACCTTAGGCAGGGTAAAGCTCCTTTCCATCGATTCCGCGGCGAAGCAGAAACTCATGGAAAAGTACAAGTTTTATACCCCCTATACCATCAAAAAGGAAACCTACAGCGGTATGCAGCAAGACGCGGAAACCCTCGCCGTAAAGGCCACACTCATCGTGAGCAAGAAGCTGAAAGACGATACGGTCTATAATCTGACAAAGGTACTCTTCGAACAGCAGCCGGCCCTCGCCCAGGCCCACGCTAAGGGGAAGGAACTCTCCCTTCAGGAAGCGGTAAAAGGAGTGTCGGTTCCCTTCCATCCGGGTGCGGAAAAGTACTATAAAGAGAAAGGTGTAGTGAAATAAAACGTTGTACTCACGTGCATGTTCCGGGGAACCTCTGGTTCCCCGGAGTCGTTTTGGTTCTCTTCTCCCTTGTCTTTTTTTCCCCCTTTTTCCCTTCCCTCACCATCGAAACGAAGGAGGGAAAGGTGCTTTACTCCACACCCTGGAGTAAGGGGGACCGGTTCGAGCTTTCCTACCTACATTCGGTGAACAAGAGTCCCATCACCGATCTGTTTACCGTGCAGGATGGAAAGATCCTCCTTATCGCCAGTAGATTCCACTCCTTCGGGGCAGGGGTGGCGGCCCTGCCGGAGGAATCGGAGGGACACTTACAGGTAAGGAGAGATTATTTAGAATACGTCGGGATCGAGCGGGAAATGCCAGTGCTGGGTGTATTCGTTCCTCGGGAAGCGAACACCACGTTCCGGTATGGGAAGGAGGTGATTCCATTGAATCGGCTTTCTCCCCCAGGCACCCTGTTGCGGATTCGGTTCACTCGCCAGTCATTTGCCGCACGATTCTTCCTTCGGTAAGGAGCTTGTATGTCCGATGTAAAGAACCAGGCACAACTCGATGTGGAGGAACTCCTATCTAAGGTGGACAAGGAGTCCTCATTCAGAAAACTTTCGGGAAGTCACCACCGAGTGGTGGCCATCGTGGCCATTTGTTTTTCCCTCTTTCAGCTCTATACGGCTTCCTTTGGACTCCTGCCCGCTCAGATGCAACGAGCTGTACACCTATTGTTCGTTCTTTTCCTTGCCTACCTCCTGTATCCCATCCGCAAAGGGCGAAAATATACCCGAATCCCCTGGTACGATGGTCTACTAGCCTTGGGAGCCGGGTTATGCGCCGGCTACATCGCCTACAACTATACGGGTCTAATGGACAGGGCGGGCGCTTTCACTACCCTCGATATCATCGTGGGAACCCTGGGGATCCTTGCCGTTCTGGAAGCCTGTCGTAGGGTGGTAGGTCTTCCCATCCTCATCATCGCCTGTAGCTTCATTGCGTACGCGTTCCTCGGCCCCTACATGCCGGGTTTCCTAAACCATCGCGGGTATTCCTTCCGTAGGATCGTGGGTCACCTGTACTATACCACGGAAGGAATCCTCGGCCTGCCCCTGGGAGTGAGCTCCACCTTCATCTTTCTTTTCATCCTGTTCGGCGCCTTCCTGGACAAAACAGGCATAGGGAAGTTCTTCATCGATGTGGCAAACGCTATCGCAGGGTTCTCTGCCGGCGGGCCTGCAAAAGTAGCGGTAATCTCCTCTGCTATGATGGGGACGATCTCAGGTAGTTCGGTATCCAACACAGTGGGCACCGGAAGCTTCACGATTCCCCTGATGAAGAAGTTGGGATACAAACCGGAGTTTGCCGGCGCGGTGGAAGCGGCTGCCTCCACGGGAGGACAGCTCATGCCCCCCATCATGGGAGCTGCCGCGTTCCTCATGGCGGAAACCCTCGGCATCCCCTACCTGGAGGTAGCCAAGGCGGCGGTGATTCCCGCCATTCTGTACTTTTCCGGGATCTTCATCATGGTGCACCTGGAAGCGAAGAAACTGGGACTTTCAGGGATTCCCCGGGACCAACTTCCCCGGATTGGTCGGGTGATGAAAGAACAGGGGCATCTCATTCTTCCCCTCCTGGCGATCCTCTACTTCCTTATCCAGGGAGCTACCCCAATGAAGGCAGCCCTCTACGGTATCCTCACTTCTGTCCTTGCGGGGATGATCCGGAAAAGCACCCGGATGAGCCCAAAGGATTTTCTCGATGCCCTGGAAACTGCAGGCCGCTCGATTCTGGGGGTTGCCATCGCGTGCGCCACTGCCGGGATCATCATCGGAATCGTTACCCTGACGGGCCTTGGCCTGAAGATGGCCTCTGGCCTCATCGCTCTGGCAGGAGGCTTGAAGATACCCACTCTGATCTTTACCATGCTGGCCTCCCTCGTACTCGGTATGGGCGTACCCACAACGGCGAACTATCTCATCACCTCTACCATTACAGCCCCCGCGGTGGTCCAGTTGGGGGTGCCCATGCTGGCTGCCCACCTGTTCGCCTTCTACTTCGGGATCATTGCCGATATTACCCCCCCTGTGGCTTTGGCCGCCTACGCAGGATCCGCCATCGCCCGGAGCAATCCTTTTAGGACGGGATTGACCGCCAGTCGTATCGCCATCGCGGCCTTCATTATTCCCTACATTTTTGCCCTGAACCCCGTGATGGTTCTCATCGGGTCTACCCCCCTGAAGGTACTTCAGATCCTCCTCACCTCCCTTGCGGGAATGCTAGGGATCGGGGCGGCCATGGAGGGGTACTTTCTGGGCCTCACCAAACCATGGGAACGGGTCCTTTACCTTTCAGGCGGCCTTCTCCTCATCGATCCAGCCTTTGTTACCGACGTGCTAGGGATCTTTCTCATCGGCTTAGCCCTGCTTCTCCAGTACCTTAGGGGCAGGAAAGCCCCCGGGAAGTAGAAGGCGATCCCCAGGGGTGTCCTGCTTTGTGGTTAGATGGGAACCTACCTCCGTTGTATGAATTTCGGCTTCACCGTGTTCAATAGAATGGGAAGAAGTACCAGGGCTGCAAAGGAAGAGGTGAGCATCGTCAACGCCACGAGGCTTCCAATATATCGTAAACTGGTGAAGTTGGAGAACACCAACACGAGGAATCCCACTCCCACCGAAAGGGCATTCACTAGGATGGCTTTCCCCGATGTTTCATAGACCCTTCGGGTGACCTTCTCCACATCCTCTTCCAGTTCCCGTTCCCTCTTGTATGCTGCCAGGAAGTGAATCGTATAATCCACCCCGATTCCCACTGCCAGGGATGCCACCATCGCAGTGACCATATCGAGGCGAATCCCGAAGATTCCCATGATGCCGAAGTTGATTAGGATGGCAAAGGCTAAGGGGATGATCCCGAATAGACCTGCCACCCAGGAACGATAGGTGAACGCAATGATTCCGAACACGATACCGAGGCTGGATCCGAGACTCTTTAGTTGAGACCCTGTAACCAGGTGGGTGAGGGCATTTTCCAGATCCGAGTAACCGGCTATGGTAACCGTATACCCCGCGGGGAAGTGGTTCTTTGCATAGGTACGGGCAGCATTGGAAATCCGATCCACCGGTTCCATGTTGGTGGATCGGAGTTGAACGATCATCCGGGCCTCCTTCGGTTCCAGGGCATTGTCGGAAAAATCGGAAAGGTTGCCACTGTAGAGGAGAAGGTACTGGGACACCAATTCCTTCAACTGTTCTTTGGACTCTAACCCGTACTTGGCCGGTTCATAGGGAATCTCGTAGAAGTCTTCCTCCTGAGAATCGGAATGCATCACCAGGTTCATCCGTTTGATGAAATCGGTGAAAGACACTACCTTCCCCACCTCGGGGAACTCCCGGTACAGGTATTGGGCCATTTCGTCCATCCCTTTCAGGACCTCCGGATTCGTAAGAGCCCCGGGAGAATCCCCCTGAACAATGATGCTGAAGATCTTCGTTCCTCCAAAGGATCCCCGGATGAAGGCGTCGGCTCTGCGGATCTCCGAATCCTTCTGGAAGTTCTCGATCATGGAATTGTCCACCTTTACCTGGGAAAGACCGATGAGCGAACCGATCACCACCAGAATGATCCCGAAGAGGATCCTCCCTCGATGGTGTGCCAGATTCTTGTGCAATCCCACGAGAAGCGCCTCCCTCTCCGTACGTTCCTCTATCTTCGCATGGGGCAGTTCTACCCTTCCCTTTCGTTTAAGAAAGAGAATAGCGGGGATGAAAGCGATGGAGATGATAAAGGAGGCGGTTACTCCGAAAGCAGAGAAGAAGGCAAAGTGCCTCAGAGGAATAATGGGAGTCCAGGCGAGGGATAGGAATCCGATCAACGTGGTAAGGGCTGCCAGAAACAGGGGAACTCCAATCTGTTTCAGAAGGCCTCCGAACAACGTTCCTGGAATGATCGTTTCGTCATAGTGACTCACTACATGGATCCCGTAGGCACTTCCCACGGCTATCATCAGAATAGGCAAGCAGGTAGAGAGAAGGGAAAAGTATACGTCCAAGGCAGCCATCAGACCTACCGTCCAGATGGTGCTGATGAGAACGGCAATGAGGGGAAGCAGTACCCCCTCTAGGGAATGGAAAGAGAAGAAGAGCACCAATAGGACCACCAGGATCACGAAGGGTACCAACCGCAGGAGGTCGCTCTTCATGTACTCTTCGATCAACACCACCACTACAGGATCCCCGGCAATGTAACTTCTCAAAAACCCCTTCGATCGTTCCCCTACCAACTTGTAGATACTTCGGTAGACCGATTCCTGTTGTTCAGTAGTGGCTTCCTTATGCAAGGTTACCAGGATCTGGGTGGAACGCAGATCCTCAGAAATGAGCTGTCGTCTGTACAGATCTTTCCAGGAATCCAGCTTTTCCTTCAGGATGCCAATTTCCTCTTCGGTTCCGTTGAACTCTTCAAGTAACGGGGCAACCTTCATCCCCTCCTCAGTGCCTTCAATAAAGTCGGCATTAGTGAGGGATGTTACTTCTTCTACTCCATCGATCTGTTCGATCTCATCGGTCAATTCCTGTATCAAGCGAAGAACAGGTTCCGATAGAACGGTACCCTCCTTTGCCTCCAATGCCACATCCAGGATCTTTTGGCTTCCATACACTTCTTTCATTGCATCGTAGGCGATCTTGGAAGGATCCGTGGGAGGAATGAAGATGTCTACATTGTTGTTTATCACAATCTTGGGAATTTGGATTCCAAAGAATATGGTGATTCCCAGAATCAGGGTAATGATACCTAACGATAGGACCAATCTTCGGTTCATACCAACTCCTTCTATTTGACTATTCCCCTGGGGCTACTGTTTCTCCAGGGGCGATCATTCAAACTCTTTATTGAGAGTAAGGCGCTATGGTTTTCGGTTTTTTATTATCGATTCCCTCTTTCAGCCGGGGTCTTATTACCTCACTCAGTGCCCCAGATCGAAGGGTGCAACAGTCGAGTCCCTGTTGAGGCTACTAACTCCCCCACTGCATACAAAAGGGTCAAAAGTTCATGAGGATCGAACGTTCATGGGGGTCGAACGTTCATGGGTCAAACACCGGTGACCCCCATGAGGCATGAAAAGATAGTGTTACTTATGGGTGGATTGTTCGGTGGGGATGTTATACCCCATCTGGCGAAAATCCTCTGCGGTAAAAGGTTTAAGGCTGGAACAGCCTGCCAGCAACGTAACCAGTACGAGTGCCAGCAACATCTTTTGTAGGAAGGACTTCATAGGACGTCTCCTCTAAGGTGAAGATATATAAACGCATAAGCGTTTGTATGCAAATTCTCGATATAATTGAATGAATGTTCATTCATATTATGGTTAAATTTTTTACTCCTAGACAGATTACCCATACTAGACTCCGTCAATTTTTCTTGATCCCCTCTAGACAGGCATCGAACGCTCGCTCGGCTTCTTCCATCGTAGGCCGCTTCTTCTCCGCTATAAAGGATTTTGCAATGGAGACGATAGGACCATAAAAGATTCCCACTAGAATTGGATCAGGAAGGTCTTTGAAGTAGCCCGATTGTTTCAGTTTCGCTAAGTATTCCACCGCAGGCACCATACGAGGATCCTTCCTGGATAGGATGAACTTCGTGATGAAGGGGGAAGAACCATACTGCTCGAGGAAAAGGAACTCCTTCGGATGAGTGATATAGTAAAAAAGCCAATGGATCCAAAAGTTCTTCAAGTTTTCTTCCGGCGGGGCATCCTCGCGAAACCCTTTCAAGATTGCCTGATCTAGCTGTTCCAATTGATACAGGTACAGAGCATCGATCAAATCTTCCTTACTACGAAAGTAGGTGTAGATGGTGCCCGCTGCTACCCGTGCTTTCATGGCGATGGATAGCATCGAAGCTCCATGGAAGCCTTTCTTGGCGATCAGATCCAGTGTGGCCTTGAAAATCCTTTCCTTCTTGTCGGCACTCATGAAATACACCTTATGAATGAATGTTCATTCATAATATAAGAATGAGCATTCCTGTTGTCAAGTACTTTGAGCGATATATCTTCCCCATTTTTGCCGGGAAGTGATATACTTTCTGCATCTACGAAGGTTAGGGAGGTGCACATGGCCGAAGTAAAGAATTTAAAAGTACTCCCCCCTAGGGAACGTCTTAGAGGTACCCTTCCCAAGATTGGAATACGTCCCGCTATAGACGGACGGTTGGGGGGAATTCGGGAATCTCTCGAAAACCAAACGATGGAAATGGCAAGATCCGCGGCGAAACTCCTCACTAGCAAGCTCCGGCATCCCAACGGTATGCCCGTAGAGTGTGTAATCGCCGACACGACCATCGGAGGAGTGGCCGAAGCGGCTGCCTGTGCGGACAAGTTCGCCCGAGAAGGCGTAGGAGTGTCGCTGACGGTTACCCCCTGCTGGTGCTACGGCTCCGAAACGATGGACATGGATCCCCTCATTCCCAAAGCGGTATGGGGATTCAATGGAACGGAACGTCCGGGGGCCGTATACCTGGCTGCGGTTCTAGCGGCCCATAACCAGAAAGGTCTTCCCGCGTTTGGAATCTACGGACGCAACGTGCAGGATGCAGGGGACACGTCCATTCCTCCGGATGTGGAAGAGAAGCTCCTCCGCTTTGCCCGCGCGGGTTTGGCGGTAGCTTACATGCGAGGGAAGTCCTACCTCAGTATGGGATCTGTTTCCATGGGTATTGCGGGTTCCATCGTGCAGGAGGATTTTTTCCAGAGCTACCTGGGTATGCGAAACGAGTACGTGGACATGAGCGAGTTCATTCGCCGAATCGAACGGGAGATCTATGATCCAGAGGAATTCAAACGTGCCCTCGAGTGGACGCGGAAGAACTGCAAGGAAGGCCCGGATTTGAACAAACCGGAAAAACGACATTCCCGTTCCCAACTGGATAAGGATTGGGAGTTCGTAGTAAAGATGACCCTCATTGCCCGGGATCTAATGATCGGGAATCCGACGTTAAAGGAGCTGGGTTGGGGTGAGGAAGCCTTGGGACACAACGCTATCGCCGCAGGATTTCAGGGACAACGTCAATGGACGGACCATTTTCCCAACGGCGACTTTACCGAAACCATGCTGAACAGCTCTTTCGATTGGAATGGAATCAGGCAGCCATTTATCTTTGCCACAGAGAACGATAGTCTCAACGGTGTTGCCATGCTCTTTGGGCACCTCCTTACCGGCACGGCTCAAATATTTTCCGATGTTCGTACCTTCTGGAGTCCTGAGGCTGTAAAACGGGTTACGGGCAAGACCTTGACCGGAATCGCCGAACACGGATTGATCCACCTGATCAATTCCGGTTCCACCTGCCTGGACGGAACGGGCAAACAGCGGAAGGACGGCAAACCCGCCCTAAAGCCCTACTGGGAAATCACCCCCGATGAAGTGGCCGCCTGTCTAGATGCCACCCTCTTCCCCCCCGCAAACCTCGACTACTTCCGGGGAGGCGGATTCTCCACCGATTTCAAGACAGAAGGGGGAATGCCGGTAACCATGTCCCGTATCAATATCGTGAAGGGACTGGGACCGGTTCTGCAGATCGCGGAAGGATGGACCGTGGATCTGGAGGATCCGGTGCACGATGTCCTGGATAAACGGACAGATCCCACCTGGCCCACCACCTGGTTCGCACCAAGACTTACAGGACATGGTAAGTTCAAAGATGTGTATACCGTAATGGCCAACTGGGGCGCCAACCACGGAGCCATTAGCTATGGACACATTGGAGCTGATCTCATTACCCTTGCATCCATGCTCCGGATCCCCGTGTGTCTACATAACGTGAGCGAAGAAGCGATCTACAGACCCAGTGCGTGGAACGCCTTCGGGATGGACCCAGAAGGTGCGGATTATCGAGCCTGCGCTACCTATGGCCCCCTGTACGGGTAAACAGGAGTGTGAATGTATCTATCCGAAGGGATCGCAAAAATTACCTACTTTCTGTTCATGGGAATCCTGTTGCTCAACATCGCGCAGAAACGGTCTGGAAAGGCGGGCCTGGCCAAACGTACCGCCACTCTTTACCTGGGAATCGCCACACTGATTATCTACCTAGGGGCGGGGGCAATTCTCTACGCCCCTCGCCTCTTCCGTACCCCACTTCCCGACCTCTTGATCATCCCCTTTATGGGTATCGTCTTGGGGGTTTTATATGTATACCGTGAAAAGACCTTTCCCTTTCGAAGACGATGCTCCAAGTGTGGAGCACCCCTTTCGTTGAACGACATCGTCATGCGGGACTCCAACCTCTGTTCCCGGTGTGAGGCAGAGGGTCACCCCAGCGTTACCCCTAGGAATTGAAGCGTTCAGTCTGCGAGGCGAAGGAGCCTGTGAAGCGCCTCGTTAAAGGTCCTCCCCTTTGTTCGAATGGATCTTGTTCCGAAAGAAGTCGAATAGGATAAGAAACACTCCACAAAGTACCAGGATGAGGGGCCAGAACTGCACGAGGATCGCTTTCAAGCTGATTCGAACGAAGCCCATACTGAAGAGCAGGAATACAAAAGACAAGAGGATGATGGAAAGGGCGGGGATCAGGTATCGAACCCGATGCGCGCCTTTTCGCTTTAACCCATAGATCAGGAGAGCTACCCCCGCGAAGAGCATGAAAAAAGGCCAAAGGTTTCTGAAGTAGAGGTCGCCCATAAGTTCCGCGTTGAGTAGGAGGAGAAAGGCTCCTGCCTGGGCAGAGAAGATTCCCAAGAATACCAGGCTCTCGGAGCCTCCCAGGATATATACCCGGTAGAGGAGATACAGGCCGAACACTAAAAGCAGCACAGGCCAGAAAGGAAGAACCCCCGAGAGCTTTCCCGAAGTTTTCAGGAGGAGGGCTCCTCCCACCACGACGAAGAGAGTTCCCAACACTAGATGCTTGCGAGGGATTCTTCTCCCTACCATTCTATCCATTCCTATTCCATGTGTTGGATGAGGGCATTTGCGAAGGCACTGGTCGACACCTTGGTAGCACCTTCCATAAGACGGGCAAAGTCGTAGGTGACGATCTTTCGGCGAATCACTTCCTCTAGGCCTCTCTCGATCAGATCGGCGGCTTCCTGCCAACCGATGTATTGAAACATCATCACTCCGGAGAGAATCACGGAGCTGGGATTCACCACATCCTTTCCCGCGTACTTGGGGGCTGTTCCATGGGTGGCTTCGAAAATCGCGTGTCCCGATTCATAATTGATGTTTGCTCCCGGGGCGATCCCGATTCCTCCCACCTGAGCGGCCAGAGCATCGGAGATATAGTCGCCATTCAGGTTCATCGTAGCGATCACATCGTACTCCGCCGGCCGGGTAAGGATCTGTTGGAGGAAAGCATCGGCAATGACATCCTTGATCAGGACTTTCCCTTCAGGGACAGGACGGTCTCCCCACTCTTCCTGAGTAAGAGTCTGCTCTCCGAACTCCCGCTTGGCCAGTTCATACCCCCAGTTTCGGAAGGCTCCTTCGGTATACTTCATGATGTTTCCCTTATGCACCAGGGTTACGCTCTTTCGACGGTGTTTTAGAGCAAAACGGATCGCGGCACGGACCAACCGCTCTGTCCCGAACCGGCTGATGGGCTTTACGCCGATACCGCTATCCGGCCTTATATCCCATCCCAGTTCGGTCCTGCAAAAGTTGATCAGTTTGGTCGCCTTGGGCGAATCCGCAGGAGCCTCGAACCCTGCGTATACATCCTCCGTATTCTCCCGAAACACTACCATATCCACCAGTTCCGGCTGCTTCACCGGGGAAGGAATCCCTGGGTAATACTTCACGGGACGGAGGCACACGTACAGGTCCAACCGTTGCCTCAGGGTGACATTGAGGCTTCGAAACCCCTCCCCTACGGGAGTGGTGAGTGGGCCCTTGATTCCCACCAGGTAATCCTTGAACACCTGCTCCGTTTCTTCGGGAAGCCAGGTACCCTCCAGGTTAAAGGCCTTTTCCCCTGCCAGTACTTCCTTCCAGGCGATTTGCCGCCTGCCTCCGTACGCTTTATCCACCGCTGCATCGAACACTCTCACAGCCGCAGCCCAGATATCGGGACCTGTTCCATCCCCCTCGATAAAGGGAATGATCGGGTTGTCCGGGACGCGGAGTCCCTTATCGGTCATCTGAATTCGTTCTGCCAAGCTGCACCCCTTTCCATCGTAGTGTATCAGAAACGAAGATTCCATTGCAAGAATCGAATAATCGTTGTTATATTTATACCCAACATGAGAGAAAGAACTCTACTCCTCGGAATATATTTTCTTCTGTTATCCTCCTTAGCCTATCCAGAACCGGCGACTGGCTCTTCTCTGCGTCTGGATTTTCCTACTGCCCCATCTTCCTTTTCCTTGGCTACATCGCCACCGCTTTTATCCTCCTACACTATAGTTGGCCTCAAGCGAACCCATCCCGAAGTGGTAAAGCTATTTCTGGATCCTTTCATGGGGAAACCCTTCACCCCCTCAACGGAGGAATCCATGCTCCAGGCCCTGCGGAGCCTCGGCCTATTTCATCGGATCACCTTTCTCCCCCAGCCGGATGAAACGGGAGGGATTCGCCTGCAGGTTCAGTTGGAAGAAAAATGGACCCTCATTCCCATTCCTGTCGGCGGAGCTACCAGCGGGGGAAGCTTGTATGGGGGACTTTTGCTCTTTGAGTCCAACCTGTTCGGATGGAATAAAAAGTTCTTTGGGGGAGCTTTTGGGGGAAACAACGGATGGCAGGGGATGTTCGGCTACATCGATCCTCGTTTTCTCGCCTCTTCCCATTCCCTCATGCTGCGTGCCGGTCTAGGCACGGAGAACGTCTCTTCTAAAACGATTGACGGAACCCTCCTCCGGCGATATGAGAAAATCAAACTCGATACAGGCGGAGATATTACGTTTTCTTTGGGTAACGGATTCGGCTTTGGGATAGGAGCCCAATTGAGGGACCACGAAGTGAAGGGGAATTACGATTCCAGCGTGAATCCCCCGGATAGCCAACTGTACCTGGGGCCAACCGTTACCCTTCGATACCAGGATCTTTTTTACGGGCCTGTACTGGTCTATGGAGTGTCTTCTTTCCTTCGATATGAGCGAGCCTTAGACCTCCGGGGCAAGGATTCCTACGACAGCTTTACCCTTCAGGCCCAGGGGCACCTACCTCTCTGGGGAGAACACCGGCTGGGAGTTCGGATCCAGGGTTTTTCGGGGTTAGGTATTCCCGCCGTTCTCGAGAACCGTGTGTCCGGCCGGTACCTCAAAACCATTGGGGACGATGTGTTTTCCAACACCGTCCTTATGGGTCAGGTATCCGTTGAAGGAATTCCTCTCCATTTTTCCTGGGGCGCGCCCACCCTGCTCCTATTCTATGAGGGGGGTATTTTTAAAGACGGATCCCCTGGATCAGGGGATCCGTACTATCTATCTCACGGACCCGGAGCGGGGTTTCGAATCTACCTCTCCCGGGTTGCCGTACCCGCCTTTGGATTCGACGTTACCTATAGCGTATCTACCGGTAAAGTCTATGGTTTCGTGAACGTAGGGTTCCAGATGTAAAAACTTACCCCCCCTTAGGCTGCCTCTCGATAGGCTTTTACAAGATTCTCCATCGCTTTTTTCGCATCGTCGAAGAGCATGAGGGTGTTATCTGCGGCAAAGAGAGGGTTGGGAATTCCCGCAAACCCGGGGGCTAGGCTACGCTTGATCACCACCACAGTTCGGGCTTTGTCCACGTTAAGGATGGGCATTCCGGAAATGGGAGTTCCAGAGCTTTCCCGAGCCAGCGGGTTCACCACATCGTTGGCCCCGATCACGATCACCACATCAGTCTGAGCAAAGGTATCGTTGATGGCTTCCATTTCCTTCAGCTTGTCGTAAGAAATATTTTCCTCTGCCAATAGTACATTCATGTGACCCGGCATCCTTCCCGCCACGGGATGGATTCCGAACTCCACCTCTATCCCGTCCTTTTCCATCGCCTCGGTAAGTATCCGCACAGGAGTCTGGGCCCGTGCCACTGCCATCCCATATCCGGGGACGAACACTACCCGCCGGGCCATCTTCAACAGCATCGCCACCTCTTCCGGTGTGGTAGCTTTGACTTTGCCCCCATAGATATCATCCGCTTTGATGGATTCCACCACCTTCCCTACTCCCCCAAAAAGGACGTTGGGTAGGGATCGGTTCATGGCATCGCACATGATCTTGGTGAGGAAAACCCCTGAGGCTCCGACCAAGGCACCGGAAATGATCAGGATGGAATTGTTCAGCACAAACCCTGTGGCAGCGGCTGCCATTCCGCTGTAGGCATTCAGCAGAGCGATCACGATGGGCATATCGGCCCCCCCAATGGGGATGGTCAAGAGGATTCCCAATAGAGAGCCCACTCCACTGGCGATCCAGTACCACTCCACGTTTCCTTTACCTTCGGTGGTACGGTAGGCTCCATACAGGGCAAGGAGAAAGATCAGCACCTTTACCACCTGTTCTCCCGTGTATCGAACGGGTTTCTCGGTAATGAGACCCTGAAGCTTCCCAAAGGCCACCAAACTACCCCAGAAGGTCACCGCTCCAATGAGTCCCGAAGCTGCTGTAGCAACGAGAAACTGCATTCCCCCCTCCCCTCCCCGAAGAAGGGATTCGGAAAGGACAGCACCGGCCACCAGTACAGAAGCGGCTCCTCCAAACCCGTTGAACAACGCTACCATCTGGGGCATGGCAGTCATCTTCACCTTCAAGGCAAAAAGAGCTCCCGCCACCGATCCTGCAAGGGTACCTACCAGAATGTATTCGTAGGATATGATATTTTTATCCAGCAAGGTGGCCACAATGGCAATCAACATCCCTATGGCACCTGTAAGGTTTCCTCGGACAGCCGTACGAGGATGGCTCAACCCCTTCAGTCCCAGAATGAAAAGTACCGAAGCTAGAATATAAGCTACCTGTATTCCCATCATACTTACCCCTTCTTTCTGAACTTGCTGAGCATCCTGTGTGTCACCAGAAATCCCCCGACCACGTTCACCGTGGCTAGAGCCACTGCCAGGGTCCCCAGAACGATGGTTAGGGTGGACGCCTGCATTCCCGCAGAAATCAACGCTCCCACAAGGGTGATACCCGAGATGGCATTGGAACCCGACATAAGGGGAGTGTGCAAAATGGGAGGAACCTTGGAGATTACCTCCACACCCACGAAGATGGCCAGGATAAAGATCGTGATAATTTGTAGAAAGTTTTCCATTCCTCTATCTCCTTTCGATCATTTCGGTTTGATCAGTTCCGACAGGTATACTCCCTGTCGCATCACCAACACAGCTTTCACCACTTCGTCCTCTTCCGAAAGTGTGAGGTTTCCATTTTTCACGACGGATAGTAGGAACGTGGTGATGTTTTTCGAATACAGCTGGCTCGCATGGAAGGGAACTGTAGAGGCGAGGTTCACAGGACCCCAGATCGTCACCCCGTAATGAATGTACCGTTCCCCAGGTTTGGTGAGTTCACAGTTCCCTCCCCGTTCGGCGGCAATGTCTATGATCACAGAGCCTGGAGCCATCCGTTCCACCATCTGGCGGGTGATCAACACTGGCGCTTTCTTTCCCGGAACAGCTGCGGTAGAGATTACCACATCCATCCCCGCGATCACCTCTTCTAATTTTTCCCGTTGCTTCCGGTAGAACTCTTCGTCCATCGCCCGGGCATACCCGCCCGCCGCTTCCGCTTCTTTACTTTCCAGGCCGAGTTCCACGAATCGGGCACCGAGACTCTCCACCTGCTCTTTCACCGCTGGGCGAACATCGTAGGCGCTGGTGACTGCTCCCAGCCTCCTCGCGGTAGCCAGTGCCTGCAGGCCTGCCACACCTGCCCCGATGACAAATACCTTGGCGGGTACCAGGGTCCCTGCGGCAGTCATCAGCATGGGAAACATTTTGGGTAGGTTTTCTGCCGCCAGGATTACGGCCTTGTAACCTGCCAGATTCGCCATGGAGCTCAAGACATCCATGCTCTGCGCTCGGGTAATACGGGGTAGAAGTTCCAGCGCGCAGGCCGATGCGTTGAGGGATGAAAGCACTTGGAAGGATTCATCCGGTGCATAGGGATCCAACTGCCCCACTATCAGGGCTCCCTCCTTCAGGTTCCTTACATCATCCTTCCCTGTTGTCGGATTTGCCCCACAGGCTCGCACCGCCAGGAGAATATCCGCACTTTGTAAAACTTCTTCCCGGGAATCCTTCACCACGCACCCCTTCTTCGAGTATTCCTCATCGGGGTATCCCGCCTCTACCCCTGCGCCTTTCTGAACCCACACCTCGAAGCCCGCTTTCCTCAAGGCTTCCACGTGGGCAGGCACCAGGGCCACTCTCCGTTCTCCGATAAATCCTTCCTTCACTACTCCAACGATCATGCCCACCTCCCCTAGAATGTTACAAAATAAGTATACAATTCTTCCAGTAGATTGGCTACTTTTCTTTCCACTTCTTGGGATTGACGAACCTTCAGTCCATCCAGGATATGGCAACAGGCAGTTGCTATTCCACACAGGGGGAACACTTCCCGCATCCAGAACCTTTCCGAGAGGCCATGGCCTGGATTGTCCCGGGTTACCACCACGGCCCCCTTCAGATTCGTTAGTAGTGGTACAGGGGATCCTTCCTCGTATATGTAACCTACCCCGGGGAGAAGGACCCGGTCTACCCATCCTTTCAGGATGGCAGGAGGTAATCCCCACCAATCGGGATGCACGATCACCAGACCCGCACTGTTTCTTAGAGTTTCCGCATGCCCGAGCACCAATGGATCGAAGGATCCTTTACGGAGCAGTTCCTCTCTCGAAAGAACCGGATCGAACTTTTCCCGATAGAGGTCCATCCACTCCACCTTTAGCCCTCCTTCTTGAAGGCGCTTCTGCAGCCTCTGGGCCAGGCGATGGTTGAAGGAGAAAGAATTAGGATGGGCGCTGATTAGCAGGATCATCATGGCTAAAATGTATCGAAACCATACGGTCAAGGAAATATCGTTTCAAGATCTCCCCAATTTAAGGTACTCGTACGAATCGAATGTTTTATTGGGCAGTTTTGAAGCTCCCCACAGGCTTCAGGATACTGATCGATCCCTTCATTACTTGACTATTTTAGTAATAATATATACGTTTTATCCAACGAATTTCCTTAAATGAAGGAGAAGTAGATGGAGCCATCTAAAGCCCAACCCACTGTAGCTGATGTGTACGAAGTTCTCAAACAGGTGGAAGATCCCGAACTGGCCATCAACATCGTGGATTTAGGGCTGGTCTACCATGTTGTCGTCCAGCCAGGGGGCAGGGTGGATGTGGACTTCACGGTTACCTATCCAGGATGCCCTGCGGCGCAGGATATCTACGATCAGATCATCGAGAAGGTTCGCACCCTGGAGGGCGTAACGGAAGTAAGCCCCCATCTGGTGTGGGATCCGCCATGGAGGTATAGCTTCATGAGCGAAGCGGCCCGTTTGGAATTGGGATACCCCATATAGGAGAAAATTCATGTTATTGCAGATCGAAAACTTACACACCCGTATCGAAGAGAAGGAGATTCTCAAGGGCGTGAACTTAGGTATCGAGCGGGGGGAAATTCACGCACTCATGGGACCCAATGGATCCGGGAAAAGCACCCTGGCAAATGTTCTTTTGGGTCATCCTTCCTACACGGTCGCTTCCGGAAGGATCCTTTTCGAGGGCCAGGATATCCTGGAGGCAGACCCTGAAGACCGGGCTAGACTGGGGATGTTCCTCGCCTTTCAGTATCCGGTGGAAGTACCGGGAGTCACGGTAGGGAAGTTCCTCAAGCGGTCGGTAGAGATCCTTAGGGATGGAGAGGGACCTCTCAATGTAAACAAGTTCATAGAAGAGCTGCGTGCGGCGATGGACACCATGGGGATGGACCGTTCCTTCATTAACCGATATCTGAACGAAGGATTCTCGGGGGGAGAAAAGAAACGGATGGAAATCCTCCAGATGCTCCTTTTCCAACCGAAACTGGCCATACTGGACGAAACAGACTCGGGGCTAGATATCGATGCTCTCCGGATCGTGGCCCAGGGGGTGAATCGTTTGCGGGGAGATCAATTTTCCGCCCTCATCATCACCCACTACCAGCGGATCCTGGATTACATCAAACCGGACAAGGTGCACATCATGATCTATGGCCGAATAGTCCTGTCGGGCGGCGCCGATCTGGTAGGGGAACTGGAAAGCCGCGGGTATGACTGGATACGGGAAGAGGTACGACTATGAGTGAAGCCGTTACAGTAGAAATTGGGGAATACAAGTACGGGTTTGCCTTTCCGGATCGTTCAGTGTTCAAGACCCGAAAAGGTCTGGACGAGGAGATCGTTCGTACCATCAGCCGGATGAAGAACGAACCGGAATGGATGCTTCAGTACCGGTTAAGGGGACTAGAAGCATTCAGACGGAAACCAATGCCAAACTGGGGGGCCGACCTTTCCGAGATCAATTTCGACGAAATCTACTACTATGCCAAACCCACGGAGGACCGAAAGGGACGGTGGGAGGAACTTCCGGAAGAGATCCGGAAAACCTACGATCGCATCGGGATTCCCGAAGCGGAGCGGAAGTTTCTGGCAGGAGTGGGCGCCCAGTACGATTCGGAAATCGTGTATCATAACATTCGCTCTGATCTAGAACGAAAAGGGGTGGTGTTCTGCGCCCCCGAGGATGCCCTTCGGGATCATCCGGAACTGGTACGAAAGTATTTTGGAACGGTGATCCCTTTTAACGACAACAAGTTCGCAGCCCTCAATACGGCGGTGTGGTCCGGGGGAAGTTTCATCTATGTTCCCAAAGGGGTGCGTGTGGAAATTCCCCTCCAGGCCTATTTTCGAATCAACCTGGAAAGCTTCGGCCAGTTCGAACGAACCCTGATCATCGCGGATGAGGGAAGTTTCGTGCACTACATTGAAGGATGCACGGCTCCCATCTACAGCCGAAACAGCCTCCACAGCGCGGTGGTGGAGATTTTGGCCCTGAAAGGAGCCCGAGTTCGGTACACCACTATCCAGAACTGGTCCAACAACGTGTACAACCTCGTGACCAAACGCGCAGTTGCCTACGAGGAAGCGGTGGTGGAATGGGTGGATGGAAATATCGGTAGCAAGCGTACGATGAAGTATCCTGCTGTGTATCTGCTCGGGCAGAAAGCTCATGGGGAAGTTCTTTCCATCGCCTTTGCCGGTAAAGGGCAGGAGCAGGACACGGGGGGAAAGATCGTCCATGCCGCTTCGGATACAAGTTCCGTCATCACCTCCAAATCCATCAGTAAGGACGGGGGGATTGCCAGCTACAGGGGATTGATCAAGGTATACCCCCAACTTACGGGGATCAAATCCCATGTGGTGTGTGACGCCCTACTCCTGGATCCCCAGTCGAAAACCAACACGTATCCTTACATGGAGATCGAATCAGAGGATGTGTCCATGGAACATGAAGCCCGGGTAAGCCGTATCAGTGAAGAGCAACTGTTCTACCTTCGCAGCCGGGGGCTCTCCGAATCGGAAGCATCCCTCATGATCGTGAACGGTTTCCTCGATCCCCTGGTGAAACAGTTGCCCCTGGAATACGCGGTGGAACTGAATCGGCTGATCGAACTGGAAATGGAAGGCTCTGTAGGGTGAGGGAAGGAGGAGCGAGATGGACAATCTACGGGTAGAAGCAGAGAAAATATTCGAAACACTTTCCTGGCCTCAACAGTCTTGGGAATCCTGGCGAAGGACACCCCTGGAAAAAATCAAGCTCGAAGATAGGTTTCGGGAGCATCCTTCTTTTACCAACGGAAAAGGAAAAGCTTCACGAACTTCCCCCCTAATCGAAGAAGGACAACCCCGTAACGGTTGGGCATTGGAAGTTCACTGGATTACGGATTCCTGGAAGTGTTACCGTACGGAAGACGCTTCAAGGGTGGAACTGTACGACTGGTTCATCCACCTTCCGGAAGAAGCCACCCCCGTTCTCGAGAAGCGTATGCAAGGGCTGTCCGATCGGTTACAGGCCTGGAATCTCGCCTACCCTACCCACGGGCTTTTACTGAAGGTTCCTCCTCATACCCGCCTCTTAAAGCCCATCCTCATTCAGCTGGAAGCGGATGGAAACACTCTTCTCTCTCTTCCCCACCTCCTGATTCTCATGGGTAAGGATTCTGAAGCCCAGGTAGTGGTGCGATTCGACGGAAGAAAGACTGCCGGCATCTTTTACAGCGGTGGAATCACCTACCAGGGTGAGGAGAACTCCCAAGGAACCCTGGTGGTGGACCGGCTCCTTCCCTCTGAAGGAAAGTTCTTCCTTTCCTTCGAAGGGTATCTCCAGCGAGACGCTACGCTAAACTCCCTGGAAGTCCACCTGGGAGGTGTCCTTTCCAAGACAACCTGGAAGGCAATCCTGGAAGAGGCAGGCGCGAAGGCAGACTTGCGGGGAGTCTATGTGGCCACACCCCGTTCCCACATCGAGATGGAACTTACCCAATCCCATCGTTCCGGACACACCCAGAGCAACTCCCTCTACAAAGGAGCGGTAGCTTCCGGGGGAAAATCGGTGTTTCAGGGCTTGATCGTAGTCGGTAAGGGAGCAGCCAAAACGGATGCCTACCTGGCCAATCGGAACCTGCTCCTTGGTTCCGGAGCCCGGGCCGATTCCATCCCCCGCCTTGTCATAGGGAACGATGATGTCCGATGTACCCATGGATCCACCACAGGAAGGATCCCTGAAGGCCAGTTGTTCTACCTTCGTAGCCGGGGATTGCCCGATAGGGAGGCCCGGAGGTTACTGATCGAGGGGTTCTTCGAAGAGGTGGTTTCTAAGGTACCTGAAATCTATCGAGATGATGTGGTCAACCGAATCACCGAAGCGCTGTAGCCGAAACTTCTCCATAGATTATGAAAGAATGGGTAGCTGTGGCCAGAGTAGAGGATGTGCAGAAACTCCTTCGGGTAGAGTACGGCTCCCAGGAGGTGGTGTTGTTCCGGCTTCACGATGGGATCTATGCGTTACGGGATACCTGTTCCCATGAGTATGCCCGACTTTCCGAGGGAGAAGTATGGGACGACAGAGTGTACTGTCCCAAGCATGGTTCGAGCTTCGATATTCGAACGGGAGAGGTTTCCGGTTTGCCTGCCGTACTCCCCGTGGAGAGGATCCCCGTGAAGATCAAGGGAGGAGAGGTGTATGTATACATTGAAAACTGGTAGGTTCCCCCTACTGGAAGAACACCCGGATCTCATCTACCTGGACAGTGCCTCCACCACCCAGAAACCCGAAGCTGTTATCCGAGCCATCACCGAATATTACCACACCCGGAATGCCAACGTGCACCGGGCGGTGTATCGACTGGCAGAAGCTTCTACCCACGCGTATGAGGAGGCACGAACACGGATTGCCCGATTCATAGGGGCTTCTTCTCCAAAGGAAGTCATCTTCACGCGAGGCACTACGGAAGCCTTGAATCTCATTGCCTATTCCCTGGCTCGAACCTACCTGCAACCTGGGGATGTGATCATCGTTACCCAGATGGACCATCACTCCAACATCGTTCCATGGTGGATGCAGGCAAAAGAACGGGGTTACCACCTACGATTCTGGCCTATCACCCCCTCGGGAGAGCTAGACTTAAAAGACCTGGAAGCCCTCTGGTCGGATAGGGTCCGGGTGGTAGCCCTCCCCCACATCTCTAACGTGCTGGGAACGGTGAATCCTATCCCCTCCATAGCCTCCTTCGTGCATGAAAGAGGAGCCTTCCTGGTACTGGATGCTGCTCAGAGTGTCGGGCATGGACCGTTCGACGTAGAGAAACTTGGGTGTGATGGGGTGGCTTTTTCGGGTCACAAGATGTATGGGCCCCTGGGGATCGGGGTACTGTGGGCCAAAGAATCGATTCTCTTTTCTCTCGTACCCTATCAGGGAGGGGGGGAAATGATCGCCACGGTTACGGAAACCGACATCACCTTCAACGAGCCTCCCTACCGATTCGAAGCAGGTACGCCTAACGTGGAAGGAGCCGTAGGATTGGCTGCCGCCATGGATTTTCTAGATTCCTGGGGGAGAGACCAGATCCGGGAACAGGAGCTGGACCTTGCCCGATACGGCGTGGAGATTCTTTCTTCTATCCCAGGTCTTACCCTCTATGGGAAAGCCTCTTGCCGGGCACCTGTATTCACCTTCAACTTGGAGGGGATCCACTCCCACGACCTGGCACAGTTCCTCGACTCTCGGCACATTGCCGTGCGATCGGGGCACCACTGTGCCCAACCGTTGCTTCATAGGTTGGGAGTCCCTGCCGCTGTACGGGCCAGCCTGGGAATCTACAATAACAAGGAACAGATCGATAGATTGGCAGAGGCACTGGAGGGGGCCCGAAAGTATTTCCTATGAGTGAACTGGATGCCCTCTACCAGGAACTGATTCTGGAACACTACAAACACCCCCGAAACAAGGTAGCTCTTGAAGGAAGTTTCATTACCCACGAGAACCCTTCCTGCGGAGACAGCCTCCGTCTCAAAATCGAATGGGAGGGCCCGGATCGGATCAAGAGGGTCCTGTTCGACGGCCATGGCTGTGCCATAAGCACAGCCTCTGCCTCCATCATGACAGAACTCCTCTCCGGGAAAACCCTGGAGGAAGCCCTAAAGGTTTGCCGAAAAGCCATCGCATTTCTACGGGGAGATTCCGAGGGTTCTGCAGTTCCAGGAGATGCGGATGAACTAGGGGACTTACAGGCCCTGGCTGGAGTCCGCCAGTTCCCCCTGCGGGTGAAATGCGCCACCCTGCCCTGGCACGGGGTGGAGAAGGAACTGAAATCTCGCTTTTAAAGGATATTGATTCCGAAAATCCGCAACTTCTTTTCCCCCCAGAGCGTCTAAAGGGGAAAAGGAGTAATTGTAATGTCCCATAACCGTTTTCTGCTGGTTTATCCCGAGTTTCCCGAAACTTTCTGGAGTTTCAAACACACCCTTCGATTCATTGGAAAGAAAGCGTTGATGCTACCCCTGGGTCTCGCTACCATTGGAGGGATGGTAGGAAAAGAATACACCCTTTCGGCGGTAGACTTGAACGTATCGGCCCTTTCGGATGCACAGATACGGGAAGCGGATCTCGTTCTGATGTCTGCCATGCTGATCCAGAAAGAATCCTTTCATACGGTAATTCGACGATGCAAAAGGTTGGGAAAGCCCGTGGCGGTGGGAGGTCCCTACCCTACCGAGTGTGTGGAGGAACTATCCTCCCTCCCTCCCGACCAACGACCGGATTTCTTCATCCTGGACGAAGGGGAAGTAACATTTCCGCTTTTCCTTAAGGACTGGGAAAAGGGAACCCCCCAACCCCTATACCGGAGCAAGGAAAAGCCATCCCTGGACAGGGCCCCCATTCCCCGATTTGACCTGTTCGACTTAAATGCCTACAACGTGCTCCCCCTACAGTTTTCCCGGGGTTGCCCCTTCGACTGTGAGTTCTGCGACATCGTACACCTCTTCGGTCGTGTCCCCCGGACCAAGAGCCCCGCTCAATTCCTCACTGAACTGGAAACAGCCCTGAATCTGGGGTTTGAAGGAAATGTCTTCATCGTGGACGATAATTTCATCGGCAACCCGACCCATGCCCGGGAGATGCTGGCCCGGATCACCCCATGGCAGGCCGAACGGCAGGAGCCCTTCACCTTCTGGACCCAGGTCTCGGTGAATCTGGCCCAGGACCGGGACCTCATCGACCGCATGACCGCGGCCAACTTCAGCCATGTCTTCATCGGGGTGGAGAGTCCCGACCCCGAGGTCCTGCGGGGGGCACACAAGCACCAGAATATCGCCCACCCCCTGGTGGAGTCGCTGTGCACCATCCGGGACAACGGCCTCACCATTGTGGGCAGTTTTATCATGGGCTTTGACAACGAGACCGCCGGCGTGGGGGAACGCATCGCGGCGTTGGTGGATGCCGCGGCGCTCCCCAATGCCATCCTGCATATCCTGACGCCTTTGCCCAACACCCGGCTGTGGCACCGCCTGAAGGAGGAGGGCCGCCTGGAGGAGGACCGGTTCTGGAAACACAATGATGACATGCAGGCCGTGGAATGGAGCCTGTTTTTCCAGCCCACCCGGCCGGCGGCGGAAATTTTGGAGGAGTTCCATCGCCTGGGTCATTATCTCTATAACCGCGCCTCTTTCATGGACCGGGCCTACCGGTATTTTCTGGCCATGCGGCCCACCCGGGCGGCTTTGGCCAAGGCCCAGGGGCAGCCTCCGCCCCCTGACGCCGGCTCTGCCAAGCCCCCCTCCCTGGAAAAAATTGTGCAGGATTTAAGCCGGTTCTGCCGGCTGGCCTGGCGGCAGGGGGTGAAACCCGCGGCCCGTCGCCAATATTGGAGCCAATTTTTCGGCCTGCTGCGGCGCAATCCCTCCCGGATGGTGGGCTATCTCAAATCCATGGCCATGGCCGAGGAAGTCCTGCTCATGCAGGAGTCATTATGAATGAGGTGGGGGGAGGGCCGGGGGAGCATGGCTCCGGTGGCACAGGTGTCCTCACCTGTGGCTCCTCCCCCCACACCCCCCTTTCCAACCCCCTTTATAGAGTTTTCTTTTTTCTGTTTTCGGTTTTCGGTTAAAAAATATAATAAAGAGGGTGTGGTGGGGGTCAACCGGCGCTGCCGGCCCTCATCTCCCCCCGAGGGGTTGGGGGAGGGGGCGTGGGGGAGGGGGCAGGGGCCCCTGGCCCCCTCTCCCTCTACCCAACTTTTCGGAGCATAAAAAACCCGGCCAGGGGCCGGGTGTGGGGCTTACGGGCTTCTGCAGCTCAGGATTGCAGCGGATCGGCAAACAGGATGAACGTCCGTTCATCGCTTCTAGCCACTTCATAGGTGCGCTGGCGCTCCTCCCCTTCCTTGGTGGCGTAGCGGATGATGAACTGATATTTGCAGCCCCCGTCATCGATGAGGGGCTTGATGAGACATTCCCGGATGGGATAGGCCTTGTCCCGCAAATACCCTTCATAGGCCAACAGTTGGTGGATAATCTCCCCATACACATTGTCCGCGATGCCGGTGAAACGGCGGGGGTAATCCCGGCTGGGCCCGGCCGCAGAGGCGATGGGCAGCTCCTCCAACAGGGGTCTGAGATTCAAATAACCCGTAAAGGTGGCCCCCGACCATACCTTGGCCCCGTTTTTATATTTTTCCAGAAACGCCGACAGCCGATTGTCGTCGGTCATGGCTGGTCACCTCCGGCTGGATGGGAATAGGGCCATTTTATGCCGCACCGCCGGTTTTTTCAAGCTTGAACCTCGGCGGAATTCAGCAGTTTGTAGAAAAAGGTTATTCGGGGGGGAGGAAGTGCCCTCAGCCCCTGCCCCCCTTCCCACTATAACCTCTAAATCAAGATTCGCACCCTTTTCTTTCAGGGAAAACTGAGGCTTTCAAATTCAATCCCAAGTTCTGGGAGAAAAATGTAGCCCCAGGCTTTAGCCTGCGAAAGATAACCTTGTTCCTGCCGGACCCTGAAGCGCAGCCTCAAGGCTGCGGCTACATTTTGATCGAGGTTTCGGCGGGGCTTAGTCAATGGGTAACTTGTACCAGAAGGTAAATGGCTTATTAAGTGGTGCAAAACTTGATCTCTTAGTGCTTCGGGCCGGAGGGAGGTGCAAGGGTGAGGGTGGCTTTGAGGCCCTCCCGCAGCACCAACTCCGGATTGGCCACCTCAAATTCCACTTCGTAATAAGTGGGGTGCTCCAGGGACACCACCGGGGGGGCCCAGGGCAGGCGGCTGAGACGGGCCTCAAATTTTTTGCCGGGCAGGGCTTCCAGGGTGACCTCGGCCTTTTGCCCTTCTGCCAGTTGCAGGCTTTCGATTTCATGCACCCGGGCCCTGAGGAGCATGGGGTCCATGACCCCCACCAGGAGCAC
>Ga0101944_10002359_pt1 | contig 30968 bp, 22 predicted proteins | sample DewCreD2012metaG_FD_75245 | JGI IMG/M metagenome (GOLD analysis project Ga0101944, IMG submission 75245) | Hot spring sediment bacterial and archeal communities from British Columbia, Canada, to study Microbial Dark Matter (Phase II) - Dewar... ... | reverse complement strand
TCCATGGTGATGACCTTGAGCGAGGTCCTGTCGTACGCGTTCAGCCATTCCCGCGCCTACCAGACCGCCAAGGAGGACCTCTACCTGGCTGCCTCGGCCCTGAGCCTGGAGCGGCATTTGTGGACCCCGCAATTCGTCGGCCAGATCCGCAGCCAGTATGCCAACTACGGCGAGATCCGCGATTTCGACCATGCCATGGACGCAGCCCAACTGGCCCGGAACCTTGCCGAAGGGCAGGGTTACACAACGCTCTGCGTGCGGCCCGTGAGCATGTACCTGGTCCACCGCGTCAATGAGCGGGCCGGTCGGCCCAGCGGCGTGGGGGGCGTGCCGGACTACGCCCGCATCCGCGCGCTCCATCCCGACACGGTCAACCCGCCGGTGTATCCGGCCGTGCTGGCCGGGTTGATGAAGGTGCTGCCACTCAGCCACAAGGTTTCGCCCAAACCGCCGTTCCGCTACCCGCCGGAGGTGGTCATCAGCCTGTTCAATCAACTGCTGTTTTTCATCTTAATCGCCGCCGTCTGGCTGCTGGCCCGTCGCCTGTTCGACCCAACCGTCGCCTGGCTGTCGGCCATCTTGATGTTCGTCACCGAGCTGTTTTGGCGCTTCGCCATGTCCGGGCTGTCCACGATCCTGTTGCTGCTGATCTTCATGGGCTTGCTGTGGGCACTGGTGGTCTGGGAGCAGGAGGCGCGCGAGCCGCGCCGGGGCAACCGGCGGCTGTTTGTCCTGGCGGCGCTTTGCGGGGCGGTGGTGGGCTTGGGCTGCCTGACGCGTTACGCCTTTGGCTGGTTGATTCTGCCCGTGGTCATTTACATGGCGATTTTTGGCGGGCCGCGGCGCATGACCGCGGCTCTGGTGGCGCTGGTGACGTTTGGGGTGGTCTTGACGCCCTGGGTGCTGCGCAACCTCTGGGTGAGCGGCTTGCCGTTTGGCGTGGCCACGTACACGGTCCTTGACGGAACCTACGTTTGGCCGGGCAACAAACTGGTCCGTTCGCTGGTGCCGCGCTTCGAGGTACCGGTAGGCATCTCCCCCTTGTCGCCAATCTGGAACAAGTTTTTCGTGAATATGAAGACGCTGCTCACGGGTGACCTGCCGCGGCTGGGGGTGGGACTGACCGGCGCGTTTTTCCTGGCGGGCCTGATGGTCAGCTTCCGGCGGCAGGCCCTGCAGCGGTTGCGCTACTTTATCTTGTTGTGCCTGCCGGTGCTGGCGGTCGTCCAAGCCCTTGGCCGGACACACCTGTCGGACGACTCGCCGGTGCTGAACACGGAGAATCTGCTGGTGCTGCTGGTGCCGGCGGTGCTGGTGTACGGCGTGGCCTTCTTCATGGTGCTGCTGGAGCAGCTTGAGCTGCCGTTGCAGGTTTTACGGTACGTGCTGATGGGTCTGCTGGTCGCCTTGGAGGGCCTGCCCCTGGTGTTTGCGTTCCTGCCGCCCAAACCCAGCGGCAGTGCCTACCCGCCCTATCACCCGCTCATCATCCAGCACTCGGCCAACTGGCTCAAGCCGGACGAGCTGATGATGACCGACGTGCCCTGGGCCGTGGCCTGGTACGGCCACCGGCAGGCCGTCTGGTTGACCCGCCACATGGCCCCGCCGCCCCAAGAAGCCGGCTCGCCCGACACCTTTTTTGCCATCAACGATTTCCAGAAGCCCATCAATGCCCTCTATCTGACGCCGCGGACCACCGACGCGCGGTTTCTCACCGAGTGGATCATGGCCGGGGAGCGCAGTTGGGCCAACCTGGTCATTGACGTGTTGGTCAACAAGAGCGTCCCGCCGTGGTGCCCGCTCCGGGCCGCGCCCCAGGGATTCCTGCCCGAGCAGTTGTTCCTGGCCGATTGGGACCGCTGGCGTTTGGGCGCGCCACTCGGCGCTGAGACTCCGACTGCCAGACCGTCACAATAATGGCTCGGGGATGGCCTGCAGCGCTGCCCGGCTCGCCAAGCCGGTGCGCCAGTTTGCCGAGAACGTTGCCAACCACGCCGCCCGGTGCCGCGCCCGACTCCGTTCGCCCCGCCAACCGGGGTGTTTGCCCTGCCACAACGACCTTGCCCCAATAAACCACCTCCAACCCGCTCGAACATGACCCCGCCTGTTTGCTTCCCCAGTCGCCGAGAGTTCCTCCGGCACGTCACCCATCTCGGCCTCGCCTGCTCCGCGCTGCCCTGGCTTGCACGCCGCGGGTTGGCCGCGACGCTGCCTGCGCCCCCCGACCCCGCCCTGACGTTTCCCGGCCCGTGGCAATTCCAACAGCCCAAGGGCGCGATTATCCTGGTCAGCGACCAACAGCTTGAAGACCTGCAGGACCCGGACAAGCCGGTGGACCTCAGCCTCAGCGGCCAGCCGGACATGAAGACGCTGCGCCAGATTTGCGAGCAAACCAAAGCCGCCGGCGGACGCACGGTCATCCTGGCATTCGACGAGTTCTTCACGCAATACCGCCCAGGCCAGGGCGGCAAACCGCGCGCGCTGCTGCCGGACACCGAGGAGTACATCCGCCGCCTGGCCCGCATCGGCGAGACGCTCAAGCGCTACGGACTGGGCTTCGAGTTGAGCCTGCTCAGCCCGCTGGAGATCGGTCGGGGTTACGCCCGCGCCACCGGCCAGACCGGCCGCTGGGTGCAATACCGCGAAGGCTACCGCGACCCGGCCACGGGGCAGTTTGCGGTGTCCCTCTGGGAACAGCGGCGGTGGACCAACAACAAGGGCACGGTTGAACTGGCCCGCGTTGGCCTGCGCGTGTTTGCCTTCCGCGAGCAGCGCCTCGGCGGCACCAGCCTCTACGGGGTGAACCCTGCCGACATCGTTGAACTGAAAAACCCGCCGACGGTGGATGTGGACGAGTCGTCGGAGACCAACACCCATGCGCGCCGCCTGACCGTCCGCGGCCGCGGCGAGACGACGGTCGGCCCGCTCAACCGCGTGCTGGTGGTCGTCCGCTACGACGTGCCGGAGATGGACTACTTCAGCCCCAGGGCGCTGCCGTTTCTGGAGGACCTGATCAAACGCTACCATGCCGCCGGCGTGCTGCTCCATGGGCTGTATGCCGACGAAATGCACATCCAGCAGGACTGGGGCTACTTCAGCCACCATGACGAGGGGCAGTTCGCGTTCCGTTACCTGACGCCGCACCTGGCGCAGACGTTTGCCCGGCTCTACGGGGCCGAGTTCGCCGATTTCGAGAAGTTCCTGGTTTATTTCGCCTACGGCCAGCATGGCTTTCTGCCCGACCTGGAGGCCCGCGCTCCGGCTGAACACGTCTTCGGCCACAGCCCGGATGCCGTGCACAGAACCTTCCTGCTGCGCCGCCGCTACTTCGAGCTGCTCCAGCGCACCGTGGTCGAGTTGTTTGTCAAAGCCAAGACCTTTGCCGAGCAGCAATACGGCCACGAACTGGAAGCCCGGGCGCACGCCACCTGGGCGCAAAGCCCGACCATTGACTTGTGGCACACCGGCACACTGCCCCGCGCGCCCCGCCAGTACGAATACACGCCGGACTTCGTTTGGTCCAACACCGTCCACCAGGCCGCTTCCGCCTGCGACGATTACTTCGAGTGGAACGAGTTCCTCACCGGCGGCGGCAACGACCACGCCGAGGGCGGCTGGTCGGACCGCAATTACTACGGCCTGGCGCTGGCCTGCTCGACCGGCATCCTCAACCGCGTGCCCCAGGCCTACGCCGGCGCATGGGGGATGCCCGCCGAAGTGCTGGCCCGGCATCAGGCGTTGTGCGACGCGTTCGGGGCGTCGGCTCACCCCTGGTTCGCCGCCGTCCAGGACATGCAGCACCGCGACACCGACGTGCTCATGCTCTACCCGCTCTCGCTGGTCGCCTGCGAGGAACGCTTCGGCTCCTGGATGGTGCAGTACGGCTACGCCAATTACGTGACCCCCCGCAAGCTGCTGGAGCGCGGGCGCGTGACCGCCGACGGCAAGATCGAAATGGCCGGGCGCAGGTTCGGCACGCTGGCGGTGTTGTTCGAGCCGCTGCCGCCCGCCGACCTGCTGCCGTTCCTGGAGCAGTTCGTGCAAGCCGGCGGCAAGTTGGTTTGGTCCGGGCCGCCGCCGCAGGTTGACCTCGCCGGGAAACCTGTCCTCGCCCGCTGGCAGGAGCTGGTCGGCGTCAAGGGCCTCGGCTTCGGCGTCGAAGGCCACGCGATGCCCGGCCGGCAGGTGCGCTTCGCTGGCAGGCTCAAAACCGTCCCACCGCAGACCGTGCTCACGGATTTTCTGGTGGACCGGGTTTATCCTGTGCTGCCCGCGGACCAGGTCCAAACCGTGGCCACGATCAACCAGCACGTCGTGGGTGTACACCGCGCGCTGGCCAACGGCGGCTCGGCCACGTTCCTGGGCTTTCGCCCGCGGGACGACCAGGCCGCGTCGCTCGGCGAGGAAGTGCGGACGTGGTTTGAAATGCTCTTTGCTCTGGACGCATACCCGCCCAGCCGGCCGGGCTTGGCCGTCAACGACAACCCTGCGGTGGTCTCGCGCACCACGCCCTACCTGGCCTGCGGCTTCCCGAACGGGACGACCAGCCTTGCGCCACACTATCGAACACACGAAGAAAGTTGGCCCGGCGGCTTCCACCGCGACGCCAAGCAGGACGCCGAGATTCTCGCCCGCAATCCGCTGCCGCCGGACAGCATCGAGTTGCGCGACCTCGCGGTCAACGGTCACCGGGTCACGTTTGACGGCCAGACCGCCCTGGCGTTTCGGCTCGACGAGCGGGGTGTCCTTGTCGGCTTTGCCGGCTACAACTGCGCCCGGATTGTCCTGGACGGTCGGGAACATCGCTTCGCCAGCGCGCCTTTGGCGCGGGTGGCCTGGGCGCCGGTGCATCCATCGCGGCGGGTGCCGGGCGGGGCGGTCATGGAGATTTGGGTGCAGGGCGAGGCGGCCCTTGCCGTGCCTTTGCCCGCCGGGGTCGCCAGCGGCAGGTTGTTTTCTCACGGCCCGAGGCCCGGCGCGCCGGGCGAGCCGGTCCCATGCGTCTGCGAGGGCGGTCTGGTGCGTTTCAAAGCCCAAGCCGGCTGGGGCCACCGTCACCTCCTGTTTCTGGCCTGACCACCGCGGCGTTTGGGCTGATTCCCGGCCAACCCGGGAACTACCCGGCTCGGCCAAGGCAAGGCTCATTGCGCGGTCCCTTTCCTACCTCTGCGGGGCGGTCCGGCTGGGGCATGCCCACCGGTTTATTCAGCGGCGCGGCGCTTGACCCGGCCAACGCACGGGGCAATGATGGCTTGGAAGTGTCAACAGACTGCTACATGAAATCGCGACCGACCTCCGCCACGGGGCCAAGGAGGGGGTTTACACTGATCGAACTGCTGGTGGTAATCGCCATCATTGCCATTTTGGCGGCGATGCTGCTGCCCGCCCTGTCCAAGGCCAAGAGCAAGGCTGAGGGCATCGGTTGCATCAACAACCTCAAGCAGCTCCAGGCCGCCTGGCACCTCTACACCCTGGACCACAACGAGAGTGTGGTGAACAACAGCGGCGCGTTTTCCGTGAATCTGACCAGTTGGGTAACGGGGTGGCTGAACTGGGGAGCGGGGGTGCCGGTGGGCGCCAACACGAACAACCGGTACCTGCAAGACGGCGCGTTAGGGCCTTACACCGCACGCAGCCTGGGCGTTTACAAGTGCCCCGCGGACAAAATCCCGTCCGCCATCGGCCCGCGCAACCGCAGCATCTCGATGAACGGCTTTGTGGGCGATTACAGCAAGGCGATGTACACCGTCTATGGGCTGAGCAAGTATCGCCGGTATCTGAAGACGACCGACGCCGTGCTGCCCGGACCGGCGCTGTTGTGGGTGTTTCTGGACGAACACCCGGACGGCATCAACGACGGCCTGTTCGGCATGCACCTGCCGCCCAACCCGCCCCCACCGGGGGTCAACTGGCCGCCGCAGACCTGGGACGACGTGCCCGCCTCCTATCATAACGGCGCGGGTGGACTGTCGTTTGCCGACGGCCACGCGGAAATTCGCAAGTGGATGGACGCCGAGACGCGCGCGCCCATCACGGGCACCACCAGCCCCAGCTCGTCCACCGGCAAGACCTCGCGACGCGACCAGCCCTGGCTGGCGCAGCGCACCAGCGCGTCGAACTAAGCCGCAAGGCTGGCCCGCTGACGGCCGGATGATCGAGCCAACGGTCAGAACAGCGCGCGTGGCCGGCGTTACAGGGCCGACCGTCGCGGAGGACGTTGGCAACCCCACGTTGAACGCACAACTGGGCGCGTTACTGGCCGCCACTGCACCTTCTCCGGCTTTGGCGCCCATGCAAACCGGAGTGGTGGAGCTGGCCACGCCCGAAGGCCTCAACCAGGAACAGGCCGACCTGGAGGATGTCGCTCGCGACTGGGTGTGCGTGTGGTGCCGGCAGAAGGTGGCCAGTGACAAGGACCGATGGTTTCATCAGGGCCGGAGCGAGTTTTCCTTCGAGAACCCGGAAGGCCTGCGGTTCGAGATTCTGACCTTCAGCCGCACCTTGGGCTGCCGGAACGTGGGCATGCCCACTTTGGAACACACCTGGTTCGCGGGCTATGCGTGGTCGTACTGCGTTTGCGCCGGCTGCCGGTCGCACCTCGGCTGGTACTACACCGGACCGGGCAGTTTCGCCGGTTTGATCCGGTCCCGAATTCTGCGGGCCGCCTGGGTGTCGAACTGAGCAACTCAGCCCCCAGCCGGACACCACGCGAAAGCCGGAACCGCCGCGGATGAATCCCCCGAACGACCGCTGCCCCGGCGGCGGTGACGGCACGCCGATCCGGCGCCGGTTTCAAGACGCGCCGCGTTTCCACCGAACCGCAGCCGTGGCCACGCGCTGGCCGAGTTTCTCGCCGGTTCGTTTGTCGGCCTCGTTGGGGGCGACCTCGGGCGGCTCATCGGACGCCTGAGCCATGGCGCCACTGAAGCTGCTCAGCCGGTTGATGCCCTGGTCATTGAACGGCCATTCGGCCAGCCCCACCCAGATCATGCCGTGCTGCATCGCCAGCGTCATGAAGTATTGCAGCGTGCTCAGCTTGTCTCCGCTCAGGCCGCTCGACACCGTAAAGCCGGCGGCCAGCTTGTCTTTCCACGCGGCCTTGAACCACCGCTCGCCCGAAGCATCGGCGAACGCCTTGAATTGCGCCGCCGGCCCGCCCATGTAAGTGGGAGACCCGAAAATGACCGCGTCGCTGGCATCCAGTTGCGCCATCAGCGGCTCGTTGTTGAACCGGCCGCCCACGATGTCCTCACACCGGATGGCATGAACGAGGACACTGACGCCCGGCACGGTCCGCGCGCCTCGCGCCACGGCCTCGGCCATCTGGGCGGTGTGCCCCGAGCCGGAGAAATACACAATGGAAACGGTGGTTGTGCTCATGACTTGTGCTGGTCGGTCCCGCCGCGTTGCCTCTGGCACTCCGCCGGGCACGCAGCAGCTTCAAACGCGGCTGCAGCTTACACGGGTTGAACGGCGTTGCAAGCGGCGGCCACACCCCGGCCATCCAGACGCCGTCTGGGCCAGCGAATCCACGCCCACCCGGTGTCGAATCGACATCCGACACGCCCCGGATATGCTGGCTCGCGGACATGAGACCGAGCAATGACAGTGGCAACGAGTTGACACCGGCGCGTCTGGGTTTCCAGATGCCTGCGGAATGGGCGCCGCACGAGGCGACCTGGCTGGCCTGGCCCCACAACCCCACCGACTGGCCCGGCAAACTGGATACCATCCGCTGGGCCTATGGGGAGATGGTCCGCAAGATTGCAGCCGGGGAGCTGGTGCGGATGCTGGTGCGTCATCGGGCGGACGCGGCAATGGCCAAGCGCTATCTCAGGCTTGCCGGGTGTGACCTGCGCCGGGTCCAGTTCATCGTGCACCCGACCAATCGCGGCTGGACACGCGACACCGGGCCGATATTTGTTCGGCGTGACGCCGGCTCGGCCGCCGCAGCCGCCCCGGCGCGGCTGGCGGTCAATCCCGCCGGCAAGGGGCGTCGGGGCGCCGCCGAGACGGCCATTGTGCATTTCCACTTCAACGGCTGGGCGAAGTACACGAACTGGCGCAAGGACCGGCGTGTTCCGGAAACGGCGGCCCGGGTGTTGAACAAGCGATTGTTTGACGCGCGTTGCCAGGGCCGCCCGTTTGTGCTGGAAGGCGGCGGCATCGAGGTCAATGGCCGTGGCACGCTGCTGACCACCGAGGAATGCTACCTGCATCCGCGGGTGCAGGTCCGCAACCCCGGCCTGACCGCCGCGCAGTACGAGCAAACCCTGCGGGAGTACCTGGGCGTCACCAACGTGTTCTGGTTGTGCCGCGGGCCGGTGGGGGATGACACGCACGGGCACATTGATGACATCTGCCGCTTCGTCAACCCGCGCACCGTGGTGCTGGTGCGCGAGCCCAACCGCCGCGACGTCAATCACCGGCCGCTCGAAGAAAACTGGGAGCGCATCCGGGACCTGCGCCTGGAGGACGGCCGCCGGCCGGACGTGGTGCCGCTGCCCATGCCCGCCCCGTTGTTTTTCGACGGCTACCGCCTGCCGGCCAGCTACGCCAACTTTTACATCTGCAACGCCTGTGTCCTGGTGCCCACGTTCAACGACCCCAACGACCGCGTGGCCCTGGGCACGCTGGCCGAGTTATTTCGCGACCGCCCCGTGGTGGGCATCCACGCCGTGGACCTGGTGCTGGGCTTCGGCTCGCTGCATTGCCTGACCCAGCAACAACCTGCGGCCTGAGGACCGGGCCGGGCAGGACGCCAGCGGCCCGGTGTTTGACGACGAGCTGCCGGGGCTGGACGCGCCACCGACCGGCCGCGCCGCAGGCCGGCCATGCCCGTGTGGCCTCACGCCCCGACATCCGGGGGCGGCGGCAGCGGCGCGCGTCTCTGCGCGCGGAGCTCTTGCTGGCGACGGAGCAATTCCAGCCGCTGCGGCTCCGCCGTTTCCTCCAAGGCAGCCAGCCGGGCGCACTCAGCCACCTGCCGGTCCAGAAACTGATTCCGGAGTCGGGTGACGATGTCGAACAGTTGTCGGGCCGGATGCGGAATGGGGCGCGCCTCCGCCGCTGCCTCGGTGATGAGGGCCTGCAAGGATGTGTCTTCGGCAAACGCGTCCAACCAACCTGACAGGCCGGTCCACTGGCCGGTCCGGTGCGCTTCCAGCCACACGGCAACCGCCCGCCGCACCGGCGGGTGTTGCACCCAGTCCAGCTTCAGATGCGTGTCCAGCCACGACGCGGCGGTGTCCTGCTGACAGAGCAACTTGAGCAGCCACAATTCGTGCGCCGGCGGAGGCGGCCCGGCGGCGGAGGCGCTGTTTGATGCGTTCGCCCCGGCCCGTTCGACCGGCCCCGAGTCGCCGCCCGATGCCAGTTTCTGGAATTCCGCCCGGACGGCTTCCGGGCTGACGCCCAGGCGCAGCGCGGTTTTCTGGGCGTAGCTGTCCACCAAGACGGCGTTGCCGGTCTTCTGAACCGCCGCGGCCATGTCGCGAAGCACAGCCAGCCGGCCCCGGTCGGTGCGCGTGTCATGCCGCCCGCACAGCCGCCGCAGGTAGTAGTCGAAAAAGCCTTCCGCGCCCTGGATCAACTCTCGGAACGCCCCCGCCCCGGCGGTTTTGATGAAGCTGTCCGGATCGTGTGGGGCGGGCACAACCGCCACGCGCACCGCCAGTCCGGACGCCAGCAGGGCGTCCAACGACCGCACCGCGGCGTCTTGACCCGCCTCGTCGGAATCAAAGCACAGCACCACTTCTTCGACATAGCGTCTGAGCAGTCGAGCCTGCTCGGCCGTGAAGGCCGTGCCCTGCGGGGCGACCACGTTCTCCACGCCGGCCAGGTAGCAGGCAATCAGGTCCAGTTGCCCCTCGCACACCACGGCGTAGCCGGCCTCCAGCAATGCCCGCTTGGTCTTGTCCAGTCCGTAGAACACCTTGCCCTTGCGGAACAGGGGTGTCTCGGGGGAATTCACATACTTGGCCGCCTTGGCTTCGGCCGTCAGCACCCGCCCGCTGAATGCGATGACTCTGCCCTGCTCGTCGCAGATCGGGAAAATCAGCCGGCCCCGGAAACGGTCGTAGTAGTGCTCGCTGCCCTCCTTGCGCAAAACCAACCCGGCTTGCTCAAGCTCCGTCGGGCTGAAACCTTTGCTGCGGCCCCAGTTGACGGTGTCGTCCCACGCGTCCGGCGCTGCGCCCAGCCGGAACAGCTTCACCGCCTCGGGCGACACGCCGCGGCGGGCGAGGTAGTCGCGCGCCGGCTGGCCGGCTGCCTCGTTGGCCAGCACGTTCTGCCAGCGCTGGGCCAGTTGCTCGTGCATTTGCAAGAGGCGCTCCCGGAGCTGCCGACCTGCCGCCTGCCCCGGGCCGGGTTCTTCGATCAGCGGGATGCGCGCCCGCTCCGCCAGCCGCCGCACGGCCTCGGGAAACGTCACGTTCTCATACTCCCGGATGAACGTGAACACGTCCCCACCCTTGTGGCAGCCGAAGCAGTGAAAAATCTGGCGCTGTGGGTTGACGTTGAAACTGGGCGTCTTCTCCTTGTGAAAGGGGCACAAGGCCACAAAGTTCGCCCCCGCCCGCTTCAGCGGCAGGTACGACCCGATGACCTCAACGATGTCGCTGGCGGCCCGGACCTGCTCCAGGGTGGCCTGGGAAAAACTGCCTGCCATGATGCCTGCGTTGCTGTGCTGTGCCTCGACGGCGGGGGAGCGCAGTGGCCGTCCTCGCCCCGCCGCTTGCCCGACAGGAGAAGGTCTCCGCCGCCCGATGTAAAGTCCCGGCGTTCCAAGAGGCGGCCGGACATCCCCCAGAAACGGCTTGCCCGCGCCATGCCTTGCTTTTACAAAGGCCGCCGATGTCGGCGCGCACATCCTGCCTCTTGAAGGCCCGGCCGTTACACTTTGACCTGCCCCGCTATCTGGCGGCGCGCGGGCGTCTGGTTAACCGGGCACTGGACCGCTTGCTCCCGCCAGCGACCACCAAGCCGGCCACCATCCACAAGGCCATGCGCTACTCGCTGTTTGCCGGTGGCAAACGGCTGCGTCCGATTCTCTGCCTAGCCGCCGCCGAGGCCTGCGGGGGACGCGCCGCCCAGGCCCTGCCGCTGGCCTGCGCCGTCGAGTGCATCCACACCTACTCGCTGATCCATGACGACCTGCCGGCCATGGACAACGACGATTACCGCCGCGGCCGGCTGACCTGCCACAAGGTCTTTGGCGAGGGCATCGCGATTCTCGCCGGCGACGCGCTGCTGACGCTGGCCTTCGAAATCGCCGCCGGCTGCCGCGGTTGGCCGCGTTATTCGCACCAGGCCATCATCCGGGAGCTGGCTCGCGCCGCCGGCTCGCAGCAGCTCATTGCCGGACAGGTGGCTGACCTGGAGGGCGAAGGACGGCGGCTTAGCCCGCGACAACTGCGCTTCATTCACGAACGCAAAACCTCCGCCCTGCTGTGCTGCGCCATCCGGCTGGGCGGCATGAGCGCCAACTGCTCCGCCGCTCAACTCCGCGCCCTGACCGATTTCGGTTACCATGTCGGCCTGGCCTTTCAGGTCATTGACGACATCCTGGATGTCACGCAAACCAGCGAGCATCTGGGCAAAACGGCCGGCAAGGACACCAGGGCGCAGAAAGCCACCTATCCGTCCATCCTTGGCCTGGACAAGTCGCAGCAGATTGCCCGGATGTTGACCGAGCGGGCATTCGCCGCGCTCAAACCGTTGGGCAAGCGCGCCGCGGCCTTGGACGCGTTGGCCACGTATTTGTTGCACCGGGACCGCTAAACAGCCGGTGACCTCGCTGGTTGCGCCTGCGGCCCTGACTCGCGTGCGGGGTTGCGCGTGGGGGGGCCGTGGTGCTACAAGATGCCGGCTCGTTGGCGACCGGCCTGTGCGCCAATCAGACGAAAACCTGAAAAACCAAATGCCGGAACAACCTCAAACAACACCATGAACAAGAACACCACAACTCAACGGATCGGCGCGGCGGCGCTGGCAGCCGCGGCGGTATTGGCGCTGGCGGGATGCAAACCCGGCGGCGGCGGCGCCGACACGACGCAGAAGTTCTCGCTGTCCTACAGCATCTTCTTCCCACCCACGCACGTGCAGTGCATCACCGCCACCAACTGGGCGCGCGAGATCGAACGCCGCACCGGTGGCCGGGTCAGCATCACCATCTACCCGGCCGGCTCGCTCACCAAGGCCGACCAGTGCTACGAGGGCGTGGTCAAGGGCATTTCGGACATCGGCATGAGTTGCTTTGCCTACACGCGCGGCCGCTTTCCGCTCACCGAAGGACTGGACCTGCCGCTGGGCTATCCCGACGGCCTGACCGCCACGCGCGTTGCCAATGCCCTGTTGGCGAAATACAAGCCGGCCGAGCTGAACGACGTGCACCTGCTCTACGTCCACGCCCACGGTCCGGGCATCCTGGCCAGCAAGAAACCGGTGCGCGCCCTGGCCGACCTCAAGGGCCTCAAGGTCCGCGCCACGGGGCTGTCGGCCAAGATCGTCGAGGCCCTGGGCGGCACGCCCGTCGCCATGAGCCAGCCGGAAACCTACGAGGCCCTGGCCAAGGGTGTCGTGGACGCCACGCTCTGTCCCATCGAGACCCTCAAAGGCTGGAAACAGGGCGAGACCATCCAATACGTCATCGACGCCTCGGCCATCGGCTACACCACGGCGATGTTCGTGGTGATGAACAAAACCAAGTGGGCCCAGTTGCCCGCCGATGTGCAAAAGGTCTTCAACGATGTCAGTCAGGAGTGGATCGCCAAGCACGGGGCGGCTTGGGACCAAGCCGACCAGGAAGGACGCGCGTTTGTCACGGACCTCAAGCGCCAGTTCATTCATCTGCCGGCAGCCGAGCAGGAGGCCTGGAAAACCGCTGTCAAACCCGTCTTGGACGCCTATGTGAAGGCTACCAAGGACAAGAACCTCCCGGGCGACACGTTCCTGGCAGATCTCCAAGCCGAGATCGCCAAGGCCGCCAGGTAAGCCGAGTTCTTGCCAAAAGGCCCGGGCATCCCGGCTGGGCCGAGCGCCAGCCAGACCCGCTGCTGGCATCTTGCCAACAGAACCATCTGCTTCCTGAAAGGGGCGGAGCAGCCTCTGGAACAATGCCTCCACTACGCTCAGACATGGGAAGCTCGGACGTGTGTTGTCGCCACCGCTCAGCATCGGGCGCTCAAACCGGCGGTTGAAGGGCGAACAGACCGCGCCGGGGCGTCAGCCCGGGGAAACGGTCCGGGTTCATTGGCTCGGATTGCTCCTTGCGTCCGCGGCGGCTGGGCCGACACTGCTGGCCGTGTTTGCGATTGGCGAACCGTGGCGGTGTCGAATCAGCCGGGCGTGGCGGGGCGTCTTGGTGGGCCTGGTCTTGCTAGGGCCGACCTGGCAGGGCGCGGGCGCGGGCGGCGCACCCTTGCGCCGTTTCGAGTTCACAGAACCCCAAATGGGCATGCCTTTCCGCATCGTGCTCTACGCGCCCGATGAAAACCTCGCCGCGCAAGCTGCCCGGGCGGCCTTTGCGCGCGTCGCCGAACTGAACCAGGTCTTGAGCGATTACGAGGAACAGAGCGAATTGGTGCTGCTGAATCGTTCGGCAGGCTCCGGTCGGGATGTGCCCCTGAGTGCGGATCTGTGGCGCGTGCTGGAGCGGGCGCAGCAGTTGGCGGCGCGCACGGACGGTGCCTTTGACGTGACGGTTGGTCCGGCGGTGCAACTGTGGCGACGGGCGCGGCGGCAGCGGGAACTGCCCATTCCCGAGAGGCTCACCGCCGCGCTGCGGGCCGTGGGCTACCGCTATCTGGTGCTCGACCCGCGCCGTCGCACCGCGAGGCTGGAGGTCGCCGGCATGCGGTTGGACCTGGGCGGAATTGCCAAGGGCTATGCCCTGGACCAAGCGCTGGCCGTCCTGCGCGCGCGCGGCCTGCCGAGGGCTTTGGTCAGCGGCGGCGGCGACATGGTGGCGGGCGCGCCCCCGCCAGACGCGAAAGCATGGCGCATCGAGCTGGCACCGCTCGACGTTGCTGACGCGCCACCCGCCTTGTTTGTGTGGCTCAAGCACGCCGGGTTGGCCACATCCGGTGACCTGTTTCAACACGTCGAAATCTCAGGCCGGCGCTACTCGCATATTGTGGACCCGCGCACAGGCATCGGGCTGACAGACCACAGCTTGGTGACCGTGATTGCGCCGGACGGTCTGACGGCTGACAGCCTGGCCACGGCGGTGAGCGTGCTTGGGCCGGAAGCCGGTCTGCGGCTCGTCGAGTCAACGCGCCGCGTGGCGGCGCGCATCGTTCGCCAACCGGCGGGTCAGGTCCAAGTGTGCGAGTCGAGGCGCTTCACCCGGTTTGTGGCCGGGCCGGCTGCAGCGACTAGTCGTCCCTGAGTGCTTCTTGGACAGCCCAGCCCCCGCCTGTGAACGGATGGGCGACCCCGGCTGTCGCCTGACCGGCCAAGCCGGCATCCCGCCCATCGCAGCGTGTTGGCTGGCATCGTTCCCGCTTCTGCACCACAGCGCAGTGAACTTGGGGAACCTTGAGTCCGTCAGACCCGTGCCGACGCCGCTGCCGCGGCGCTGGCAGTTGTTTCGTAACACTGGCCTGCCTAGGCTGGTTTTCGCCCTGGCTTTTGTTTCAACCATCTGGCTGTGGCACATCAACCGCCCCCAGCCGGTCCAAGAGGCTGCGTCTTGGTCTGATTACCAAGGTGTCTCCAAACAGAACACTGACCAGCGCCTCGCCGCGGAGCTTGTGGGCGAACCGCTGCCAGTTCGGGCGTCGCCTCCGGACTCATCCGAGTGGCCGGGGGCAGCTACGAACCTTGCCGCCGCCACCCGATTCCAGTGAGCAGCCCGTCCTGCGGTTCACACGCCAACAAGTGCCGCCCAGCCGCGCGGCACTCCCCGCCGCCAGGCCCTGTCCAACCGTGCAACCTTTTGTCGCATATGCGACAAAAGGTTGCACGGTTGAGATGCGGGGTGAGCACGGCAGGCGGATTGTTGCAGGGCAATGAGTTTCGCCTTTGCCGGGCCGCTGGCTCTGCCTACATTGCGGCCGTGCAGGACCCATTTCCAAAGCCGATTGATGCTGGCACGCGCTATTGCGCGGTGTTCGGCCATCCGGTGGGGCATTCGGCATCGCCGGCGATGCAGAACGCCGGCATGGCGGCCTTGGGCCTGAACTGGCGGTACCTGGCCTTTGACGTGGTGCCGACCCACCTGCGGTCGGCCCTCGATGGGGCGCGAGTCATGCGGTTCGTGGGGCTGAACCTGACCGTGCCCCACAAGCTGATGGCCATGGACTTGGTGGATGTGCTGGACGAGTCGGCGCAGAGTTGGGGCGCGGTCAACACGATCCGCTTTGAGGCGCAGGATGCCACAGGCCGCTGGGTGCCTGTGTGGCAGACGGATGACGAAGGGTCGCCGATCAGGGCACACGGGTTCAACACAGACGCCGACGCGATAGGGCGTGCCCTGCGAAAGGATTTAGGGATCGAATGCAGCGGCGCGCGGGCGGTGGTGTTGGGCGCTGGCGGGGCGGGACGCGTGGCGGCGTTGAAGCTGGCCGCCGATGGGGCGCGCGAGTTGTTTCTGGTCAACCGCACACAGGAAAAGGCCGAGGCGGTGGCTGCGGAAATCCGGCGTCGCTACAACTCTTGCCGCGTTGGCCTGGGCTATCCGGTCGGCACGGTGGACGTGGTGCTGAATGCCACATCGCTGGGTTTGCGTCGCGGCGATGCTTTGCCGGTGGACTTGGGCCGGTTGGATTTGCGGCGGGTGGGAGCGGTGTTCGACATGATTTATCGGCCAGCCGAGACGCCGTTGCTGGCTGCAGCCCGGGCGGCGGGCTGTCGGACGGCCAACGGGTTGGGCATGTTGCTGTATCAGGGCGCGCGGGCGCTGGAGCTTTGGACCGGCCGTCCCGCACCGGAATCGGTTATGCGCCAGGCTCTGACGGAGCATGTCCATGGGAGTTGAACCGATTTTGGACCCGCGGAACTGGCCGGGGGCGACGTCGCCGCTGTGGGCGGGGGTGTTGTTCGTGCTGGGGGCGATGGTGGGCAGTTTCCTGAATGTATGCATTCATCGCCTGCCGCTGGGACAGAGCATTGTCTCGCCGCCCTCCCACTGTCCCCACTGCAAATATGCCATTCCCTGGTATCTGAACATCCCGCTTGTAACGTGGTTGTATTTGCGGGGGCGTTGTCGGAACTGTGGGGCTCCAATTCTCGCGCGGTATTTTCTGGTCGAGTTGCTGACGGCGGGGGTGTTCTTGGCGGTGTGGTTGCGATACGGCGAGCGGTCCGTGGGTGTGGCGCTGGTGTACTGCGTATTCATCGCCGGGTTGATTGTGGCGGCCTTCATTGATCTGGAGCACTATATCATTCCGGACGAGATCACCTTGGGAGGGGCCGCGGTGGGGCTGGCAGCCTCGTTTGGGCTGCCCTCGTTGCACGGGCAGACAGCCATAGCCCATTCGCTTAAAGAGAGTCTGCTGGGGTTGGCAGTCGGAGCAGGGACGGTGTATGCGATTCTGCGGCTGGGCAAGTTGCTGTTCGGGCGCCAGCGGCTGGCGTTGCAGGGGGCGACGCGGGTGGTCTTCACGGAAACCGCCGTGCACGTGGCAGACAAAGTGATTCCTTACGAGGAGCTGTTTTACCGTCGGTCGGATGTGCTCACGTTGCGCGCGCGGACGGTCGAACTGGTGGATCGTTGTTACAAGGATGTAACCGTACGGCTGGGCCCGGAGATCCTGCAGATCGGTCCTGACGCATTAGCACCGGAAGCGGTTTCGCATTTGGAGGCGGTGACCGAGGAGCTGGTGTTGCCGCGGGAAGCGATGGGGCTGGGGGACGTGAAGTTCATGGGGGCCATTGGGGCGTTCTTAGGCTGGAAGGCCGTCTTGTTCTCGCTGATGGCCAGCTCGGTGATTGGTTCGGTTGTGGGTGTGGGCGCCATTCTGCTGGGGCGACGGGCGTGGTCCAGCCGGCTGCCGTACGGCCCGTACATTGCGCTGGCAGCGGTCCTCTGGTTGTTTGGCGGGCGGGAGTGGGTTGTGGCGTGGCTTGGGTTTTGACAAGGGAGCATGCGGGGCGGGGTGGAGCTGCCGCGCGTGGGGAGGAGTTCGGTGCCAGTGACCTTGTTGCCGCACTGCGGTCCTGGCAATGGCTGGCGCGAACTGGACAAGCAGGTGTTTTTGGCACATTCTTGAGCTGGACATGAGCGAGGAATCCATGCGCAATTACACGCCTCGCGCCCAGCAGGTGTTAAGGCTGGCGCGCAAGGAGGCAGACCGGTTTAACCACAACTTTGTCGGCACGGAGCATTTGCTGTTGGGTTTGATCAAGCTGGGGCAGGGCGTTGCCGTTAATGTGTTACAGCGGATGGGGTTGGATTTGGAGACCGTGCGGCTGGAAGTGGAGAAGCAGGTGGGGACCGGCCCGGACCAGAAGGTCTTGGGCGACATTCCATTTACGCCCCGCGTTAAGAAGGTGCTGGATTTGGCCCAGAAAGAGGCCAAGGCGCTCAACCACCCCTATGTAGGCACGGAGCATATTCTTCTGGGGTTGCTGCGCGAGGGCGATGGCGTGGCCGCGCGGGTGTTGAAGAATCTGGACGTTGACCTGGAGCAGGCGCGACAGGAGGTTTTGCGGGAACTGGACCCGAACTATGCAGCTCAAGAGGAGGCGGGCGAGGGCGCGGAAAAAGCCGGCGCCGGGAAAAAGGGCGATTTGAAAACGCCCGCTCTGAAGGCCTTTGGGCGGGACCTGACCGAGATTGCCCGCAAGGGCGAGATGGACCCGGTGATTGGCCGGCGGGACGAGATCGAGCGGGTGATTCAAATCCTGTGTCGGCGCACGAAGAACAACCCGGTGTTGTTGGGAGAAGCCGGCGTGGGCAAGACGGCCATTGTCGAGGGGCTGGCGCAGGAGATCGCCGCCGGCAACGTGCCGGAATTGCTTCGGGACAAGCGGCTGATCACGCTGGACCTGGCGCTGATGGTGGCCGGGACCAAGTATCGTGGCCAATTCGAGGAGCGCATCAAGGCGGTGATGGACGAGATCCGGCGCTCCAAGAACGTGATCGTTTTCATTGACGAGCTGCACACCATTGTTGGTGCCGGCTCGGCCGAGGGCACGATGGACGCCTCGAACATCATCAAGCCGGCGCTTAGCCGCGGCGAGATGCAGTGCATCGGGGCTACCACCCTCAACGAATACCGAAAGTACATCGAGAAGGATGCCGCGCTGGAACGCCGGTTCCAGTCGGTCAAAGTCGAAGCGCCCAGCATCGAGGAAACCATCCTGATCCTCAAGGGCCTCCGCCCCAAATACGAGGCCCACCACAAGGTCGAGTACACGGACAAGGCCATTGAAGCCGCCGTGCGGTTGTCTGACCGCTACATTACCGACCGCTACCTGCCGGACAAGGCGATAGACCTGATGGACGAGGCCGGCTCCAGGGCGCGGATTGGCACGATGACCCGGCCCCCGGAGGTTAAGACCCTTGAGGTCCGCATCGAAGAACTCAAGGCCCAGAAAGAGAAAGCCATCAAGAGCCAGGATTTTGAGGGTGCGGCGGCCATCCGGGACAAGGAAAAACAGGCGAGGGACCGCTTGGAAGCGGTGTTGCGCGAGTGGCACGCGTCCCGGGAAGAAAAACGCGTGGTGGTGGACGAGGAACAAATCCTCCAAGTGGTTTCCAAATGGACGGGCATCCCGCTGCAGCGGATGGAGCAGGGCGAGATGCAGCGCCTGCTGGCCACCGAGTCGGAGATGGAAAAAGTCGTTGTCGGCCAGCGGGAGGCGGTCGTGGCCATCTGCAAGGCGTTGCGCCGCTCCCGGGCCGATTTGAAAGACCCGCGGCGGCCGATTGGCTCGTTCCTGCTGCTCGGCCCCACCGGTGTGGGCAAGACCCTGCTGGCCAAGACGCTGGCCGAGCAGATGTTCGGCGACACCAAGTCGTTGATCCAGCTCGACATGAGCGAGTACATGGAGAAGTTCAACGTCTCGCGGCTGATCGGGTCGCCTCCCGGCTACGTGGGCTACGAAGAGGGCGGCCAACTGACCGAGCAGGTCCGCCGCAAGCCCTATTCGGTGGTGTTGTTCGACGAGATTGAAAAGGCGCACCCTGAAGTTTGGAACATGCTCCTGCAAATCCTGGAGGAGGGCAAACTGACCGACAGCGTGGGGCGGGTGGTGAACTTCCGCAACACGGTGATCCTGATGACCTCCAATGTCGGCTCGGACACCATCCGCAAGCAAGGCACGCTGGGTTTTGCGCCGGTGAGCGACGAGACCAGTTACGAGAAGATGCGGGAGAGGATTTTGGACGAGGCCAAGCGGGTGTTCCGTCCGGAGTTTCTCAACCGGCTGGATGATGTGATCGTTTTCCGCTCACTGACCAAGCCGGATTTGATTGCCATTCTGGGCCTGGAGATTGCCAAGGTGCTGGAGCGGCTGAAGGCCAAGCGAATCGAGCTGCAGTTGGACGAGGCCGCCCGGGAATTCCTGGTGCAAAAGGGTTACGACCCGCAATACGGCGCGCGGCCCATGCGGCGGGCGGTGGAACGGTATCTGGAGGATCCGCTTGCCGAGGAAATCCTGCGCGGTTCGGTGCACGAGGGCGAGCCGGTGCAAGTCTTGGTGGAGGGCGACAAGCTGGTGTTCAAGCAAAAGGCCACGGCCGCCGGGGCGCTGGCGCAGTAGACCAGCGGAAGCGGCGGTCAAGCTGCCGGCCGGCCTTTGCCCTCGAAGTATCGGCCCAGCGCGCTACGTGGACTTACGGGCCGCAAACGAGAGGAATCCCTTGGCCTCCTCCTGACGCCGCTTGACCTTCAGTTGGCCCAGAATCGAGTGCCAACCAATGTAAATCTTGTGCCACTGGTTCTCGATGTTCCGCAGGGCCACGTCGTTGAGTTCACTGAGGTAACGGAGCGACGGCGCCAAGCCCAGCAGGTTGTGCACCTCCTCCTTGCTGGGCGAGGTGACTTCGACGGAGGCCAGGATCAGTTCCAACTCCTGGACGATGACGGTTTTGACTTCCAAGAACTGGGACTCGTCCTCGGCGTTGAACTTCTTCTCGCGCGCCAGATTGAGCGAACGGTTGAACTGTTTCCAGCATTCGAGGTAGTTCTCCATCTGCTGGATAAGCTGGTCCAGTTGCTTCTTTGTCATAGGGCAGGAGGTGGCGTTGCAGCATCGGGCGGCGGTTGGGGCAGCAGAAACACGATGGCGCCGCCACGCAGCTCGCGCGCCGTTATTTTGAGTCCGGCGTACCGAATCACGAGTTCCAACAATGGCAGGTCGGCCGCCTGGGCCTCCCGGAATGTGGCCAGCACGTGCCGCCCGCATTCCTCGATCAGCGAAACGGGGAAGCTGGAGGGCAGCGTGGAGACCACGATGTTGCCCTCCGGATCAACCGTAAAGCTGCCGGCGGGCAACCGGGCGGGCGGCACAGGCGCTTTTCGAAACAGGCTCATAGTTGCCAGAGGGCCGCGGCTTTGCGCGTTCGTTCGGCCACCGCTTCCGCGGGCAACCGCACCCGCCAGCCCACGGCCAGGTGGGTGTCGCCGGCCCGCGCCAAACCCACGTGGCATTGCAGCCCCAAGGCCTCCAATTGCTGCAGCGGCCCCGCGGCCAACTGGTCGCCCAAGCCCCCGAATCGTTCCAACGCCGCCTGCGCCCAGCGAGCCTTGGCCTCGGGGTTCTCCGCGCCGCGGCTCTCGATGCCGGGCGTGCCTGCGGCGCGAGCGGCCACGACAAATTCCACATCCTCCAACTGGGCCACAGCCGCGATGGGCGTCGGTTTTACCGCGTTGGCCGGAGCAGCTTCGTCTGCCGGATGCCGGGATTCGTCCAGCGCTTGGGCGGTTTCCAACAACAGGGCATTGTACGGCTTGAAAATGGTGCGCTTGCGCCCCGGCTCGGCCGGCAGCGTCTCAAAGCTGCCGGATTTCCAAGACAGGATTCTCACAAACGCCTCTTCGCCCTCCAAGCCGTCTGTCTCGGCGTCCACCACCTCGCCGCCGGTGATCCAAATCCGGCCGCTCAACGGGCCGTTGGTGATCCGCAAAACCACGGAGCTTTGGGCCAGGCACTCAAGCTGCAGGATGTCCACGAGGCTCTTGCTCTGCACCCCGCGGAAGCCGGTCCCTGGCTCGTGCCCCAACAGCGACTCCATGCAGTCCAGGAACAGCTTGATCTCCTGCTCGGCGCCGGGCTTTTGCCAGTACATGTCCACGCCGATCGCGTAGGCGCGGGACCGGTATTGTTCGTCCACCACCGAGGTCAGCACCACGGTGCGCAATTGCGGGAAACGGCGACGCACGGCTGCCAGCACCTGCAGCCCGTCCATCTTGGGCATCTTCAAATCGCAGATGAACACCCGGAACGGTTCGGATTCCAGTAGCGCCAGCGCCTTGGCCCCGCTGTTGGTCGTGTGAATCTCCGGCTGACTGGGAAGCTGTGACAACAGCTCTCGGTACATCTCCAACACGTCCGGCTCGTCGTCGGCCAGCAGAATCTTCGGTCGCTGTTTCATCACTCGCTCCATCAAACGGCTAGTCATTCAACCCGCGGAATTCAAGCCCGAAAACGCGGCTCATCTCCCGCCCTCCCGCCAGCACAGGGCGTTCCGTCCGGGCTTTGGCGAGACACGCCGCGCCCGGTCCGGGGAGCGCCAGCTCTTGTTGCCCCCGGCCGCGGCTTGCGCTTTGCCAACCAGCCAACTGCCTGTTCGGCCTTTGGGCTGAGCAGTCGGCGGGCGCACAAGCCCTGCGTCGGCTGCGCCAGATGGCGGGTTTCAGCCCCCCGTCGCGCACGCTTGCTTTGCGGCCCACCCAATCCCCATGCCGGCCCACTGGCCACACCGACACCGTCCTCAAAAAGGGGCACGCGCCGACAGCACAGTCCATACTTTGGACAGCCGGCGGGACATCAACCGGCCAGGCCATGCGCCCACGGCAGGTGCGCCTGCGGCAGCGGCGGCCGGTTGCTGGGCGTGGACGCCCCCGGACTCCGGGTCGCCATGGCAGACCCCGGTTTGTCAGTTGCATGGCAGTTGGTCGCACGAGGCGAGGGCAGGCTGGTACGCCACTTGCACGCGCAGAGTCCGCAAATCGTTGCGTTGGCACATGCCATGAAGCGAGTCATTACAGCACATGCCCCGCGAATGGCGCGGGTTGGTGGCCTTGTCCCGGCTCGGCGGCATGAGACCGCCCGGCGGACATCCGAGTCATGAGTTCCGCCACCCATGGCCGTTTTCGGTTGACCGGGCTGTTCCAGGCCGCTTGCCGGTGGCTGCGGGACGAACCTGAGCCACGACCAGCCCCGCCCGCGGCTCGAGTGACCGGCGCGGCCTCGCCGCCCGAGGCATCTGTGCATACCGGGCCGCCGCCGGCCTCGGCAGCGCCGTCGGGCTGCGTGACCGGCGACACGCTGCATCTGCCGCTGCAGCCAGTGCTGGACGGCTTGCCCCAGGAACTGAAGGCCCGCATCCGTCGCCCCGAGGTGGGGGCACTGACGATTCCGGTGCCAATGAGCAAGGTGATGTCGCAATTGGCCACCGGCATGGTCAGAATCTCCTTTGGCGAGCTGCGGCTGGCGGCACCCGGGGTGTTTACGCTGGCGACGGACTGCGACTCCGTACCGGTGAGTCTGCCCCTTGCGGAAATTCTGGCGCGCATTGACCGGGCAACGTTGCTGGCGCGTCGGCCCACTCAAAAGACCGTCACGGTACCCGACCACGTGACCAGTCCGTTCGAAGACCCGGGTTCCGTTTGCGTCCTCAAGCAGCGACAGCAGCCGGCAGGCGTCCAGTCCATGCCGGGCGCGCCGAGCGGAAGCGGTGCCGCCCCGCGTCTGCAGCGCCCGGCCGATGCCCCTCCTCGGAGCGCCACGGCTGTCCCAGCACCGGCCGGACTTGGGGCACGCCAGAGGCCGACCGCACCGCCTCCACCGGCTCGGACGGTACCGTCCGCGGAAACGCCGCCCTTGCCCAAGGTCACGCCGGCGGTCGCACCGCCGCCCATTCCCATGCCTGGCAAGCCGGGCGGCAACGGGCAGAGCAAACCGCCGCCGCTGGCGCAGCATGCCCGCGCAGGCCAGCTTGCGTCTCCGCCTTTGGTGGCCCCGGCCGCTGTCAGCCCCGTTCCGGGCGCGGACCGCATCGAAATCCCGCTCTTGCCCTTGTTGAGCACGTGGCCTCAGGCCGTCCAGATGGAAGTAGCCCAAGTCGGGGGGACAGAGGCCAAGGTGGTTATCCCGGCAGGCATCATCGAGAAAGGGCTGCGGATCGGGAAGATCGAGTTCCCGTGGAGACTGGTGCGGGCCTGGATTCAGCCACCCGTCCAATCGGCGGCGGTCGCCAGCGACGACACTCCCCTGCAATTTCCCCTGAACATCGTCGCTCCGCTGTTCTTTGCCCGCCGTCGGCCGGCTCACACCAACCGACCTCGAGTAACACTCGACGAGACGATTCCCAATCTGTTTTTCGGCTTCCCGCAATCGGACGCCGGTCTCGAACAGGGGAATGCCGCCCCAGTGACCGCGCCCTCGCCTGCCCGGCCTCCGGATACCAATTTCTACACGAAGGCCGACGCAGAGGCGCAGGCACCGGTAACCGAACCGGCGCGGGAGCAGGCGACCACCGGGCGGGGCACGGACTTCATGAGACGCCAGGCCGTGCCGGCGGAAATCGTGGCCCGGGCCGTCGCGCTGGAAGGTGTGGCGGGGGCATTGGTCGTGTTGCCCGACGGGTTGGCCGTGGCCAGTCGCGTGCCGGCCACGTGTAACGGGGACACCCTGGCGGCGTTTGTGCCGCAGATTTTCAACCGCGTCAGCCAGTGCACCAACGAACTGCGGATGGGCGCCCTGAACAACTTGAGTTTCACCGTCGGGAACGTCCCGTGGAAGGTTTTTCGGGTCAATAACCTGTTCTTCGCGGCCTTTGGCCGCGCCGAACAACCCCTGCCCACGGGCGACCTGGCGGCCCTGGCGGTCGAAATGCACCACAAGACAGTTAGTTAACCACTCGTCCCATGGCCATTATCAACCAGGCAACCCGGGAACTGCAGGTCAAGATCGTCTATTACGGCCCGGCGATGGGCGGCAAGACGACCAACCTGGTGCAGGTTCACGACCACGTCCAGACAGCCGCCGGCCAGAAAGGCAAACTCGTCTCACTGGCCACCAGCTCGGACCGGACGCTGTTTTTCGACTTCCTGCCGATCGAGGCGATGACCATCCGCGGGTTCAAGACCAAGTTCCAGCTCTACACCGTGCCCGGCCAGGTCATCTACAACACCACCCGCCAACTGGTGTTGCGCGGCGTGGACGGCATCGTGTTCGTGGCCGACTCGCAATACGAGAAGATGGCCGAGAACGTCGAAAGCTTCCAAAACCTGCAGGACAACCTGCGGGCGCTGAAGATGGACCTGGACGATATCCCGTATGTGCTTCAGTACAACAAGCGCGACCTTCCGAACGCGGCGCCGGTGGAATACCTGGAATTCGTCCTGAACAACCGGGAGGTCCAGGTGCCCTCCTTCACCGCCACCGCCAACTGCTGCGAAGGGGTCTTCGAGACCTTGAACATGATCACGCGGCTGCTGTTAAACAAATTCGTCAGCCAGAGCATGCCGCAATACGCATGACATGGCCTCGCTACCCCAACTGCTGGAGAGTGACGTGCAACAGGTGGATGCCGTGTTGCGCGAGTTGCTGACGCGGTGCGAGGCCACCACGGCGTTGCTTACAGACCAGGCCGGTTTCCTCATCACGCACCAGGGCGACGACCACCAGTTCGATCTGACGAACATCGCCGCGCTGGCGTCCGGGGCCTTCATGGCCAGTCAAACCATCGCGCAATTGGTGCACGAAACCAACTTCTCCAGCACCTACCAGCAGGGTGACAACTTCAGTCTGTTCGTCACCCACGCGGACCCGGAAAGCCTTTTGGTGGTCATCTTCCCAGCCGGTGGCAGCGTGGGCGCGGTCAAGTATTGCGCCGCGGAGGCCACGAGCCGGATTGCGGCCCTGCTGCAGCAGGCCCGCAGCCGCAATCCGGATGACGGCGTGGACCTTGCCCTCCTGAACGTGGCTGACACCGAAAGCGTGTTCCGGCGCAAGGGCTGAATCCGCCCAGTGCCCGCGGGTCGGTCGGTCAAGCTCGGCCCGCGCTCTGCCCGGCCAACCCCGCGCCCTGCCAATCGGGTCAAAACCAAAACTCCGCCCAGCCGCCGCCTCACGCGGCTACGCGCAGCTACCCACCCCAGCGCCAGCCAAGTGCAACACGAAGCCCGGTGGTGTCCCTGTGCCCGTGACCCGACCAGCCCTTCAGCGCGCCTCGTTGGGGGGCAACGCCCTCGGCTTATCCTCCCACCAGTGCCCGGCAGGCGGCCCGCAGCCGGGCCAGATTGCGAGCTGACCGGGCTTCGAGGTAACAGCGGACGAGCGGTTCGGTCCCACTTGCTCGAAACGCCACCCACTGCTGCTGCGGCAGCATAAACTTGAACCCGTCGGTAGTGATGGTCTGCTCGACGCGAAACGGGCCGATTGCTGTCAGCCCGCCGGCCAACTTGTCCAGCAGGGCCTGTTTTTGGTCGGCAGGGACGCGCAGGTTCAGCCGTTCGGTGTGAAACTCGCCCGTCTGCTTGGCCAACTGGCGCAGGATTCCGCCGAGTGACTTTCTCTCCATGGCCACGAGTTCGGCCATCAGCAGGCAAGCCAGGATACCGTCTTTCTCCGGAACATGGCCTTTGACACTCAGTCCGCCGGATTCCTCGCCGCCCACGATCACCGGCTCGCGTTCCATGATCGCGCCGATGTATTTGAACCCCACCGGCGTCTCGTGGACTTTCACGCCCAGGAGCGCCGCCACCGCGTCCACCTGATGGCTTGTGGGAACCGTCCGCACCACCGAGCCTGTCCAGCCCCGGTTCTTCTTCAGGTGATACAGCGCCAGGGCAAGCACCTGGTTGGGCGTCAGCCACGTGCCGTCAGCGTCCACAACTCCAAACCGGTCGGCATCGCCGTCCACGCCCAACCCCAGTTGCGCGTCCCCGCTCCGAATGCAGCGGCGGACCTCGGACATGCCTTCCGCATCCGGCTCGGGCGACCGCCCGCCGAACAACGGATCGGGCGCGGCGTGGAACACGGTGACCCGGGCGCCGGCTTCTTGCAGCAAGGTGTCCAAATAGCCCCGTCCCGTGCCGTGACACAACTCCACCGCTACTTTCAACCGGGCCTTGCGAAGGACGCCAAAATCAACCATCCGCCGGATTTGGGCGAAATAGGCCGGTTGCGGGTCCAGGGTAGGGCAGCTCCACGTGCCCACCACGCTTGCGGCAAAGCGCCAGCCCTCGGCCTGCCGCCGGGCGATGTTCGCCTCGATCTGGCGCGTGACTTCCGGTGGGGCGGGTGCGCCGTTGGGGGTCGAGAATTTCAGGCCCTGATACTCAAAGGGGTTGTGACTGGCGGTGAGATTAAGCGCCCCCAGCGCGCGCCTCGACCGGACGGCGTGGGCCAGCACGGGCGTGGGGGTATCGCGATTGCACAAACGCGGCTGCAGCCCGTTGGCCGCCAGGACCTCGGCCGCCGCCAGCGCGAACTCCCGCCCCAAAAAGCGGGTGTCGTGCCCCACCAACACCAGCGGTGGCCGCCGCGCAGCCGTCGAGGCCTCCTCCCGCAGCCGCGCGGTCAAATAGTCGGCTATGCCCTGCGTGACGAGCCGGACGTTATCGAAGGTAAAGTCGCGCGCGATCAAACCGCGCCAGCCGCTTGTACCAAACTTGATGGATGTCATAGGCGATTTGTCAGGATTCACAGAGCCGCGGACAGCGTGCCTGGCCGCGCAGGCGGTTGCAGTTCGTTGGCTTCCTGCTCCCAAGCACGCGTTGCTCAGTCGTAATCAAATGCCCCCTTCTTCAGGGCGTAGAGGTAACCGACCACCAGGACTCCAAGGAACGCCAGCATGGCACCAAGGGCCAGGTGACGCGTCGTCGCCTCGCCCAGCATGTCCCGATAAACCACGGCCCACGGATACAGAAACACGACCTCGATGTCGAACAGCAGGAATAGCAGGGCCACCAGGTGAAACTTCACATGAAACCGGCCCACGCCGATGCTGGCCGGGATCATGCCGCACTCGTACGGCGTGTCTTTGAGCCGCGTCCGCCGCGCGCGTTTGCCCAACACCTGCGACAGGGCCATCATGCCGCCAACGGCCCCCAGGGCAATCAGTCCCAACACCAACACCGCCAGATACTGGGCCAACTGTGATGATTCAGGCATCCGGGCCAAGCTAGGAAGCTGATCCTGCGTTGACAAGGCGATTCCCGAGCCGCTGCTGCCAACAGGCCGACCAAGCGGCCATCGCTGCGGGCGGCTGCCCGCGGCCTTGTGGCGGCAAGCACGGCTTCGGGCCGGGCGCGTCGCCGCGACCGTTCATGACCGGATGCGAGTCCCGGCGACGCCCATGTGCCCCACCTGCTTCCGGTGGGCGTCGCTCGTGCCGACGCCGCCTTTGGGCGTATTGTCCGGATGAGACATCGGGGGCGGCCCCGGCGACAGGCAAGAATCGTAACTTGCCCGTGCCGGCAGGCGTCTGTATCAGCGCCGGCAGACACGCAAAATCCGAGCGAGCATGAACAAAGCAGCAGCCCTGTGGGTAATGGTTGGGGTGGCCGTTGGCGCGGTCAACGCAGCCGACCAAACCGCCCCGCCCCCCGCGCCTCACCCGTACGAAAGCCCGGTTGCCCCCAAACCGACCAACACGATTGACCGCCTGGTTCTGGCCCGTTTGGACCGGCTGGGCATCCAGCCGGCCAACCTCTGTTCGGACGCCGTGTTTGTTCGCCGGGCTTACCTGGACATTATCGGCACGTTGCCCACGGGCGGGGAAGCGCAGCAGTTCATTCTCAACAACAGCCCGCAAAAGCGGACGCAGTTGATTGACCGATTGCTGGCCCGAGACGAGTTTGCCGACTATTGGGCCAACAAGTGGAGCGACCTGCTGCGAGTCAAAGCGGAGTTTCCGATCAACCTCTGGCCCAACGCGGCGCAGGCTTACCATCGCTGGATCCGCGACAGTCTCAGGGAAAACAAGCCCTATGACCGATTCGTCCGCGAGTTGCTTACCGCCAGTGGCAGCAACTTCCGCGTGCCGCCCGTCAACTTCTATCGCGCCCTCCAGGACAAGACCCCGACGGGGATTGCTCAGGCCGTGGCGCTGACGTTCCTGGGTGAGCGCGCGGAGCGGTGGCCGCCGGAGCGCCTGGCCGGCTTGGCGGCGTTTTTCGCGCAAGTGGCTTACAAACCCACCGGCGAGTGGAAGGAGGAAATCGTGTTTTTCGATCCCAACCGGTCTGCAACCAACAGCGCCGCCCAAACGCCGGTTTTCCCGGACGGACGGGCCGCCCGCCTGTCGCCGGGCCAGGACCCGCGCGAGGTGTTTGCCGACTGGCTGATTCGGCCGGCCAATCCCTGGTTCACGCGCAATATCGCCAACCGAGTCTGGGCCTGGCTGCTGGGCCGGGGCATCATCCACGAACCCGACGACATCCGGCCCGACAATCCCCCCGTCAACCCGGAGTTGCTGGCGTATCTGGAGAAGGAGCTGGTCGCCGCCCACTACGACCTGAAACACCTCTACCGGCTCATTCTGACCTCGCAAACCTACCAGATGTCGCCGGTGCCCAGAAGCTCCCATGCGCAAGCTGCGGCCCACTTCGCCTACTACCCCCTACGCCGACTGGATGCCGAGGTGCTCATTGACGCCTTGAATCAAATCACCAGCACCACTGAGAAGTATTCCAGTGCCATCCCGGAGCCGTTCACCTTCATTCCCGAAGACCACCGCGCCATCGCGCTGCCGGACGGCAGCATCACCAGCTCCTTCCTGGAGCTTTTCGGCCGTCCGCCCCGAGACACCGGACGCGAATCCGAACGCAACAACCGGGTAACACCCGCCCAGCGCCTGCACCTGCTCAACTCCAGCCATGTTCAGCGCAAGCTCGAACAAAGCCGGATGGTCCAGTACCAGGTTTCCTCCAAAAAGTCCCCGCGCGAGATGGCGACCGGCATCTACTTGGGTGTGCTTTCGCGCTTCCCGACCGACGCCGAGTTGGCAGCCGTGGACACCTACGCCCAAGCGGCGCGCGGTGATGCACGGCGTATGGCGGTGGACCTGGCCTGGGCACTGATTAACAGCGCGGAGTTCCTGTATCGGCACTGACACGCAGCGCCGAAGGCGCATCATCAGCCGGGGTGACTGTTGATCGCCGGTTCGGCGGGCGTCGCCGGCACACCAACCCACTGGTACCCCCAACACAACCGGCCGTTCAGAGGGCTGCTCCTTGGCCGATAAGGCCCGCGGACCGGCGCTTGGCCGCCAACCGCAGCTACCTGCTGGCGTGCCGCCCTCCGTGGTCTGCGCCGAAGCCAGAAGGGAAGACGGGAAACTTGGTGGAGGCGGGGGGAGTCGAACCCCCGTCCCTGAATCGAGCACCGGCCGCGCCTACATGCTTAGTCCGCAGCAAGTCTCGGCTACCGGATAACCTGCGGACGCGACTCCGGCAGCCTAGTCGGCATGGTTTAGTCTCGAGCCGGCGCGCGCCGTCTCCGCGCCAGGCTCATGCCTGCTGTGGCGTTCAGCCGGCGTAGCAGGCGTCCACCGGTGAACGTCGCGGACGATTAAGCCGCGAGAGCCAACTCTTCGTTAGCAGTTTTGTTTGATGCGATGTTTAACGAGGCCAACGCATCGTCCTCGGCATGCCGCCTCCGGCGTCCGGCTCAGGTCGAAACCAGTACGCCCCCAAGACGACACGCCTATCCTCGCCCCGATACCGGCGGCCGTCAAGTGGCTATCCGCCCGGCCCTGAATCCTCACCCGGTCAACGCAGGCAGCTATGTCAAAAGACAATGGCGAAACGGGGCAAACGCACTGTCAGCACCTTGCCCGACACATCCATCCGCCTGTTGAACAGCGAATGGCGCTTGGGATTGATGGCCGCCCGTACGGTCAACGTTGCCAAGGGTGGGGGACTGCGGGTGTGCACCAGGCGCCCTCAACCCGTGCAGTCCCGCGCCGCGGAGCGGGCAGCCCGGCGCATCTTGGCGGGACGCCGCCCTGGCGGCCCGCCGCTCCGGGGGCCACTTGAGGCCGCACAGCCTTGTCATGGCACGGCTTGCAGACGCAGGAACGCCGCTTGCGGCCCGGCCGAGATGTCCAAGGTGCGTGTGACCAAGCCGTCGGCTCCAGGGATGTCGGAAGAGACGATTTGCCAACCCCGCGGATCGGTGAGGTCGGTGTTGGCCAGCAGATGGTAGTTCTTCTTGGCGGAGGCTTGCCATGAAACATTGATGCGCCCCTCATCGGCTGGCGTGACGTCCTTGATCCGGATGGGCTGATAGGGCTGCGGCGTTTCGCCCATGGCCCATTGCGCGGCGCGCAGAAACAACAGCCGTCCCCACTCCGTCAGCGCCAGGAACACGCGCCGCGACCCGCCCGAGCCGTTCTCGTTGACGAAGAAGTGCACCATCCGGTTGCTGGCGATGAGGCCGTTACTCAGTTCGCCACCGACGTCCACCACGGCAAAGCAGGAGCGGAATTCCTGGCCGTCCAGCACGCCCAGCACGACCGTGCCCGGCGCGGCGTTGGTCACCCGTTGTGTGCACCAGCGATACTCGTAGTTCTTCTTGCCGTCAGGTGCCACGTAAAGGTTCTCCTCGGGGTACGGATCACGGAAAATCTTCACCCGCCCTTCGGCATCCTGCGGGATGCCCTGCACGATGGGATGGTTGGGGTTGATGATCTTCATGTACTTGCTGGCGGGCGGGGTTGAGGATGAGTTGGGATCCGAGCTGTCACTGCCGTTGCGATACATGAAGATGCTGCCTTGGTTGGCCCGGTCGCTAATGGTGACGTGCTCGCCCATCATGATGGGAACGTTACGGTCCAAGGG
>Ga0101944_10002357_pt1 | contig 30972 bp, 28 predicted proteins | sample DewCreD2012metaG_FD_75245 | JGI IMG/M metagenome (GOLD analysis project Ga0101944, IMG submission 75245) | Hot spring sediment bacterial and archeal communities from British Columbia, Canada, to study Microbial Dark Matter (Phase II) - Dewar... ... | reverse complement strand
TTGTGCGAGGTCTTCACCATGACCTTGCTGATTCTGAAAGCAAACCGTTTAAACTCGCTTTCTCTTTTGTTGAACTATCACTCCCTTGGGGCTTCCGGGGCCGTGTCCGGGGTGATGGGCTCATTCATCGTACGATGCTACTTTGCGCGACTCAGGTTGAACATACCGATTTTTATGGTTCCTGCTATTGCCAATCCCGTAAGAGTCCAAGCTTTAATCGTAGTTTGCCTGTTTTTCGCACTCGATTTAAACGGTTCCGTCAGAAAATTCATTGAGGAGGGTTGTCGCATAGCGCACTGGGCGCACGTTGGAGGCTATCTTGCCGGTTTTATTCTGGGATATGTGATAAAGCTTCATCGGCCGGCGGCAGAGGAGGCTGTGGCGCAAAAAGCGGAACGGTTTTCGGCCGAACAGGAAAACGACGAAAGGGCAACCAGGCTTTACAAGGACGTTCTGGAGAGACATCCGGAAGACGAAAGAGCGCTTTGGTATTTTCTAAGATTGTATCAATACGATCCCGAAAAACAGGAAACGATTTTTGTTCGACTGATCCAGGTACTGATGAGACAAGGATTTAAAAAGGCCTTGGGTCTGCTGGACGATTTTTTTCCAAAGCACATCCGGTCGATACCTGGAGATCTGCTCCTGCGTTTTGGGTTGCATTATATCGAAAATTCCGATTATTTCAAAGCAAGGCTATGCTTTGAAATGGCTTCAGAAAAAGAGGGGCCCTGGCGAGCCAAGGCCATGTTGAAACTGGCCGAGGTGTTGGCTTTTCAGGGAAGCGAAGCCTTGGCCGGAGAGGTTTGTTCAAACATCGTTTCGCATTTCCCTGAGACACCTTTCTCAAAAGAAGCTCTCCGTTTACAAAAGCAGATTCTCAAGATTCAAAGAAATTCAGGGGCCGAGTCCTTATGAAAGTTGCTATGACCTAAGATTCAGTCAAATCGCTGATGCTTGGATATGAAAATGAAATAGCTGGATAGGGTCGCATGATATGCAATATCTTATTCATTACTAAAAGCAAAAAATATTTTTGTGGAAACAAAGTATGCTTTATGAGTTGGATGAATATGAAAAAATCGAACTTTGAAAAATCTGTATAAAATGCCGTTCATGTTAGCAGAAAGCCCTCTAATTGATATCCTGTGGACAAGGGAGGTATTAAGATGGAAACCGCCGCCGAGAACAATAGCGCAATCAATCATCAAGAGAGATCGTCTGCTATTGTAAAAGACGATTTCATATCTGCTGAAACGATTGTTCAAGTTAGACACACTGCTGCCGAGCGAAGCCAGCGGCTAGCGCTTGCGGAAATCGAGGAATTGTCGCGCGAAAACCGCTGGGAGGACATTCTCGCGGCTTTCTTCCCGGTCACGGAAAAGCTCCCGGAGCTTGTTGAAGAGGGGTTGGACATCCCCGTGAGGGAAAAGCTCGCCTTCGCCCTCGGGCAGCTAGGGCGTTTCGATGACGCGATTGCAGAGCTACAAACCTGCATCGGCCGGGAACCCATGAACTTCCGCTGCCACAGTTCACTTGCCTACACGGCCTACAACTCCCTCTACGCGGCCAAGAACCGTCGGATCCTCCTTGCAGGCCGCCACAGGGCGGAGCGCATTCGCCTGGCGCACCATCATTTTCAGGCCGCCCAGGCTCTCCGGCCGGATGGGGTTACCGTCTTCTACCGCGAGGGGATGCTCTGGAAACAAATCGAGGGCAAAGCCGACCGGGCCCTTCCCCTATTTCAAAAGGCGGTGGCGAACTGGGAGAGTCTGCCCGAGGAGGAGCGCGAAAAGCGCCACCAGGAACGCAAGAATTACGTGAAATCCCTTTACCAGCTGGCCTCCGCTCTTTGCGCCGTGGAACGTCCGAAAGCGGCGCTCCCCGTGCTTGAGAAATGCATTGCGGAAGATGAGCAAAGCGGACACCTCTCCCTGGTTCACAAGTATTTCGCTCTCGGCAAAGTGCACTTCCTTCTGAGCCGCATGGTGGAGGCACGGGATGCGTTGCAGTTTGCACTGCGATGCCGGAGCGAAGAGCCGGTCGATTTTGTTCACGAGCTCCTGGCCCGCGTTTTCCTGGGGTTGAATGACCCCGCAAAAGCCCTGGAGGTCGTTCGCCGGGTACCGGAGAAGGTTCGACGCCCTTACGTGCGGTGGACCGAAGCCGACGCGCTATGCGGCCTGAAGCGCTGGGAGGAGGCGAGGGCGGTGCTGGGGCGGGCGCTCGAACGGGACGGCCGATCGCGACACAAGACGCTGATTCGTCTCTGTCGTCTGGAGTACCTTCTTGGGGAAACCGACAAGGCCTTCAGCCATGCGGCCGAGGCGGACCGGTTTTTCCGGGAGCAGTGGGGAAACCCCTGTGCCGATGGGCTTTTCTGGATGGCTGCCTGCGCCATCAAATCGGGCGACCGGGAAAAGGCCCGCTCGTTGGCCGAAGAGCTCCAGGCGTTTCGGCCGGGATATGAAAAGCTGGGTCTTCTTCTATCCAAGCTCCAGGCTGCCTTCCCGGGCGAAAGGGGGTGAGGCCCGTGACGATGAACGTCCCGGAATCGGGGGATCGAGAGAGCAAGACCGACCTTCGGTTGCTTCTCGCCAGGCTCGAGGAAGACTTGATTCAGCGGGGGACCTCCGAGACGATCACCCGGGTGCTGCAGCGTGAGGACTTGCGGCGCCAAGCCGCAGGGGAAGATCTCCTGCGGCTTGCGCGACTTGCCCAGATGGCCGGTGAGATCGAAACGGCGCTTGAAATTCTCGAAGGCCTCGTTCGCCGAGAGCCTGGGTTGCGGGTGGCCTGGGACGACCTCCTCGAGCTGCTATGGATTTTGGGTGACCGCAAGGGGTTCGCCCGCCTGCTTCCTGCAGCCCGGTCTGCGCTGGACGAAGAAAAATACCAGCTCTGGATAAGAAGACTCAGCCCGGCGGAGGGCACCAGGACGGCGTCCCCGGAAGATGGGGGAGACCCCGGCTCGCCCTTCGTCGAGCTTGCCGAGAAAAGGCAGGCCCTCGAGCGTTACCTCCGGTTGTTCTCAGGCCGGGAGGACTGCTTTGCTCGGCAGTGGGCGGACCGGGCGGAGGGCAAAAGCGGCTATGTGCCCGAACGGCGCCCCTTTGGTTTTCCCGAGCTGGAAGAGCATCTTGCCGGCCGGAAAACTTACGGCATCTATCTTCTCCAGTCGGATGCCCGGGTGCGCACCGCCCTGATCGACATGGATCTCGCGGCCCGCTTTCGGCAGGGCCGGGTTTCGGCCGAGGATCGCCGGCTGATCTACCGCGAGCGGGAGTACCTGTTTCAGCGCATCCGCGAGATATCCGGTCAGGCGGCCACCCGGCCCCTGATCGAGTTCAGCGGCGGCAAGGGTTACCACTTTTGGTATTTCTTCGACCCCCCTGTGGAAGCCCTCTTCGCCCGCACTTTTCTGGAATGCATCCGCAAGCCGCTCGCCGGGGATGTCAGCACCTTTCAGATCGAGGTGTTCCCCAAGCAGGATTCTCTCTCGGGCAAGGGCCTGGGGAACCTCGTGAAGCTGCCTCTCGGGATTCACCGTCTGACCGGCAAGCGCTCTTATTTCATTGATTGCGAGGATCGGTCGACCGAGGCGCAGTTGTCCTTTTTGCAGCAGACGGTCTACACCGACCCGGAACAGGTGAGCAGGCAGATCACCGCCGCTCCTGCCGCCGCCGTCGTCGTGCACCCCAAGCATGCAAAATGGGTGGAGGAGTTTCCCGAGCTGCACACCCTCGAGACCTGTTGCCCGCCGCTCGGACAGATTCTGGCCGCCTGCCGCTCGGGGAGCGCCCTTTCGCTTCGTGAAGAGAAAGTTCTTTATCACACCGTGGGTTTCCTGAACCGGGCCAAGACATTGCTGCACTCCTTGCTCCGCAACCAGCCGGAGTACAATCCGCACATGGTGGATTATCGGATGAGTCGGCTGCGGGGAAGCCCCATTGGATGCCGCAGGATCCACTCCTTGATGAGCTATGTGGGCGATTATTGTCGTTTTGATGCCCCGGCCGACTATGCCCATCCCCTGCTGCACATGGACCCGGCGCATCGGGGCCCCGCCTCCAACCGGAGCGAAAAGGAAGAAAACCTCGCGGGTGCGATCGAGAACCTGCGCGAGGCAATCGCCCGCGTCGAGAGGTTTCTCAAATGACCGAGGCCGTGTACGTGCTCGAGCCGGGAAGCTACCTTAGGCGGGAGGGGCTAGCGCTCAAGATCGTCAAGGAAGGCGAGACGATCGACAACATCCCCGCCGACGGCTTGAAGCGACTGATTCTTGTCGGCCATGTCAGCCTGAGCGGGGCGGTGCTGGACTACCTCATCCAGAACCGGGTCGAGACGGTATTCCTTACCCCCACGGGACGCTTTCGGGCGAGGCTGATGCCCGATGAACACAAGCATGTTTCTTTGCGCCGGGCCCAGTATCTCACCTTGTCGGACCCCCAGCGGGCGCTGCCGATTGCCGCCGCCATCGTCCGCGGCAAGGCCGAAAATTGCCTGCAGATGCTGATCCGTCGTGCATCGGACTACCAGGCGCCGGAGCTTAGAAAGGCGGCGGCAAGCATCCGCCCCATGATGCTCCAAGCCGGCCGGGCCCAGAGCCTCCCCGAGCTTCGCGGGATCGAGGGGGCGATCGCCCGGATGTACTACGCCGCGTTTCCGGGCATGATCCGCAACCCGCTGTTCCCGTTCAACGGCAGAAACCGACGGCCGCCCCTGGACCCCATCAACGCGCTGCTCTCCTTTGCGTACACGCTCGTCACGAACGAGGTGCTTTCCGCAATCAAGACGGTCGGTCTTGACCCCTATCTCGGTGCCCTGCATGAGGAGGAGTATGGAAGGCCTTCTCTCGCGTGCGATCTGGCCGAAGAGTATCGTTGCTTCATCGCCGACAGGCTGGTCTTGGGTATTGTCAACCGTCGGCGCATCACCCCCGAAGATTTTGTTTACCGTGGCAAGCCGCCGGCCGAGTTTACCGACGAGGAGGAGATGCGCCGGAGGCGTCCGGTGGAGATGAAACCGGCGGTTTGCAAGGCATTTATCGCCTCTTACGAGGAAACCATGCGTCGGAGCATCTTTTACCCGCCCCTTTCCAAAAAAGTGAATCTCCGCTGGCTGATCGTGAACCAGGCGCGCCGCTTTGCCGATTCGCTTGAGCACCCCGAAAAAGGGTATCAACCTTTCGTCTGGGAGGCCTGAGTTGTTTTACGTCGTGAGTTTTGATATATGCGATGACCGGGACCGTTACCGGGTTGTGAAAATCATCAAAGAATACGGAATACGGGTGCAGAAATCCGTCTTTGAGTGCCCCCATCTGACGGAAGGGCAGCTGCTGCGGATGAAGCACAGGCTCGAGGCCAGGATAGACCATGGATGCGATTCCGTACGATATTATCCTATCTGCCGGGATTGCCTATCCAAAATGGAATACTCTGGAACGGGGAATATTCCTGGTGTCAATAATTATCAATTAATTTAAACCTTTATTTCTATTTTTTTCATTTTTTATAGCATAAAGAAAAGTGTCTCATTTTAACTCGATCCGTGGAAACGAAAATTATAAGTGATCAATGTGTGTTATGACAAAGACCGAGGTTTTTCCCGTTAGGCACGCCCTGCCCGCAAGCCTGTTTTCGGCCAGATGCACCGCCACGGGCTTGCAAGCATCTGCAATTTCTGCTAAAATTCTGGGTAGTCTTTGAACGCCTGACCCGATTTGAGGGGATTGCGACAGGCGCCGAAATTTTCGTGGCAGGAGAAGCAAAAGCCTTTGAACGCCTGACCCGATTTGAGGGGATTGCGACCCAAAGTTGGCTCGCCGCAGGCGTCACAAAAGACGCCCCCTTTGAACGCCTGACCCGATTTGAGGGGATTGCGACCTGAACCTATCCAGGAACTTGGCGGATTCGGTGACGTCCTTTGAACGCCTGACCCGATTTGAGGGGATTGCGACGACAATCCGTTTTCAGGCAGTGGTCGCATGGATCGCTAACTTTGAACGCCTGACCCGATTTGAGGGGATTGCGACAGGTTTCATCCCTTCTTATTCGCGGGAACTTAATGTAGCTTTGAACGCCTGACCCGATTTGAGGGGATTGCGACAACCTACCGTGGGTGAGGAGCACCCACGAAGAAGGTTCGCTTTGAACGCCTGACCCGATTTGAGGGGATTGCGACTCCCTACGGCCTACGAAGCGGGCCGCCGCGCTTTTCGCTTTGAACGCCTGACCCGATTTGAGGGGATTGCGACCCGCCGTCAGGGCGGCCTCGATGGTTTGGTCGATTCTCTTTGAACGCCTGACCCGATTTGAGGGGATTGCGACCAGCCCTCTGGCTGCCCAGAATACCCCCCTTTCCTCCTCTTTGAACGCCTGACCCGATTTGAGGGGATTGCGACCTCTTTCAAGTTGTCAGGAAAATTCACCGAAACTGTCTTTGAACGCCTGACCCGATTTGAGGGGATTGCGACTCCCTGTGGCCCGGCGGCAGCGCCGGGCATGTCCTGGGGCCTTTGAACGCCTGACCCGATTTGAGGGGATTGCGACGTGGCGGGGGCGGGGGCGGTGGTGTAGTCGTTCATGTCATCCCTTTGAACGCCTGACCCGATTTGAGGGGATTGCGACCGGCGCCGCCAGCGGGCGGCAGCGGCAGCCCGGCGAGCTTTGAACGCCTGACCCGATTTGAGGGGATTGCGACCACAGGTCCCACGGCAGCGCCACAACACTGTGGCGCTCCCTTTGAACGCCTGACCCGATTTGAGGGGATTGCGACCCAGAGAAAAAACGTAAAGGAAACTCAGAAGGAACTTTGAACGCCTGACCCGATTTGAGGGGATTGCGACTCAGTTTGAACATAATAACCTCCTTTCTTTTAATTTCCCCCTTTGAACGCCTGACCCGATTTGAGGGGATTGCGACCTATCTTTTTGAGGACTTTCTCCAGCCACCGTCTGTCGCTTTGAACGCCTGACCCGATTTGAGGGGATTGCGACATGGTGAAGACTTCCTTCTCCCCCTTGTCGAAATAATCTTTGAACGCCTGACCCGATTTGAGGGGATTGCGACCCGAGGTTGTCGTGGATAGTTGCAGGACCATCAACTCGAACTTTGAACGCCTGACCCGATTTGAGGGGATTGCGACCTCCCCTTGCCCGGCTCAAGGCCGGGCCTTGGCTTGCGTCCTTTGAACGCCTGACCCGATTTGAGGGGATTGCGACCTCGACCCTCGGGTTGTCCAGAAGCTCCCCGAAAAGAGCCTTTGAACGCCTGACCCGATTTGAGGGGATTGCGACGTCTTTTCGGTGGTAACGTCGACCAGCCCGGCCGGAGTCCTTTGAACGCCTGACCCGATTTGAGGGGATTGCGACAGATGAACCTTATCTTCTGCGCCGACTCGGAGAACTTCTTTGAACGCCTGACCCGATTTGAGGGGATTGCGACATTTCATTGAGGCTCTTGTCCATGTTACCCTCCCTGTCTTTGAACGCCTGACCCGATTTGAGGGGATTGCGACCCACAGGGGCCTCCGGCGGGGCTTCCGCCGGGAACAAACTTTGAACGCCTGACCCGATTTGAGGGGATTGCGACTCTTGCACCTGGCCGCCGGCAAAGTCCGGCCGTTACGGCTTTGAACGCCTGACCCGATTTGAGGGGATTGCGACGATAATTTCGACCGCCATGCTTTCTAATTGGTCAATGTACCTTTGAACGCCTGACCCGATTTGAGGGGATTGCGACTCTTCTGGACACCACCACCGGATCCTGACCCCATCGGGGCTTTGAACGCCTGACCCGATTTGAGGGGATTGCGACTCAAATGTCCCGCAGCTTCACGGCCAACGCGACTGCTGCCTTTGAACGCCTGACCCGATTTGAGGGGATTGCGACTACTCATTTCCGTAGAAGTTGCAATACAGCGTATAGGCCGCTTTGAACGCCTGACCCGATTTGAGGGGATTGCGACCCCGTATGCAACTATCACGGGCCGGATCCCGTCCTTCTTTGAACGCCTGACCCGATTTGAGGGGATTGCGACAGAAACTTGCCATAAACGAAGCCGTTTTCTGTTTCATACTTTGAACGCCTGACCCGATTTGAGGGGATTGCGACTTCACCATTTTAATTATCATTTTCAAAGCGTCATATTCGGCTTTGAACGCCTGACCCGATTTGAGGGGATTGCGACAGACGGAGCCGCCTAATCTCGTTTTGCCACCCAATGCTTTGAACGCCTGACCCGATTTGAGGGGATTGCGACATCGCTACATGGCCGTGTGCGAGTTGGACCTGCATGCTCTTTGAACGCCTGACCCGATTTGAGGGGATTGCGACACAGCCGGCGCAGGCCCTGGGCCTCCGCGACCTTGGCGATCCTTTGAACGCCTGACCCGATTTGAGGGGATTGCGACTCATCATCGGCTGATTCTCTGGCTGCCAGAAGCGGGTCTTTGAACGCCTGACCCGATTTGAGGGGATTGCGACACAGGTCTTATCCATTCCAGCCAATTAATTTCCGTGCACTTTGAACGCCTGACCCGATTTGAGGGGATTGCGACCTTCATGAGCCACACTGTCGATTACCTGCAGGGCATACTCCTTTGAACGCCTGACCCGATTTGAGGGGATTGCGACCCCGGAAGGTCTATCTCCCGGGCATCCTGGCCGTTACGCCTTTGAACGCCTGACCCGATTTGAGGGGATTGCGACCAAACGGGCCGCCGATGCCATGGAGGTCCAACTTAATTCTTTGAACGCCTGACCCGATTTGAGGGGATTGCGACTCATCTACAATCTCCCGCACATTCACTACTACATGCCCGCTTTGAACGCCTGACCCGATTTGAGGGGATTGCGACATGTCCACCCCGGCAATGATGCCGGGCATGACGTGAACGCTTTGAACGCCTGACCCGATTTGAGGGGATTGCGACGGCATCCCTGCGGCCTACAAAGCGGACCGCCGCGCTTTCTTTGAACGCCTGACCCGATTTGAGGGGATTGCGACGCCGATGGCGGCCTCGACTGCGCCCCTGACCACCTCGCTTTGAACGCCTGACCCGATTTGAGGGGATTGCGACTGAGGTGGAGGATTAGACGGAGCTTCCTGATTTCGGCCTTTGAACGCCTGACCCGATTTGAGGGGATTGCGACGGTCGCCAGGCTTGCGGGCGATATCGCCCGTAATCAGCCTTTGAACGCCTGACCCGATTTGAGGGGATTGCGACTCGTGGGTTTTGATTTTCTTGGCCATGGCAATCCTCCTTCTTTGAACGCCTGACCCGATTTGAGGGGATTGCGACCGGGAACAAATCCGATGGAATTCTGATCCTCCCGCCTGCCAGCTTTGAACGCCTGACCCGATTTGAGGGGATTGCGACGGCTACCGCGCGGCCTTGAGGGCCGCGGCGGCCGCGGTAACTTTGAACGCCTGACCCGATTTGAGGGGATTGCGACTTTGCGGCTACGAGGAGTTTCGCCATGCTGACCTTCTGGTCCTTTGAACGCCTGACCCGATTTGAGGGGATTGCGACCAGACTTGGCAAAAAAAGGTCGCCACGGAGCCGTGCTCCCTTTGAACGCCTGACCCGATTTGAGGGGATTGCGACTCTTCCGGTTTGTGATAAACGAGACCTTGAGCCGGATCTTTGAACGCCTGACCCGATTTGAGGGGATTGCGACGGCTTTAGGTCCTCGTCCGCGCCTGCACCCGCTCAACTTTGAACGCCTGACCCGATTTGAGGGGATTGCGACGGGGTGTATTTGATGAGGTAGCAGTCGCGGTTGAACGGGTCTTTGAACGCCTGACCCGATTTGAGGGGATTGCGACGAGGCGAAGTCGACGGACGGGCATAGCCCGCCACACTTGTCTTTGAACGCCTGACCCGATTTGAGGGGATTGCGACTCTGGAACCGACCACCACCGGATCTTGACCCCATCGGGCTTTGAACGCCTGACCCGATTTGAGGGGATTGCGACTTTGTTGGCTCTAGTTCAAAAAACACCCCTTCGTTTCCCTTTGAACGCCTGACCCGATTTGAGGGGATTGCGACCTCCATAATGCGAGGAGGAGCAGTCGAGGCAAAACCGCCTTTGAACGCCTGACCCGATTTGAGGGGATTGCGACGACTGGTAATAGGCCCAGGCAGGGCCGATGACCATCATGCTTTGAACGCCTGACCCGATTTGAGGGGATTGCGACGCAAATGCAGCAACAGGCGAAGCCGCCGTAGCTCCATTTCTTTGAACGCCTGACCCGATTTGAGGGGATTGCGACGCAAATGCAGCAACAGGCGAAGCCGCCGTAGCTCCATTTCTTTGAACGCCTGACCCGATTTGAGGGGATTGCGACGTTTTTTCGCATGCTATACAAATATATTTAACCATACCCTTTGAACGCCTGACCCGATTTGAGGGGATTGCGACTACTTAACCATACCTCCCCCTCCTGCTTCAAGGTTGGCTTTGAACGCCTGACCCGATTTGAGGGGATTGCGACGACCCCTTCCTCAAGTGGGGCGGGGGATATAACCTCTATCTTTGAACGCCTGACCCGATTTGAGGGGATTGCGACCGTAGAAAATGTTGGCTCATTACAGCTATCGCAGTAGACTTTGAACGCCTGACCCGATTTGAGGGGATTGCGACTCAATGAAATCAATGCACACAAGTTTGCCCTGTGTACATTCTTTGAACGCCTGACCCGATTTGAGGGGATTGCGACCCATTCCTCGATATAGTCGAGGGAATAGCCACCCTGCTTGGCCTTTGAACGCCTGACCCGATTTGAGGGGATTGCGACTCGAGCTCGCGCTGGTAGGCCCAGGCCTCGATCTTGCTTTGAACGCCTGACCCGATTTGAGGGGATTGCGACGGTTAAAGCCCTCATAAGACGGTCCCCAGAGAAACACCTTTGAACGCCTGACCCGATTTGAGGGGATTGCGACGGAGGAGGAAGATTGTCATCTAAGCTATCCGCACATTTCTTTGAACGCCTGACCCGATTTGAGGGGATTGCGACAATATCTACATACACTTGCCCCCCGCTCCCAAGAGCGGGCCTTTGAACGCCTGACCCGATTTGAGGGGATTGCGACGAAGAGGGCCCCGTTTAGGTAATCAAACACGGCATCGACTTTGAACGCCTGACCCGATTTGAGGGGATTGCGACCCATGACGGTCCAGCTTGATCAGGGCCCAGGCCCTTGCCTTTGAACGCCTGACCCGATTTGAGGGGATTGCGACATCCGGATCCGCCCGTTTGCCAGGCGGGCGCGTTCCTTCTTTGAACGCCTGACCCGATTTGAGGGGATTGCGACTTGTAGCATCGCCTACAACGTTGAAACCGTTCGTGACTTTGAACGCCTGACCCGATTTGAGGGGATTGCGACTTTCGCATATCCACGTGTATTCGTGCGCCGAGTATAACCTTTGAACGCCTGACCCGATTTGAGGGGATTGCGACCGTGCACGCGGAATTGCCTCTCGAGCGCGGTCACGCTTTGATCGCCTGACCCGATTTGAGGGGATTGCGACTTTGAGCACGCGCTGGATGTCGGTAAAGCTTGCCTGGCTCCTTTGAACGCCTGACCCGATTTGAGGGGATTGCGACCTGACGGTGCCCCCGCCAGGGAGTCGCTCACCCGTGCTTTGAACGCCTGACCCGATTTGAGGGGATTTCGACTCGTCTTTCAGCCGATGGGAGACATGAACAATGTATCGTCAGATCCTATGCACCGTGGGTACTTCGCTTTTGACCAACACGGACAGCCGCCCGTGGGCCGGGTGGAACCCACGCAAAGGCCATCCCTTGCCCTCGCCTGATGCCGTCGACCAATGGCTGATGGCGGCCGATGCCACCTCGGCCAGCGCCGAGATCAACACTCTGGCCAGGCTCGATCTTCTCGCCACGGACACCCTCGTCTTGTTGCACTCCGATACTCCCGAGGGCCGCTTCTGCGCCGAGCGACTCAAGAGTTTCTATGACTCAAGGGTTCGGGAAGCGAGCCTCGTTCAGATCGGCAAGCTGGGCTATGGGGCCGCCCAGTTTACCTCGGGTCTCAAGGCCCTGGTTGACGCGACGATCCGAAGGGTTCACCAGGCACAGCAGTGCGGGATGCAGACGGTCTTTTGCGCTACCGGCGGCTTCAAAGCGGAGATCGCCTTTCTGAACCTCATGGGGGCTCTTCTTGGAATCGAGGTCGTCTATCTTCACGAGCTGCACAAAGAATTGGTCCGCCTTCCGCGGCTGCCCCTCACCTGGGATGCGGGATTTGTGGAAAGACACAGAGATTTTTTCCTCTGGATCGATTCGGAGCCGCGGAACAGCGCCGAAGTGGAATCGTGGTTGAAAGGGAGACCGGAGCTCAGGCCCCTCGTGGAAGACGGCGAAGACGGCTTTACCTATCTTTCGGCAGCCGGGAACTTGCTTTACAAGGTGGCCGCGGAGCGGCTTTCCATGGGACCGCGGGCGCTCTGGCCGACCCCCGATCCCAAACCGCCCAAGGAAAAAAACCATGTATCCGGCGTGGGGCATCATCGGCCGACCGAATGGGAACGGTTTGTGGAAAGGCTCTGTGCCATCGACTGTGTCACCTCGGTTCGATACGATGCCCGAGCTTTGGGCGCTCGGGTGAAAGTCCTGGATGCGGCCAATGGGGTCATCGGGGTTTGCTGCGGTGACCCGGGAAAAGAGCTGCCCCTCCGGGTCGAGACCACGGCCCGCGGTGATGCGCAGACCGAGCTTGTCGCCGCATACCTTCAGGGCCGGAAATGATCCGCTTGAGAACATGCGGCGTATGCCTCGTTTTGACCCCGCCGATCGACTCGGACAGGTTGCCAGCAATCTGATACGGCATGTGCATGAAAAACAATTGATGCACGCGCACTCAAGCCCAATGACGAGGACCGTCAGAGAGTCCCGCCGATCGCACCGATTCCCGACTGAACTCCCGCAGGTTTTCCCGCCGGAGGTTTTTGCCGGCGCGGCGAGAGAAAATGCAACCCTATCCGTCGGCGGAGAGGGCCCGCGGGGAAGATGGCCGGGGACTAAACGTTTAACCCATTAGGGTCGTTTAAACGTTATCCACGCTTAAAACGTGTCGGGGTTACACCCTCTCAAAAACGCAGTCCCGGCGGCTGCGGCCGTGGAGGCGCTTGAGGCTGCCGGATTGACCCAGGGGCGGAGGGCCTCTTCCCTTCAGCCCAGCCGGAAGGGGTTGAAGTCGGTGCCGCGGTCGAAGGGGTCGGCGCCTTCGGCGCGCTTGAGGGCGTAGACCACGGCGTAGGTGAGGGGGGTGGCCGCGGCCTCGAAGGCCGACTTGAAAAGCCATTGGGTGAGGACGACACGGGGCAGGGCCGCGTCGGGGAGAACGCCGGCGAAGGCGATCGTGATGAAGAGGGCCGAGTCGGCGAGCTGGCCGGCGAGGGTCGAGCCGATCGTGCGCAGCCAAAGGTGGCGGCCGGAGGTGGCGATCTTGAGACGGGCGAGGACGTAGGCGTTCAGGAATTCGCCCGCAAGGTAGGCCACAAAGGAAGCCAAGAGAAGACGCGGGGTGAAGCCGAGGATAGCATCCCAGGCGGCCTGGGCCGCGGCCGGGTCGTCGTAGGAGCCGGCCGACCAGAACGGCGCGGGAGGAAGAAGGCCGCCCAGGTGGATCGCCGCCACGGCGAGGAGGTTGCAGGCGAAGCCGATCCAGATCACCCGCCGCGCCTGGCCGTAGCCGTAGACCTCGGTCAGGATGTCCCCCAGGATGTAGGAGACGGGAAAGAGGATCACCGCGACCGGGAGAAAGAGCCCGCCCAGGCCGGGAAGGCTGCCGAAGGAGGCGACCTTCACGGCGATGATGTTCGAGACGACGAGGCAGGTGACGAAGAGCCCGGTCACGACGGGGAGATGGCGGCGGCCTTCCATGGCGGTCAGCGTTTCCGGTCGGCGGGCCGTCTTGCGGCGCGGGCTTTCTTTTCGTGGGCGGCCTCGACGGTGATCGAAATCCCGCCGCGGACGTGGAAGTTTCCGATGACCTCGATCCGGTGGGGGGCGAGCGCCTGGACGAGATCGTCCAGGATCGCGTTCACCACGTGCTCGTGAAAGGCGCCCTGGTCGCGGAAGGACCAGAGGTAGAGCTTGAGGGATTTGGACTCCAGGATCCAGCGGTCGGGAACGTAGCGGATCGTGAGCTCGGCGAAATCGGGCTGGCCGGTCGCCGGGCAGAGGCAGGTGAACTCGCGCGTCTGCAGGGAGACCGTGTAGCGCCGTCCGCGGTGATGGTTGGGGAAGACCTCGAGCCGCCGCGAGGGCGCGGATTTCTTTGCGCCGAGAAGCGAAAGGCCCTTCAGATCCTCCGGTTTCGTGATCGCCATGGCGCGATGATCCGGGAAAACGGATCCCCTGTCAACCGCTCCTGCGGGGGGTCAGCGCCCGAGGACCGCCTGGAGCGCGTCTTTCAGCCCCGCGAGCACCACCTCGATTTCCTCCTCGGTGATCACGAAGGGCGGGGCGACGATCAGCCCGTCGCCGTCGCCCGCGGCCATCCCGACCGACTTGTAGGTGATGACCCCGTGGTCGAAGAGATGCTGCCAGAGACGCTCGGTCAGCTTCTCGGCGCGGGGGAAGGGAGAGAGCGTTTCGCGCTCCCGCACGAACTCGATGCCCCACATCATCCCCAAGCCGCGAATGTCGCCCACGTTCGGGTGCGGGGCGAGTTCCTCCCGCAGCCGGGCGCCGAGCCGCGCGCCGAGGTCCGCCGCGCGCTCGACGAGGCGCTCGCGCTCAAGCAGCCGCACGGCGGCGAGCCCCGCCGCGCAGGCGGTCACGTTGTGGCTGAAGGTCCCGCCGTGGGCGAAGTTCCCCGCCGTGCGGCGCACGGTCTCGACGTGCTCCTCGCGGACGGCGACGGCCGAGAGCGCAATCGTCCCGCCGGAAAGCCCCTTGCCCAAAACGAGGATGTCGGGGGTCGCCCCGTAGTGCTCGGCCGCAAACCACTTGCCCGTGCGGCCCATGCCGCACATGACCTCGTCCATGATGAGCAGCACGCCGTGCCGGTCGCAGATCTCGCGCACCAGCGGCCAGTAGCCCGGCGGGGGGGGAAGGACCGCGATGCTCGCCCCGCCCACGGTCTCGCCGATGAAGGCCGAGACCGCACCCGGCCCTAAACAGCGGATCGTCTCCTCGATCGCCAGGGCGCAGCGCAGGCGGCAGGAGGGGAAGCGCAAGCCGTAGGAGCAGCGCAGGCAGTAGGGCGCGGGCAGATGCACGGCGTCGCGGAGCATCGGGTAGAAGGGGAGCCGGAAGGGGGTTCTCCCCGCCGCGGCGAGCGCGCCCAGGGTCAGGCCGTGGTAGGAGTTCCAGCGGGCGATCAACAGATGGCGCTCGGGGTTTCCGCGCGCGAGGTGCACCTGGCGGGCGAACTTGATCGCGGTCTCGACCGCCTCGGAGCCCGAGCTCATGAAGTAGAAGCGGTTTAAGCCCCGGGGCGTATGGGCGGCGAGGGCCCGGGCGAGCTCCTCGAGGGGCGTCGAGGTGAACATCGTGGGGTGCACGTAGCTGAGGGTGCCGAGCTGTGCGGCGACCGCGTCGGCGATCTCTTTTCGGCCGTGGCCGACGTTGACGACCACGGCGCCGCCGCTGGCGTCGAGGAAGCGCCGGCCGTCCTCGGTTTCGATCCACACCCCCTGCGAGCGGACGGCCCGCGGAAGAGGCCGGTCGAGGACGCGGTGAAAGACGTTTCCGGGTTCGTGGCTCATGGTTCGACCTCCTGAGTGAAAAACGCACCTATAGTGGAGAAACCCCTTCCCGGCAAGAGGGTCGCTCGGTTCGCGGCGGTCGTGCCCTCGCCGCCGTGCGGCACGGCCGCCCGCTCGTTCCCCCGCCCCCGGCCGCGGGGCGCTGCAAGGGGGGTTGTTCGCGAGCCCCTTTTCGCATAGGCTATCCGGCATGCCGGCACATCCTCCCCCGGCCGTCCGGGGCCGGGGGGCGGCCTGACCGAAAGGAGGGGTTTCAGCCATGAACGCGAACCGTGTGTTGCTCCTCGCCACCGCCCTTCTCGTGTTCTGCGGGTGCTCCATGTTCGACGGCGCCGGGCCTTCCACAACGCCCGAGCCCAAAAGGCTCCCCGACCAGCGGGAATTCGGCGGCGATGTCCTCATCCCGCGCGAGATGGACATCCAGAAGGAGGCCTCCTACGTGACCCAGCGCGGCGGGATCCAGGCGGGGCTGCTCCGTTTGTACGGCCGGGTGGATTCCAAGTCGCTGCTGCGTTACTTTCAGAACAACATGACGGCCGAGGGCTGGCGCCTCGTCACGCGCTACCAATCGCCGCACTCCCTTCTGATCTTCGAGAAGGAAAACCGCATGGCCGTCATCGCCGTCGAGGATTCGACCTTTCAGACCTTCGCCGACGTCTGGGTCGTGCCGCGAAACGACAGCTTCGACTATGAACCCAAGAAATGAGGAAGCCCGCCGGAGACTCGCCGCCTGGGTGGGGGACCTCCAGCGGACGCTTAGCCACCTGCGCGAGCTGGGCGTCCACGGGATCGCCTGCCGGCCCGAGACGGTCTGCCGGGTCGCGTCCTGGGCCGCCTTGACCGCCCGGTCGCGGCCCGCCGCGGGGCGGGAGACGCTTGCGGCGATCCGCGCCGACATCGGCGAGTGCACGCGCTGCAAGCTCCACCGGAGCCGCTCGAAGATCGTCTTCGGCAGCGGAAACCCCAAAGCCGCCCTCATGTTCGTGGGCGAGGGGCCCGGCCAGGAGGAGGACCGCGCGGGCGAGCCCTTCGTCGGCGCCGCCGGTCAGCTGCTGACCCGCATGATCGAGGCGATGCGGCTTGGCCGCGATTCCGTGTACATCGCCAACGTCGTGAAGTGCCGGCCGCCCGGAAACCGCACCCCGGAAGCCGACGAGATCGCCACCTGCCTGCCCTTTCTCAGGCGCCAGATCGCCGCCGTCGGGCCGCGCCTTCTCTGCACCCTGGGGGCCTGCGCTTCCCGGGCGCTGCTCGGGAGCGCCGAGCCCGTCTCGCGGCTTCGCGGCAGGATCCACGAGCGGGAGGGGCTGAAGATCGTGCCGACCTACCACCCGGCCTATCTCCTGCGGACGCCCGAGAAAAAGCGCGAGGCCTGGGAAGACCTGAAACTGCTGATGAAAGAATACCCCTATGACGAATAGCCTCCGCCTGCTCCCGGTCGCCGTGTTGCTCGGGGCCTTGGCCCTCGCCCCCGCCGCCGACGCCGCCCCCGAGGTGGTCCTGGTGCGGGTCGCCGACGCGATCACGCCGGCCACCGCCCGCTTCATCCAGGCGGGGCTCAAGAAAGCCGAGGGGGAAAAGGCCGCCCTCGTCGTGATCGAGCTCGACACGCCGGGCGGGTTGGCCGACTCGATGCGGCAGATCGTGCAGGACATCCTCGCCTGCCCGGTGCCGGTGGCGGTCTTCGTCGCCCCGGGCGGGGCGCGCGCGGCCTCCGCCGGAGTCATGATCACGATGGCGGCCGACATCGCCGCCATGGCGCCGGGGACGAACATCGGGGCCGCGCACCCCGTCGGCGCGGGCGGCCAGGAGATCGAGGGCAAGATGACCGAGAAGGTGGTCAACGACATGGTCGCCCACGCCCGCAGCGTCGCCGAGCGGCGCGGCCGCAACGCCGACTGGGTCGAGCGCGCGATCCGCGAGTCGGTCTCGGCGACCGAGACCGAGGCCCTGCGCGAGAACATCGTGGACGTCGTCGCCGAGGACCTCCCCGACCTCTTGCGCAAGATCGACGGCCGCGTCATCGCCGGCAAGGGGACGCTCGCGCTCGCCGGGGCGAGGGTCGTCGAGCACGAGGAGGGCCTCAGGACGCGGATCCTGCGCGCGATCAGCAACCCGAACATCGCTTACCTCCTCCTGATGATCGGGCTGGCCGGCCTCTACTTCGAGTTCTCCCACCCGGGCGCGATCTTCCCCGGGGTGGTGGGGGCGATCGCCCTCATCCTCGCCTTCTTCGCCCTGCAGACGCTGCCGGTCAATTTCGCGGGCGTGCTGCTCATCGCCCTCGCGGTCGTCTTCTTCATCCTGGAGATGAAGATCGCAAGCTACGGGCTGCTTTCGCTGGCGGCGATCGTTTCGCTGTTTCTCGGCTCGCTCATGCTCTTCGAGGGCGACGGCCCGGGCAGCCGCATCTCCTGGGGGGTTCTCCTCCCCACGGTGGCCGTCGTCTCCGCCTTCTTCGCCGGGGTCGCCTACCTCGTCTTCCGCGCGCAGTTTCACCGGCCGGCGACCGGCGCCCAGGGGATGCTCGGCGAGGTGGGCGAGGTCAAGCGGCGGCTTGCCCCCGAGGGCAAGGTCTTCGTGCACGGCGAGCTCTGGAACGCCGTCTCCAGGGAGCCGATCGAGGAGGGCCGCCGCGTGCGGGTGGTCGGGGTGAAGGGGCTGCTGCTCGAGGTCGAGCCCGCCGAGCCCTCCGCGTGATCCCTTTCCCGGTGGGCCGGGGCGGATTCCCCGGCAAGGAGGTTTCTTATGTATACCCTGATCGCGATCGTCGTTCTGCTCGCCCTTTTTCTCTCGGCTGCGCTCAAGATCCTCAACGAGTACGAGCGCGGCGTGATCTTCCGGCTCGGCCGCGTGATCGCCGCCAAGGGGCCGGGGCTGATCATCCTCATCCCGGTGATCGACCGCATGACCAAGGTGAGCCTCCGGCTCGTCGCGCTTGACGTGGACCCCCAGGACGTGATCACGCGCGACAACGTCTCGGTCAAGGTGAACGCGGTGATCTACTTCCGCGTGATCGACCCGGTGAAGGCGATCATCGAGGTGGAAAACTACGGCTACGCGATCTCGCAGCTCGCCCAGACGACGCTCCGGAGCGTCTGCGGCGAGGCCGAGCTCGACGACCTCCTCGCCAACCGCGAGAAGATCAACAGCCAGCTGCAGGAGATCCTCGACAAGCACACCGACCCCTGGGGGATCAAGGTGACCACGGTCGAGTTGAAGCACATCGATCTGCCGCAGGAGATGCAGCGCGCGATGGCGCGGCAGGCGGAGGCCGAGCGCGAGCGGCGCGCCAAGGTGATCAACGCCGAGGGCGAGTTCCAGGCGGCCGCCAAGCTCGCCGAGGCCTCGGGCATCATCGAGGAGCACCCCGTGGCGCTCCACCTGCGCTACCTGCAGACGATGCGCGAGATCGCCACCGAGAGCAACTCGACGACCTTCCTGCCGATCCCGCTCGATCTCTTCAAGATTTTCATGGCCCGGACGAAATCCGGGGGCGGGGAAGGCGGGGCCTGAGCGCTTGACATCGCAAAAGGAATCGTTTTAAGAAACGGGGCGCTTTTCCACGGGCCACGGACGCGCGCGGAAACGCGCAGCGGAGGTGCGGATTCTCCATGCGGGCGGGGGCTTTCCGGGCTCCCGCCCGGCTTTTCGACGGAAAGGATCGACCGATGAGCGAGAAGGAAATCGAAATCTGGGGCCGCCCGCTCGAAAAGATGACCACCACCGAGCTCCGCGAAGCGGCCAAGGGGATCGAGGGGATCACCGGCGTCCACGGGATGAAGAAGGAGGAGCTGATCGAGGCCCTCCGCAAGTCCAAGGGCATCGTCGTCGAAGCCGCCCGCCGCACGAGCGACACGATCCGCGCGCTCAAGAAAACCATCCGTTCCCTCAAGGTGAAACGCGCCGAGGCGCTCGAGGCGAAAGACCGCAAGACGGCCGACCTCTGCCGCCGCAAGATCGCGCGCCTGAAGAAACAGACCCGCCGCCTGGCGGCCTGAGCGGACGGCCATGGCCTCTTCCGCCCGTTCCTCCCTCGCGTTCCGCGAACCCGCCCCCCGGATCGACCCGGCCGCGATCGCCTTCGACGTCGACGGGGTCGTCGCCGACACGATGCGGCTGTTCCTCGAGATCGCCGAGGAGGAGTACGGCATCGGCGGCATCCGCTACGAGGACATCACCGCCTACAACGTCGAGGAGTGCCTCGATCTGCCGGGGCCGGTGGTCGAGGGGCTGCTCCGCCGCCTGATCCTGGGAGGCTACCGCGGCGACCTGCGGGCGCTCCCCGGGGCGCCGGAGGTCGTGCGGCGGATCGCCGGGCAGACGGGAAGCGTCCTGTTCGTCACCGCCCGGCCCATCGCCGGCCCGGTCGAGTCGTTCCTGCGGCGGCTCCTCCCCGACGGGGCGGGCGGCTTCGAGCTGGTCGCCACCGGCTCCTTCGAGGCCAAGACGGAGATCCTGCGGCGGCGCGGCATCACCCACTTCGTCGAGGACCGCCTCGAGACCTGTTTCGCCATGGATCGCGCCGGCATCCGGCCTGTCCTCTTCGCCCAGCCCTGGAACCGGGCGCCGCACCCCTTTCTGGAAGTCACGAGCTGGCAGGAGATCGAAGAGCTGATCCGATGGTGAGCGACTCCCCCGAGAAAAGGCCCTCCCCGCTCCGGGAGGCGGTGCGCTCGTTTCTCGAGGCGCTGCCCTCCGAAAAGGGCTACTCGGTCCACACCTGCCGCGCCTACGCCCACGACCTCGAGGAGTTCCTGGACTTTCTCGAGGAGTCGGGCCTGCTGCCGCGCGGAAACGGCGCGGCCCCCGAGGCCCAGCGGCCCCAGGAGGTCAACGCGCTCGCCGTCCGCGGCTACCTCGCGATGCTCCACCGCAAGAACCAGAAATCGAGCATCGCGCGCAAGCTCTCCACCCTGAGGAGCTTCTTCAAGTACCTGGTGAGGAAAGGGGTGCTCGAGAAAAGCCCGGTCGAGGGCATCCTCACCCCCAAGCGCGGCAAGCCGCTTCCTTCGGTGCTGACCGTCGATGCCGTCTTCGGCCTGCTCGAGTCGATCGAGCCGGACACGCTGCTTGCGGCGCGGAACCGGGCGATTTTCGAAACGCTCTACTCGAGCGGGCTTCGGGTCTCGGAGCTGACCGGGCTGAACGTGGGCGACGTCGACCCCGGCGCCGGCACCGTGCGCGTGCTCGGCAAGGGGGCCCGGGAGCGGGTGGTCCCGATCGGCTCCAAGGCGCTCGAGGCGATCGCGGCCTACCGCGAGATGCTCCGCGGCCGCCGGCCGGCCGGCCGCGAGCCTTCCGCGCCGCTCTTCCTCAACCGGCGGGGCGGGAGGCTGACCGCCCGCTCGGTTGCGCGCATCCTGAAAAAACTGGCCGAGCTCTGCGGCATCCCGGCCCCGGTTTCGCCGCACACGCTCCGGCACTCGTTTGCGACCCACATGCTCGATGCCGGGACCGACTTGCGCGGGGTGCAGGAGATGCTCGGACACAAGAGCCTCTCCACCACCCAGAAGTACACCCACGTGAGCATCGACCGCCTGATGGAAACCTACGACCGCGCCCACCCGCGGAAATAGGAACCCCCCGCCATGAGCGACGCGTGGAAGGCGACCCCGGGCGAGGCCCGCATGCACGGCACGACCGTGCTCGCCCTGCGGCACCGCGGCCGCACGGCCGTCGCCGGCGACGGCCAGGTGACGCTGCACGACCGGGTCCTCAAGCAGCGCGCGCGGAAAGTCCGCCGCATTTACAACGACCGCATCGTCGTCGGCTTCGCCGGTGCGACGGCCGATGCGCTCAGCCTCTCCGAGCGGCTGCAGGAGAAGCTCGAGCGTTACAACGGCAACCTCCCGCGGGCCGCGGCCGAGCTCGCCCGAGACTGGAGGACCGACAAGGTCCTGCGCCGGCTCGAGGCGGTCATGGTCGCGGCCGACGAGGCCCACCTCTATGTCCTCTCGGGCAGCGGCGACGTGATCGAGCCCGACGAGGGGGTGATCGGGATCGGCTCCGGCGGGGCGGCCGCCCAGGCCGCCGCCGTCGCCCTCATGCGGCACTCGGACCTCGACGCGCGGCGGATCGCCGAGGAGGCGGTGCGCATCGCCGCCGGGATCTGCATCTACACCAACGAGGCCGTGACCGTGGAGGAGATCGGCTGATGGCGAACCTGCCTGCCGGAGGGGCTGCCGGCCCGCCCGTTGCGGCCCGGGCGCTCAAGCCCGCGGAGATCGTCGCCGCGCTCGACGCCTACATCGTCGGCCAGGAGCGGGCCAAGCGTGCCGTGGCCGTCGCCCTGCGGAACCGTTACCGGCGGCAGCAGGTGCCGCCGGAGCTGCGCGAGGAGATCGCCCCCAAGAACATCATCCTCATCGGCCCGACCGGCGTGGGCAAGACCGAGATCGCCCGGCGCCTCTCGCTGCTCACGGACTCCCCCTTCCACAAGGTCGAGGCCTCCAAGTTCACCGAGGTCGGCTACGTGGGCCGGGACGTGGAATCCATGGTGCGCGAGCTCGTCGACCTCACGATCGGCGCCTTCCGCGCCCGCGAGCAGGAGGCCGTGCGCGACAAGGCGCGCCTGCTCGCCGAGGACCGGCTGCTCGATCTGCTGCTGCCCTCCCCGGGGCCGCGGGGCTTCGGCCGCGCGGCCGCAAGCCCGCCGCACGCGGTCGACGAGACGGCCGCCCACGCCGAGGCCTCCTCCACGCGCGAAAAACTGCGCGGCATGCTGCGCGAGGGAAAGCTCGACGAGCGGATCGTCGAGGTCGAAACGGCCGAAACCCCGATGCCGCTCGTCGATGTGTTCTCGAACACCGGCTTCGAGGAGCTCGGGATCCAGTTCAAGGACATGCTGGGCAACCTCTTCCCGCGCGCCGTGAAAAAGCGGCGGCTCAAGGTGCCCGAGGCCCTCGAGGTCCTGACCCAGCAGGAGGCCCAGCGGCTGATCGACCAGGACCGGGTCGTGCGGCGGGCGATCGAGCGCGTCGAGCAGGCGGGGATCCTCTTCATCGACGAGATCGACAAGATCGTCTCCCGCGGCGGGGGCCACGGGCCGGACGTCTCCCGCGAGGGGGTGCAGCGCGATCTGTTGCCGATCGTCGAGGGCTCCACGGTGAACACGAAGTACGGGCCGGTCAAGACCGACCACATCCTCTTCATCGCCGCCGGAGCCTTCCACACCGTGAAGCCCGCGGACCTGATCCCGGAGCTGCAGGGCCGCTTCCCGATCCGCGTGGAGCTGAACGCGCTCGGCCGGCGGGAGTTCGTGCGCATCCTGACCGAGCCGCGAAACGCCCTTCTCCTCCAGTACCGGGCGCTGCTCGCCACCGAGGGGGTCGAGCTCGAGATCCTCCCCGAGGCGGTCGAGGAGATCGCGCGCATCGCCGAGGAGGTGAACGCGCGCACGGAGAACATCGGCGCCCGGCGGCTGCACACGATTCTCGAGCGGCTCCTCGAGGACGTCCTCTTCGATGCGCCCGACATCCCCGGGGGGCGCGTCGTCGTCGATCGCACCTTCGTCGCGGGGCGCCTGAAGGATGTGGCCGAAAACGAGGACCTGAGCCGCTACATCCTCTGAAAGGGGGGAGACGCCGATGGAATCCGCCACCATGGAGCGGGCCGAACGGGTCATCGCCCACACCTACAAGCGCATCCCGCTCGTGTTGACCCGCGGCAGCGGCGCAACCCTCTGGGACGAGGCCGGGCGGCGCTACACCGATTTCGTGGCCGGCATCGCCGTCTGCAACCTCGGCCACGCCCACCCGCGGCTCGCCCGCGCGCTGGCCGAGCAGGCCGAGGTCCTCTGGCACGTCTCGAACCTCTACTACACGCGGCCGCAGATCGAGCTCGCCGCGTGGCTCGTCGAGCACAGCTTCGCCGACCGCGTCTTCTTCTGCAACAGCGGCGCCGAGGCGAACGAGGCGGCGATCAAGCTGGCCCGCAAGCACTTCAAGGAAACCGGGCAGCCGGGCCGCTACCGCATCGTCTCCATGGAGCTCTCCTTCCACGGCCGCACCATGGCCACCCTCTCGGCGACGGGGCAGGAGAAGGTGCGCCACGGCTACGACCCGCTCCTCGAGGGCTTCGATTTCGTGCCCTTCAACGACGCCGAGGCGCTCCGCCGGGCGATCGGGCCGGAGACCGCGGCGGTGATGCTCGAGCCCGTCCAGGGCGAGGGCGGGGTGCGCCGGCCGGACCCGGGCTATCTCGCCCGCGTGCGCGGGCTCTGCAACGAGACCGGAACGCTGCTCATCTTCGATGAGATCCAGACCGGGATGGGCCGGACGGGGACCCTCTTCGCCTACGAGCAGTTCGGGGTCGAGCCCGACATCATGACGCTCGCCAAGGCGCTCGCCAACGGGCTGCCCATGGGCGCGATGCTCGCGCGCGAGCAGGTGGCCGCGGCCTTCGGCCCGGGGGCCCACGCCTCGACCTTCGGCGGGACCCCGATCGTCTCGGCCGCGGCGCTCGAGGTCTGCCGCATCCTGGGCGAGGGCGAAGTGCTCGCCCACGCCCGTGCGGCCGCGGCCCATTTCCGGGTGCGCCTGGAGGAGCTCAAGGCGCGGCACGGCGTGGTCGAGGAGGTGCGCGGCATGGGGCTGCTCCTCGGCCTCAAGCTCGCGGTCGACGGCGAGCCCTTCGTCCACGGCTGCCGCGAGGCGGGCTTTCTGATCAACTGTGTCCAGGGGAACGTGCTCCGCTTCGTTCCCCCCCTCATCATCACCCCCGAAGAGATCGACGCGCTCGTCGCCTGCCTGGACCGGCTGTTCGCCCGGGCGGGGAAGGGGGCGGGGTAACCGCCGATGGCCGAGAAACTCTGGAAGGGACGCTTCGGCGAGAAGACGGCGCCGGTGGTCGAGCGCTTCACCTCCTCGATCGCCTTCGACCGCCGGCTCTACCGCTACGACATCGAGGGGAGCATCGCCCACTGCCGGCTGCTCGCCCGCGCCGGCATCCTCACGGCCGGCGAGGAGGACGCCCTGGTCGAGGGCCTCCACCAGGTGCGCCGCGAGATCGAAAACGGGGACTTCGTCTTCGACGACACCCTCGAGGACATCCACACCCACGTCGAGTCGCGGCTGACCGAACTGGTGGGCAAGCCCTCGCAGAAGCTCCACACCGGCCGCAGCCGAAACGACCAGGTGGCGCTCGACCTGCGCATGTACCTGCGCGACGTGGTCGACGAAACGGCCGCGGGGCTGGAGGAGCTGCAGCGGGTGCTCGTGCGGCTTTCCCGGGAGCACTTCGAGGTGCTCCTCCCCGGCTACACCCACCTGCAGCGGGCGCAGCCGGTCAGGCTGGCGCACCATTTCCTCGCCTACGTCGAGATGTTCGCGCGCGACGTCGCGCGGCTGCGCTCCTGCCGGCAGCGGGTGAACGTCCTGCCGCTGGGCGCCGCCGCGCTCGCCGGGACGGCTTACCCCCTCGACCGGGCGCTCGCCGCGAAGCTGCTCGGCTTTGCGGGGGTTTCGGCGAACAGCCTCGACGCCGTCTCCGACCGCGACTTCGTGATCGAGTTTCTCGCGGCGGCCGCGATCGCCATGATGCACCTGAGCCGCTTCTCCGAGGAGCTCGTGCTCTGGTCCTCGAGCGAGTTTCAGTTCATCGAGCTGCCGGATGCCTTTGCGACCGGCAGCAGCATCATGCCGCAGAAGAAAAACCCCGACGTCCCCGAGCTCGTGCGCGGGAAAACCGGTCGCGTCTACGGGCATCTCCTCGCGCAGCTCACCCTGATGAAGGGGTTGCCGCTCGCCTACAACCGCGATCTCCAGGAGGACAAGCCCGCCCTCTTCGACGCCGCCGACACGCTGCTTGCGAGCATCGAGGTCTTCTGCCGCATGCTGCCCGGCCTGCGCATCCGGCGCGAGCGGATGGAGCAGGCCCTCGGGGAGGGCTTTCTCAACGCGACCGAGATGGCCGACTACCTCGTGCGCAAGGGGCTCCCCTTCCGCGAGGCGCACCACGTCACCGGGCAGGCCGTGCGGCGGGCGATCGAGAAAGGCTGCGAACTCCACGAGCTTCCGCTTGCCGAGCTGCGCGGCCTCTCGCCGCTGATCGAGGAGGACCTCTTCCCCTGCCTTGAGCCGCGGGCAGCCGTGGAGCGGCGGGCGGTCGTCGGCGGAACGGCCGCCTCCGCGGTGCGCGCGGCGCTCGAGGCGGCCGAGCGGCGCCTCGGCATGGCCGGGGGAGGCGATGGCTGAGCTCGCGCGCCGGGGGCGGATCTGGCTTCTTCTCGCGGGGCTCGCCGTGATCGCCGCCGCTGCGGCCGGCTGCGGCCGGAAGATGCTTCCCATCCGTCCCGGCTCCTACCCCCCGCCCGCGGTGAAGGCCTTGGGCTATTCCTGGAGCGACGAGGGGACGCTGGTGCTCACCTGGGAGGCGCCTTCGCCCCGCACGGAGCAGGAAAGCCCGGCCGCTGGGTTCCGGGTGCTCCGGGCGCGGTTGACCCCGGAGGAGGAGAGCTGCCGGGGCTGCCCCGTGCGGTTCGATACGGCCGGTCAGGTGAGGGCGGATGCCCGCGGGGAGGACGGCCGCTTCCGCTTCGTCGACCGGCCCTCAGCCGGTTTCGTCTACCGCTACAAGGTGGTCGCATACTCGGCCGAGGGCCTGGTCTCCAAGGAATCGGCCGTGCTGCAAGTGCGGCGCTGAGCGCCCGCTTCCCGCCCCGAAGACGGGTCCCATGGAAGAAATCCCCTTCGTCAAGATGAGCGGCAGCGGAAACGACTTCATCCTGGTCGACCACCGCGTGCCGCGCATTGCCGAGGCGGACCTGGTCGACTTCGTGCGGGGGGTCTGCCGCCGGCGCCTCTCGGCCGGCGCGGACGGGGTGATCCTGATCGAGCCCTCCGGCCGGGCGGATTTCCGCTTCCGCTTCTTCAACGCCGACGGCAGCCGGGCCGCCATGTGCGGAAACGGCGCCCGCTGCGCGGCACGCTTTGCCGTGCTCGCCGGGATCTCCGCCGGGCCGGAGGTGGCCTTCGAGACCGAGGCCGGGGTCATCGCGGGCCGGGTCGAGGGGCGGCGGGTGAGGATCCGCCTGACCGACCCCGGGCCGCCGGGGGCGGAGGCGGTGCTGGAGCTGTCCGCCGGACGCCTGGTCGTGCGCCGGATCGACACCGGTGTCCCCCATGCCGTGGTGATTCACCCCGAGCCGGAGGCGCTCGACGTCGCCCGGCTCGGGGCCGAGATCCGCCATCACCCGGCCTTCGCCCCCGAGGGGGTGAACGCCAATTTCATCCGGCCCGACGGCCGGGGGGGGATCGTGATCCGCACCTACGAGCGCGGGGTGGAGGGTGAAACGCTCGCCTGCGGCACGGGATGCGCCGCCGGGGCGCTGGTCGCGGCGCGGGTGCTCGGGCTTAGCTCCCCGGTTGCGGCCCTGACGCGGAGCGGGGAGCGGCTGCGGGTCTTCTTCGAGGAGGCGGGCGAGGGGTACCGGAACGTCTTCCTCGAGGGCGAGGCGCGGCTGATCTACCGCGGGGTCATGAGCCGGGAGGCCTGGGAGCCGGGGCAGGCGGCGTGAGCGGCGGGCACACGATCTTCGTCGGCCTGGGATCCAACCTGGGCGACCGCATCGCCCAATGCCGCTTCGGCATCGGCGCGCTCGAGGAGGGCGGCTCGATCCGGGTGACCGCCCGCTCGCGGTTCTACCTGACCGAGCCCCAGGGGTACCGGGAGCAGGACTGGTTCGTGAACGCCGTCGTGCGGGGGGAGACGGGGCTTTCGCCGGCGGCGGTGCTGGCCCGGCTCAAGGAGATCGAGCGCCGGGCGGGGAGGGAACCGGGCGGGATCCCCTGCGGGCCGCGGGTTCTCGACCTCGACCTGCTCCTCTACGACGGGCTCGTGCTCGATCTGCCGGGGCTCACGCTCCCCCACCCGCGGCTTGCCGAGCGGCGGTTTGTTTTGCAGCCGTTGTGTGATATAGACCCCGACGTCCGGCATCCCGTTCTCGGGCAAACGGCGCGGGAGCTGCTCCGCGGCCTCGGGGAAAGCGGCCAGCGGGTGGAAGCGATTTCATGATCCGCATTCTCGTCATCCTGCTTGGCTGCTACATCGCCTGGCGGCTCATCCGCGGCCTTCTCCGCAAGAAGGCGCGCACCGAGTCCATGCCCGAAGGCCCCCGGGGCCGGATCGACGACGTCATGGTGAAGGACCCGCAATGCGGCACCTACGTCGCCCGGCGCGACGGGATCGTCGAGAAGACCCCGGAGGGGGAGCTCGTCTTCTGCAGCCGCGAGTGCCGGGAGAAGTACCTGGCCGGGCAGAAGCGGAGCGAGGGCTGAAGCCGTTTTCGTGGTCATGGAATCCCCGCACCTCTCATCGGCCGACGCGGCCAAGCCGGTCGAATCCCGCGAGCAAGCCGGCACGGCGCGGCTTCCAGGCGGCCTCTGGCAGCGTCTTCTCGACAGCGCCAGCCACCCGAACGGCCTCACCCTAATCCGGATCGCGCTGATCCCCCCGATCATTTTCTTCTTTTCGTTCCCGGAGAGCCCCCTTCTCTGCCTGCTCGCGGCGATCGTCTTTGCCATCGCCGCCCTCACCGACTGGTACGACGGGTTCCTGGCCAGGCGGCAGGGGAAGGTGACCTTCATGGGGATCGCGCTCGACCCGGTCGCGGACAAGCTCCTCACCTGCTCGGCCTTCATCATGCTCGCCTCCCACGGCTGGGTGCCTGCCTGGATGGTGTGCCTCATCGTGGGCCGCGAGCTCGCGGTCACGGGGCTTAGGAGCGTGCTCGCCGGCCGGGGGCTCGACATCTCGGCCTCGCACCTGGGGAAGCTCAAGACCGGCTTCCAGATCGCGGCCATCATCCCCCTCATGATCCACTACCCCTTCCTCGGCCTCGACACGCAGACGATCGGCTGGAGCCTCCTGTGGCCGGCGATCGGCTTCACGGTCTGGTCCGGCGCCGATTATTACCTGAAGTTCCGCCGCACGGTCTGAATCCTGTTGACAAATCCCATCCGGGGAGGTATGGAAACGGGCTGTTTCGAGCGGGAATAACTCAGTGGTAGAGTGCGACCTTGCCAAGGTCGAAGTCGCGGGTTCAAATCCCGTTTCCCGCTCCATTTTTTTTGGCGGCATAGCCAAGTGGGAAGGCAGTGGTCTGCAAAACCACTATTCCCCGGTTCGAATCCGGGTGCCGCCTCCAGCCGCGCGACAGGAACCCGGCGGGCAAAAACCCGCCGGGTTTTTTTTCATCCTAAAGAATAGGGGACGTCCATTTACATATTGGTTGAAGCCGCCGGAAAAATTCCGGTCTACGGCCAGAAATCGGCGGGATGCCGCATTTTTCAGGGGATGCCCGCGCGGTTGTTCGCCCGATCATTTGCGCGGAAGGTCGGCGACAGAGCCTGGCGGTGCGACCCAAAGAGGATCGCCCCGGTTTTGACGGGGCGGCAGCGGCCGTCGCCCGGTGATGGTTCGCGGAACGGTGAGCGGATGAGGTTTCGAGCCGGAAGGGGGCTCTGTGCGGCCGTGGGGGTCACGATCTTCCTCGCGCTGACCGCGTGCGCCTGCGGGGACGAGGGGCCTCTGCACCTCAGGACCCTATCGCACGGCGGGCTGGAGCGCGCCTATGCGGTTCATTACCCCCGCAACAAACAGCCCGTTTTCCGGAAGCCGCTCGTGTTCGTTCTTCACGGCGGGGGCGGAGCCGACGCCCGGACCATGGCCCGTCGCACGGGCATGAACGGGATTGCCGACCGGGAGGACTTCATCGTGGTCTACCCGGCCGGGGTCGATGGCCAATGGAACGATGGCCGGGGGAAGACCTTCCGCGGGGCAAAGGAAAACGCCGCCGTGGATGACGTGGGCTTTCTTTCCGCCATGATCGACCTCTTCGTCCAACAGGGCCAAGCGGACGCCGCCCGGATCTACGCCATGGGCCTCTCCAACGGCGGCATGATGACCTACCGGCTGGGAATCGAACTCGGACACAGGCTCGCGGCGATCGCCGCCGTGATCGCCAATATGCCGGAGAAGATTTCCTCCCTCAGGGCGTCCAGGCCTCTTTCGGTGCTGATCATGAACGGCACGGCCGACCCCATGATGCCCTGGAACGGCGGTCCCGTTCGCGTTTTCGGCAAGGAATACGGCAACGTCCTCTCTACGGACGAGACGGTGCGCTACTGGGTAAGGGCGGCGCTGCTTCCGCCGCGGCCGGAGACCCGGTCTCTCGAGGACACCGTCCCCGGCGACCGGTGTGCCGCGGAAGTCGACCGGTATGGGGCGCCGGGGAGACGGGAGGAGGTCCTTCTCTATCGGCTCAAGGGGGGCGGGCACAACCTCCCCGGCGGAAACACCCCGGATCGGCCGCGTCTGCTGGGGCCGAAGTGCATGGATTTCAACGGACCGGAGGTGATCTGGTCCTTCTTTGCGAGCAAATAGGGGACGTCCATTTACATATTGGTTTCCCGTTTTCGGGGCATCGGCGCCTCCAAGCTGCAGGGCCCGGGGGAACCCCTGAAGAGGGGGGTGGGGTGAAAACGATTCCGCCATCGCCGGGCGGCCGCAGCAAGCCCCCTTGCGAAAAGCCGGGTGTTGCTCCATCGAGCACCCGGGACCGAAGGGATTGAATCCCATGCCTCTTGAACGAGGAGGGCCACGGCAGGAGGCGTTCTCCCATGGCGACTCGATTCACCCCATCCCCGGAAGATGCCCGCAGGCCTTGAACGGATTCCCCCTGACTTTTCGTTAGATCCCGCCCGGTGGGCCGCGGCCGGAGAACAACCGCCGTCTGACGCGGGTCGTTAGCGGATCCTCCGCCCCGCGACGACCTTTTCCCTACAGCCTGCCCCCTTCGCTTTGGTGCATTGTTGCGGCGTGAACTCTTCCCGGTTCAGGCCGGTCCCCTGCGGGTGATCGCCGCAAGCGCGCCGGCGAGGTCGGCGAGGGTGAGGGGTTTATGGAGGAAGGCGCGGATGCCTGCGGCGGCGGCTGTTTCCTCGTTGGCCTTGTCGGAGAAGCCGGTGCAGAGGACGATGGGGGTGTCGGGGCGGGATTCGAGGATTTTGCGGGCAAGGCTCATGCCGTTCATGTGGGGCATGGTCATGTCGGTGACGACGGCGGCGAATTTTTCGGGGTTGGCCCGGAAGGCGGCCAGGGCCTCGAGCGGGGAGGTGCGGGGCTCGGGGGTGTAGCCGAGGTGGGCGAGCATGTGGGCGCCCATGTCGACCAGGGCGGGCTCGTCGTCGACGAAGAGGACGATGCCGCTGCCGCGGGGGAGGG
>Ga0101944_10002356_pt1 | contig 30979 bp, 31 predicted proteins | sample DewCreD2012metaG_FD_75245 | JGI IMG/M metagenome (GOLD analysis project Ga0101944, IMG submission 75245) | Hot spring sediment bacterial and archeal communities from British Columbia, Canada, to study Microbial Dark Matter (Phase II) - Dewar... ... | reverse complement strand
ATGCTGGCAGATTATGCAGCCAGGGTGGGCGAATCGTATGAAAAGGTGTTAGCCGAATCCCATTTGGGGGATCCAATGGGGGTGGGAAGGATCCTCGCCTGGCTAGCAAGTGATGATGCGGATTATGTGGTTGGAAATATTAATACGCTGTAAATAGATAAGTCAGGTATGAATGGATTTATTCGATCATGCGATGAGTGAACGGATGACGGCAGAAGCGCCCCTGGCGGCGCGCATGCGTCCGAGGAATTTGAATGAGTTTATCGGGCAGGAACATATTCTTGGACCGGGGAAATTGCTTCGCCGCGCCATCGAGATTGACCGTTTGTTTCAATCCATCATTCTATATGGTCCGCCGGGAACCGGAAAGACGACGCTGGCACAAGTCATCGCAGCGCACACGAAAGCGCACTTTGAAACGATCTCGGCGGTGTTGGCGGGGGTTGGAGAACTTCGGCGGGTGATCGATGAAGCCCGTGAGCGGCGAAGGCTGCATAAACAGCGAACGATATTGTTTGTAGATGAAGTCCATCGCTGGAATAAAGCCCAACAGGATGCGTTGCTGCCCCACGTAGAGACCGGCATGATCACTTTGATCGGTGCAACAACAGAAAATCCATACTTCGATGTGATTCCGGCGCTGGTGTCCCGATCTAGGATATTTCGGTTGGAACCCCTGACGGACGAACAGATGAATATCTTGCTGCAAAGAGCGTTAGATGATGTGGAAAGAGGATACGGAAGCAGAAAAATTGAATTAACAGAGGAAGCAAGATACCACTTGATCAATTTAGCCAATGGGGATGCCCGAAATTTACTCAATGCGCTTGAACTGGCGGTTGAGAGTACACCCAAAAATGAAAACGGAATAATAAAAATTGATCTCTCGGTGGCGGAGGAGTCGATCCAGAAAAGGGCAGTCCGTTATGATAAAGGCGCAGATGCTCATTATGACACCATCTCGGCTTTTATTAAATCGGTAAGGGGGTCGGACCCGGATGCAGCTTTATATTGGCTGGCGGTTATGATTAAAGCCGGAGAGGACCCGCGGTTTATTCTAAGGCGGTTAATTATCTTGGCTGGAGAAGATATAGGGTTGGCAGACCCGCGCGGCTTGATGGTTGCGGTGGCTGCTGCTTATGCTTTTGAATATATCGGCATGCCTGAAGGGATTTATCCTATCGCAGAGGCAACGTTATACCTGGCGACTGCGCCGAAATCGAATTCAACCGGCGCTTATTTTAAGGCGCTGAATTATATCGAAGAACATGGGGTGGGGAATGTGCCGCTGCATTTGATGGACCCAAGCCGGGATGCCAAGGGGTTTGGGCATGGTCAAGGCTATCAATACCCCCATAATTACCCAAACCATTATATACCACAACAATACCTGCCATATTCGGTAGGTAAAGCAGGATTTTATGAACCTTCCGATCAGGGGTACGAACAGGAGGTTGGTTTGCGGTATCGCGAGTGGCGCCGGAAAATGGAAGAATGGATCCATCAGACGAAGAAGTAGAATCTAAAAATTGGATCATGGAATTTCTCAAATATTGACAAATTCTCCGATATTTGGATTTATAATTAAATTACAGGGTCAGGCAGTTTGTTGTTGTCGAAAAGATTTCAAACTGAGAACAGCAAATTGCTAAGTAAAATCAAAAGGGTAAAGAAGAATTTTTGTTAAACGGCGAGGGAAATATATGGATGATTCAAGATAAATAACAAAAAGACTAATATCGTAATTCGTCATCATATCGAGCAAACGTTCAAACTGGTAAAACATAGATAAAGGAGATTTTTATGCTAGTCCGCGAGAGAATGTCTAGCCCTGTAATTACGGTATCTCCCGATATATCCATTTCAGAGGCATTGATGTTGATGCGGGAACACAAGATTCGTCGAACTCCGGTGGTGGAGAATGATGAAATCGTCGGCATAATTTCTGATAAAGACCTCTTCGATGTGGCACCTGCCCTGAAATCTTATCTAAAAGATTGGGAACAGAAATATTTGGAAAACCAAATCACGGTCAGCCAGGTGATGCGGCCGCGGGTGATCACAGTCGATGAAAATGTTGCGATCGAAGAAGCGGCGATGATTATGGCGGATAATAAGATCGGTGGTCTGCCGGTAACGCGGAACGGTAAATTGGTCGGAATGATTACCGAAACCGACCTTTTTAAGTTATTCATCGAGATGCTCGGTGCCAGAGAAAAGGGTGTCCGAATAACCGTTGTCATGAGAGATATCCCCGGTGAGTTTGCGAAATTAACGAATATCATCGCTAAACTAGAGGGGAACATTGTCGCTTTTACTACCTTTGAGGCAAAAAACGAAAAAGAGATTGAGGTTACCTGCAAAGTAACCGGTGTGCCGTTAGAAAAGCTGATGCAGGTTATCAGTCCTATCGTGGTAAAAGTAATTGATGTTCGAACGACTTAACATTGGATAGCAGGTAGAAATAAAACAAATAATATCGAATTAATCCAAATATCTGATATAATCGAATTAAAGATACGGATTATCAAGTGAATATCTTGACCGCTATCAACAAAGAAAGCCCCCATCCAAAGACACCGCCGCCTTATTCCTCGGGTACATGATTGCCTAGGGGTATGGGTTTTTAATTATTCTTAGATAATAAGAACAATGTCATTCCCACAAGTGACGAAATACCATCATCCGTGTAGTACAATAACACACCGGCGATTTTGTCTCGTATGTGTGTATATTGGAAAAAATCATCAAATCATAGGAAGGTGTCCATGAAAACGATCTCAATCGATCTCCCCACAATGTATGGAGACCATCATGTTATCCAAGTACGGAATCTAATTTTGGAAATACCGGGTGTAGATGAGGTTTATGCCAGCAGTGCTTTTAAGGTAATAGAAGTTCGGTTTGATGAAAACCAGACAAGCGAAGAGAATATCCGGACAAAATTAGAAGAGAACGGTTATTTTGGAGAGCTGCCCATGACGGTAGAAGCGGATGCTGAAGCTGATTTTGATGTACGGCGCAGTTCATTCAGGCAGACAGAAGTTTATGAACAGACTCGGAAAACGGTTAGTTTTGCTCATCGTATCAATTATCAAGGCAGACCGCTGTGGCATTGTCCGGGTTTTGGGACGATCAAGACCAAAATGGAAGATTAAGTTCAAACATTAGAGGTAAAAATGGCAAAGGAAAAATTAACTCCACAAGAATTCAGTATTGATCCTGCTTCGCAGGAGATGCTGGAACGGGCGGAAAAGCTGGGTATTTCAACTGCGTTTACCCGGGCTGAATCCATGGTTCCATGCAATATTGGCGGTGCCGGTATGTGCTGTAAGTTATGTGGGATGGGTCCATGCCGGTTGACGAAAGATGGTCAAACCGGTGTATGTGGGGCGACCATAGACACAATCCAGGCGAGAAATTTAATCCGTGCAATTGCCGCCGGGGCAGCCGCCCACTCCGATCATGGACGGGATATGGCTTTTACATTGAAAGCAGTGGCGAACGGAGAAGCCGAGGGATATATTCTTCGCGATGTAGCGAAATTGCGGACAATCGCGGCGATATATAAAATTCCTATCGAAGGAAGATCCCCTCAAGAGATTGCGAATGATCTGGCAGATTTATATATCGCCCAGTTTGGTCAGCAGCGGGGTGTGGTTGTGCCGATCGTCCGTGCGACAGAAAAACGGCAAAAGTTATGGAAGGAACTCGATGTTTTACCCCGAGGAGTTGATCGTGAAGTCGTTGAGGCACTGCACCGGACTCATATCGGAGATGATCAAGATGCAGAACATATCTTAAGTCATGCCATTAAGGTGGGGTTATCCGACGGCTGGGGCGGGTCGATGATAGCAACTGATGTGTCTGATATCTTATTCGGTACACCTGCACCGGTTTGGGGAAAAGCCAATCTGGGTGTGCTAAAGAAAGACATGGTCAATGTGGTGCTTCATGGGCATGAACCGACGCTCAGCCAGATGATCGTTGCCGCCTCACAGACGCCTGAGATCATCGAGTATGCAAAGAAAGCCGGCGCGAAAGGGGTTAATCTGGCAGGAATTTGTTGTACGGCAAATGAGATCCTGATCAGGCAAGGCGTTCCGGCGGCTGGAAACTTCTTACAGCAAGAATTGGCATTGCTGACCGGAGCGGTCGAGGCAATGGTGGTGGATGTCCAGTGTATTATGCAGGCTTTGGTCAATATAGCCGGACATTTCCACACTAAAATTATTACTACCTCACCCAAAGTCCGGATCAAAGGAGCAACCCATATTCAATTTGATGAACATAAGGCTCTCACCATCGCAAAAGAGATTTTAAAAACCGCTATTGATAATTTCAAGAATCGCGGTGAGACACAAATCCCTGAACAGAAAGAAGATTTGATCCCCGGATTTTCCCACGAGTATATTAACTATATGCTTGGTGGCAGTTATCGGGCTTCCTTCCGTCCATTGAACGATGCAATCATGACCGGGCGTATCCGCGGGGTTGCGGCGGTTGTGGGATGTAATAATCCGCGCAGCCAGCATGATTATTTACATACCAAAGTTACATTGGAATTGCTAAAACAGGATGTGTTGGTTGTTGAGACCGGGTGTGGTGCGATTGCAGCAGCCAAATTGGGTTTGATGACCGGTGAATCGGGTTTAGATAAAGTCGGACCTGGGTTGCGTGAAATCTGTGAGACGGTTGGAATTCCACCGGTACTACACATGGGTTCCTGTGTTGATAACAGCCGCATCTTGACGGTTTTGACCCAAATGGCACAGGAAGGCGGTTTGGGTGAGGATATCGATGAAATCCCGGCGGTGGGTTTAGCGCCGGAATGGATGAGCGAAAAAGCATTATCCATCGCCACCTATTGTGTCGCTTCAGGCGCCTATGTTATCTTTGGAGGCAGCTCTCCGGTCGGTGGTATGCCGGATAAGGTTTCGGATAGCGATAAAGTGTTGAAATATATCAGCAGCGGCTGGGAAAAACTTATTGGCGGAAAACTCGAGTTCATTCCCGATCCGGATGAAATGATCAAAGCTGCCCTTAATCATATCGACAAGAAACGCGCAGCATTAGGATTACCGGCATACGATCCGACTAGATTTGGCAAGAGCGGTGATATGAGAATGTTAGAGTTGGAGAAGATGCCCCTATCCGAACGTCGTGAAGCGTTGTATGGGCTCAATCGTTAAGTGGAGGAGAGGTACGAATGTCACGGTATATCGCAACTAGGGCAATGCGCGGTGCGAATGCACTGGTAACAGAAGCAGAATTGATGTTGAATAAGGCATTGGCGGAAAAGGGAGAAGACACCCCGGTCCAATTCCCGAATACAGCATATTACTTGCCGGTTATCCTTGGAGCAACCGGTGTGTCGGTGGAAAAATTAGGTCAATTAAAGGATGTGCTGAGACATGCACGTTCTTTACTTCATCCGCTTCCTTCGATGAACCGTTGGACGCCTTACCTGGGAGAGACCCTCGATAGCGGGATGGCAACGTTATTGGCAGCCGAAACGATCGAGGCGATCCGGTTTGTTTATGGGCTTCAGCCGGAACCGATGCCCGGTTTCGAATTAGCCGGCGGTACAGCTTACCCCGGCGATAGCGGAAGACCGGTGGGGCATTTGAATGGACCCATTGATGATATCCAACTGCGCAGCTGGGGTATTCAACTGGTAGACGGACGTATGCCGGGATTTGCCGCAATTGTTGGCGCTGCCAAATCCAACGAAGTGGCTGTTCAGATAGTCCGCGAACTGCAAAAGAGGAATATTTTAATCTTCCTTTCCGGGAATGTGAATGGGCGGAGTATCATTCATCAGTTGATGGAAGAAGGTGTGGAACTGGGATATGATACCTATACCGTTCCTTTTGGGACAGATACGATCAGCGCTATCTACGCGTTAGGGTTTGCGACCCGGTCTGCGCTTACATTTGGCGGACTAAAACCCGGACAGGCTCGCGAAATTTTATTGTATAACCGAGAACGCGTCTTTGCGTTTGTTCTGGCATTGGGCGAAGTGGATGACTTGAAATATGCAGCCGCAGCTGGGGCTATCAATTACGGCTTCCCGGTGATCGCAGATACGGTGATCCCGCAGATTTTACCCACCGGTGTAACGACGTATGAGCATGTCGTTAGTATGCCGTTTAACGAAATAGAGGGGAAAGATGACCTTGAACGGGCAGAGAAGCTGGTACAAAAATGCATCGAAGTGCGTGGTGTAAAAGTCAAGATCGCCAATGTGCCGGTACCAGTTCCGTATGGGTCGGCGTTTGAAGGTGAGGTTGTGCGGCGGGCGGATATGCGGGTGGAATTCGGCGGTAAGAATTCCAGAGCATTTGAATATTTGCGCATGGTTCCGCTGGATGAGGTAACCGATGGGAAAGTTGAAGTTATCGGTAAAGGATTTGAAGATATACCGATGCAGGGATATATGGATTTAGGTATCATTGTAGAAGTAGCTGGTCGGCAGATGCAAGAAGATTTCGAACCAGTGCTTGAGCGGCAAATCCATTATTTCGTTAATGGTGCATCGGGTATTCAGCATATTGGACAGAGAGATATTGCCTGGATTCGAATTTCGAAGGCGGCAGCGGATAAAGGCTTCAATTTAGAGCATTTTGGCAAGATACTGCACGCCCGTCTGCACAGTGAGTTTGGGGCGGTGGTCGATAAGGTGCAGGTCAAGATTATTACCGAGCCAACCGCGCTGGAGATGTGGCTGCATAAAGCCAGAGAAGCCTATAATTATCGTAACCAGCGTCTTGCCGATATGACGGATGAATCGGTTGAGGAATTCTACTCTTGTACGCTTTGTCAGTCTTTTGCGCCTAATCATGTTTGCATCGTCAGTCCAGAGCGATTGGGGTTGTGCGGTGCCTATAACTGGCTGGATTGTAAGGCGTCGTTCAATATTAATCCAACCGGGCCTAATCAACCCATTAAGAAGGGAAAGGTGATTGACTCACGTTTGGGGTACTGGGAAGGAACGAACTCTTATGCGAAGATCGGCTCACATGGAGCGGTTGAAACAGTTTCAATGTATTCGATCATGGAGAATCCCATGACTGCTTGTGGTTGTTTTGAGTGTATTGCCATGTTGATACCAGAAGCAAATGGGATCATGGTTGTCAGCCGTGAGGATCCGAGCATGACACCGGCGGGGATGACTTTCAGCACCTTGGCTGGCATTGCCGGCGGCGGTCTTCAAACACCTGGTGTCATGGGAATTGGCAAATATTTCTTAATAAGCCCTAAATTCATTGCTGCCGATGGTGGACTAAAGCGGGTCGTATGGATGAGCAGTATATTAAAACAGACGATGGCTGAGGAGTTGATCGCCGCTGCTGAACGCGAAGGAGTTCCGGATTTAATTGAAAAAATAGCAGGTGATGAAGCGGGAATAAAAAGCGCTACTTTTAGCGTGCCAGAAATTTTAGCCTATGGTTATCTTAGAAGTGAAGCAGGTGTACATCGCCTTGTACGACAATCTCCTTTTAACGCTGATAAACTCAGGCAGACATCATTTGCTTTGGTAGAAGTATTACCAATTATAGAAGACACTAAAGAGATTGAGATAAACGAAAGTGATTTAGAATGGGAATTTTTTAGAAGCGGAGGTAAGGGCGGACAAAACGTAAATAAAGTATCCACAGCCGTACGTTTAAGACACAAACCAACAGGTATTATTGTTGAATGTCAGGAGCAGCGTTATCAAGGCCAAAATAGAGAGACAGCTTTAAGAATATTAAGAGGAAAACTTTGGCAAATGATGGAAGAGCAGAAGGTAAAACATCTGTCGGAGTTAAAAGGTTCTTTCAAAATGGCTTCCTGGGGCAACCAAATCCGTTCATATGTTTTGCATCCGTATCATTTGGTGAAAGATACAAGGACAGGCTACGAAACTAATAATACGGAGAAAGTGTTAGATGGGGAGATTGATGATTTTATATATGCCTACTTGAAAAAATTTTCAACTATCGTATAGTAGTAATACATACTATACATATGAAAAATATCCGAGATGAAAACAATTTAATGCATAGATTTGAAGAAACAAGAGAATCTGTTCCGAAAAATTTAATAGTGGTTTTGGTTTTAATAGTTATGGCTGGTGTAATTTCTGGTTATGGATTGACGTATATAAATAAAGCAGTTACTCCCCCTAAAGGAGAAGAGGAGAATAAAAAAATCGTAGTAGGTTCTGCAGATAAAAAAACATTCCGCGATCAAGCAGAGGGAATATTGGAATTAGGTGGTATAAATGGTGAAGGTACACACAGATTGATAAGAAGCGGAGGAGAAAGTCAAACCGTTTATCTTACCTCATCGGTACTTAATCTGAATGACTTTGTCGGTAAAAAAGTTCGTGTTTGGGGTGAAACTAATGCTGGGCAAAAAGCCGGATGGCTTATGGATGTGGGAAGAGTAGAGACTATAAACTAAAACTCTTTTCCTTTTTTATGATCCTATTTGATGAAGTCACAAAGAATTATTCTAATTCTATAGCAGCTCTTTCTAATATTAATCTTAAAATTAATGATGCTGATTTTGTTTTTCTTATAGGTTCCTCCGGTGCAGGAAAAACCACTCTTCTTCGTCTTATCATCAGAGAATTAGAACCTTCATCCGGCTCAATTTTTATTGATGATTGGGAAGTGAATAAATTACCTAAAGACAAGCTCCCTTACCTTAGAAGAAAAATAGGTTTTGTTTTTCAAGATTTTAAACTTTTAGCCGATAGAACAGTAGCAGAGAATATAGCAGTATCTTTAGAAATATTAGGGAGGCAAAGACGTGAAATAGAAGAAAGACTAGCGGATGTTTTAGAGATGATTCATTTGCCGGATAAGGCCGATTATTTCCCGAAACAACTTTCTTATGGTGAGCAACAAAGAGTTGCTATAGGAAGAGCAATAGCTGGAGGATCAAGGATACTTTTAGCTGATGAGCCTACAGGGAATCTTGATCCAAAAACCTCATGGGAGATACTAAAGATAATAAATGAAATAAATAAACAAGGAACAACTATAGTCATGGCTACTCATAATGTAGATATAGTAAACAGTATGAAAAAGAGAGTAGTTATATTAGAAAAGGGAAAAATTGTGAAAGATAGCAAAAAAAGTAAATATACATAAATTTAAAAATTTTATATGCAGATAAAACAATCAATGTGGAGTCGAATAAGACGTACTCCTTACCAAGCAGCTGCTGCGGTTTTTATGATAACCGTAACCTTATTTGTTCTATCGGTTTTTTTACTCTCTGCTACTACTCTTTCTTCTTTGCTGGCATACTTTGAGACAAAACCTCAGATAACAGTATTTTTTAAAGAAAACAAAGAAAAAATCTCTGTTGATGCCCTGATGGAAAAGCTTAAAAGTACAGGAAAAGTATCAAATTTAAAATATATATCCAAAGATGAGGCCTTAAGAATTTACCAAGAACAAAATAAAAATGATCCTTTACTTTTAGAGATGGTTACAGCAGATATTTTGCCTGCTTCTTTGGAGGTTTTTGCTACTTCACCCCAATACTTGGTAGAAATCGCAGAATTGGTAAAAAAGGAGCCAGATGTTGATGAAGTAGTATTTCAAAAAGAGGTGGTAGATACATTGATTTCTTGGACTACCACCATAAGGAAAATCGGAATATTTTTTGTCGCGCTTCTTTTTCTTGTTTCTTTCATGATACTTGTTACTACTATAGGTATGAAAATAGCTTATCGTAAAGAAGAGATAGAAATTTTAAGACTAGTGGGAGCTACATCTTGGTATATCAAACGTCCTTTTATTCTCGAAGGTGCTTATTACGGGATAGTAGGAGCTTTTTTTTCTTGGGTTTTGATATCTAGTGTTATTTTATATCTACAGCCTTTTATGATGTCATTCCTTCAGGGTATTTCTCCTTTATTACTTACAAGAGTAAATCAGGTAAATATCTATCTTTGGCCGCCAAATATCATGATTTTCCTTTTGCTTTTTACGGTCCTTTTATTGGGAGGATTATTAATAGGTTTAATTGGAAGTTTTTTTGCAGTATCAAGATATATGAAATAACAGTTTACCATATGGAATATGAAAATTTTATGGAAAAGATCGTTTTTAATAATCATTTTGTGTCCACTTTTTCTCATTAATGCGGTAATAGTTTTTGCTTCTTCTTGTCCAAAAGATGATCCATGTAAAGATAGCGGTAGCGTTTTCGATAAAGTTTCCTGTTATTCAAATATCGTAAATATTTGCGCAAGTGAGCGTGAAAGTATGACAGCACAGGTAGTTTACTTATCAAGCAAAATAGAAATGACTATAAATAAAATTGAAGCAGCAAAAACAAAGATAAAACAGTTAGAAGAGGAAATAGATAATATCTCAAATAAATTAGATAATCTCGAAAGTTCACTCACCAAAATTACCAGTTTATTCTTGGATCGGATAGTAGCAACTTATAAATATGGTGAGATTTCTTATCTAAATCTTTTCGTTAATACCAATAGATTATCAGAGTTGATAAAGCGTTATAAATATGTACAGGTTATTCAAGCTCACGATAGAAGGATTTTATTTCAATTGCAAAACAGTAAAGTAAACTTTCAAGAACAAAAGAAATTAAGAGAAGATAAAAAACTTGAATTAGCAAAACTTAAGAAACAACTCGAGGTGGAAGAAGTTAACTTAGCCAAACAGAAAAGAGATAAGGAAGTTTTTTTGGAAGTGACAAAAAACAGCGAAAAGATATATAAACAAAATTTAGAAGCAGCACAAAAAGAGGCAGGTGAAATACAAAAGGCCGCTTCCATCTTGTCTCAAGCAGGTATTCCTAAAAGAGTAGGAAAAGGTGAAGTAATAGGAATAATGGGTAATACAGGTTTTTCTACGGGTCCCCATCTACATTTTGCCGTTTATAATTTGACTGAATCAGATCTGAATAAATTTAATTTTGACAGCAGCTATGAAAATCCCTTCAATTATTTGCGTTCCAGAAGTCTCACTTTTCAAGCGAATTCTTGCGATGATGTTGGAAGTACCACCACAAAAACAGTAGGAAGTGGTTCTTGGGATTGGCCGATGGCAAATCCGACTATTACTCAGTGCTTTGGACACACTCCTTTTTCTGGTGCGTATTATAGATCAGGTATACATAATGGTGTAGATATGTATGATGATATAAATACCTTAATAAGAGCAGTTGATGATGGTAATGCCTATACTTATCGTGGTGGACAATCGGCTGGAAATGGTGTTTTTATTTTCCATCCAAACGGGAAAATGACATTATATTGGCATCTGCAATGATTAAAAAATTATTCAGATATAAGGACTATTTAAATAACACGTTAGTCTTATTATGAGACTACGATGTTTAATCTTACAGTTTATTTTCATTAGTTTATCGTTTTTTAGGTGTTCAATAGTTTATGCCTCCTCAATTTTTTTACATGATGGATCGCCAAATACAATCGAAAATTATGAGCAAGAATATCAAGTTGGAGTAGATTTGTCTATAAATGCTCCTTCTGGGACTGTTTATTATCTGCGTGGAGTATTTTATAAACAAGGGACGTCAAATTATTGTGGATATACTTGGAATGGCACCTCATGGTTTAAGGGGCCCTATAGCACTAACGAAGGTTGGAAGAATTTTTATGCTGTTACAATCTCTTCATCATCTGCCTCGACAATATTGAAGGCGAAGCTTGATAGTGACGACAATGACTGTAGGGATTCAGGTATATACAATTTTAAAGTTCAACGTTTTACGCAAAATTCTGGCTCTGGAACATTTGATTCACAGAATGAACAGAGTATAAACGTTATTCTTCCTACTATTACACCAACTTTTACTGTTTCTCCCACATTAAAACCGGAAGCGACATCAACTCCAGTTAAATTAATTACCGTAACTTTAAAGGCAGAAAATTCACCCACAGCCATAAAAAAATTGACAGCTACTGCTTATAATAAAATAAGCAGTTATGAAGCAAAGATTAATTCTTCCCAAATAGAGGAAACAGAAAATAATTTAGTTTTAGGAGAATCAATTCATCAATCTACAAATGAAGGCCAAAGATCAAATCGGATGGGTATTTCCATGCCAATTATAGTAATTTTGCTTGGCGGCGGAGCTATTTTTACAGCTTTAGCCGTTTTTTTTAGTATAAAAGAAATAAAAAAGAAAAATTATATGGTCTAAATATAGACTAGATCTTTTTGCGCAAAAATTTTTTAAACGGAAGAAAACCGTAAGTACTCCATGCCTCTTGACCGATTTTGTTATCTTCTTCTACGTATAATTCAATATAATTTATACCCCTTTGTTTGAACCAAAGTTCTGCTTGTTTTTCAAGTAGTTTGCCGACGCCTTTTTTTCTAAATAACTTGTCAATTATCATGAAAGAAATATGTCCTACATTTTTAATTTGAAACCAAGGATAAAGAGATTTAATAAAACCAGCAATAAAACCTATTACTAATCCTTGATTTTTTTCAGCAACAATTATAAATTGTGATTTTTGACTAAGGTAATTTTTAACCCATAAACTGAAGAATTCGTAAAAATTATTTACCAACGAATAATATTCTTTATCAAATTTTGCATGCATTTTAAACAGTTCTTTACCTAAATTTACTATTTGCGGAATATCTTTTTCTTCCGCCTCTCTTATTCTTATATGCATATTTAGCGTCTTGCTTTATAATAATCTCAAATCTTGAAGAATTTGTGTAGAGAGATGTGTTATATATCTAAAAGTTCTAAGCAGACAGAAAAGATCGGTGAAAAAATAGCTTCCGAAATGAAGGGAGGAGAAGTAATCTGTCTTTATGGCGATTTGGGAGCCGGTAAGACCACTTTTGTTCATGGATTTATGGAGTATTTTTTACCGGGAAAGAGAATAGTTTCCCCCACCTTTATTATTGTGCGACATTATACTATCAGCCATGGAAAAATAAAAAATATTTACCACATTGATTTATACAGGATATCAAATGATAACGAGATTAAGACCTTGGGTATAAATGAATTTATGAATAAATCAGATTCTTTGGTTCTTATTGAATGGGCTGGTAATTTAGGGAAGTTTCTTCCTGAAAAAAGAATAGATATAAGATTTGAGATAAAAAGCGAAAAAACAAGAATAATCAAGTTATAAAAGATAAAAAATCTATGCAAGATTTGTATAAAATTACAGAAATTTTTAGAAAAGGCGGAGTGGTTATTTTTCCTACAGATACCGCCTACGCAATAGGTTGCAGAATTGATAATAAAGCAGCAATAAAAAGGCTTTTTAAGATAAAAAATAGACCGGAAGGACAAGCTACTCCCGTATTGGTAGATTCTATTTCCATGGCGGAAAAATATTTGCTCTCCCCTATTCCAAAAGATGTGCGTTTTTTTATGAGAAAATATTGGCCGGGCGGTTTAACGATAATATATCCTTGTAAGATAAAAAAAGTGCCTTTTTTGGTAAGAGGCGGTGGTAAAACTCTTGGAGTTCGTATGCCGGATCATAAGCTAGTTTTGTCTATTATAAAAAATATAGGTGTGCCAATTTTGGGCTCCTCTGCAAATTTTCATGGTTTACCTACTCCTTATACTTTTGATAGTCTGGATAAGAAGTTGATTAAACTAGCAGATTGGGTGATTAAAGGCAGATGTCAGACAGGCAGAGTTTCGACAGTAGTTGATTGCTCTGATACTTCTTGGAAGATATTAAGACAAGGCGCATTAAGAATAAAAAATTTATGAATAAAAACAAAGTGATTTTATATATAGATACTTCTGATAACAAAAAAATCATCGTGCGTCTTAAAAAAGGAGAGGAAAAATTTGAACTTATACGAGAAATAGAAACTTGGGCTTCACAGATTATTTTGCCAGCGATAGAAGATATTTTAAGACGCAGTGATACAAGATTATCAGAAATTACGGAGATAATGGTAAAAACAGGACCGGGTTCATTTACCGGTATAAGGATAGGTATAGCGATTGCAAATACTTTGGGTTGGCTTCTTAATATTCCTGTAAATGGAAAGATCGGTATCTTGGTTGACGCAGTTTATAAATAGTGCTAGTCTAAATATGTAATGCGTAAGTTTTTATTTTTATTATTAATAGGTTTTTTTCTTCTTAACTTCTTTCCCGAAATTACCTTTGCTAATAGTGGTTTTTCTTCCAAAGAAAGATTTCTAGTTAAATTAAAACCATCTATTTCAATATCAGAAAGGTTAAAATTACACAGGGATTTAAGAAGTGAACTAAGGGATAAAATTCAAGCTTTGGATGTGGATGTGGTGGAAATTAATAAAAAAGATTCAGAAAAGACTATAAAAGAGTATCTTTATGACCAGAGAGTATTATACGTAGAACCGGATTATGTGGCGACAGCTTTGGAAGGGTCAAATGATCCTTATCTACAACTACAATGGGGAATGCAAAAAGTACAAGCTTCAGGAAGCGGAATTACGGCTTGGAATATAACCAAAAGTGATCCAAATGTAAAGATTGCGATACTTGATACTGGTATAGATCAAGATCATGAAGATTTAGTAGGAAAAATTATTTCCACAGATCAGAAAAACTGTACTGATAGTACTACTTTAGATGATCTTTATGGTCATGGGACACACGTAGCCGGTATAGCGGCGGCGGCAACAAATAATAGTCTTGGAGTAGCAGGTTTAGGATACAATGCTTCACTTATGAATGTAAAAGTCTTAGGTGACAATGGCAGTGGTTATTATTCTTGGATAGCAGATTGTATTACTTGGGCAGCAGATCACGGGGCAAAGGTGATTAATCTAAGCTTAGGTGGATCAAGTAAATCAAAAACACTAGAGAGTGCGGTAAATTATGCTTGGAAAAAGGGTGCAGTAATAGTGGCTGCAGCGGGAAATTCGGGTAATACCTCCCCCACTTACCCGGCTTATTACACGAAAGTGATAGCAGTGGCTGCAACAGATAAGAATGATCAGAAAGCTAGTTGGTCGAGTTATGGCAGGTGGGTAGATGTGGCAGCACCGGGAGTGGATATATACTCTACATTTCCAAATCATCCTTATGCAATCAATAAAAGCAAAAATTACGATTATGGATCAGGCACTTCAATGGCTACTCCTCACGTAGCAGGGTTGGCGGCGCTTGTTTGGATGACTCCTTATGGAAGTTCAAATGATAGCGTGAGGGAACGGATAGAAAACTATGCGGATAAGATAGCGGGTACAGGTAAATATTGGCAATACGGCAGAATTAATGCCTTAAATAGTGTAAAATACGATAATGCATTGGTTTCTTCCCCAACGATAACTCCGATTCTTACAGTCATACCTTCGCCCACTTCTCTTCCGTCGACATCTACGAGAGAACCAATTTCCACTCCAACTCCTACTTCTTGGTGGTGTCAATGGTTTCCTTCAAGATGCAGTTAAATCATCTTATTAAAGTTACCTCTTGACAAAAATAAAAAAAGTGTTTTACAGTGGATTATAGAGTTTGCTACCGCAAACGGAAGCATCCTTAAAATTAGAAAGGATGCTTTTATTTTTTTATAAATTTAGCACCTGCCCGGTGTAATTTATTTTTGTCAAAAATTTAGAAAACTGTCCATTATGAAATTTGTCTGCCCTCTGTCCAAAAAACACTCAAACCCTATACCGGAAGGTAGAGGGAGAGAGTGTTTTTTTGTGCAGTAAAAACAACATTCTGCCTGAAAGGAGGTGAAACTAAGATATGAACAAGAAATTTATCGGAGCTTTAGTTGGAGCCGGTCTTTTACTGGCAACAGCCATTCCGGCTTTTGCTGCAGATTGTACAATTGACAGTACTGGACCATTTTCAGGAAAAAACTCCTGCCGAATAAAAAATAACAAAACTGTCAATTATAAACCAGTAAATGTAGCAACAGTTAAGAAAACTCAAATTGGTGTATCAAACAGCGGTCTTAACAGCCAACTTTTGAATACCAATCTTACTGGCGGCGGAATAACTACCAAAAACGCTGCTTCAACTGTTGATAGCCTAACTGATGTGAATAGTGGGGAAGTGGCAGTGGATCAGTCTGCTGGAGGATCATCGAGCGGTAGCATCAGTAATACAGGACCATTTTCTGAGAATGTTATCAATATAAAAGCCAATAAAAAAGCAGACATTACAGTAACAAATATAGCTAATGTCGAAGAAACGAACGTTTCTGTAGCAAATAGCGGTGGTAATTCAATAAGTCTTAATACGAACGCATCTGGTACTATCAATGCCGGAAGTGCCACATCAGATGTTAAATCGACGACCTATGTCAATTACACAAAAGTGAGTATAGAACAGTAACTCGTCGATAAATAAAAACGTCAAAGCCCCCCACCATACGGTGGGGGGCAAAGACAAAAAACATGACAAAAGTTATAAAAGTAATCGCTCTTTTTTTTATAAGTTTAAACTTTATGTTCTTTTCCCGCCCTGTTTTCGCCGCAGACCTTACAGGAGGCAATGCTGTGATTGATCGTGTGTATAACGACAGTTGGAGTAATTTTACATTGGTAGATACCAATAATCCGATAGCTGTAAACGGCATCTTGAACACTTGGAGTATTTGGGCCAAAAACTTGACAAAAGTACAATTAAAAATTTTCCGTCTTACTGGTGTAGATTATACTGTCGTCGGCGAGAGTGAATTGGTGGTCTTGAATGCTATTGGGATTAACACATTTAATTTGACCAATCCAATTTCCGTTAATAAAGGCGATTTTGTTGGGTTGTATTTTCAGGACGCTGGAGGGGTAGCATTTGATCTTGATAGCGGAGGATTTTCATCAGGCAACTTGGATGGGACAGTAAAATTTACCAATCCAGGTAAAAATCCTCATTTGGGTGAAGTAGTTCATTTTGATGACTCCAGCAATCGTACATATTCTTTAAGTGTAGGTGGAACAATAAAATACATAGTTGATAAAGATAAAATAGAATGTCCTACCGCAGATTATACAAGTATTCAGGCTGTAGTTACGGCGCTTTCTGACGGGGATACAATATATGTATGCAAGGATAGTTATAACGAATCAGTAGTTGTGAATAAGCAAAACATGACAATAGTTTCTATAGATGGTGCAAATTTTACCACGATTGAGGCGACAAAATCCGGTTCCTCAAAGTTTGCTTTCAAATTAACAAAGAGCGGAATCACTATTAAGGGTTTTACAATTAAGAATGCTGATAGAATTTTTGGGCCTTCCGGAATTGCCTCTGCTATTATTTTGAATAAAGATAATGCGATAATTAATAATAATATTTTTGAGCATAATAGCTATGGTATTTATTCAATAGGGTCAAATAATAATAAAATTACTAACAATATTTTTAAAAATGGGATAGAAATTGAAGGCAATGGAGCGGCTATTTCTCTTGTTGGCTCTGCGAATGAAATTTCTGGTAATCAAATACAAGATAATGATACAGAAGCACTCATAATAGGTAATAATTCAACAATAAGTAAAAACAATAAAATAACTACTAACGCTATTGTAGGAAGTGGGATTATCTTGATTAGAACAAATAGCAATAATATCACATCTAACCTGATTAAAAACTCAAAATCAAACGGTATTCTGTTAAGTCTAACTTCAAAACAAAATACTATTAAGACAAATTCTATTTTGGGAGCTAAAAAGGATGGTATTAGTATAGAAACACAAGCTACAAATAATACTATTCAAAATAACATGATTAAAGATAGTTTAGGTTTGGATGCGCGTGATTTGACTTCACCATTAAAAAACGCTTGGATTTTGAATATGTGTTTAACTTCATACCCGACAAGCTTATGTAAATTCTCTAGTTTTTGATATATTTTGTTATATTGTTTCAGTCTTGACAAGTCAGATCAATCAGTATAGTATTTTTTGTGCTTCTGCCCAAAAACCTGCCAACAGATTTTTGGGTTTTTTTGATGCTTTAAATTTAATATATGGCAAAAGAAAAAAAAGTTTCCGTTGCTACCTTTTCATCAAGGATAAAAGATGCAAAAAAAAGTTTACCTTCTTTTGTCCTAAAGCATAAAAAAATAATTGCCGGCATTGCTATTGTTATTTTTTTTCTTTTTGCAAGCGGATTCTTCAAGTCAAAAAATTCCAATGTTCAATCCTCAAAACCAAAATCTACAGTAGTTAGCATAGATAAAGGCTTTGATTTTTCCGCGCTTAACAATCAAGGAAAACCTGTGGCAAGTAAAATTAAATTAAAAGTTGCTACTGTGGAGAAAACAAATCAGGTGACTGTTAAAGATCAGACTTTTACAGCGAAAAATAACAAAATTTTTCTGATAGTAAATTTGGAACTTAAAAATGATGCAACTTTACCATACAATATATTGCCAGGCGACTTATTAAGATTGACGTACAATGGTGACGAAGATAATAAATACGCCCCTGATCTTCACAATAATCTAGTGACGGTTGCAGCTATATCTACAAGACAAGATAGAGTTGGTTTTGTAGTTCCGGAAAATGCCAAGGATTTTAAGTTGTACATCGGTGAACTTGAAGGCAAAAAAGAAATATTAAATATAAATTTGCCTTCTTGACAAAAGAATAGATAATTTTTATATTGTTTTTTGCTCAAGAAAAGCGATCTCTGCCCCAAAATTTCTGCCCTCAATTGACCCGAACTGTCCAACAGCAAACTGAAAAATGGTCGATTATTCTACAAAAAAAATAACACAAGATTTAGTTGAAGAAATTAAACAGGCATTAAAAAATGTCAGAGGATGGGGATCTGTAGAAATTTACGTGCAAGATTATAAAGTAACGCAGATTACAGAGAGAAATATAAAGAAAACAAGTCATAATATTAAAGACTTGTAATATATTAAAACCGACCGCAAACGGAGGTAAGAATCTCGATAATCATCGAGTGACTTACCTCCTTTTTTATTTAGATTTGCATACTGACTTATAAGATTTATGAAAAAGCAAGACTGTTATTAATTTTAGTAGAGGGCAGTCTTGAGATTCTAATGAAGAAAGGAGGTGAAACAAATGAAAAAAATCGCAAGTATAGCTAGTACAGTAGTTTTATTGGCTACTTCTGTAATGCCAGTTTTGGCTGCTAACAGCTGCACAAATGGTACTACAGGACCAATGTCAGGAAACTACTGCACAGTAGTAAATACAAATAATGTAAGGGTAAATAATACCAATAAGGCGGATATTGTAAATAATGTTACGGCTACTTCCAATACTGGTCATAATAGCGCTTCCATGAATACTTTGGGAGGTAGAGTGACCACCGGTAACGCGTCTTTGAATGTAGGCGTTTCCAATACCGCCAATATAAATACAACATCTATAAGTGGCGGTCCGGCGGCTTCTGGAAATGTTGCCGGTAATAACATTACTGGTCCAGCATCTACAGATGTAGTGACTATTACTAATTCCAATATAGTGAATGTTAACAACCAAAATGATGCTAGGATTAAGAATAACGTTAGCGCAACTTCTGATACAGGATGGAATTTGGCTAATACCAATACTGGTCCGGCTGATATTTTTGCCGGAAATGCCAGCATGTCAGTATCAGTAGGAAATCACGCTAATGACAGCGCTACATCTATTACCGCTGGAGCAGGTGGAAGTGGTGGTAATTCTGCTGTTAATGATACGACAGGTCCTATGTCTAGCAATTTTGTGACCCTTACTAATACATCCAATACATTCGTAAACAATATAAATGATATGGATGTTAAAAATAATGTTACAGCTGTAGCGAATACCGGACACAATTCTGCTTCCATGACTACTCTTGGGAGCGAAATCAGATCCGGAAATGCAGTAGGTCAGGTTGGTATCGAAACAAAAGGTAATATCAATACCACCTCCATTACAACCGCAATGGGAGGTTTCACCAATACCAGCGGCAATTTAGTTACCGGACCAATGTCAACTAACGTTGAAAATTTAGTTAACGCACAGGATATCGGTGTAAATAACAATAACGTCAAAGGTAAAGTGGAAAATAAGAATACAGATATAGCAGATACAGGATGGAATGTTGCCGATATAAATACTGGTGGTGGTGATATATACGCAGGATTATCACAATTGGTGAAGAGAATCGAAACTTATATCAATGATTCTTTCACAGTGATAAAGTAAGCTTTCTTTTTCCGGTGGGGATTTTTTTATACAATCCCCACCGGAAGGAAAGAGGACGATTTAATTTTTATTTATTTTAATGAAAAAAATACTTATTAAGTTTAGAAAAATTTTAGTTTTAATACTTATAGTTACTCTTCTTTTAGAAAGAAGTGTAATTATTTCTCCATTTATTTTTGCCCAGGAAGCCGTTCCAACTGCGCCTATCGTTCCCACTGCGCCAGAGGCTCCTAAAGCTCCTTCTGTTCCAACTGTGCCAGCCGCTCCAACTGCGCCTACGACTCCATCACAACCATCTATACCTGCTATACCTGCGGAATCAGTTAGTCCTACCACTGCTGTTACACCTACAACTTCGCCCTCAAATTCTCCTCAAGTTAGTCCGACTGTGATAGTACCGGTTTCACCTTCTTCCGGAGGAGAGTCAGCTAATTCTAGTTTATCCTTTAATTACAATACAGAAAAAAATTCTTCTGGCGGTCCTGATGATCCAGCAAATACCTTTACCGGACCTTCTTCTACCAACAGCGCCTCTGAAAAAAATCAGAATTGGGAAGAAACATTAAATAAAAATTTAGCAGAATTAAATAATAAATTAGATGCTATTTCTTCAACCGGTTTTAATAGTGCAAATTTTAATACTCTAAGCGGTGAGGTTTTTACCGGAGATGCAGAAGCTAAGATAAATCTTTTAAACAAATTAAATAGCAATATGACAGGGAGCGGTACTTTTTCAGTGTTTAATATTTATGATACTTATATTGGCGATATTATATTTCAATTCGCCAATTCTAATGCATCGGGATCTTTTGAGAATGCTTCTGGAACGGTGTCGACAAATTCCGTGACAGGTCCTATGTCTGGCAATAATACTGACATCTCAAATGCTTTTACAGTCAAAGAAGCTAATGGAAATGACGCTAAAATCATAAACGACATAGATCTAGTAGCGATAACAGGTAAAAATTCAGCTTCATATAATACTGGGAATAGCACTGTAAAGACAGGTAATGCTTTCGCTTTAGGAAATATCATAAATTTAGTCAACACAAACTTGAAAGTCAATCAATGGCTTATCGGTGTAGTGAATATCTTTGGTACTCTTGCCGGAAATATTGTTTTACCCAAAGACAATAAGGCAACTGCCGTAACAGCGCAAGGAGGATCTACACTAGTCCAAAATGCCGTTACAGGAGAAGAATCGACGAATAATTCCACTATAAAAAATGAAGAAACAGTTAGCTTTGAAAGTATTAATAGCGCAAACATAGCAAACGATATAGAAGCTTCAGCAAACACTGGTGAAAATTCATCCTCTTTCAATACAGGCGGTGGAAATGTTACGACAGGGACTTCAAACGTGGCAGTTAGTGATTCGACAATCGCTAATACCAACGTGGTAAATGAAGAAGGTACTGTATGGTTAGTGATTGTAAATGAAGCAGGTAAGTGGGTAGGTCATATACTTGGAGCTCCTTGGGAAGAGAATAGTGCTTCTAACGGTTTATCTCTTTCTACTATCAAACAAAACGGGAATTCTTCTGTATCAAGCGAAAACACAGTAACAGGCGCGTTTTCTGATAATTCCAATTCCCTTACTAGTAGTTCGGATAAGGCTGTTAATTCAAGTAATACAGCCACAATAGAAAACAACATAAAAGCTGTGGCTGATACTGGTAATAATGAAGCCTCCTACAATACTGGTGCTGGTGAAATTACTACAGGTAATGCTAAGGTAGGATTGAATTTATTGAATATGGTGAATACAAATGTGGTGGCCCAAAAATTTGTTGCTGTTTTGGTTAACGTCATGGGAACTTTTCTCGGAGATGTGATTCCGCCTGACCAGCAAAATAATTATGAGCCCAATAGGAATATTTTTGCTCCAGTTCAGGGATACTTGCCTTCAAACTTTGATGATTTTTCTTATAGAACAGGTGGATCAGTTGTTGATAATCTGCAGGAAAATGCCATCAGTAGTAATTACGTTGTAATGGGAGAAACTGCGGCAGGATTAGAACAGCAGACTATTTTAGAAACAGACAATAATGACAGTTCAATTACAAGCAATACCTCATCATATTCTACTACGGTCAGACGGACATATTATACTCAAGGAACTGCTATGAATAATTCCAACAGATACTTACAGTTAGGACAAACAGAAACGACAGATAACATAATTGTTAAACGTGGCCTTTTTCTTTCACCGGCTTTTGCTAAGGCTACGGAAACGAGTTTTGCCGGTATTCTTTTGGGAGGAGCGACATTTAAAGTGAGTGAATCATGGTTATTTATAATTCCTTTCACGTTTCTATTTCTTCTTTTTAGAAGAAGAAAAATTCATATTAAAAAATATTTGAATAATCTTTTGGAGATTATTCTTTAAAAATAAAGGAGGTGTAAAATAATGGCAAAAATTATAAAAATAGGTTTATTTTTAGCATTTTTGTTTTTGGTTAGTAGAGGCGCTATATCAGCTCAAACAGATAATCGTGATGAACTAAGAGATAGAATAACGATCTTGTGCGATCCCGTAGAAAACCCAAGGGTTTATCGTGGAGAAGTGATTGATTGTTCTAACTATCCACTACCTACTACTACGTTACAGCCTACTCCTACAACTTCCGGTGGCGGTAACGGTGGTGTACCTACGGCAAGTCCTACGCAGTCGCCTTCTTCTGGTGGATCTACTACGAGTGAAGAAGATGCATGTGCTTCTGGTAAGTCGTATACAGGACCCTACTGCGGTTGGTCACCAGAAAAAGACAAGCCAAGCAATAATGAACTTTTAGCTAGCGTAGAAACACCAAAAGTTGGCGGACCACAAATTTTAGGACTTTCGCACACATCAAGTAGTGATTTGACTCTCTCTGATATAATGCTCCTTGGTGGAGTATTATGTCTACTTCTATACGTAAGGTCAAAAACACTACACGCACATCGAGTATAAAAAAGATTTTGCAAAATGAAGGTAAACGCGTACGTTTAATTCTTCTTCTTGCAGGTTTTCTGCTGATCTTTTTTGGCTTTAGTTTACCAGAAAATAGTTCTAAGAGAGAAAATAATAAAGTTTTGGTAAACAATGTGGTTCAGAAAGAGCCAATAGATATAGATCAATCATTTTTAAAAGAAAGAAGAAAAAAAGAGAAAGATGCATCTCCTCCGATAAAACTAGTTATACCTTCTTTATCTATTGATATACCTGTAAAGGAGGCAAAGGTAGTTAATGGCTATTGGGAATTATTTGAAGATACGGCTGGATGGGGAGCAGGTTCAGCATATCCCGGAGAAGTGGGAAATCAGGTGATATTTGCTCATGCACGAGAAGGGTTATTTTTGCCTCTAAAAAAAGCAAGGCAAGGTCAAAAAATTATAGTTTTTACCAAGGATAAATGGTTTGAATACAAAATAAATGAAATAAAAGAGGTAATACCAACACAGACAGAAGTCATTGCTCCCACAACTGATGAAACTTTAACCTTATATACATGCAGCGGTTTTTCAGACAGTAAAAGGTTAATTGTTATAGCCAAAAGAGTCTTAGAGTAGTGTTTTTATACATTTTGTCCCACTTGACATCCCTTTTGAATAAATATACTTTTGATTTATAGGATATAAAATATAGTTTCTAATATAAAACACTTGCGGTAATATTATAAGTCTATATGATTTCCTGCCTATTATATACCAGCAAGGAAAAGGATTAAAAGATAAAAACCACCTTAAAAAGGTGGTTTTTTTATTCGGATAAAACTCTAAAAAGAAGGAGGTGAGAAAAAATGAAAAAAATTATTTTGAGTTTATTAACAATAGGAGTGGTGGGTGGTGGAGCAACTTATGCCACATTTGCCTATTTCAATAGCGTTCAAAAGGTGGAAGCCAATACCATTTCTACCGGTTCCATGCAATTTCAAGGGGTAATTCAAGATGAAAATGGATCATCAGGAGGTAATTCTGGAAAATTCAGTTTTAATAACCTTGCCCCAGGAGAATATTTTGTTCGTTGCTTATGGATAAAAAATAACGGGACAGTAGCTGGAAGATACAAGATTTATGCGACTGAAGAAAGTGGTGATAATTCTTTAGGTAACATGTTGACGATTTCAGCAACTCTCAATCCAACCGGTGGAGTCTGCGCAGATAATCCTAATCCATTTACGGGTTCTGTGAAATATGGGCCAGATGATCTCTCAAAGAGTGAATGGCAAAACGTAGGGGTTCGTAACGCTTTCTTATCAGCAGATACTACGCCTTTTAAGATAGAAAGCGGGGAATATGCAATGCCTGGAAACTACTACTCATTATTTGAGATTGATGTGAAGTTAGATAATGCGGCTACACAGCAAAATTCCAGCTACACAGTCAATGTAGCTTTATATGGCATGCAGGATGCTGGTTCTTTATCAGGTTCAGGATGGTAGATTTTTTCATTACGCCGCATAAGATTGCACTTATGCGGCTTATGAAGCAATTTATGTACAAAAAAATTATCGGAAATATATTATTCATCCCAATCATAATTATCGGGATAAGTATGCTTTTTTCTTCAAAGAACAATCCTTTCGGGATGAAAAGTTATACAGTCCTTACAGGATCGATGGAGCCTACTATTAGGACAGGAAGCGTCATTTTCACCAGGCCACAGGGAATTTACAAAATCGGTGATATCATAAGCTTTAGAAGAAACGGACAGATTTTTACCCACAGGATAAATAATATTTTAAACAATGGCACGAAGACAAGCTATGTTACTAAAGGAGATGCAAATATAAGCGTCGATGAAAACTCGGTAGGCGTTGAGGAAGTCATAGGACGGGTATTTTTCGTCATACCTTATCTGGGTTATCTTGTGAATTTCACAAGGACACTTCCCGGTTTGATATTGCTGATAATTATTCCTGCTTTAATGATTATATTTTCCGAGATAAAAAATATCATCGTTGAAATGAGAAAACTAAGCGAGAAAAATGCTTCACTGGATTTACAATGGCAAAAGATTAACGCTATACTGATTTTCTTTATTTTCTGGTTATTGGTATTTACCAATGCTCCGAAAGTACTAGCTTATTTATCTTCTCTTGTGATATTTCCGGATAATACCATCACAACGGCTTTTTTTGAAGGTATACCCACAACTACTCCAACTTCCACAAGCACGCCTACACCCACGATTGCACCAACACAAACTTTACATGTAGTTATTAATGAAGTTTATTATGATGTAGGAGATAGACAATTTGAAGGGATTAAAGAGAAGGAAACCGATAATGAATGGGTAGAATTATATAATCCTACTGATGCCGCAAAGAGTATTAAAGGATGGAAGATAACAGATAACTCTGGTACTAAAAAATTATTAACTGATAGTAATTTCTCGATAGGACCAAAATGTTTTGCAATAATTTCTAAAGTTATTAACACTTTTAATTACTGGACAATTCCAAATAAATGCTCAAACGGCGAAAACGTTTTGATATTAGCAATTAATACATCTATTGGAGACGGACTAGCAAATACGGGTGATAGAGTAATATTAATCGATGAAAATGATAATGAGGTAGATAAGATGAGTTATGGAAATGATACTTCAGTTTATAATCCATCGGCTAAAGGTGGAATTAATGGTCATTCATTAGAGCGTGATCCAGATGGAAAAAATAATAATTTAGGGTCTGATTTTGTTGATCGTGATTTTCCGACACCAGGAGAATAGAAATTTATGAAAAAAAGAATATTTCGAATTATAATTTTGCTTTTAATTCTTGCCTCAGTCTTTATTCATAAAGATGCGTTTAAACTTTTAAGTAATTCTTCTACTGTACGCGCTGTTGGAGATCTTCGTGTTGATTGGGGAATTCCCCATGAAGGTGATCCTTTATTTAAGATCACCAACATGTCTCCTGGTCAGAGTGAGGAAAAAGAGGTGCATATTATCAATGATGCTTCGACTATAAGACCGGTTGGTGTACGTGGTATAAAAACGGTTGAAGTCGGTAATTTGTCGGAAAAATTAAAGATTTTTATTTCCAAAGAAGGAACCAATCTTTATGTTGAGACTCTTGCAAATTTTTTTGAGAAAAGTAGCGGGCCAGATGGTATCAAACTTTTTAATGCTAATCCGGGAACAGATAATAAATTGAAGTTTAAAGTTTTATTTGATCCTTCTGCTGGTAATGAATTTCAAAACACTAAGATAGTTTTTGATCTTCATATTGGTATATCTGTAATTATTCCTGACGAATGTAAAAAGATAAAATTCGTTGGCGATCCGATATTTGGTACAGAGGGTAATGACAATTTACGTGGTACCAATGGTAATGATATTATCTATGGTTTTGAAGGAGATGATACTATAGAAAGTAGTAACGGTAATGACTGTGTAATAGGAGGAATTGGTAATGACAAGATAGATAATAGTAACGGTGATGATATCTTATACGGAGACGAAGGTGATGACACTTTAATGGGTAGCAATGGAAATGATCAGATATTCGGAGGGGATGGGAGAGATAGAATTAATGCTTCCAATGGTGATGATGTGATTTATGCCGGAGAAGGAAACGATACAGTTTATGGTGGTAATGGTGATGATATTATTTATGGAGGGAACGGTGATGATGTGATTTATGGTAATAATAATGATGATAAAATAATTGGTGGTGGTGGAGATGATAATATCTCAGGCGGTAATGGGAATGACGTAATAGATGGAGAAATGGGTACAGATTTGGTAAATGGCGGTTTAGGCTTTGATAGGTGTGAAGCCGAAAGGAAAAAAGGCTGTGAAAATTGATTCTGTAATTTCCTTATTTACTTGAACTGCGCCCCCTTTTTTGCCACAATGGTATATTATGATAGCCTTTGTCGTAAATAAGATATTACGTCATTATTTTGTGCCTCATCACTCGAATAATTATAGAGCACGCTCACTGCATCCTACTGCTTTAATTTTTTATATAGTTATTATTTTTGCCTTCCAGATAACTTTGCCTATTATTAAACGGATTGAACCTAATGTTTTGGGGTATGCCACAAATATAACCGTTGAACAAATTTTAATTCTCGTAAACAAAGAAAGGGAGAAGGCTGGTTTAGCACCTCTTAATCTTTCTCCTGAACTTTCTGAAGCAGCTAAAAAAAAAGCGTCCGATATGTTTAACAAAAATTATTGGGCTCATGTATCACCAACAGGTATTACACCTTGGTATTTTATAACCTCTTCTGGTTATAATTATCTTTATGCCGGTGAAAATTTAGCAAAAGATTTTTCCACTTCAGAAGAGGTGGTTCAAGCCTGGATGAAATCACCTACCCATCGGGCGAATATACTAAAGCCGGAATATAAGGATATTGGTTTGACGGTAATGAATGGGTCTTTATTAAATAGCGACACTACTTTAGTCGTTCAAGAATTTGGATCGAGGATAGATGATTCTTTAGCCCAAAAAGAGACTTTACCTGAAGTTTTACCTACATTACCAGTTGTACGTTCAGAATCAGTGGCGAAAGTCGATTTGTTAGAATCTACAAATCAAAAAGCGCCTGTTTATTCTTTTAAATTATCTAGGACAGTTTCATTGTTAATGACAGAATTTTTATTGTTAGTGCTTCTTGTTGATGGAATTTATATCTGGCGTACTAGAACTTTAAGACTAAGTGGACATACGCTAGCGCATATAATTTTTTTGGGTTCTTTAATAGGAGCAATGGGAGTAACAGGCATAGGAGTAATATTATAAAAGTATGGAAAGATATCAATATTTTCATCTATTTTACTACTTTGTTCTTGTAGCTATTCTTATTTTTGGTATAATCTTATTTCATTTTTTTGCGGGTTACCCTCCTAAACAATTTATAATTGTTTGCACCTTAGCTTTGTTTTATGTATTTTGGGGAGTCATTTATCATAAGATAGAAGGTGATCTACATAGAAGGATTGTGGTAGAATATCTGCTAATTGCTTTTTTAGTAGTATTATTATTTCGCGGAGCAATATACCAATAATATATCAATAATATATGAAAGGAATAATTTTAGCAGGCGGTTTAGGAACTAGACTTTATCCTTTAACTTATGCAACCAATAAGCATCTTTTGCCGGTTTATGATAAGCCGATGGTTTTTTATCCTATTAATACGCTTATAAGAGCCGGAATTACCGAAATACTTCTTGTAACCAGCGGACCGCATGCTGGTCATTTTATCAGAGTATTAAAAAATGGTAAGGAATTAGGGATAAAACATTTAGAATACGCTTATCAGGAAAAGCCAGACGGGGGGATAGCAGATGCACTGCTTTTAGCAGAAGATTTTGCCGATAACGGTAATGTAGCGGTAATTTTGGGTGATAATACTACGGATGCTGATATTAGAAAAGAAGTGGAAGAGTTTAAAGAGGGAGCGCTGGTTTTTCTTAAGCGTATAGAAAATAAAAATAATCTTAAAAAATTTGGCGTGGTAGTTTTTGACAAAAATGATCCTATGAAAATTGTGAAAATTGAAGAGAAACCAGAGATGCCGAAAAGTAATTATGCAGCTACAGGGTTATATCTATATGATAAAAATGTATTTAATTACATAAAAAAATGTACGCCTTCATTACGTGGAGAAATAGAAATAACAGATGTAAATAATCAATACATTGAGCAAAAGAAATTATCTTGGGTAGAACTTAAGGGTTTTTGGTCAGACGCGGGCACTTTCGAAGCTCTTTTCAGAGCAAATAAATATTGGGCAGAAAAAACAAACTTATGATACATCAAAAAATGATAGAAGGTGTTTTGATTAAAAACTTGATCCGACATAAGGACGAGAGAGGATTTTTTGAAGAGCTTATAAGAGTAAATGACGTTTTTTTCAAAGAAGGTTTTGGTCAATTTTCACATTCTTACATGTATAAAGGAGTTATTAAAGCATGGCATATACATAAGACACAGATAGACTGGTGGTATGTGGCGAGAGGAAAATTACACGTAGCGCTTTATGACGCGCGAAAAAATTCTTCAACTTTCAAAACATTAAATAAGTTTGTCATGGGAGATGAAGGTCTCAATGTAGTTTTGAAGATACCAGCTGGAGTAGCGCATGGTTGTAAGGTATTAAGCCAAGAAGCAGAACTTTTTTATATTACCTCAAAAATCTATAATCCCGATGAAGAAGGACGTATACCTTTTAATGATAAAACAATCGGTTATGATTGGATAAATATTTCCTGATATGAAGATGCTTGTTACCGGAGGAGCCGGTTTTATTGGCAGCAATTTTATAATTTACTGGTTAAATAAATATCCAGATGATTTTATAATCAATCTTGATAAATTGACATACGCTGGTAATTTAATGAATCTTCACCAGATCAGCTCGAGTAAAAATTACCGTTTTATAAAAGGGGATATTTGCGATGTAAGATTAGTAAATAAAATTTTAGATGATGTTGATTTAATTATCCATTTTGCCGCGGAAAGTCATGTTGATCGTTCCATAAAAACCCCTTCTGTTTTTATAAAAACAAATATCGTAGGTACGCATGTTCTTTTAGAGGCGGCTTTAAGGAAAAAAATAAAAAGGTTTCATCATATTTCCACGGATGAAGTTTTTGGCGCGCTTAACTTAGATAGCAAGGAGAAATTTTCCGAGGAAACTGCTTATCGGCCAAGAAGTCCTTACGCGGCTAGTAAGGCAGCCTCGGATTATTTGGTAAGAGCTTATTACGAGACATACGGTTTACCGATTACTATCAGTAACTGTTCTAATAATTTTGGACCTTATCAGCATCCAGAAAAGTTTATTCCTTTGGCAATAACAAATCTTTTGGAAGGAAAAAAAATACCAATTTATGGCGATGGTCTTTATGTGCGTGACTGGTTATACGTAGAAGATCATTGTCGTGCTATTGAAGCTATCCTTCACAAGGGTAAAATAGGAGAAACCTATTGTATTGGAGGATTGACGAAAGCTCTTTCTAATCTCGAAGTTGTAGAAAAAATTCTAAAAATCCTAGGAAAGGATAAAAGTTATATTCAATTTGTTAAAGACCGACCTGGACATGATAGAAAATATGCTATAAATTGGTCAAAAATCCATCGTGAGTTAGGTTGGGCGCCTAAATATGATTTTGATACGTGGTTATTAAAAACAGTTAAATGGTATAAAGACAATATCAGTTGGTGGAAAAGATTAAAAACAAAAAAGTATAAAATTTATTATAAAGAACAATATCCAGACTTATGAAAATACCCATAATTTCAACAGGAATGTCCGGTCTTGTTGGGACTCGAGTTCAAGAATTACTAAAAGAAAGATACGAATTTAATGATTTGAGCTTGACGAATAATGTGGATATTGTAGATTATGATTCTTTGATAAAACATGTAGAAAAGTCAGAGGCAAAAGTAATTCTCCATATGGCTGCAAAAACTGATGTTGATGCATGTGAAGATGATAAAATATTAGGTGAAGAAGGCGGTGCTTGGTTAATAAATGTAGAAGGGACTAGGAATATTGTTAGGGCTGCAGAAAAAACTGGAAAAAGAGTAATTTATATTTCTACAGATTTTGTTTTCGATGGAACGCAAGCTTACTATGATGAAAATGATAAACCAAATCCCGTTAATTGGTATGGTTATACAAAGTTAAAAGGTGAAGAAATTGTTTTGACAAATGGATTGGAATCTACAGTTTTAAGGTTAGCATATCCTTATAGAGCAAGTTTTTCCGGAAAAAAAGATTTTGTGAGAAGAGTCATTGAAAAAATGAAAAACCATGAGAAAGTGGTGGGATTAATAGATCATATATTTACCCCGACTTTTATTGATGATATAGCAGAAGCTC
>Ga0101944_10002355_pt1 | contig 30980 bp, 18 predicted proteins | sample DewCreD2012metaG_FD_75245 | JGI IMG/M metagenome (GOLD analysis project Ga0101944, IMG submission 75245) | Hot spring sediment bacterial and archeal communities from British Columbia, Canada, to study Microbial Dark Matter (Phase II) - Dewar... ... | reverse complement strand
CCCGGCGCTTCGCGCACGAGGACCAACGCGGCGTGGAACCGTTCGGCGTCGCTGCCTTCAAGGTAGGCGAGGAGCAAGGCCGCACCGGCGGCCTCGCGGGCGAGGACGGCGCCGCGTGCCGCGGCGGTGCGCACGGAAGGCACGTCCGCCTGGACGAGCCGGTCGTACAGTGCGGCCGCTTCGAGCCGCTTGCCCTCGACCAAGAGCCCCTCGGCGCAGAGGAGCAGGGACTGGGCCGCGGCGGGCCGCACGGGAGCGGAAACCCGAGCCAACGCTTGTTCGAGCGGACCGCGGGCCGATGGCCCGATCTTGCCCAACGCCACGGCCGCCGCTTGGGCCACCGCCAGATCGTCGCTGGACAGCAGCCTCGCCAAATCCTCCACCGCACCGACCACCCGCCGATTCCCCACCGAATTGATCACGCCCACCAGCAGCTTGCCCTGGACCTTGCCGAGCGTCTGACGCATGGCGTCCTCGGCGGCCGGCCCCGGGATCCGTTCCAGGGCATAACGGGCCATGTGCGAAAGCTGCTCGTCGGCCAGGAGCGGCGCCAGGGCCGGCACTTCGTCCGCCGTGCCGATGATCGCAAGCTGCCGGCACGCGAAATCCTTCGCTCCCCGAGACGCCGCCGACCTCAACACGCCCCCCAAGCGAGACGCCAGCTCCTTGCGCTCGGCCGCCTTGCCGTAACTGGCGGTCACCAGGTTGGCGATGGTGGTCGTGGGCGCCGGGTCGCGCCCGAAATCGTATCCGGCCAATTGCGCGAACGCCGCGTCCAGCGCGGCCTTGTCCGCAGCGGCCAAAACGCCAGAAGCAACAAGCACTGCGGCCAGCACCGTCCATACCGTCTTCGATCGCGGCATTGCGGCTCTCCCGGACTTCAGTGGGACTTGCAACGGGGCCATTCTATGGCCCAGGCTTCGCACCATGCAACAGGCACGCCGGACGTAGCGACTGCCGCCCACGGATCCCTCGTTGGACCATCGGAAAGGAATTCAGCGCCCCTTCCCGGGCAAGGGACATGCAAAGCGGACAGTCCCCGTCAACGGCTGTGTCCCCGGTTTGGGATACGCTCTTAGAGTTCCCAGCCCTTGCGGTACTCGCGCTTCAGGTACTGGTTGGCCTCCTGGCAGTTCGTGATCCGGAAGGCCTTGGCGTCCCACTCGATCCGCTGGTTGACGCGCAGGGCGATGTTGCCCAGCAGGTACGCCTCGGTGAACGGGCCCGAGTAGCCGAACGCGCAGCCGGGCTGTTTGCCGGTGCGGATGCCGCGGGTCCAGTCTTTATGGACTTCCTCTCGGTCCCAGGGGCCGGGCGTTGGTCGAGCGTAAGGCTCCACTTTCTTGCCGAAGAACGGCCCAAGGCCCGGCGGGAGGCTTCCCTTCGTGCCCACGTACACCGGACCCAGCCCGCCGCCCAGTTCCTTCGGCAGCACCTTGCCGCCGTCGTACCAGAAGACTTTGACCGGCGGCTGGTTGCCGCGGGCCGGGAAGTCGAACCGCAGGATGCTCCACTCGGGGAACATCTCCCGCGTCATGCCCGAGGTGGCCACCACCTCGACCGCGGCCGGCGCGCCCAGGTCCAGGGCGAAGAACACCTGGTTCATCGAGTGCGGGGCAATGTCGCCCAAGGCCCCCGTGCCAAAGTCCCACCAGCCGCGCCACACGAAAGGATGGTAGACGAAATCGTGCTTGAACGAGGCCAGCTTGCGGGCTGGGTGGTTCTTCGGCCAGTGCGCCTTGTAGGGGCGCAGGGGGGCCGGACCGAGCCACAGGTCCCAGTCGAGGCCGGCCGGCACGGGGTCTTCGCCTTCCGGCCGGTCGGCGCCTTGCAACCAGATCGGACGGTTGGTCCCCAAGTGGACCTCGGTCACCCCGCCCAGCGCGCCCGACTGGATCAGCTCCTTAGTCCGCAACATCTCCACGCTGCTCTGCGTGTCGGTGCCCATCTGCGTGATGCGCTTCTTCTCGGCGGCGACCTGGGCCATGAGCCGCGCCTCGTACACGTTGTGCGTCAACGGCTTCTGGCAGAAGCAGTGAAGGCCCTCGCGCATGGCGTGGATGCTGATGTTGGCGTGGGTGTGGTCGGGCGTGGCCACCACGATGCCGTCGAGCTTCTCCTTTTCGATCATCTTGCGGTAATCGGTATAGAGTTTGGCCTTGGGATGACTGCGGCCCCAATGCTCCAAACGGCCCTTGTCGACCTCGCAGAGGGCGGCGACCTCTTCGCCGAACGCGGCCAACCGTTCGGCGTTATGTGCCCCCACGCCAGCGCCGACGACGCCGACCTTGACTTTTTCGTTGGCCGCATACGCGCGGGCCAGGCCGGCGGGAAGGATCGTCAGCGTGCCGCTAGCAATGGCGGCTTTCAAGCAATTGCGTCGCGTGAATCGGTGGCTCATGGCGGGGCTCCTTCGTGGATTGGTGGGATGCGATGGGGGAGGGAACGCGAACGGGTCGAGACTTGTCTTCCATAGTGGCGCAAACTGGCTTCATCCAGTCGACTCCGTTGCGCCCGCCAACATGGAAAACGACTTCCGCCCCCTGTTCGCCGCACCTCCCTATACAAGACCGCGGACCGCAGGTCAAGCAGCGGGGAAATCGGCTGCGGCCTGTCCCGCAACCACGACGCTCACCAGCAATTGGTGGGGTGCCCCTTTCCTTATTCGCGGCGTTCCCAACCCTGAGGCGTGGCGCGAGAATAAACTACCGATTTCGGGGAACGCGGGCGTCTCGCCCGCCTCCGAAAAAGCGCGCGAAACGCCCATGCTCCACTTCCCAAATCCGGTAAGTTATTGTCGCGCGACGCCTTACTCCGCGTCTCCCGCCCGGCAACATTGGCGGCACCCCTGCCCGCCTTTGCTCCAAGGAGTTGTCACTCGGTACAAGACACACTCCGCGCAATCCACCCTTTCTAGGGATTCGGCTTAATCACCCTAGCAATGGCAGCCTGCCAGCCAGCCTTTTTGAAGGACTTTTTCGTTGACACGGTTGTCGAGGGAAGAAAAAATCGAGGGTACATGGTGGCGATATAGCGGTTTTCTGATTCTGCCTAGCTTTCTTTCTTGGCCTAGATTCTCGTAGGAGCAATCACGATGCGTCGGTCCCAGCGCGCCCGAGTCAAGAGTAAAGGCATGTTTGCAAACCTGGTCCGAGGTCTCTTTGGCGGCGACACCTTGTCCCGAGGCGACGCCGACGATCGCAAGCGCCGCAAGACGTCGCATCGCCGGTTGCGGTTCGAGGGCTGCGAGGAGCGACGCCTGTTGACCGTCACGATCAACTGGGCCAACCCGGTCTTAACGTTGACAAGCGACGGCGCCTCGGATGCGGTCAGCGTGCTCGGGCGTGCGACATACGTCGACATCTTCGTCAACAACAACTTCCAGGCGCGGCTCCAGACCGCCAATGCGAACAATGTGAACGAGATCCGATTTAACGGTGGCGGCGGCACGGATTCGCTCACCGTGCAGGGCATCCAGCCGACCGGTACCCTGGCCATCGGCTCTTTGGGCAATGCATTGGCCGGCGTCGAAAACTTGACGGTCGTCAACGGCAACAACTTGACGATTCACAACGGGGCCGATCCCCTGAACTTCGGGACCTCGAAGTTCAATGGAACGCTGACGGTGACCTCGGGCGGGTCCTTGACCCAGACGGGCGCCCTGACGGTCACCGGGACGGCGACATTCACGGTGACCGGGGCGGGCAGCGACATCACGCTCGACAACGCGGCCAACAATTTCAACAACACGGTGGCCATCACCGCGAGCGGCGCTGGCCAGGACGTCGCGCTCCGGGACGTCAACGGGATCGTCCTTGCCAATGTCAACGTCGGTGGGAACCTTTCCATCGTGGCCAACAACAATTCCACCAAGCGCGTGGCCATCGCCCAGACCGGCGCTAGCGCGGTGACGGTCGGCGGTTCCACCTCGCTGACGGTCGGTTCCGCCAGCACGATCACGTTGAACAACACCGGCAACGATTTCCACGGCGCGGGCGGGAGCCTGGCCGTAACGGCCGGCGCGAATGCGACGCTCAGGGACGCCGGGGCCCTGAACCTCGGGGCCTCGAACTTGACCGGCAACCTCACCGTCACCGCCGGAGGCGACGTGACCGACGCGGGCAACCTCGTCGTCGGCAAGGTCGCCAGTTTCACCGTGCCTGCTGGCTTCGACATCGCTTTGGACGAGGCGAACAACGACTTCGGCACGGTGGCCGCGACCGCCACCGGCGGTGGGGCCAGCGTCACGATCAACGACCTCAATGCCCTCGTCTTGGGCCCCATCAGCACGACCGATTTGACCGTCACCACCGACGGCGCCATCACGCAGAAGGCCGCCCTGTCCGTCACCGGCACGGCCGCGTTCACCGCAGGCCCCCTGAACGACATCACGCTGAACAAATCGACCAACGACTTCAACGTGGTGCACATCGTCTCGGCCGACGACGTGAACCTCCGCGACAGCAATAACATCCAAATCGCTCCCGACGGGGGCACTTCGACCGTGTCGGGCGACCTGACGGTCACCGCTGGCGGGGCGATCACCGATGGGACGGGCAACGTCCTGGCCACCGCGGGCAAGACCACGCTCAAGGGCACGGCCATCACCCTGGACAGCGCGACGAACAACTTCAACGAATTGGCCATCACGTCGGGAACGAACGTCTCGATCCAGGACGCCGACGCGCTGATCCTGGCCGCCTCGAAGATCTCAGGCACGCTGGCGGTCCAGACCGGCGGCGAGCTGAGCCAATCGGGCGCGCTGTCGGTCAAATCGGGGACGACCACGCTGGTCGCGGGCGCCAATAACGTCGTCTTGAACCATGCCGGCAATGACTTCCAGACCGTCGTGATCACCAGCGCTGGCGACGTCGCACTCCGCGACCTCAACGCCGTCGTGCTCGGCGCGTCGAACGTAACCGGCGACCTGACCGTGCAGGCCAATCTCAACGCCAGCAACCGACTGGCGATTTCGCAATCCGCGCCGATCACGGTGGGCGGCAGCACCACGCTCGAGGCGGGCTCCAAGAGCACGATCACGCTCAACAACGCGGGCAATGAGTTGCACGGCGGCGCCGGAAACGTTTCGGTCGTGGGCGGCGGAAGCGTGACCCTTCGCGACGCCACCGCCGTGCGCCTGGGCGCTTCGACGTTGACCGGCAATCTCTCCGTAACGAGCGGCGGCGACGTCACCCAGGACGGCCCGTTGGCGATCGCCAAGACGGCGACCTTTGCCGCCGGGGCCAACAACATCACGCTGGACGACGCGGACAACGATTTCGGCGCGCTGGCCGTGACCAGCGCCGCCAACGTGACCGTCAACGACAAGAACGCGCTGATCCTCGGCGCCTCGTCGGTCACCAACGCGCTGGCGGTGACGACCAACGGGGCGATCACGCAAAGCGGCCCCTTGGCGATCGGGGGAACCGCCACGCTCAGCGCGGGCGCAGCCAACGACATCGTGCTCCTCAACGCGGCCAACGACTTCTCGAGCGTCGGCGTCGGCTCGGGGCGGAACGTGGCCCTGCGCGACGCCAACGCGGTCGATCTGGCGTTGGCCACGATTTCCGGGACCTTGGGCGTGACCGCCGATGGCGACATCACCGACAGCGGCGCCTTGGACGTCGCTGGAAAGGCGACGCTGAAGGCCGGCCCCCTCAACGACATCACGCTGGACGAAACCAACAACAACCTCGGCGAGGTGGCCGTCGTCTCGGCCTTGAACGTCGTCCTCGTCAATAGCGATGCCTTGATCCTTGCGGCGTCGACTATTTCCGGCACGCTCGATGTCACCCTCGGGGCGGGCGCCAGCGGCGGAATCACCCAAAGCGGCGCGCTTGCGGTGGTCGGCACGGCCACGTTCGATGCCCCCGGCAACGAAATCACACTCACCAATTCCGCCAACAATTTCTCCACCGTGGCTATCATCACCGCCACCAACGCGTCGCTGCGAGACATCAACGCGATCGAACTCGGCAGCGCCGCCGACGGTTTGACCGTGACGGGCGACCTGGCGGTGACCGCGGGCGGGGCCATCACCGACGGCGGCACGCTCGACGTCGGCGGACTGACCACGCTTGCCACAAGCCCCTTGGCCAACATCACGCTCGACACCGCCGCGAACGCGTTCGCCGGCGCGGTGTCAATCGCCTCGGCCAACCACGTGGCCCTCAACGCCGCCGGCGGCCTGGTTCTGGGCGCTTCGACCATTTCGGGCGCGTTGAGCGTGACCCTTGCGGGCGTCGGCGATTTGACCCAGGTCGGCGCGCTGACGGTCGCGGGAACGACCACGCTCAACGCCTTGGCGACCAACAACATCGACCTGAGCGACCCCGGCAACAACTTCGCCGCGGTGAGCGTCGTGTCGGGCAACAACGTGACGCTCGCCGACGCCAACGACGTGGACCTCGGGGCCATGACCGTCGCCGGGGCCCTGAGCGTAAGCGCCAACGGGTCGATCACCGACAGCGGCGTGCTCTCTGTCGCGGGCGACTCGACCTTCAAGGCCGACGCCGACGGCGATGCGTCGGGCGACATCGTGCTGAACAGCGTCTCGTCCTTTACCGGCGCATTGTCGGTCCAGGGCGGCGTGAACGTCCAGATCTACAACAACATCGCCACCCGGCTGGGCAACCTGTTCGCCACCGGCGACCTGACCATCACCGGCAACGACGATCTGGACAACGGCCCATGGGGCGGTCCTTACGGAATCGTCAGCGTGGTGGGCAATGTCAAGTTGGACATCGGCGCCAACGACATGTCCCTCAACCAGAATGGCTGGTCGTACGGCACGTTGACGCTCATCTGCGGCACCTTGACCCCGTTGCCGTAAACTCGACCGATTCCTGGTTTTGGCGTAACCGTTCACGGGGACCGTTCCGATTTTCGCGGCGAAGTCCGCGAAAAATGGGACGGTCGCCCTGGCGGCAAGGGGACAGGGACATTTTTCGGCGCGAGAAAAACGCGCCAGTCCCCAGCCTGTGAACGGTTACGTCTTGGCACAAGCCAACGAGGCATCCGAACCCGGTGGGGAAAAGCCCGGGGCAACCGCTCGCGGACCGCGGACTGGTGGGTTTTCCGGGCCGTTTCGGACCGAAAAACATGCTCCTGAGCCGTTACCGGCGAACGCGACGGTTCCCGTCAAAGGCTAAGGTTCGCCTCAGCGGTGGTTTCCCCACTCGCGGCTCATGGGATTGGGTCTTGCGCGACGCACAAGCCGTCGGATCCCAGCCGATATTGCGCGCCGCAAACCTCGCAGCGGGCGACGCCCGAGGCGTCGAACGACAACCGCTGGCTGGCGCACCGACACATCCAGCCGATCCGGCGCGCGGGCACGCCCGCGACCAAGGCGAAGGCCGGCACGTCGCGGGTGACCACGGCCCCGGCGGCCACGAAGGCGTATTCGCCGATGGTGTGTCCGCACACGATGGTGCAATTTGCCCCCAGCGTGGCGCCCCGTTTGACCAGCGTGGGACGATACTCGGTCTTGCGAACGATCTCGCTTCGGGGGTTGTTGACGTTGGTAAAGACCATCGAGGGACCGCAGAAGACGTGGTCCTCCAGGACAACCCCATCGTAAAGCGAAACGTTGTTCTGGATCTTCACCCCGTCGCCGATGACGACCGTAGACGCCACGACCACGTTCTGGCCCAGCGTGCAACGGCGTCCGATCCTCGCCCCCTTCATGATGTGGCAAAAATGCCAGATCTTCGTTCCCTCGCCGATCGAGCAGGGCTGGTCGATGTAGGCGCTTTCATGGGCAAAATACCGCGGCTCGGATGGGTCCGCGGGGACGAACGTTTCGCTCATCGGGCGGCTCCGTGGCAAAGCAGGGATGGACGCAAGCCGCAAAACGACGGCTTTCTCGTCTTGCAGGTTCTTGCCACTATCATACCGGGAACCACGAAGGAGCGAAAAAGGGGCTTCCCCAACCGACGGCCATCCTGGGAATCGCGAGGAAGCTCCCTTGGAGTGACCGTTCACGCGGACTGTCCCGATTTTCGCGGCGAAGTCCGCGAAAATGAACCTGTCCCCCTTGGCCGCAGGGGGCAGACGCATTTTTCGGCGCGAAACGGCCCGAAAACGCGCCAGTCTCCGGCCAGTGAACGGTTACGAAAAATCAGTCCGTCTCCGGACTGTGAACGGTTACCCGATTCTGCTGGCGGGCTTCCATTGGTCTCGCCTTGGCGCTGGCCAGCGAGTTGAATGCCGCGCGTCAGGGCCTTTTCCACAAGTCGATGGGCACGTCATTGGGTTGCGGCGCGCCGGGCGTGCTGCGGCCCTCGGCCACGTATTTCTCCAAAAGCGCGGTCAGCCGCTTCACGACTTCCGGATGCTCGGCCTGGAGGTTCTTCTGTTCGCCCGGGTCCCGCTCCATGTCGTAAAGCTGAACTGGCGGAAGCCCCTTCTTGGCCGCCTCCGCGTCCCGCGGCTGGCTCCACCCCCCGCTCCCCGCGCAGAGCGCCAGTTTCCAGCGCCCCTGGCGGATCGCGAATTTGCCAGGATGCGATTGGTGGACGAGGGTCTCGCGGAGCCGGGCGGTCGTCTTGCCCAACAGAAGCGGCAGGAAGCTCACGCTGTCCTCGCCCGCGTCGTCGGGCAATTTCACGCCCACAAGCTCCGCCGCCGTGGCCATGAAATCGATCAGCCCAACCAGGGCGTCGCAGGTCGAACCGGCGCGGACCTTGCCTGGCCATCGGACCACCAGCGGGACGCGATGGCCGCCGTCCCAAATGTCGGCCTTGTGGCCTCGGAAGACGTAGCTGGGATGGTGTCCCTGCGCCAAGAGGGCGGGAAAATCGGCCTCGGGCGAACAGCCGTTGTCGCTGGTGACGAGAAAAAGGGTGTTCTCGGCCAGCCCGTGCTCCTCCAACGCCCGCGCCACCTGGCCGATGCTTGAGTCCACCTGCATCACGAAGTCGGCGTAGTAATTCAACCCGCTGCGGCCCTGCCACTCCGCCGTGGGCACAATGGGCGTGTGCGGGGCGTTGAGCGGGAAATAGAGGAAGAAGGGCCTTCCAGCGCGGGCGTCGGCCGCACGTTGCCCAATGTATTCCACCGCCCGACGGGTCAGCGCCGGCAGCACCTCCGCGGCCTCGAACTTCTCCGCGGCGGGACCGGGACGCGTGCGCCGGGCCTCCCTGCCGAGCATCAACGGGAACGAGCGGTCCACCGTGGGAACGACCGTGACCCGATCGTTCTCGATGAACGTGTACGGCACCATGTCCAGGGAGGCCGAGATGCCGAAATAGTAGTCGAAGCCGGCCGTGTTGGGACCGCGGGCGATGGGCCGTGTGAAGTCCACGTTCCAGCCTTCCGGCCCTTTTTCAATGTTGTCGTCGAAACCCGGCGCGCCGGCCTTGCGAGGCCACTCCATGCCGAGGTGCCATTTGCCGATGCAGCCTGTGTGATAGCCCCGCCGTCGAAGGAGTTCCGCCACGGTGAGCCGCCCCGGGGCAATCAGCGGCGGCGACAGGCCCCCCAACACGCCGCTTTGCAGGCGCGTGCGCCAATGATAGCGGCCGGTCAGCAGGCTGTAGCGCGTGGGGGTGCAGACCGAAGAGGTCGTGTGGGCGTCGGTAAACCGCATCCCGGCGGCCGCCAGCCGGTCGATGTGCGGCGTGGCGATCTTCCCTTGAGGATTGTTGCACCACACGTCGCCATAACCGAGGTCGTCGGCCAGCACGAGGATGATGTTCGGCAGCGAGGACTCCCGAGCCTCGGCCGCGTGGTGGACAAGCCCCCAGCAGGCCGCAAGAGCGATTACCATCCGCCCGACGCCGCTCCCGATGGAACGCATGGCCAGTCTCCGTGGTCAAGAACAATGCTTGGAGCCGAGCCCAAGACGGCAACCGCTTCCCCCTGGGCATCGGCTCGCGTGGGTGAATCGGCTTCAGGGCCCGCCGCGCCGCCGCCTGCGGCCGCAACGTTCCACCGCGTCGCCCCGTCCGCGCCAAGCCCTCCGATCATGCCCGCAGTTGCGAAGCAAAGGCGAGCGTTGGCGTAAGTAGGCCCGGCAGGGATCGAACCTGCGACCGAGGGATTATGAGTCCCCTGCTCTGACCGCTGAGCTACGGGCCCTTTTCAATAGATAGTCTGTTCCCAAACGAGGAGTCTCCCCTTGGGAAGTTCCCATCCGAGGACAACTCGGGGTGCAAGAGCGTTTTCCCGGTTTTGGGACGGCGAAAGCCTCTTCGTGTTTTTCGCGATCTGACCTCTTGCTCGTCACTGATCCAACCTGCGTTCCGTGCATCGGGTCTCCATTTTCGTCGAATTCCCGGGCAGCGACAAGTCTGCGGCCGCGCTGGTTGCCATGGCCGTTCAAGGAGGCTTTCGGGATTTTTCCGGCGATGTCCGCGAAAAGGGGGTTGTCCCCTGCGGCGAAAACTGGAGAGGCCGTTTCTCAGTCCAAAGCGGCCCGAAAAATGGACCAGTCCAGGGCTTGTGAACGGTTACCGGTACGAAAAGTCCGGGGGTTCTTGATGCTCGCCGAGCAACCCTCGGCTGGTCCACTTGGGAACTTGACCCGAGGTCACGGAAACCGCACGTAGAACGCCAGCACGGCCGCGGTGACGATCGCCCACCAGAATAGCGGACTGCGCAGGCCGCGATATTGCATGCGCTCCGCCTCGGGAAGTTGTAGGCTTTCCTTGTTCCAGATCAGTCCGATCAGCTCGGACTCCGGCTTGGGCTTCGTCGCGAGGCTCACGGCCGCGCAGGCCGCCATGCAGGTCCAGAACACAATGCCCGTGCGGTTGAAGAAGGGCATTTTCGGAAACCACCACTCGACGGCCAGCGAAAGGGGAATCGTCAGGATTCCGGCCACGAGGGCGCCCGCGTGGGTGGTCCGCTTCCAGAGGATTCCCAGAAGGAACATGGTCGCAATGCCCGGCGTGAAATAGCCGTAAGCGTTGAGCAGGTAGAGGAACACGGGCTTGTCGCCGTGCGACATCAAGAGCGTTGCCCAGTAGATCCCCACGAGGACAATCACCGCGCCGGTCATCCTCCCGAAGCGTACCGCCTGTTTTTCGGACGCCCCTTTGTTGATGAAGGGCAGATAGAAGTCGATCGTGGCGATCGTGGTGCAGGAATTGACCGCGCCGGAGACGTGCGACATGACGGCCGCGATCAGGGCCGCCATGACCAGCCCCACCAGGCCCGGCGAGAGCAGGCCCTTGACCAGCGTCGGGAACACCAGGTCGGGCCTCTCCAGGCCGGGATACAAGAGCGGCGCCACAAGCCCGGGCACGATAATGACCAACGGGATGAAGAACTTCAGATAGTCGGCAAACACCACGCCCATCCGGGCATGCCACTCGCTCTTGGCGGCCAGCGTGCGTTGGACAATGAACTGGTTGGCCGCGCAGTAGAACACGCTGATGCAGATCACCCCGCCCAGGTACATGGTCCACGGGAAGTCGGGATCGTCGGCCGGCATGAGCATGTGCCAATCGCCCGAGGTGGCCCACACCGCCGACCACCCGCCCACCTTCTGGATCGTGGCAAAGGCCAACGCGATCCCCCCGGCCATGAGCACGCCCAATTGCAGCATCTCGGTCCAGATCACCGCGCGGAGGCCGCCGGCGATCGTGTACGCCCCGGTCGCCAGAGCCAGCACCACGATGCTCCACAGGATGTCGATGCCCAGCACCGAGTGCAACGCCACGCCGCCCAGGTAGAGCACCGCGCTGACTTCGACGAACACGTAGGTCAACAGCACCAATGCCGCATAGGTGGTTCGGGCGGCGGTGCCGAAGCGCCGTTCGAGGAACTCCGGCATCGTGTAGAAGCCGTTGCGGAGATAGAAGGGCAGAAAGACCCACAACAGGGCGTTGAACCCGATGAGGATCGCCCCCCATTCGATCATGATCGAGACGAACCCCCGGTGATACGCGGTGCCCATCACGCCCACCAGGTGATGGCTGCTGATGTTCGAGGCCACGATGCTCCCGCCGATCATCCACCAGGGGAGCTTGTCGCCGGCCAGAAAGTAATCCCGCTTGGTGCCCGACCCCTTGCGCGCCGCGTAGGCCCCGAGGCCGAGGACCACCAGCGCGTAGGCGACGAAGACAGCGATGTCGAGTTGAGTCAGGTTCACAAAACAAAACTCCCAGGGGAGGTCGTTGCAGAGAGCGAGTCTTCTGCCTCTTCAACACCCGGCACGTCCCGTCCGATCTTGCCGCAACGCGCCGCGCACCGCAAGCCCCAGGACGAAGTCCAACGTATCCGCCACGGCAACGAATCGGAGACCAGGGACGGGGTGATGGTTCCGGCCGTTCCGCACCGGCAAAGGGAACGGGCCCATTCTCGCGCACATGGCCGCGAGAATAGGAACGGTGCCCTTGGACGGCCAGCAATTATCGGACGACGCCTGAAGCCGTGCAATGACCTGAGCGCTTTTTCGGCGGCCCTGCGAACCTGGTTTTCAACTCAAGCGGCGGGCGGGACAGGCGGCAATCAGCTCGTCTGCCGCGGAAGCGGGGCGGCGTTCGGTTCAGGCTTTCTTCCCACAAACTTGTAGAAGGGGACCCGTCCCCAGGGAAGATAGGGCACCTTGGAGCGGCCTTCGGTGAGCAGGACGGTCTGGAAGCGGCACCTCAAGAACGGCAGATGGTCGGCAGAGAGAGACACGCCGTCAAGGCCAAACCACAGCGGCCAAAACAACCGGGTGATCCTGGAATGGCGCGCCATGCCGGAGGCCGGGAAAGGCCGGGAAACATAGAAGTCGACGGCGCCGAGAAGCCCGCCCGGTTTGAGCATGGCTTCCGGGTCGCCACGCAGCGAGTTGAACCGGCGGTCATGTCGCTCGAACTCGCCTGAAACTCCGCCCCAGGCGGCCAAGGCTCGACCCACGTCAGTGGCGACGCCTCTTTCGTGCTTCCACCGGCAAAACGCCGAAGCGTCCGTGCCCGGGGCGGTGCTACGTCCCACGCCCTGGTCAAGCGAATCCCAATAGGCGGTCTGTTACGTTTATGCCATCTTTCCCGAGGTTGGCGAGTGGTGAATCCAGGGAAGATGCGGTATACTTGGAGGGTTGCCGGCTTGCAGCCGTATCCCGGGGACCTGTCGCCTTTCGTGCCGCGGCTTGCGCGAGGGCAAGTTTCCCTAGGCAGCCCAAGGGAGACCTCGGCGTCCCCTGGGCGAGAAGGAACAAAAGAATAAGCCGGCCCCCAGTCGGCGACCGTTCGTTTTGCTCGAAGGAGGGGTCGATGGAAAAATCCTTGGATCGGAAGCTTGCCCGAATCCTGGCCGATTCATCGTCGAAGGAGTTCATTCTGGCGGACGCAAAGGACGCGGACATGGCGTTTGGCCTGGCCGCGCCGGGCCGCAGCCCGGAGTACCACGGCGGCGAGGCCCGCTTCCGAACTTTGGCCGAATATCGGCAATTGATGCGGGAAATCGTGCGTCAGGGCTTCGTCGACATCATGCTGATGAGCGCGAGCACGAACGAAGTGCTCACGATCCAGGAGCGGCTGTTCGACGACAGCCATGTCACGCCGGCGGTTCGGGCGAACGATACGACGGACATCTGGCTGGCGACGGGCACGGGAAGGTACGCGTCGCAGCCTTCGCTTCCGTTCCGCACGGCGACCATCGACCACATCATGTGCGGCAAGATGGAGTGCCAGCCGAACGAACGGACGTTGGGCGCCGATCTGGGACTCTACTCGGTCACCTTCAACAACGACGCGGCGCTCGACCGGGCGACGCTGGAGGCCTTCAAGGCCTTCCGGCTGGAGGCCGAGGCCAAGGGATTTCGCTATTTCCTCGAAGTCTTCGATCCCAACGCGTGCGGCGACCACGCGCCCAAGGACGTGGGCAGGTTCGTGAACGATCACATTGTTCGGGCGTTGGCCGGGGTGACCCGCCGCGGCCGCCCGCTTTTCCTCAAGATCCCCTACCACGGGCCGGCGGCCATGGAGGCCCTGGCGAGCTACGATCCCACGCTAGTCGTCGGCATTCTCGGCGGCTCGGCCGGCACCTCGTTCGATGCGTTCCACATGCTTTGGGAAGCGAAGAAATACGGGGCTCGCGTCGCGCTGTACGGCAGGAAGATCAACAACGCCGAGCACCAACTGACCTTTGTTCGCTATCTCCGCGCGGTGGCCGACGACGAGATCGCGCCCGACGAGGCGGTGCGGGCCTACCACGGCGACCTGGCCAAGCTGGGAATCCGACCGCACCGGTCCCTCGAGGAAGACTTGCAGCGGACCTCCACCGCCACGAGTTACAGCGGCGCCCCGCGCGCGGCCAGCCACTCGCCCGCGCCCGCCCCGGCGAGACCGGGCACCGCGCCCGCCTCGCCTACGAGCGAGCCGGACTTCAGCCGCATGACTCCCGCCGAAAAGGCCCGATGGAATCTCGAACGTTGGAAACGGATCGTGGGGTGAAGCCTTCGGCGGTCGGTCGCGGCGGTTCGGGGGGGACTTCGCCCCGTTCGGCCGGCGCCGCGTTGCGGCGTCCCGCTACATCATGCCGAGAGGGTCCATGCGGTTGGCGAGCGGAAATCGAACCGGCTGGCCGGTTCGCTGCGACTCGAACACGGCGACGACCATTTCCAGGGCGGTTCGGGCGTCGGTGATGTCGGCCAGCGGTTTGGCGTTGTTTTCCACGGCGTGGATGAGATCCTTGACCGCCGCGACGTTGCCATGGTGCGGCGTGGTCTCGGTCAAGGGCTCCGGCTTTCCCACCCCGGCGGACGTGATTTCCAACCAGTTCTTCTTGCCGCGGGGCACGGACCACGAGGCGTGGGGAAGCAGGTAGGCCGGAGGCATGTAGTTGGTGCCCATTTCGATCACCCCCTTGGAGCCGAAAATCCATATTCCGAATCGCGGCCCGCCTCCGGCCTCGCGCACCGAATCGAACGACGCCATCGCCCCCCCGGCCAGTCGATACGTGGCGTGGACTTCATCGCCGGCCAGCAAGGCGATTCCCTCGGCGCCGGGCCGGACATCGTTCTTGGCGATCGGGCGGCCCTTCTCCAAAACGCTGCCGAAGCACCATTGCGGCGCGCCGGCCAGGTGCTGGATGAGATCCAGCACGTGGGGGCCGAGCACCCAGAGGTCCTCCGCGCCGCCCCGGGAGTCTTCCTTGCCGCGCGCACGGATCTCCAGCAGCTTGCCGATCTTGCCCGAGGCGATCAATTCGCGGACGACCTGGAGCCTGGGGCTGTAGCGGGTCTGGTGGGCCACCGCGAGCTTGACGTTGGCCTTGTGGCAGGCGGCGACCATGGCGTCGGCTTCCTCCAGCGTGCGGCAGAGGGGTTTTTCCAAGTAAATGCCCCGCACACCGCGCCCCACCGCCGCCAGGACCATGTCGTGATGCTGGTCGATGAAGCGGGGGCAGATGCTGAGCAGATCGGGCTTGATCTCCTCGAGCATTTTGCGATAGTCGGCGAACGGCTTGGGATTGCCAAGACGGCTGGCTGCCGCCGCCAGCCCCTTGGGGTCCGCGTCGGCGACGGCGACGATTTCGCAGCCGGGCACGTCGCGCCATACGACGTCGAGACCATGGCCGTAGTCGCCCCGGCCGGTGTGGCCGATGACCCCCACCCGGTATCGCCTGGCCGAATCCCCGCCGCGCACGAACGCCGGAAACGCCGACGCGGCGGCGACCGCCGCGGAGGCTCCCGTCACGAACTGACGCCGCGACAAGGGTCCTTGTCCCAACCGTGAACCTCGATTCCAGGAAAGCGTTTTCATCGATGGTCTCCTCTTGGTCAGCAGGTTCCAGGCTCTCCGTCGTGGACGGGGAGACGCACGCTGCGACGTGATTGCTCGCCGTGGCGGCCCATGATTTCCGCCAGGCTCGCGCGAAGGTCCGCGCAACGTAACCGTTCACGGAGACCGTCCCGATTTTCGCGGCGAAGTCCGCGAAAATGGGACTGTCCCCCTTCGCCGGTCCGGCCTGTGAACGGTTACCGCGCAACGTCGCGTCGCGCGAATCACGCGGCGCGACGCCGGCTGCCGCCATCCCGCCGTTACCTCATTCCCTCGTTGCGCCGCCCGCGCCGCGATCATCATAGCCTTCCACCGGGCTGGAGAAAACCCTGGTTCGGCGAGACGGATCGTCAATCGCCGCGTCGTCCTCGGGGGTCGCCGCGGCGGGAAGCGCGCGGCTGGAGCCCGCCATGAAATCGGCGTCGGCCCGCCGCGGCTATTTCTTGCCCAGCGCTCGCTGCTTCTGAAAGAACCGCGTGAGAATCTCTCCGCACGGTTGGGCCAGCACGCCCGAAACGACCTCGGCCCGATGGTTCAGGCGGGCGTCGCTCAACAGGCGGAAGACCGAGCGGACGGCCCCGGCCTTGGGATCGGCGGCTCCGTAGACCACGCGGGGAATTCGGGCCTGGACGATCGCCCCGGCGCACATCGGACAAGGCTCCAAGGTCACATAGAGCGTGCAATCCTCGAGGCGCCACGAGCCAATGGCCGCGGCGGCCTGCGTGATGGCGATCATCTCGGCATGCGCGGTGGGATCGCGGAGTTGCTCGCGCTGGTTGTGGGCCCGGGCGATGACCCGGCCGGCCCGCACCATGACCGCCCCGACGGGCGCTTCGTCTTCTTCCATCGCCGCCTGGGCCTCCTCGAGGGCGGCCCGCATGAAACGCTCGTGTTCGGATTCCATCATGGCGCCGTGGCGGCCGCGGCCGAGCAGAGGATCAATTCAGCGACGGGTCTGGCGGCAGCCGATCGATCTTGAGGATCTCGGCCAGGAGATTCCGACCAATCTGGTGCGTCAACTTGCGCCACATGTCCTCTTCGCTTGAAAAGACGAGTTCCGAGTTGGCGGGCGCAATGAACCAGGCGCCCTGCTTCAACTCGTTTTCCAGTTGCCCGCTGCCCCACCCCGAATGTCCCACGAAAAAGCGGAACTCATGCCCCTGCTGCTTGAGCAGTCCTTCGAGATGGTCGCGCTGGGCGGCGAAATAAACGCCAGGAACGATTTCCATTTCAGCCAGGGAGGCATCGGTATGGACCGCCAGCAGGGGCCCGGAAACCGGTCCGCCCAAATGCACCCGGCCGTCAACCTCGCAAGGCGTCTCGCCCACCTTCTCCCACAGCTCCTTGATCGTGTTCTCCGTGGGGCGATTGAGCACCACGCCGAATGCTCCCTCCTCATTGTGGTGCATCAATAGCACCACCGTCCGGATAAAATTGGGATCGGTCAGATGAGGCGACGCTACCAGAAAGTGCCCTTTGAGAGACTCCATGGCGCAACCTCCCCTGCTGGATTGTATCAGGCGCTGGTGAAGATTCGTCAATGCGTCTCGTTCGGGATGACGCCCTCCCTCGATGGATGATCTCTGGGATCCAGGACGGTAATCGCCCACCGCGACTGCATGATGGGCGCCAAGATTTGGTACGCAAATGGGATCACCGCGGTTTGGCTAGGGCTTCGGCAAACGCCTCGAGGTCGTCGAAGCGGCTCTGCCAGGTGGTATACATGGCCCCAACAAGCCCCCCCACGCGCCGCGCGTCCTTTAGCCACGGCACGATCGCGGCGACCGGCCCATCGTAATAACCGGCGAGGATCTGGCGGTGACCGCGTCCTGCGAAATGGGCAAGCGATTGCGCCCTCTTGGTGGGGTCCGAGTTCCAGTTCACGATCACGATGTCCCGATCCAGGCCCTCCCACGAGCCAAACCATGGCCCCTGGCCGCGAGCCAGGTAGTAGTGTCCCTTTGGGCCCGCATTGTGATGCGGATCGAACATGTCGGACCAGACATAGAGGGGCTTGCCGGGGGCTTCGCGGCGGACGATCGCCGCGCACTGGGCGACGTTGTCGGCGAGGAGCTGGGCGCACGTCTTGCCGCTCCGCCGGCAGCTTGCGTCCCAGCCTTGCACGCGAATCTCGTCGTGGCTGAGCATGAATCCGTCGGGCTGGAGGTGCTGTTGGACCTGGGCCACGTGCCAGCGGAGGATCTCATAGATCTTCGGTTCCGCCATGCAGCACATGACTTGTCCGGAGTGGACAATGGCGGTGTGATAGTAGCTGAGGAGCACGGTTTGGCCGTCGCGGATCCGGCTTCCCGGCGGGATCTTCACCACGGGCTGGTCGTGCCAGACGGAGTATTCGCCGGGCCAAGGCACGCGCCCCATCTTGGGATCCTCGAGCGTGGCGAAGTCTTGACCCTCGACGAACTCGGTCGCGCGATCCTCGCTGGTCGCCTTGATCGGCGCCCCGGCCCGGCGGACCACGTTCACCAGGCCCCCCGGCTCCAAGCGACAATCGTCCCACCAGATTTTGCCCCGCTTGCCGCCCCAAACCCCGAAGTAGATGTTCACCTTCCGGGCCTCGAGGCTGTTGAACGTGATGTGGATCCGCTTCCAGTCCTGGGTTCGCTCGATCCGCGGCTCGTAGTGGTTTAGCACGGCGCCGTCGGGCGCGATCACGGCGATCCGCACGTTGCCGGCCGCCTCGAAGTCTTGGGTCTTCACCGCGGCCGAGACGTGGTAATAGCGGAACGGCTCGACCGCGACCGTCTGCGACGCCCGTCCGTTGCCATGCGGGGCATTGCGCACTCCTACGTCCTCCATGCGCAGCGAGCATCGGCCCTCGTAGACCACCTCGGTGTCGATGAAGCTTGCTTCACCCGGCTGATCCACGAATCCCCAGCGGCTCGGCATGTGTCGTTTGTGTTCCTCGAAACTGCCGTTGGCGAGCGACGCCGAGCGGTCGGCGAGAACGAGCCGGCCGTCGCGGGCCACGAACGGGGCGTCGACGACGGGCAGGCCCTCGGCAAGGTTCGGGTCGCGGCTGAGCAGGTCGTTGCTGTAACCGATGGGACACACGCAGGCGATCAAGTCCAGACGCAGACGGCGGCAGGCCTCGCGCGTGCGACGGACGTTTCGAAGGTAGCGTTCGGGCAGAAGGTCCCATCGCATGAACTTGCTGTCGGTGAGCATCACGCCGTTGTAGCCCGCCTTGGCCGCGCGCTCGAAGAGCTTCAGAAGACGCTCGACGTTCTCGTCGACCAGCAGATTGGTCTGCACGTAGATCCAACGATGAGCAAGTTCCGAGGCCTTGGGCTCCGCCGCCGTAAAGCCCGCCCCGATCCCCAGTGCTAGCATCCACGATCCGATGGCCGCGCCGCGCATGATCTGGAACCTCCCTTGAGCTTGCCCCCTTTGGCAAACCGCAACCGTTTCCAGGCCGGGACGGGCCAAGGGGACAGTCCACGTGAACAACCACGGCCAACCATTATGCCCCCGCGCGCCGCCTGGCGAGAAGGGCCGAGGCGAACGCCTGTTGCGACCCGGCTTTTCCATGCATCCCTCGCCGATTGTCCCGCTCCACCCGCCCCACTGCAAATACCCCCTCGCAGGATCCCCCTCGCATGATCTGTCCCGGCGATCGAGGGCCGGCCAGTCCTTTGGTGCCAATACTCTCGCTGCCCGGCCGAACTACAATCCAGGAAGACGAGAAGCGACGCTTGGGGAATTGTGCCGTGGTGCGTTGCCTTGTTTTCGGCTGGGTGCTTGTGGCCGGCATGTCGGCGGTGACGGCGGCCGGAAACACGGAAGGCCGTCGGTTCGCCTTGGGCGTCGAATACATGACGCCTGGGTTGGCGGAGGTCTATGCCAGGACAGGCGTTACGTGGGCCAAGGCGATGGGCATGGGATTCTCCTGGGGCGACATCGAGCCGGAGCCGCCCGTGGATGGCAAACACAAATACCGTTGGGAGCAGACCGATCGGCTGATTTTGGAATACCAACGGGCGGGGTTCCGCCATTTCCACGTCTATGTCAAATCGATGAACCGTTGGGCCTCCAGCAAGCCGGTCAAACTCGTCGGCGGCGGCAGTTCGCTGCCCAGACCGGAATACATCGAAGACTACAAAGCCTACCTGCGGGCCCTCGTCCAACGCTACGACACGAACCACCCCGACCACGCACCCGGGCTGCTCTACCCGGTCGAGTATTGGGAGATCGAGGCGGAGTGGGGCACCGGCTTCTGGCAAGGAACGCTGGACGAGTACCTGGAACTCTTGAGAATGGCTTATCCGACGGTCAAGCATGCCAATCCCCGATCCAAGGTGATCTTGATTGGGTTCTTCTTGGCCGGGGTGTTTGAGGGCCATCCCGATCCGAAACAGATCCCCGCCACCCTGGCGGCCATGCCCGCCCAGCGCCGCCGCACCTCGGAGCGATACCTTACTGAGATGCGGCAATTGCTGGCCCATCCCCAGTTGTTCGACGTCGTGGAATTCCATTCTCTGAGCGATTGGAGCGAGATCAGCGGAATGGCTCGGTTCTTGCGCCGGACCATGCAACAGCACGGCTACGAGAAGCCGATTTGGGTGGGCGATGTCAATTACACGGCCTCGCCGTTGATGTTTTGGGGTGTGCCGGTACCGCCTTATACCGAGAAGCAGAAGCCACGCATCGAGGCCACATTGAAGGCTTTGGCCCAGCCCCGCCACCCCCAGCACGCCGAGGCGATGTCGTGGCTTCGGGCCGAACAGGCCCGGGGGCTGGTCAAGAAGGCGGTGTTGGCTATGGCCGAAGGATTGGCCGGCATCAACATCGGAAACCTTAAGGACGAAGGGCTGTTTGGCGTTGTTCCCACGATTACCGGCACCGTGGCCTTTCAGGGGCTGATCGACACGGGCGGCATCCCAGCCAAACCGGGCTCGCCCCGGCCCGCCTATCACGCCCTGAGCCTGCTCGTAACCAAGCTCGCTGACTTTTCAGGAGTCGAGGCGCTGGAGTTGGGCAAGGGAGTCTATTCCTACCGGTTTACGGTGCGCGATCGGCCGGTGTACGTGCTTTGGTACGACGACGGGCGGCGCTACCTGCCAGGAGATGCCCAGCCGACGGCGCAATTGAACGTCCCTTTGCCGAAACGCCGGTATTTGCTCACGGAGACGCCCACCGCCGATGGCCCGATTCGCACGCAAACCGTTGCGGCCGTTCGCGGCATCCTGAACCTCGGTTTGAACTCCACGCCCGTGTTCTTGGAGCCAACCGACCCATGAAGCCGACCGCAGCCCCGATGGCTGTCTTCTGCGTAACGTCCTGGCTGGGCCTTGCGGGCGCCGCTGCGCAGCCCGAAGCGACGAACGGGCGGAGGGTCCAATTGCCTCTGACCACACGAGGCTTTCTCACCGGGACCACCCCAACTGTGGATCGAACTCAGAATCCGGTCGCAGCCTACCTTCTTTCCAAGCAGGTGGGGAAGGTGACGATGCTCTGGGTGACACCGAACGGTGTCGGCCTGTACGAGAAGCTCACGAAACTGAACCCGGTGGCGAAGACGACGAACTACGAGGCGATCCGCCAGATGGGCCTCATCCCCCTCGTGACTCTGAATCCGTGGACCGTATTGCCTGGAAGAGGCGTTGTCCGGAATGACGGCTCCGGCAGCAAGGATTTCTCCGACCCGCGCTTCGTGGATCGCTTGTGCAACGAAGCCGGACAAATCGCCGCACGCTTCCGGCCGGAATACCTTTCCATCGGCAACGAAGTCAACAGCGTCTACGAGTGGCTTGGCGAGCCGGCGTTCGATCATCTCGCGGTGGTGGAGAAAAGGCTGTACCGGGCGGTCAAGCAGGCATGCCGCGCAACGAAGGTCGTGGTGGTTCTATCCTACTCCCAGTTGGTCGATCTGGGAGGAACGCCGCGGTTTCATTTGATCGGCAAACTTGCCGATAGCTACGACGTGCTGGGAATCACCAGCTATCCTTGGAAGAACTACGCCACCCCAAAGGAGCTGCCAGGCGACTATTACTTGCGCCTCGCAGACCACACCAGCAAACCCGTCGGCTTCACGGAGATTGCTTGGAGCAGCGATGCAGCCCAAGGCGGAAGTGAAGAGGAACAGGTCGAGTTTCTCGTGCGCTTCCTCGAACTGACCAAAACGATGAGGTTGGAATTCGTCAACTGGGCCTTCCTGCATGACCTGCCTGAATCGAGCGTGACCGGCTTCGTCGTGCAGCGAACACATCTCGGCCTCGGACTGAGAAATTACGACGGAACGCCCAAGAAGGTTTGGGAATACTTCCGGGCACTTGACGACCTTCCGAGCCGCTGAACGGAGCGGCCTTCCGGTCGAGGAATTGCTGCGAATCCTCGGTCGTCCCGCCCGCGTCAGCCTGCTGGCGGCCCGTGCGCGTCCCGCGCGGCTCGTCTGCTAGCGGTGCTGGACCTCCAAACGTCTGGGTTCGTAGCTTCTGACTTGCCCCGGAAGGAAATTCCGAGAAAATGAGGCGCTGTCCCAACTCGGGGACGGTCCCCTTGACCGCGGTGGATTTTCCCTGGATTTGAGCACTGCCGGGAGGGGGTGTGCCCGTTTGAGGAGAGGCCGCGGGTCCCAAATGTGGAGCTTAGGTTTGGGGGTGTTGCGTGGCGATCCCATGTCGCCCGAATTCTCGATACCAATCCTGGCGCAACGGTTCTCGCCGGAAGTGTTTCATGTCAACGAGTTCGCTCGGCGAGTCTGCCAAGACGGTTTCGGCCTGTTTTGAGACGCTTGTTTTCTGAGTTTGCCTCGATGTTTCCCGCCGCTTCCCTCGGGCGATCCGACAACCCCACAGGCGCCGCGACGATGACGCGGATCCTCGTGTTGACGGCAGCCGTGGGGTTTCTCGTTGGCGGGGCGGTCCTTGCGGAGCCCGGCGACCGGCCGTCGCTTCGCTGGGCCGCGGACTCCGAGGGCGGCGCGCCGTATATCTTCAAAGACCCGAAGAATCCGGCGGTCCATGTCGGATTCGAGGTCGATCTGGCCCGGGAGTTGGAGAAGGAACTGGGCCGCCGGATCGAGTTTCGGCAATATGATTTTCGCAGCCTGGTGCCGGGGCTCCTCCGCGGGGACTTTGACTTCGCCATGAATGGGCTGGAGGTCACGGCCGATCGGGCCAAGGTGCTGCGGTTCAGTCGCCCTTATTACGCGTACAAACTCCAGTTGGTGGCCCGCGTCGGGGAGAAGCGGTTCGACTCGCTCGACCAGTGCAAGCAGGTCGGCGGCGTGGTCGGCACCCTGGAGGATACGGCCGCCGAGCGGTTCCTGGACAAGCTGGGGGTGGCCAAGAAGGTGTACGACAGCCAGGTCGAGCCGTACGTCGACGTGGAATTGGGCCGCATCGACGCGGTGCTGCTCGATTTGCCGATCGCCGTCTATTACGCCAAGCCCAATCCCAAGCTTCGGTTCGTCGGCCCGCCGGTGGCTTTGGGCCACTATGCGATCGGTTTTCGCAAGGACCAAGAGTTGCTGGCACGGGAGTTCGACGCGGCCCTGGCCAGGCTGGCCGAGCGCGGCGTGCTCCAACAGATTTACGAGAAGTGGCAGATTTGGAACGACGACCAGGCCGCGTTGTTTGCGAATGGAGAGAATACCGATGTCCAACTCCAATCGCGCCGAGGCTGGAGCTGGCTGGATTGCTTTCGCCTCTTGCTCCAGGGTTCGGCGGTCACCATTCAGGTGTCGGTCGCCAGCATGGTGCTGGCGATCGTGTTGGGGCTGCCGATCGCGATGTGCCGGCTGTACGGCTTCTGGCCGCTCCGCTTCGCGGCCGCGGCCTACGTGGAGTTCTTCCGCGGCATTCCCGTCCTCTTGCTGCTCTATTTCCTCTACTACGGCCTGCCGACGGTGTCGGAGAGCTACGGGCTGGGCGACGCGCTGAAGCTTTCGGCGATGTCGGCGGCCGTGCTTGGCTTCGGGTTGAACTACGCGGCCTACGAGGCGGAAATCTATCGGGCGGGGATCGGCTCCATTCCGATCGGACAATGGGAAGCGGCCGCCTCGTTGGGCATGTCGCGATGGCTGGCGTTCCGACGGATCATCCTGCCGCAGGCGATCCGCGTGATCCTCCCCCCGATGACCAACGACTTCGTCGCCTTGTTCAAAGACACCAGCCTGGTGAGCGTGATCGCCGTGGTCGAGCTGACCAAGCAATACCAGATCCTGGCCAAGTCGAGCATGAGGTACTTGGAGATCGGACTGGCCACGGCCGCGCTCTATCTGGTGATGTCGGTCCCGCTGGGGTATCTTTCGCGGCACTTGGAGAAACGCTGGGGAAAGGGACTATGATGGGGCACAAGCAAGGGGGCGGTTCCCCTCCGGAGCGCCGCCCAGAGAACCGTCCCCTCTCTTGCGTGACGGAACCGCTCGACGTGGTGATCGACAACGTTTCCAAGCGTTTCGGCGAGCGAACCGTGCTCGACGGCGCGAGCCTGTCGATCGCCGCCCACGAAACCGTGGCCGTGATTGGACCAAGCGGCAGCGGGAAATCGACCCTGTTGCGGGCGATCAACGGCCTGACTCCGTTCGAGTCGGGCGAGATCCGCGTGGGGCCGCACGTGCTGCGGCCGGGCGAGCACCGCTCCAACGGCGATGCGGCCCTCAAAGTCCGACGGCTCGTCGGAATGGTGTTTCAGGACTTCCAACTCTTTCCGCATTTGACCGCGATTGGCAATGTGACCGAGGCGCCTCGCCGCGTGCTGGGGCTGTCAAGGGCCGAGGCGCGCGAGCGGGGCATGGCGCTGTTGGAGCGGGTGGGGCTGGCCGAGCGTGCCGAGGCCTATCCCCGCGAGCTTTCGGGCGGGCAGAAGCAGCGCGTGGCGATCGCCCGAGCCTTGGCCATGCAGCCCCGCGGCCTGTTGTGCGACGAAATCACCAGCGCCCTGGATCCCGAACTCAAGGGCGAGGTGTTGGCGGTGCTGGAAGACCTGAAACGCGAGGGCCTGACGCTGTTGGTGGTCACGCACGAGATCGGCTTCGCCCGGCGCGCGGCCGACCGCGTGATGGTGCTCGATCAAGGACGAGTCATCGAAGAAGGCCCGCCGGCAGAGGTTCTCGATCGGCCGCGCACGGAGCGTGCGCGGCGGTTCCTCAGCCAGGTCATGGAGGCCATGCCCCCTTCCCTCGCGCGCTAGCGCGACAAGAAAGGGCGGCTCCACGCCCTGGGAGCTTATCCCCAGACGGGGATCCCGCCAGGAAGCTTGGGAATGGAGGACCGGCCAAGGGGGACACTCCCATTTTCGCGGACTTCGCCGCGAAAATCGGGACAGTCCCCGTGGACTTGGAAAAGGAGGGCAACCGAGGGGACTCGCCAGCGGGCCTGTCCCCGTGTTGGGGACAGGCTTCTCCACAAGACTCTCAGCGCCCGTGGCCAAGCTTCGCGGGCGGGGCCTTGGTTTCTAGCGTCGTCGGCCCTCGTTGAGGACCGCCTGGGCGTGGCGCGCGAGGTGGCCGCGGAGGTCTTCCGTGTATTGCCGAAGGATTTTTTCGCCCAAACCTTGGTGATCGCCGCAACGGTAGAGGGCCCGGGCGCACATCAGCTCCCGGAGGGAGGTGCGGCGGCTCTCCACGGCGGTAGTGCTGGGCGTGGCGCCTTCGAGTTCTCGGGCACGGGCCAGCGTCGCCTGGACGTAGCCGGTCATTCCCGGCTTGGCCAGGTGATCGGCCAGCGGTTTGGCGGCCCGCGGGTCGCCGATCGTCTCCAGCGCCAAGGCGATGGCGCGATGGTGGGAGAAGTCGTGGTCGGCCGTGAGGAGGTTCAGTTTGGCGACCAGGGACGGCACGGCTTTAGACGCGCGCGTGCGTCCGATGGCGACGATCAGGCCGTCCATGGGGCTCATCGCCTGACCGAACTGACCCATGCCCCGATAATTCCAGCCCGCGTCCCATTCCGCGAGCCGATCCAGCTCGGCGAGCAGGGTCTCCAGGCCCGTGGCGTCGCCCAACATGCCGAGCAGCCGGGCATAGGCCAGCCTGGCCTCGCCCTGGCTTGAACGGTAGGCTTCCTGGATCAGGGGGAGCGCTTCCCGCACGTGCGCGAGGATCACCGCCGCGCCCTTGCCTCCTTCGGCCGCAAAGCTCTTCACGGCGGCGGCGATCGCTTCCGGCGGCATGGGATAGGAATCCTGGTCCGTGAGCACGCTTTCGGGGAGATTGCCGATCTGGACGAGGTGCCTTTGCAGGGCCTTGACGTCGATGCGCCGCGGCGGCATCCCCGACTTCACCGCCATCGCTCCCGCCACGCCCGCCGCGTAGCCTTGGTTCTGGATATCGGCCTGCATGCGGGTCAGCGGGAGGGCGTCGCGATGGACGCTCATGCCGATCCCGGCGACGAGCAGGCCCTCCAGCCCCTTGGGCAACAGGCACCGGTAGGGAACGTAGACGTGGAAGCCCTTGTGCTCGGGATGTTCGAGCAACAGGTAGGGATCGACCGTGTAGCCGTGCGTGTCGAAGTTGCTGTACGCCTGCACGATGGAATCGGGAAAGGTCCGGCCGTTGATCTGGTCGAGGATCGTGAGGGTGAAATCGCCGTCGATGCGCCGGCGTTCGCGGGTATCGACCAACTGGCCTTGGTCGAACGCCTTGGGATACTTGTCCTTGGCGAGGACGAAGAGTTGCCAGAGGTCGAGCATGTCGGTTTCGTCGGTGATCGTGAAATCGGTGTTCGTGTAGCTGGCCCCGAGCTGCCGAGGCGGCAAGCCGGTCCCTTGCATGGCGAATTCGCTCTGGTCGGTGTACACGCAGGGGGCTCCGGCCGGCGCGGCGATGTCGGCGTTGCCGGTGGCGTCGATGACGACCTTGGCCAGCACCACGCCGCGGCCCTGCGGCGTGGCCACCACCGCGCCGTTGACATGGCTGCCGTCGACCAGCGCCCCGCAGCCGATTCCACCGAACCAGACGTCGGCCCCCGCCTTCAGAAGCTGCTCGCGGTACCACTCGCTTTTCTGTTCGATGTTCCAGGTGATCGCGCCGCCGGCGACTTCCTTGGTAAAGCCCACGCGGTTGCCCCAGTAGTACGAGGAGATCGCCCCGGCCGTGCCCACCCCGCCGAGGCTGGAAAGGTATTCGACGACCAACGTCTTGGCGCCTTGTCGGGCCGCGCCGATGCCGGCCGGGGCGCCCGCCGTGCCCCCGCCGATGACCACCACGTCGTATTGTCCCAGCACGGGGAGCGAGCGGGCCTCTTGCGGCAGGCTGGAGAGCCGCTGCGTTGGACGAACCCCGACCAGCGATTCGCGGACCTCGCCCTGCGCCGCGAACACTTCCGGAGAAGTGGGCGGGGCGGGAACAGCGCGGAAAGCGGAGGAAACTCTGGCACCTTTCGGCGCAGGGAGCTTCTTCGCCTCCGCCGCCGCGGCGGCGCCAAGTCGCGTTCCGGCGTCGATCAATGCGAGCGGACGCAGGAGGCCCTCCGCCTGTTTCCGGCTCACATCCGCGCACCCGCCAAGAACCAGCAGCCGCCCGACGCCCTTGGGCCGGAAGCACTCCAGCGGCAACGCGCTGGCCGGCGCGTCCTCGGGGGCGGCCTTTTCCGAGACCATGGGGTCCGGCGGGACCTGGAACAACACGTCCGAGGTGAACTGTTGCTCCGGATGGTAGGTCAGCGACCGCGCCTTCTGGTCGGCCGCCGCCCACGACGCGGCGCCGGCGTCCCGCATCGGAAGCCGCAAGGTGTAGTCCCATACGCGGAACACGCCGCTGGACGTCTTGGCCTTGTTGGGAAACGGGCCATAGAACGGGGGCTGGATCTCGCGCACGGCCACGCCCTCGCCCGAACGAGCTTCGCCGCCAATCACCACGCGGTGGAAGGCGTGTTCTCCGGCGGGATAGGGGCGGAATTCCGCCCCCGCCAACCGCGCCGCCACGGCCCGGTCCGTGGCGTCGATGATCACCTTCGCCACCACCGCTTGACGGCCGGCGCGGTTGGCCATCACGATGCCGCAGGGATGGCCCGCCGCGTCGCGGAGCACGTCGGTCGGGTAGCAGCTATAGAGGAACGCCACGCCGGCCGAGAGGAGGGCCTCGTCGAGCGTCTTCTTGATGTGCATCGGCCGCGGCAGGCAAGGCCGCGCAGGCTCCTTGGCCTCGGCCGGACCTGGCGCGACCACTTGGACCTCGCCCAACAAGATTCGCTTCGCCGACGGGTCTTTCTTGACGGCCAGGCGAAGGTACCGGGTCCTGGCCTTCACGGGGACGGAAAGGACGACGCACGGGTCTCCACCGTCGTCGGACTGGTCGTTCTTCACGCTCCCCACTTCCTTCCAATGCTGCTTGTCGTCGCTGACATAGGCAACGACGCCGCCGACCTTGAAACCGTCGGTCGACGATTCCCGCTGGTAGGCCATGACCCGGACTTCGGCCGCTTCCTGCGGCTTCAAGAGATCGAGGATCAGATTCACGCTTTCGGCATATTCGACGCTTTGCGTGGGCGCATGGCCCCAAAGGCCGTCGGTCAACAGCAACGGCGGGCTGCGGTCCTTGTGGCGCGCGGCGCTGGGTTGGTCGGCCTCATAGACGCACGGAATGGCGTTCACCGCGGCCGGCGGCTTCATGGGCGCCGGATCGTGGAAGATCGCCTTGGCCAAGGGCGATCGCGGCGTCTCTCCCTCCTCAAGCCAAAGCCGCAGCGTCGCCGTCATGTCGTCGCCGAGGTAGGGGCGCGGGGCCGCAAGGAAGACTTTTGCCCCCGCCTTCGCCGCCTCGACGGCCGCCGCCACCGCGCCCGTGCTTCCGCCCACGACCACCACGTCGACTTCGTAGGCCACGGGAATCCGCCTCGCGGATTCATGGACCACCGCCGGATCGGCCTGGGCGCCAGCGCAGATCGCCAGGACCAACATCGCGAAAACGAGCTTGGGACGGGACATCGCCATCCTCCTGTCCTTTCAAGGAAACTATCGACCGCGCTTCGGGATTCTAGGACAGCCCCTGGGCGGACGCAACCGAGACGTCAGGGCGCTGAACCGATGATTTCGCGGATGTCCACCAGGTACACTTGCCGGCCGCCTTCGTGCGGCGAGTCGAAGACCACGCTCTTGCCGTCCCGGCTTGCACAGGGATGCATGTCGCAGCGCCATTCGCCTTGGTATTCCTTGGGCGAGCGGAAATGGCCCAATGCGACCCGGCGGCCGGTGGGAATGTGGAACAGGTGGGGATGCTGGAGGCGCTGCCCGTCGGGATAGGAGTCGTTGAGCACCCACTGGTTGTTCGTGCCAGGGACGTAAGTCAGGTGGCCGTCGCCGTTGCGGTCCAGGACGCCCTCGCCAATGACCTCGAACTTGTCGCTTCGGTCCTCGAACACGCAGTAGCACCACTTGCCGGTCTTCGGATGGCCGGCGTAGGCGGCCACATGGCTCGCGTCGCGCCAGACGAAATGCGAGACCTTGCCGTTGGGAATGAGCAAGAACGGGTTGCCCCCGTCGGGATCCATCGAGAACATCCGCGTCAGCCACGACTTTTGCCCTCGCCCCTTCCAGCGGTGCAGGAAAACAAACCGCCGCCCGTCGGTGTTGACCAGAAGGTGGTTGAACCAGTGCTTGCTTTCCTCGGGAAAGCCGCCTTCCTGCGGGACCTTTGCGGCGTCGGCGAACGAGTAGATCAGCTTCTGCTCGCCGGTCCGCATGTCGAGGCGCCAGATGCCGGCGTTGTCCGGGGCGAGCACGTCGCGGTTCGGGTCGGGCAGTCCGGCGTAGCCGTAGCCGGGCCGGGTGTCGTTGAGACGGCGGAAATCGGGGGCAACGGCCCAGCGGCCGTCGGGACTGAGGCAGTAAAACGGGTGCGGCAGCGTGCGCCGCTTGCCGGTCTTCACGTCGAGCACGTGGCAAACGAAACGGTCGCCGTCCCGGTCGTTCCACGCCACCTCGCTCTCCGTGCCCGGCACCCACTGGAGCATGCACCCCTGCTGCCAGTTCCACGCCCGGGATTGACCCAACTCGATCCACCGGTCGCCGTCCTGCGTGTCGACCATGCCCACGCGGATCACGTCGTCGGCCGTGGGCGAGCGGCCCTCGAAGTCGACCTCGTTGGCCAGCACATAGCGGTTCGTCGGATCGAACAGCAGCTTGTCGTAATAGCCGCGCCAGTGGAACTTCGGCCCTCGCGTGATCGCCCGCACGGGCGGGAGCTTCTCCTCCGGCGCGTTGGCGGCCATCGCGTTCAGGGTCCGGCCCAGCGCGCAAGCGGCCGGCAGCGAAGCGGCGAGGCGTCTCAAAAGATCGCGACGGCTGAGGGATCTGGCGGGCATGGCGGTTTTCTCCTTGGGGACGCAGCGGGTCTTGGATCGCGGCGGTCCGGGACCGCGTCTTGAACCAAGGCGTTTTATCGCGCAGCGCGGCGATGCGCGTCAAGCCGCCGCCGCGCCAATCGGTGCGAGAGGAGCGGAGGCGGTTTGTCGCCCGCGCTTACCAACGAGGCTTGTTTTGCGAACGAGCTTCAGCGGAGGTGGGAGGCCGATGCCCGAGCGGGAACCTCGACGGCGCCGAGTTCCAGGCAGGCGGACTCGACCGTTTCCGCGTCGATCGAGGCGAGGCGGCGGCCCGCGCCGGCCACCAGGGCGAGTTCGGCCAATTGGCTGACTCGTCGCGGGATGCCACCCGAAAGCTCGTGCAGGCGAGCGATGGCCGATTCGCCGAAGGCCGGGGCGCTGCGGCCCGCCTTGGCGAGCGAGGTCTCGATGAACCGGGCGGTGTCCGCGGGCTCCCAGGCAGCCAGATCGATGCGAAGGTCGGCCATCTCCAACAAGCCGCCGGGCAGGCGCGCCAGTCCCGTCGGCTGGGCCGCCAGGACGATGGTCAATAGCAGAGCATACGAAGACCGTCCCTGACGGTAGATTTGCGCTGCTTTCCAGGTGAAAAGGACAAAAACTGCCGTTATAACGAAGTATAGGGCGGTTAACATCTCGCTCTCCTTGTGGTCATGAGTTTAATTTGCCTCTAATTTTGGCTCGTCTGTTTTGCTAATCAGAAATTCACGAAGGATTTGGGCAACTTCCGAAGCGTTTTGCTCGCACAGGTAAGGGCCTGCGTTGAGAAGGATACGGATGCGCCCATTTTTCAGCCGGGAATGGGCAGGTTCTGCCGAAGCGCGCAAGGTATCGCGTTCGCCGCTCAAAATCAGGGTGGGCTGTGATAGGGAGGTCAGTTGCTGCTCAAAAGGCTGCTGAAAGACCGCCTGATACGCTTGTGGGGCGGCCTGGCGCGCCATTTGGGTTAGAAGTACCTCGCGCTGAACGATTTCCAATGGCA
>Ga0101944_10002354_pt1 | contig 30987 bp, 27 predicted proteins | sample DewCreD2012metaG_FD_75245 | JGI IMG/M metagenome (GOLD analysis project Ga0101944, IMG submission 75245) | Hot spring sediment bacterial and archeal communities from British Columbia, Canada, to study Microbial Dark Matter (Phase II) - Dewar... ... | reverse complement strand
TGAACTGCATCGGACCCGGGCGGTAGAGGGCGTTCAGCGCGATCAGGTCCTCGATCCGCTCCGGGCGCGCCCGCCGCAGCATGTCCTTCATGCCGGGCGATTCGAACTGGAACACGCCATCGGTCAGTCCGCGCGCGAAGATCCGCTCGTAGGTTTCCGCGTCGTCCAGCGGGAGATCCTCGATGCGGATCTCTTCTCCCCGGTTGCGCCGGATCAGCTCGAGCGTGTCATGGATGATCGTCAGCGTCGTCAGCCCGAGGAAGTCCATCTTGAGAAGCCCGAGCTTCTCGAGGCGGTCCATGTCGAACTGCGTGACAATTTCGTTCTTCGCCGTGCGGTGCAGGGGCACCAGCTCGACCAGGGGGACGGGCGAGATGACGACGCCAGCCGCATGCACGCCGACGTTGCGCGCCATGCCCTCGATGCGCCTGGCGATGTCGAGGACGTCGGCCACGCGCGGATCCGTGCGAGCCATCTCGGCGAGGTCCGGCTCCTGGGCGAGCGCCTTTTCGATGGTCATCTTGGGATCCGCCGGCACGAGCTTGGAGATGCGGTCCGTTTCGGCGAAGCTCAGATCGAGCACCCGCCCGACGTCCTTGATGGCCGCCTTCGCAGCCAGCGAGCCGAACGTGATGATCTGCGCGACATGGTCGCGGCCGTATTTCTCGGTCACGTACTGGATGACTTCGCCGCGCCGGTTCGTGCAGAAGTCGATGTCGATGTCCGGCATGCTGATGCGCTCCGGGTTCAGGAAGCGCTCGAACAGCAGTCCGTACTCGAGGGGATCGATGTCCGTGATGCCGAGACAGTAGCCCGCCAGCGAACCCGCAGCCGAACCGCGCCCGGGACCGACGGGAATTCCTTTCGACTTGGCATAGCGGATGAAGTCCCAGACGATCAGGAAGTAGCCCGAGAACTTCATCTGCTGGATGAGGCGGATCTCGCGGTCCAGCCGCTCTTCGTATTCCGGAATCGGATGGCGCAGCCTGCCCGCCGCCGCCAGACGCTCCAGCCGCGCGCGCCGTCTCTCCCATCCCTGGCGCGTCACGTACTCGAAGTAAGTGTCTGTCGAGTGCTCCGGCGGCACGTCGAATTTCGGGAAGCTGTCCCTGACTTTTTCCAGCTTCACCTGGCAGCGCTGGGCGATCTCCCACGTGCGGTCAAGCGCGTCTTCCACCTCGCGGAAGATGGCCAGCATTTCATCCCGCGACTTGAGATAGAACTCCTGCGTGGGAAAGCTGAGACGGTTCGAGTCGCTGACTTTGGCGCCCGAGTTGATGCAGGTGAGAATGTCCTGCGCGCGGTGGTCGGACTTCTCGAGGTAGTGCGCGTCGTTGGTCGCCACCAGCGGAATGCCTGTTTCGGCAGCCAGCCGGACCGTGAGGGGCATCACCTTCTGGTCCTTGTCCATGTCGTGATGCTGGATTTCGAGGAAGAAATTCTGGCGGCCGAAGATGTCCGCGTATTCGTAGGCGAGGCGGCGCGCTTCCTCGTAATGGCCGGCTTCGAGGGACTCGCTGATGTCGCCTTTGAGGCAGCCCGAAAGAGCGATCAGTCCCTTGCTGTGCTGGGCGAGCAGCGTTTTGTCGATGCGCGGCTTGTAATAAAAGCCCTCGAGGCTTGCCGTCGTCGCCAGCTTCACGAGGTTCCGGTAGCCTTCCTGAGTTTCCGCTAGCAGCGTCAGGTGGTTGTAGCCGCGGTTGGTCTCGTCCTTGACCCGGCAGTCCTGGCGCGTGACGTAGACCTCGCAGCCGATCACCGGATGGACGCCGTGCTCCTGCGCCGCAAAGAAGAATTCCGCCGCTCCGAAGAGATTGCCGTGATCGGTGATCGCCACCGCGGGCTGGCCGAGGCGCTGCACCAGTTTCATCAGGCGGGAGATCTCGCACGCGCCATCCAGCAGCGAGTAGTCGGTATGACAGTGGAGATGGACGAACGGCTTTTCGGGCACGGGAGGATGGGTGGTAGGGAAGGGCAGATTCGAACTGCCGACCTTCCGCTTAGGAGGCGGACGCTCTATCCTGCTGAGCTACTTCCCCACGCCTTTTCGTATTGTACTCCCCGCGGACGCGATTCAGAGCGCAGCTTCCGATTCCCACCGGCGCAGCCCTTTGCGGCCGATGTCCCGCCGGTATTGCATGCCTTCGAAACGGATCGCTTCGCACGCGTGGTAGGCCCGACGGATGGCCTCCTGGAGAGTGGGGCCGCTGTGGGTCACCCCGAGGACACGCCCCCCTGCCGTCACCAGCCGGGCGCCATCCATCTTCGTGCCTGCGTGAAAGACGACAGCGCCCCTCCGCCCGGCTTCATCGATCCCGTTGATCTCGTCCCCGGTGCGGACCTTCCCCGGATAGCCCGCTGCAGCCAGCACGACGCAGACGCTTGGATCCTGGCGGAATCGGAGGTGAGCCGCGTCCACGCGGCCTTCGGCCGCCGACCGCACCAGGGCGCCGAAGTCGCCCTCCATCCTGTGCAGCAGCGCCTGCGTCTCCGGATCTCCCAGCCTGACGTTGTATTCCAGCACCATCGGTCCCCGCGCGGTCATCATCAGACCGGCGTAAAGGAACCCGCGGAACGGCGTCCCTTCCTCCCGCATGCAGTCGATGGTGCGCTGCATGATGTCCTTCTCGATCCGCGTGCGGTCTTCCGCCGAGAGGATGCGCGAGTCCGAGTAGGCACCCATGCCGCCCGTGTTCGGCCCTTCGTCATTATCGAAGATCCGCTTGTGATCCTGCGACGGCTCGAGCGACACGATCCGCTCACCGTCGCTCACGCCGATGAAACTGACCTCTTCGCCGGTCAGGTATTCCTCAAGAACCACGCGGGATCCGGCGGAACCTACCAATTGCCCGGCAAACATCGCTCTCAGCGTCTGTTCCGCTTCGGTCCGGTCCGCGCAGATCACCACGCCCTTGCCGGCCGCAAGCCCGTCCGCCTTGACTACTACAGGATACGTAAAAGAATCGAGGGCCTGGAGAGCGGCTGCCAGAGACTCGGTAGCCGCGAAACGCGCCGTAGGGATTCCAGCCCGCTCCATGAACTGCTTGGCGAAGATCTTGCTCCCCTCGAGCCTGGCAGTTGCCCTGGTCGGCCCAAAGAACGGGATACCTTCTTTTTCAAAGAGATCGGCGACACCCTCCACAAGCGGCGCCTCCGGTCCGGACAGCACGAGATCCGCGCCGCAGCACCGGGCTGCCTCAAGAAAATCTACAGGAGTAGTACTTAAGAGCGGGAGGCATGTGGCGACCTCGGCGCAGCCGGGATTGCCGGGGGCCACGAAGACTTCCGAGACGGAGGATGAAAGCCGCAGCCGCCATGCCATGGCATGCTCCCGTCCGCCGCCGCCGAGAACCAGGACTTTCACAGTTCGATCTCCTGCCGGGTAGAATCAATAGCATATCGAGCTTCATTCCCCTCTGGCAATGCGCACAATCCACTATGACGTGATCGTGATCGGCGCCGGCCATGCCGGCTGCGAGGCGGCCCATGCCTGCGCCCGCATGGGGCTGAAGACCGCCATGGTCACCATGAACCTCGATCTGATCGCGCAGATGTCCTGCAATCCTGCCATCGGCGGGATCGCCAAGGGCCACCTTGTGCGGGAGATCGACGCTCTGGGCGGAATCATGGGGCTGGTGGCGGATGCGGTCGGGATTCAGTTCCGGCTGCTGAATACGAGCCGCGGACCTGCGGTCTGGAGTCCCCGTGCGCAGATGGACAAGAAGCAGTATCGCGTCCGGATGCGCCAGACGCTGGAAGGGGTCGAGAACCTCCGCATCCTGCAGGCTGAGGTCGCTGGGATCGATTATGAGCCGCTGAGCGATGGACGGAGGCGCGTGAAGGGGGTTCTGCTGTCCGACGGGCGCAGGTACGGGGCGGAGGCGGTCGTTGTCACGACCGGCACTTTTCTGAACGGCATCGCCCATGTGGGCGAGTCGAAGTACGCCTGCGGCCGCAGCGGCGAGCCACCCGCGAATCTGCTGGGCAACCACCTCCGGACGCTCGGGCTCGCATGGACCCGGCTGAAGACTGGGACGCCGCCCCGCCTGGATGGACGCACCATCGACTGGAGCCGGTTTGAGCGCCAGGACGGAGATCCGGAGCCGACCCCGTTCTCTTTTCTCACAGCGCGGATCGAACGCGACCAGGTGCCGTGCTACATTGCGTATACCACCGAGGAGACGCACCGGATTCTCCGCGAGGCCATTCCGCGCTCGCCGCTCTACAGCGGCCAGATCGAGGGCATCGGACCCCGCTACTGCCCCTCGATCGAAGACAAGATCGTCAAATTCCCGGACAAGATGCGGCACCAGATCTTTCTGGAGCCGGAGGGTCTGGACACCTACGAGGTGTACGTGAACGGCATGTCGACCTCGATGCCCGTCGACGTGCAGGAAGCGATGATCGCGTCAATCCCCGGGCTCGAGAACGCCGAGATGATCCGTCCCGGATATGCGATCGAGTACGACGCCATCGATCCGCGGGAGCTGAGCCATACCCTTGAAGTGAAGTCCATCGATGGACTCTTCCTTGCCGGGCAGATCAACGGCACCTCCGGGTATGAAGAGGCGGCGGGGCAGGGGCTGCTTGCCGGGATCAACGCCGCCTGCAAGGTGAAAGGGCAGGAGCCGCTGGTGCTGTCCCGCACGGACGGCTATATCGGCATCATGGTGGACGACCTGGTGACGAAAGGCGCCGACGAGCCGTACCGCATGTTCACGTCCCGCGCCGAGTACCGGCTGCAGCTGCGCATCGACAATGCCGACGAGAGGCTGACGCCGTACGGAAGGCGTGTGGGTCTGGTCGGCGGCCGCCGGTGGGAGCTTCTGGAGAAGAAGCTCGCGCAGAAGGAGCGCCTGCTGAAGATTCTGAATCCCAAACGCCAGGCGTGGCTTCGGAAACCCGAATCCCGGATCGGGACCATCCGCGCCGAGCTGGAGAGCGAGCTGGGGGAACCGCTCCCTGCATCCGTGCTGATGACTGTCGAGACGGAAGTGAAGTATGACGGCTATCTGCGGCAGCAGGAACGGATGGTCGAGCGGCTGCGGGAGGCGGAGAGCCGCCGCATCCCTGATGATTTTGACTACGGGACGGTTCCCGGGCTGAGCCGGGAGATCCGGGAGAAGCTGGAGCGTGTCCGCCCGGAGACCCTCGGGCAGGCTTCGCGCATTCCCGGGGTGACGCCGGCAGCCATTGCGGTTCTGGATTGTTACCTGAGCCTGGGCGCGGGACGGCCATGAACCGCGGAGACTTTGAACGGCGCCTGCGGCAGTTTGCTCCCTTTGCGGCATGCAGCGAAGCGCAGATCCGGGCTCTGTGGCAACACTACGAGCTGCTTCGGCTCTGGAACGCCCGCATCAACCTCACGCGGGTGATTGAGCTTGAAGCGGCAGTCCGCTTCCACTATGCCGAGTCCCTGTTCGTGGCGCGCCAGGTTCCGCCTGAGGTTCGGAGCGCCGTTGACGTCGGAAGCGGCGCGGGATTCCCCGGCTTCGTCCTGGCCGTGGCCCGGCCTGAGCTGCAGGTGACGCTTCTGGAATCGGATCAGCGCAAGGCGGCATTTCTGCGGGAGGCGGGCGATTTCGCCCCGAATGTGCGCGTCCTGGCTCGCAGAAGCAGGGACGCCGAGGGTCACTGGGATCTGGCCGTCTCCCGCGCTGTCCGGGCGGAGGACGTGCTGGAGTTCGCGCGGCGGACAGCCGACTGGGTGATGCTGGTGGGGACGGAGCCGCCGGCGGGAGGGGGCTTCCCGGAGTGGGACTCGTCGGACCTGCCGGACGGCAGGGGCAAGCTCTGGATCAGACGACTTTCGGTCGTGCCGGCAGAATCTCAGGATTGACCGGAACCAGGCCCGTTTCACGTGAAACCTCTTTCCAGATCCTCGCAGCCCGCATTCATCCACGTTCCACATGAAACCTCTGCACTCGGGCTCCCTGAAAACCTTCCGTGATACGATAATCGTTTCCCACCCACTACACATCAGGGACACGCCCCATGGGCAAAGTCATCGCCGTCGCCAATCAGAAGGGCGGTGTGGGCAAGACCACAACCGCCATCAATCTCGCCGCCTCCCTCGCCGCCAACGACCTCCGTGTGCTTCTCATCGACATGGATCCCCAGGGCAACTGCACCACTGGCGTGGGAATTCCGAAGATGGACGACCTGACCACGACATATTCGGTTCTTCTCGGCGAGACCCCAAGCCATGCCGCTATCCGTCCCACCGAATTTGACGGCCTTTCGATTCTCCCTTCGGATCGGAACCTCGTCGCCGCCAACCTCGAGCTCGTCGATCTGCCGCGGCGCGAGTTCCGCCTCCGCGAAGCCATCGAGCCCATCCGGAACGAATACGCCTACATCCTGATCGACTGTCCTCCGGCGCTGGATCTGCTGACGCTCAATGCCCTCGTGGCGGCGGACTCGGTGCTGGTTCCCATCCAGTGCGAGTTCTTTGCCCTGGAGGGGATCAGCCAGCTGATGGACACGATCGACCGGATCCGCGAATCGTTCCAGCCCTCTCTCCGCCTGCAGGGCGTGCTTCTCACGATGTACGACGACCGGACGAACCTCACGCGCCAGGTGGCGGCGGACCTGAAGGAATTTTTTCAGGGCGAGGTGTTCGAGACCGTCATTCCGCGCAGCATCCGCCTTGCCGAAGCCCCCAGCTTCGGCAAGCCGATCCTCGCCTATGATGTCCGCTCCCGCGGCGCTGAAAGCTACATCAAGCTTGCCAAGGAAATCCTAGCCCATGACCAACAGCAAGGAACCGTCGCGTAAGGCCCTCGGCCGGGGCCTCTCCTCGCTCATTCCGGCCAACCGCACGACCCCTCCACCCGCCGCCGCTCCCGCCGCCGTGCAGGAGCCTCCGGCGCCGGGCCCCCTGCGTGTCCCCATCGAATCGATCCACCCCAATCCTCTGCAACCCCGCTCGACTTTCTCCCCGGAAGGACTCCAGGAGCTCGCCCAATCCATCCGTGAGAACGGCATCATCCAGCCTCTCGTTGTCCGCCGCACCCGCGACGCCTATCAGTTGGTCGCCGGAGAGCGCCGACTCCGGGCTGCCCGCATTGCCGGCCTTCACGAGGTTCCCGTCGTCGTGCAGGAGTTCGCCGACGACCGCCTGATGGAAATCACCCTGATTGAGAACATCCAGCGCGAGGATCTCAACCCGATCGAAGTCGCTCATGCCTTCGAGCGGCTCCACCGCGAGTTCCGCCTGTCGCACGAACAGATCGCACAGCGCACGGGCAAGGACCGCTCGACCATCACAAATATGCTGCGCCTGCTCCGGCTACCGCTGGAAGTGCAGCAGCTGGTGGCCGAACAGCGGCTTTCCATGGGTCACGCGCGCGCGCTCCTGAGCCTCGAATCCGCCGAGCAGCAGGTGGCTCTGGCCAACAAGGCCGCGGATGGCGCGATGTCCGTCCGGCAGGTCGAGCGCGCCGTTCAGAAGACCCTGTCGGCGCCGCCCGGCGGCCCCGCCGAACCGCCCGCCCTCGACCGCGACCCGAACGTCCGCGCCGCGATCGATCAGCTGGAGCGGGTGCTGGGAACCCGAGTCCGGATTGTCCCGCGGGACGACCAGCGCGGGCGGATCGAGATCGAATACTATTCGCAGGAAGACCTGGCGCGCATCTACGATCTGATTGTCAGGGAATGATCAGCGCTGCGTTGCGGCCTGGAAGGGGTGGTGCCGGCGGTAGGATTTGAACCTACGACCTACGGATTATGAGACCGTCGCTCTAACCACTGAGCTACACCGGCACTCTTCTTTCAGATTATGGGCTCCCCTCGCACTCTGTCAACGAGGCGGCGGGCTGCGCCGGCACGCGGCTGAAAAAGACGCTTGACTCCGTAACCTGTCAGGTGCATATTTGAGGCAGAGAAAGGCTTCCTCCGGAAGCCAGACTCGCCCGGCGCGAGCCCGCGGGTTCGCGGCCTGTGGAATTTGCCCGGCCTGGCGGCCGGGTTTACCGAGGAGGTTCCATCATCGAAGTAGACCACAAGACAGGGCGGCTACCAGGTAGCTGACCCGCCCGTGCGTGCGCCTCCAGCGTCCATGGGGCTCGCAGTATGGAGCTCAGGCGCGCGGTACCTGCACCGCTAGAGAATGAGGTTCAACACGCACGACCCGAGAGGTTGATCCGGCACGACCGGTGACCGGCGGGACAGGATCTGGCGGCCGCCCTTCGTTTGTTTGTGCTTTCCCGATCCCTCACCGCTGCCGCACATTTTCCAGTCCGCATATTATCTTGTTTATTTTCAATATCTTACAGGTGCCATTTCCCTGCGGCGAGCACCCTCGGCACCGATTCCTGGCCGGAAAAGGTCTTCCGTCACGAAGTGTCCCCTGAGATCTGGTCATTGACCCGTTCGAATCTGCATCCCCGTGCACTGCTGTCTGGTGAAGGGCCTCGAGTCCTTGCCCGAGTTCACCGCTGGAACCGGACAGCCGGTCCGGGCGGAGGCTTCGCAGGAGAGCGGGAAGCCCCGCCTCTGAAGGCGGCAGCACCGCGGATCTTCTGCCGCGCGACGCGAAGAGAGTGAAGAGATCGGATCGGCGACGCGCCTTGCCGCGAAGGACGGCGCACAGCCAGGCTCCACGATCGTGCGCTCTCCGATGGAAGCACACCCGCACCACGAGGCGCACCATGAAGGAGAGGCTGGGGCCAGCCTCTGACTCTCCGCACTCCCGGCCGGCGATTTGCGTTACAGTCAGAGATGTGCGCACCTCCTGCCGGCGCGCCCCCACTTGGCTGTGAGCATCATCTCTTTTCAGGGCGTTTCCAAGAGCTACCCGATCTACGCCTCGCCGCGCGACCGCCTGAAGGAACTGCTCACTTTCCACCGCCGCCGCTACCATGAAGATTTCTGGGCGCTGCGCGACATCACCTTCGAGGTGGAGCGCGGCGAGACCTTCTGCATCGTGGGCGAGAACGGTTCGGGCAAGAGCACGCTGCTGCAGATCGTCGCCGGCATTCTCGCTCCTACGCAGGGACAGGTGGAGGTGCGCGGCCGCGTCTCCGCCCTGCTCGAGCTCGGCTCCGGCTTCAACCCGGAATTCACGGGGCGGGACAACGTCTACCTGAACGCCGCCATCCTCGGCTTCTCCACCCCCGAGATCGACCGCATCTTCCCCCAGATCGAGGCCTTCGCCGAGATCGGCCATTTCATCGATCAGCCCGTCAAGACTTACTCCAGCGGCATGCTGGTGCGCCTTGCATTCTCAGTCGCCATCCATACTGAACCGGAAATCCTGATCGTGGATGAAGCTCTCGCGGTCGGCGACATCTACTTCCGCCAGCGGTGCATGCGCAAGGTGCACGAGCTCCGGCAGCGCGGCATCACCATCCTCTTCGTTTCGCACGCCGCCGGCGACGTCAAGGCCCTCGGCGACCGGACGATGTGGCTGGACGCCGGCCGCATCCGCGCCATTGGCGAGACCGATCAGGTCGTCGCCCAATATCTGGCCGCCATGGTCGAGAAGGACACGGCCTACCTGCGCCTGCGTCAACAGGAGGCGCCGAAGCGCGACCACGCGGTCACCGCGCCGGAAATCGTCACCGAGATCCCCAACATCGATCACCGCTACGGCGACGGCCGCGCCCAGGTGCTGGGCATCGCCGTGCTCGACCCGTACGGGCGCAAGCTTGGCCTTCTGCAGCCGGGCGAACCCATCGTCGTGCGGATCTCCGTCAAGGCCCATGATCACCTGGCGCAGCCGAACGTGGGGTTCATGTTCCGCAACCACCTGGGGATGGATTTCGCGGGCACCAACTCGACGCGGGAGGGTTTCGCTCTCCCGCCCATGGCGCCCGGGGACATCTACACGGTCGATTTTCACTGGCAGCTGCCGGTTCTCTACCCGGCGTCCTTTTCTTTCTCGCCCGCCATTGCCGATGGCGACCTGATCTCTTACCGCATGTGCGACTGGATCGACAATGCCGTCACTCTCCAGATGGCCCATGCGGAAGGACCCGTCTACGGCTATCTCCATCTGCCCTGCAAAGTGGAGCTGAACAGCCGCCTCATGAAGCCCTCGCCACAGGAGGCGCAACGTGCCTGATCCCCTGCTCGAGTTCACGGGCGAGCGCATCATCCCGGGCCAGGTCGAGCCGGATCTCTTTCACGAGCACATGGCGCGCTACGCCTTCGCCTGCCGGCTGGCGCGGCACAAGCGGGTGCTCGACGCCGCCTGCGGGGCGGGCTACGGCAGCGCGGCGCTGGCGGCGCAGGCCAGTTTCGTCGCTGCGCTCGACGTCTCGCGGGACGCCATCGAGGCGGCCCGCCGCTGCTACGCCCGGCCGAACCTCGAGTTCCTGGTCTCGCGGGCGGAGCAGATGCCCTTCCGCGATGCGGCGTTCGATCTCATCGTCGCGTTCGAAGTCATCGAGCATCTCGACGACTGGCGCGCGCTGCTCGGCGAGGCCCGGCGCCTTCTCGCCCCCGGCGGACAGTTCATCGTCTCGACGCCCAACCGGCTGTATTACGCCGAAACGCGGGCGATGGCGGGCCCGAATCCTTTCCACGCCCGGGAGTTCGAATACGAAGAATTCCGCGCCGCGCTCGAAGAGTTCTTCCCTTCCACGGCCATTTACCTGCAGAACCATTCCGGGGCGATTACGTTTTCGCCGCTGTCGGCCGCCGGGCCCGCCTCCGCCGAGCTCGCCCCGGGAGCTGGAACTCCGGATCCGCACTCAAGCCATTTCTTCGTCGCTGTCTGCGCCGCCGCTCCGCAGACCGGCGCGCCCTTTTACGTTTACATCCCGTCGTCTTCCAATGTTCTGCGCGAGCGCGAGAGCCACATCCGCAAGCTCGAGGGCGAGCTCGCCCAGAAAGACGCCTGGCTGGAGGAGCTCAAGGACGCTCACGCCCGCCTGCAGGCGGAGCACGAGTCGACCCTTGCCGAACTGCGGCGCCAGAATGAATGGGCGCTGCGCACGGAGGGCGAACTCCGGCAGGCGCAGCAGCGCATCGTCGAACTGCAGAACGAGCTCGAAGACCTCCACCGCACCGCCCAGGGGCAGATCGACGAACTGCAGTCCACGCTGGAGTCGCTGGCGGCGCATCATCAGGCCAACGTCGAAGAACTCGAGCGCTGCGTGAAGCTGCTGGACGAAGCGGAAGCGCGCGCCGCCGAGCGCACGCGCTGGGCGCAGGATCTTGAACGCGCTCTCGCCTCCCGGAACGAAGAGCTCGCCCGCTGCGTGCAGCTTCTGGACGAAGCGGAAGCCCGTGTCATCGAGCGGACGAAGTGGGCGCAGGAGCTCGACGCCCGCCTGCAGGAACTCGAGCGCAGGCTGGCGCTGCTCCAGGCGTCCCGGTGGGTGCGGCTCGGGCGCAAGCTGGGCGTTGGCCCTCACGTCGAGTAGTTCATGCGAAACACCGCCGCGCGCCTGATCCTGCAAGCCCCTCTCGCGCTGCTCTCCGCGCTTTTCCTGCCTCTCTCCTGGCTCGCGCTCATGCTGACGGACGCCGCCTGGAAAGCGTTCGGCCGCGCGCGTCCGCGGCGCGATTCCCTGCCCCGGACGGACTGCGCCAGCGTGGTGATCCCCAACTGGAACGGCCGCGATCTGCTCGAAAAGTACCTGCCGCCGCTCATTCGCGCCATGCAGGGCCATCCGGACAACGAGATCATCGTGGTCGACAACGGCTCCACCGACGGCAGCGCCGCATTCGTCCGCGAGCGGTTCCCGGAAGCGCGCCTGCTCGCTCTGCCGCGGAATCTCGGCTTCGGCGGCGGCTCCAACGCCGGCTTCCGCGCGGCGAAGAACGACATTGTTGTTCTGCTGAACAGCGACATGCGCGTGGCCGAGGACTTCCTTGCGCCGCTTCTGAAGGGCTTCACGCATCCCGATGTCTTCGCCGTCAGCTGCCAGATCTTTTTCAGCGATCCGGGCAAACGCCGCGAGGAGACCGGGCTCACGCAGGGCTGGTGGTCGCATGGAATGCTCCGGGTGCGCCACCGCGAGGACGGCAAAGTGGACCGCCTGTTCCCCTGTTTCTACGGCGGCGGCGGCTCCTGCGCGTTCGACCGGAGGAAGTTTCTCGAGCTCGGCGGCTTCGACGAGCTGCTGAAGCCCTTCTATCTGGAAGACACGGATCTCGGCTACCGCGCGTGGAAGCGCGGCTGGCGCGTTCTCTATCAACCCGCCAGCCATGTCTGGCACGAGCATCGCGGCACGATCGGCAAGACCTTCAGCCGCAGCTATATCGAAAATGTGATCCGCCGGAATTTCGTTCTTTTCGCATGGAAGAACATCCACGAGCCCGCCCGCCTTGCCGGTCACTTCCTGCACGGCTGGACAGGCGCTCTGGCAAGCTGGTTCGGCGGCGAGTCTCTCGAGCGGGCCAGCCTCCCCGCGCTCTGGGGCGCGTTCCTGCGGCTGCCCGAGGCCATGCGCGCGCGCTGGCACGCGCGGTGCGAAGCCGAGGTCAGCGACACGGAGGCCTTCCGCCGCCCGATGGGCGCGTGGTTCCGCGACCGCTTCGACGCCGAACCCCCGCACGATCCGCCGCGCGTGCTGATGGTCTCGCCTTACGCGATCCTGCCGCCCATTCATGGCGGCGGCGTGTTCATGCAGCAGGCTGTCGAGCAGCTCCGGCGTCTCGCGCCGCTGCACCTGCTCGTCATGCTCGATGGCGAGCACGAACGGGCGGCGCACGAGCCGCTGCGAGAACAGGTGGCATCGCTTGAGTTTCTCGTCCGTCGGCAGGGCAAGACGCGCGGGGCGGGTTCGATCACGCCGTTCGCCGTGCGCGAGTTCGCCGATCCCGAACTCGAATGGCTCCTGCACCGCGAAGTGCTTCTGCACTCGATTGACGTCGTGCAGCTGGAATACACGCAGATGGCGCAGTACGCCGGACCGTGCCGCCGCCTGGTCTGGGCGCTGTTCGAGCACGACGTGTATTTCCAGTCCATCGCCCGCGCGATGAAGGGCATGGGCCTGTTCGCGCGCGCCAGGGCCGGGTTCGAGTATCTCCGCGCGCTGCGCTGGGAGCTCCGCGCGCTGCCGCAGCTGGATCTTATCCAGACCTGCACGGAGGAAAACACCCGCTACCTGCTCTCGTTCCTGCCGGACCTGAACGGCCGCATCCGGCATGACCTGCGCGCCGGCATCGACGCCTCCGCTTACGAATTCCGCCCGGACGGGCGCGAGCCTTTCAGCGTCCTGTTTCTCGGCAGTTTCCGGCACCGTCCGAACGTGGAGGCGCTGGACTGGCTGATCCGCCATGTCATGCCGGCGGTGCTCCGCGCAGAGCCCCGCGCGCGGCTCTACGTGGCGGGCGCCGGAGCGCCCGAGGACCACACTCTTCCGGATCTGGGCGGCGCCGTGCGCGTCGTCGGATTCGTGGAGGACGTGCGAGAGCCGCTCGGCCGCTACGCCGTTTTCGCCTGTCCCATTCTCAGCGGATCAGGAGTCCGGGTGAAACTGCTCGAGGCGTTCGCGGCAGGCATCCCTTGCGTCTCTACGCGCCTAGGCGCGGAGGGTCTCGCCAGCGAAGACGGCCAGGTCTGCCGGCTGGCGGACCGCCCTGAGGAGTTCGCACAAAAGATTGTCGAATTGTTCCGGCGTCCAGAAGAGGCCGCGGCGATGGCCGGGCGCGCCCGCGAACACGTCGAGCGGAACCACGACGCACGCACGATGGCGGAGAGGCTCGTCGAAGCCTACCGGGAAGCCCTGCGCAGGAAGGCGGCGCAATGAAGGACGCAATGGAGAGAATCCGCGCCGCGGACCGCACGCTCGTCCGCATCGTTGATCAGGCGATGGCGGAGGCGGCGCGGCGCAGCGGGCAGTGGCTCGCCTGCCGCATAGGGTGCACCCAGTGCTGCATCGGCACGTTCTCCATCACGCAGCTTGATGCGATCCGGCTCCGCGAGGGGTGGAAACGCCTGCATGAATCCGACCCGGACCGCGCCGAGCGCGTGCTGGAGCGCGCCCGCGAGGCGGCGGAGCGTTACCGGCCCGTGTTCCCGGGCGATCCGGAGAGCGGCCTGTTCTCGGGGGACGAAGCCGAAGAAGAGCGCTTCCACGACCGCGCCGGCGATGATCCTTGTCCCGCGCTGGACCCGGAGACAGGCGCCTGCGACCTCTATGACTCCCGCCCGATCACCTGCCGCGTGTTCGGCCCCGCCGTCCGCGCCGCGGGCGACGTCCTCAGCCACTGCGAGCTCTGCTACCAGGGCGCCACGCCGGACCAGATCGAGGCCTGCCAGGTGGACTTCGATCCGGACGGCGTCGAGACGCTGGCCCTGGAGGAAGTGGAACGCGCAACCGGCGTGTCCGGGCAGACGATCGTCGCGTTCGCGCTCGAGTCAGCGGACCGCTAGAGGTAGCCGTTCCTCCGGGAGCTCTCCGGCGATCCGGATTCTGAGTGCGCGGGGAACGACCTCAAGTTCAAGCAGCTCGACCTCCTCCAGCACCTCGCCATCGATCATCAGCTGCATTGGCGCAGCCGGCAGGATGCGTGCGCTGCGGATGCGGCGGACGCGGACGGGCGTGTAGCAGTGCAGGCCGCTGATCGCCGAGAAGTTGTGCGCCATCTGGGAGACATATCCTGCGGTCAGTTCGAGGCACTCCACTTCGCCGTCGGAGCTCGAAGCCTGAGGCAGCGCTTCGAAGCCGCCGGTGTAGCGCGTGCTGTTCACCAGCACGCCGCGGAGGCGGACATAGCGGGCCGGCTCTCCGTCCAGTGAAATCTCGTACTCGCCCCACCGCGGCCGCGTGAACACCGACGCGCAGGCGTAGCTCAGCCGCCGCAGCCATCGCAGCGGAATGGCGCGGCGGGTCACATCGGCCGGGTATCCGAGACCGACGGAGGAGAGAGCGAAACACTCCATCGTGCCGCCCGCGGCGCGCGCCGCGCGGACGCGCATGGCGTCGATGGAGGCCTCGCGGCCCCGCCCGATGTCGCGCGCCAGGGCGTTGCCCCGCCCGTTGGGCACAAGCACGACAGAAGGCCAGGGCTGAGGCAGACGGCAGAGCAGATGGAACAGCGTCCCGTCCCCGCCGGCGACAACCACGGCGCCACGCAACTCCATCGCCATGGAGTCTATCCCAGGCCGCGGAACGGAAGGCAGGCTCAGGCGCGGGCGAGCCAGCGCTGGCGGCGGGCGGCTGTCCGGGAAGGCTCAGCTTGAGTAGGCCGCCACGAGGCGCTTGACGTTCTCCTCGTAGATTTTGACCTTCTTCTTGCGGGTCAACTCTTCCACGATGCCGGCGCGGAGGAGTTCGCTCCGCGCGCGGGCCCGCTGGCCCTTCAATTCCTCGAGAATGGCCGCGCGCTGCGTGGCAAGCTGGGTCATGTCAGCCGGTTTCTTCTCGAGCACCTTGACGCAGATCAGGACGCCAGAAGCCTTGATTGGGCCGACAAAAGCGCCCGGCTCGGCACGGAATGCGTCCTCGATCTGTTCCGCGGGCCCGATCCCTTCCACGCTCATGTTGCGCGTGACGAAATCGGAGGTCTTGACTTCAAGGCCGAATTCTTTGGCGAGCTGGGCAAGATCCTTCACGCCGGCTTTCACGCGCGCTTCGACTTCGGAGCTGATCTTCTGCGAGAGTTCGCCCGCCCTGGCTGCGGTGGCCGCAGCCCGGACCTGGTTGATGACTTCCTTCAGTTCAGCCTGGCGCGCGGGAGTGACGGCCGTGACCTGAGCGACGACCAGCTTGGAGGGCGAAACCTGCACCACCGGCGTCACGCCGTTGACCGGCAGACCCTGCACGGCACCGTTGAACTGCTCGTTGACGCCGATCTCCTGCACCGGATCGCCGGGGCCGACATTCTCGGAGCGGACGACCGCGACCCCGTTCTCGCGGGCGATCTTTTCCGCCTCTTCCCGCGAACGCACGAGTGCCACGCGGATCTGATCCGCCACGCGCTGCATCTTGTCATACACCTGGGCGCGTTTGGCTTCGGAGGCCAGCTCGGAGCGGACTTCGGCGAACGGGCGCACCCGCGCCTGCTCCCGCTCCAGCACCTGGATGATATGGAAGCCGTACTCGGTCTTGATGAGGCCGCTGAGTTCCTTCAGGTTCAGGCTGAAGGCCGCCTTTTCGAACTCAGGCACGGTCTGACCGCGCGTGATCCAGCCCAGATCGCCGCCTTTTTCGGCAGATCCGGGGTCCTCCGAGTTCTTCTTGGCGAGTTCGGCGAAATCGGCGCCGCCTTTGAGCTTCGCCAGCAGCTCTTCAGCCTTCTTCTGGAGAGAGGGAACCTCGGAAGCGGGACGATCCACGGTCTTGATGAGGATGTGCCGGACGTGCGCCCGCTCGGGCACGCGGAAGCGTTCCATCTGCTGGCCGTACGTCTGGCGAAGCTGATCCTCGCTCACCTGAACCGTGGCTCCGACCCCTTGCTCGTCCAGAGCGAAGATCAGGAAAGAACGCTTCTCGGGGATGCGGTAGGAACCCTTGTTCTTTTCGAAATACGCGGCCAGGTCGTCGTCCGAAAGCTTGACCAGCGGGCGGACAGTGGCAGGGCTGACAGCCAGCGTCTGCACCTTGACCGCCTCGTTGCGGCGGCGGAATTCTTCTTCCACCTCCTGCGGCGTGACGATGGTGCCTTCCAGCGACAGGGTCTCCAGGCGCGTCAGCAGGATCTGGCTGCGCAGGGAGGCTTCGAACTCCGGAATGGTCATGTTCTGCTGGGCCACGAACTGCGAATAGGCCTCCTTGCCGGCGAACGTTCCGCCGGGCCACAGCTGGGGAATGAGCTGGCGCAGGGTGCGCGCCATTTCCTCATCCGTCACCCGGAAGCCGAGCTGTTCGGCGTAGAGGGCGCTGGCGCGCAGGCCCACCAGCTGCTGGACGACGGAGGGCACATAGACGGAGGCCATGCCTTCCGGCATGTTGCCCTTCATCTCCCGCTGGATCACTCTGCGGACCTCCTGAACGGTGATGCGGTGGTCGCCGACTTCGGCCAGCAGCGTCGGGTCGGGGCCGCTCGCCCAACCGGTGCCGTATCCGGGCACCAGGGTGATCACCATCGAGGCGGCGACAAGAAGGAGCAGGGCGCCCAGCAGATAACGCACAGTCCGCTCCCGGCTGCGGAAGAGATCAAACATGGGGGGAACTCCTGAAAATCGGCGAAACCACTATTATAGCGCCGGGCAGCCGCTTACCGTCCGAGGCCGCACTCGGCGTGGACGGCGCGGACGGCCTTTTCCACGCCGTCCTTGCGGACGACGATGGCGATGGTCAGCTCGCTCGATCCCTGGGCGATGGCGATGATGTTGACCATCTCGCGCGAAATCGCAGTGAAAATCCGCCCTGCCAGACCCGGGTGGCCGCGCATCCCTTCGCCCACGATCGCCAGAAGGCCGACGTCGAGATCGACATCGATGGGGTGCAGATAGCCGTGCGCCAGCTCGAGCGAGAAGGCCTCCTCGAGCTTTTCGATCACGGCGGGCAATTCAGCGGTGCGGATCAGAAAGCAGAAGTTCTGGCGGTAGCTCGAGCTGGTGAGGGCGAGAACTTCGGCGTTAGCGGCAGCCAGGGCTTCGAGGCTGCGGGCCATGATCCTGGTGCCGCTCAGCACGGCGCTGGCCGGATCCACGCTGACAAGCGCCACATTGGTCATGGAGGTGACGGCGCGCGGTCCGATGGGGCCGTCCCTGGTCTCCGGGACGATCCTGGTTCCGGGGAAGGAGGGATTGAAGCTGTTGCGGCTCCAGACGGGGATGCCTTTCTCCATCAGCGGCGCGAGCGTCCGCGGGTGGAGCACCTTGGCGCCGTTGTAGGCCAGTTCGGCGGCTTCACGGTAGGTGATCTCCTCGAGCACCCGCGCGTCGGGCACCAGGCGCGGGTCGGCCGAAAGAATGCCGTCGACGTCGCTCCAGATCCAGAGTTCGGAAGCGTCGAGCACGGAGGCGAGGATCGAGGCGGAAAAGTCGCTGCCGCCGCGCCCCAGCGTGGTCGGCCTGCCGTCGAGAGTGGCGCCGTTGAAGCCGGTGACGACGGGCAGGCGGCGCTGCTCGAGAGCGGGAAGGAGCAGGGCGGAGGCCTTCTCGCGGGTTTGCGGCAGCAAAGGGCTGGCGTTGCCGAACACGGCGTCGGTGACAATGACGTCCCAGCCGTTGACGGCCATCGCGTCGACGCCGCGGCTCTGCAGGCAGGCCGCCATGAGCGCAGCGCTCAGCCGCTCGCCGGCGGCGACGGCCTCATCCACGGAGCGCGGCGGACGCTCGCCCAGCATCAGCACGCCGCGGGCGATCCGGGCGAACTCGTCCAGGATGCCGTCCAGAATGCGCTGCGTCTCCTCGCGCCTGGCTCCCTCGAGCAGCTCGGTGCAGCACTGCCGGTGCTTCTCGCCGAGCAGAGTGAGCAGGCGGTCGAGCCCGGCTTCATCGCCGCCTTCGGCGTGGCGCAGGGCTTCCAGCAGCATATCGGTGACCTTTGCCATCGCCGACACGATCACGACGACAGGGCGCTGCCGCCAGGCCTCTTCGCACAACGAGGCGGCGGAGCGGATGCGCTCGGCGGATCCCATGCTGGTTCCGCCGAATTTCATCACGAGCAGGTCCTTCAACTGGTGACTTCCTTTCCGTTGCTGGTGCGGTCGCGCACGATCTTCAGCAGCGCTTCCTCGACTTGCTCTTCCGACATGGAAGTGGAATCGACGTAGATGGCGTCGGGCGCCTGGCGCAGGGGCGAATCGGCGCGCGTGGAATCCCGCTGGTCGCGCCTCTGGATCTCGGCGAGCACCTGTCCGAACTCAGCCTGGATGCCGCGAGCGGCAAGGTCCTTGAGCCGCCGGCGGGTGCGCTCCTCCGGCGTGGCGTCGAGATAGATCTTCACTTCCGCCTCGGGAAAGACCACCGTGCCAATGTCTCGTCCCTCCATCACGACAGAGGCCTCGCGGCCCATCTGCTGCTGCTTCTCCACCAGCGCGCGGCGCACGCCCGGGATCGCGGAGACGCGCGACGCGCCTTCGGAGATCTCCGGATCGCGGATGGCTTCGCTGACGTCTTCGCCGTTCAGCAGCACGGCGCCGCCGGGCGCGAGCTCGATGCTGGACTCGCGGGCAAGCTGCTCCAGGCGCGCCGCATCGTCCCAGTCGACGCCGAGGCGGCGTGCCCACAGAGCCACAGCGCGGTACATGGCGCCTGTGTCGATGTAGAGGAAGCCGAGACGCGCCGCCAGCCGGCGGGCCAGAGTGCTCTTGCCCGCGCCAGCAGGGCCGTCGATGGCAATGGTAATTGTTTTGCCCAACGCGATGTTTCTCTCAGTCTAGCGCGGCTCCGGAAGCTCTCCGGCGCCGTGCAGTGGGCCGCGCGCAAGGACGTGGTCTTCCACCGGACGGCCGCCGATCAGGTGCTCTTCGACAATGCGCTCGAGCACTTCCGCCGTGGCGCCGCGGTACCAGATGCCATCGGGGTAGACCACGGCGATCGGTCCCTGTTCGCACAGGCGCAGGCAGTTGGCCTTGGTGCGGAAGATGCCCGGCTCGGTGCACAACCGCTTCTTGAGATACTCCCAGGCGCGCAGTCCCTCTTCGCGCGTGCAGCATTTCGGTTCGCTCTGGTCTGCGCAGAGGAAGATATGGCGGCGCAGCGAGCCGATGCCGAGAGCGGCGGCTTTGGCCTCGAGCTTTGCGTCACCCATACCTTTCAAGGTTAACTGAACACAGGGGCGCTCCGATGTCGCCGAGGGAATTCGATCGCCTCGTTGAAGAGTGCATGGACGTCATTCCTGCGCGCTTCCGCAGGCTGCTGCGCAACGTGGTGTTCGTGGTCGAAGCGGAGCCGCCGCGCCCCGGGCTGCTGGGACTTTACGAGGGACGGCCGCTGACCGAACGCAGTGTGAGCGAACCCGTGCGGATGCCGGACCGCATCGTGATCTATCAAGGGCCGCACGAGCGGCTGGCGCGCGATGAAGACGACCTTCGCCGGCTGGTGCGCGAGACGATCTGGCACGAAGTCGCGCATTACTTCGGCATGGACGAGCGGCAGGTCAGGGTCGCCGAGTCCAGAAGGCGCAGGCTGCTGAACCGACTGAGGCGGCGCTGAACGGGCTGCCCGAGGCCGTCTGCCACACGGATCCGGCTGGCATCCCGAAAGGCGAGTCTTGCTTCCCGCACAATCTGCTCCGCCGGCAGCAGGCACGGGAGGAGCACAAGCAGTCCCAGCCGTATTTTCAGTGGCTGCTGGTCTCGGATCTGGATGCAAAGGCGCCGAACGTGCGGTGTAGTCAACGAGGGGAGAAATGGGAACGAAAGGGGATGGAGCGGGAGACGGGATTCGAACCCGCGACATCAACCTTGGCAACCAAGAGGATACAATCACTTGCAGTCGCCTCCACTGAAAACAAAAGACTTAGCGGCGCCTGATTCGGACCCCAAATGGACCCCGGGGCGCGTTTCCGGTCGGTTTGGACCCCACTTGGACCCCGTTTCCCGGCGCGGTGAGCCGTGAGGAACTCCACATGCATCGCGCGCACGCGCGCGGTCGAACCCGCCACCCAAGTGCCGCCGTTGGGAAGACAATTTGTGGCTCCTCTATAGGAGCCCCGGCGACGGCCACCACTGTTCAAGGCATCCAGAATGTCGCGGATGCGGTCTGCGTCGCTCCTCATAGCGCGACGGCATCCCGGTACACGGATTCCCGGATAGAAGGTTTGACCCAGCCGTCGCTGGCGATATCGACTTTCCGGCCCAGGAGTTTCTCAAGCTCCAAAGTCAGCGCCGCCTGATCGAGGAGGCTGGTGCCATCCCTCCATGTCACCAACAGATCGACGTCGCTATCCGGACGCGCATCGCCCCGCGCCACAGAGCCTATCAGCCGGACCCGGACGGCACCGTGCTTTGCTGCGATGCGCAGGATCGCATCACGCTGTTCCCGGATCGTTTCGATGACGGTCTTGTCCGCCATTGGTGCCCACTTCGAGTATACGGCCAGCCTACCGCTGCCTGGACCTCCGAGTCCTGATGCGTCAACGTCCTGGCGGCCAGCCCCGCGGGCGGGCGCAGAACGAGTCCCACGGCAGCCCCTCTACTGCACCATGGGCGTGGCATCCCGCACCTGCCCGCCCTTGCGCGCTATGGAAGCCATTACGCTGTTGCCAGAATGGGAAACGGATCGCGTTGCACAGGCAGGCTCACTGGCATCTCGTCCCAAGTTCGTCCGTCGAGCACGCGGCCAGTCCGGCTCTTGAATGGCCCGCCCCACTGCTTGAAGAAGAATTGCACACCGGCCTCCAGGCACTGGTCGCGGATCTGGCGAACCCATTCCGGCTTCATGGGCCTGGCCCTGGGGCCGGACTCCCCGCCCACGATCACCCAGTCGATCCCGTCAAGATTCAGGTTCGGCAGCGGGCCCAGCAACGGCTCGAGCGATAGGAATCGCACGTGCGCGCGAGTGCGCCGAAGGTTGTCAATCCTGTGAACGTAGTCAGCGTTCTCAATGCTGACCCCAAACCAGATGTTGGGGTGCCAGTCGAGATGACGATCGAGTTCGAGAGCGCGCGCGGACCGCTTTGTTAAGAGCTGATACTGATGCCAGTTGGCCTCCGCCATCACGGCGAAGACCTGCCGGATGAACTCCAGCGGCACATCGTCGTGGAATAGGTCGCTCATCGAGTTGACGAACACCCGCCGTGGTTTGCGCCAGGTGAGCGGCAGATGCAGCATGTGCGGATGCAGGGTCACGCGAAACCCGTTGGCGTAATTCGGCTGTCCCATCGCCTTGAGCCGCTTTGCCATGCGCTCGGCATAGCAGTGCTTGCAGCCCGGACTGATCTTGGAGCAGCCGGTCACCGGGTTCCAGGTCGCATCCGTCCACTCGATGTGAGAATTGCCCGCCATCAGGCCACTCCTCGATTTCGGTACTTCGCGAATATGTCCTCAACGATCTTCTTACCAGTTGCGTTCGGCGATGCGAAGAAGAGGTAGTATACGGTCGCGCCCTTGCTGTTGCACATCGGCAAGGGGTCTGGAACGTAACCGAACCCGGCCACTCGAAGGAGCCTTTCGCGGTAGGCCTGGACGAGCTGCTCGTTGGTGCCCTTCTCCTCCCAACCGAACAGATTACCCGAAGTATCGTAGGCGGCGGTGCGCCAGGAATCATCACCCCAGAAACGGTTCATCCGGGCGACTTGCCTGGGATCCGCTTTCTCCGGGTCGTGCCTGAGGACGTTCATGTTGGCGTCCATGATCATGAAGTTCAGAAAAATCTCGATCGATCGCATCTGACCAGCTGCTTTTACGACCTCCCACGCCAGGCCGATGTTGTAAGGGTCCAGCAGGCACAAGGCCCTCGCGTAGTTCGAGTACTCCGCGCGCGGGAAGATCTTTTGGGGCAAGATCTCGTTACAGTCGCCTTCGTATGTGAATACGTCCGGCCGGTTGCCGACAAGTTCCTTGAGCTGTGCCGTCCGATTGCCGTCGGCATCGATGAAATGAAACTCCTTGAACGCCGGCGCAATTCGCAACGCATTGAGCGGGCTTCCAAGCACGAAGTCGCCCGTTGTCCTTGAAATATGGACACCCGGCCCCGCGAAGGCGTCGACGTAGATGTGCTTCTTGATGGAAGGCTGATTGGCCATGATTGTCGAGTAGGCCGCAGCGTACTTGCGCACAATCTCGAGCTTGATCTCGGACCAAGAGCCGATTTCGTCGTAGTCGAGTTCCATACCTCATCGCTCCAGGCAGCCGCGCGCCGAAACAATTCCTTTTCCGAATGTTTCTTCCCATCCATCATAGGCCCATCCCTGTCCAATTCCAATGCTTGCTTACTGCACCACCTGCGTGGCCATGGGCACGTCGGCCAGCGACGGCGGCGCTTCCGGCGCGGAGGACGCCGGAGGTGTGCCGGCAGGAGTTTCGGGAGGCGCGGCAGCCTCTTCGTGCTCGTGGGTCGATCCGCCCGCTGCTGTAGAAAGCCGCTGTTGGATCCGGCGGGTCAACTCTTCCTGCCGCTTCAGTTGGACGATCGTGTAATCCTCGGTGATCCTCGGGGTGGCGTGGCCGGCGATCTTGGCGGTCTCGATGGCGCTGCCGCCGACCTCCTGCCGCCAGGTGATGTTGGCGCGGCGGAAGGAGTGAAGGCCAAAACCCGGAAAATCGCACCCGGCAGCCTGGGCGGCCTTCTTGAGTTCGCTGCGAACGGTGGTGTCCCACATCGGTTTGGCCGGGTCCGGCTCCTGCGGGAACACCCACTGATTCGGCCTGGTGATTCCCTTCTTCCTGAGCCACTCGCGGTAGCGCTCGGCCAGCATCCCGAGCGCCAAGGTGCGCCTGCTCTTTTCGGTCTTCGGCTCGTCGACATCGCCCCGGCAGTGCCGCTGCTCGATGCGGATCGTTCCCCGGGCCAGGTCCACGTGCCGGAGTTGCAGGCCGAGCGCCTCCGAAACGCGCGTGCCACAGTAGATGCAGGTCTCGCAAATCAGCAGGTGCGGGTCTTCGAGCCGGCTCAGCACGTCGAGCGTTTCCTCTTCGGTAAGAATGCGCTCCGGCCGGACCGCCCACTTCCGGCCGACCTTGACCCGGCGCATCGGGTTCGCGTAGGTGTCCGGAAGGATCTCCCACTCCTGCGCCTTCGTGAAGATCCCGCTCATGACGTTGCGGAGGTCGATCATGTGGTGCCAGGAGGTGCACTCCCGGTGGAGCCAGTCCAGAACATCTTTCGCCCGGAACGCCGCCAGGCGCACGTCTTTCCATCGCGGCAGGATGTGGACGTCGAGGCTCGAGCGGTACTTCGCCCGGGTGGGCTCAGCAAGGCGGACCATCGGGTTGTCGACGTGATCCCGGCGCCACATCTCCGCCAGCTTGCCGAACAGAATCGCGCCCACCTCGACGGGCTGGGCCCCCCATAACGCGGCCTCGCACGGTGTCGGCGCGGCGTTCAAGTTCGCCAGGAACCGGTCGCGCTCCACTTCCGCCTGCCGCCTGGTCAGCGCGTTCGGCCCTTTGCTCGGCCCCACAAGATGACGCTTACGGGTGGTCTTGACCGTGCCATCCGGCAATAGTTCGTCGTGCCAGTAGCGGAAATACCAGTAGGGCGTTCCACGCTCCTTCCGCTCGTGAATCCTGGGATGTTGGACGCGTTGCTTCAACCTGACGCCTCCGGTCAGCGCAAGCAGGGTACCTTCCTTCCGGGAAATCATGCAAGCGTCCTGTTTCCAATCAGATGGCGACCGCCATGGGGGTTTCCCGCTGGCAGAGGTAGAGCGTCTCGCGGGCCCGGGTCAGGCCCACGTAGAAGACCCGGATGACCGAGTCGCGCGGCGGACCGAAGCGTTGGAATTGCGCGTCGCCGGCCTGGCTGAGGTCGGGGAACAGGTAAACGACATCGGCCTGCCCACCCTTGACAGAGTGGATTGTGCCGACGACCACCTGCGGTGCTTCGACCAACGCCTGCGGTCCGCGCCGCGCGGCCACATCCGCCGGGAACTGCACGCGCGCATGGAAACTGGCAGCCACCCGGGCGCGCCACCAGTCAAGCAGCTTCCGGTGGCCACCTTCGTAGGCGGCGAGAAGGGACGCAAGCGCCGCGGGCTCGAAGATCTCATCCAGGCGCGCGATGGTCGCGGGCATCTCTGCTTCGAGGGACTGGAGCGCCTGCTTAGCTCCGGGGCGCAGGATGCCTCGCGATTGCAGGCACTCGGCCCACAACGCCAACTCGCCACAGGTCCACGGACGGTTTTCCTTGGCCAGGTCCGGATGCGCCAGAAGCAGGGCAAGAATCCGGTTCGCCGTCGAGCCTCGCCGGCCAAGCCGCAGCGGATTCCAGTATCCGTTCGAACGCCGGTACGGATTGTGGAAGGTGATGCCCTCCTTGCGAAGGACTGCGATCACGGGCCGGAGCATGTAAGAGCAAGCGGCCAGAAACATCACCGTCTTGCCCCGTTCGAGATGCTCGGTTGCTGACTTCAGAATGAAGTACTCAGGCGATTTGTAGCCGCCCTGGGTGATGCGATGGATCTCGCCCTCCTCGGGACGCGGCAGGTAGATCTTCTCCTGCCGCCGCGTCACCTGGCGGATCCAGGCGTCCGCCAGCCGGTGCACGGCGCGCGGGACACGGTAGCTCTGCTTGAGGATGATCTTGTGATCGGCCGGGATGTCCGGGTCGAGCATCGCGTCCGGCGTCGCGCCAGTGAACGAGAACACCGTCTGATCGTCGTCACCGGCCACAATGAAGTAGTTGGCGCGCTCGCCCCACTTCCGGATGAGGGAGAGCTGCATCCGGTTGAGGTCCTGCGCCTCGTCGGTGAAGATGACCGCTGGCGAGCCAGGCGCCACCGGCACTTCCTGAAGGCAGGTTTCGATCAGGTCCGCGAAGTCCAACAGGCCGAGCGACTGCTTGTAGGCTTGCCACCGGTCCGCGAACTCGCGGACCATCGCCGGCCACGTCTCGCGCGGCATCATCCACCCGCGCCAGCGGTTCAACTGTTCGAGGAGCCGATCGCCATCTTTCCCGCTACCTGCATCGTCCTCCTCCAAGGACTCTTCCCCGTGGAGCCTGCCCTGCTTCTTCACGGGCGTGATCTGAAGATGAGGGTTCTGCTTGTTCCAATCGTCGACGTTCGCCTCGGCGATCTGCGGCCCGCCGAGTGCGTGGTAGCAGTGCGAGTGCAGCGTGCCGACGCGATCCGGATCGACGGGAAGATCACGGCCGGCGAGTTCCGCCGCGGCCGCGCGTGAAAAGCTCGTGATCAGAACCGAATCCGGACCGAAGCGTTCCACCGCGCGCCGGATCTGGCGCGTGAGATTCGTGGTCTTGCCCGCGCCCGGCGGCCCGAAGATGCGGTACTCGGCGGTGACGGAGTGGTCACGTTCGCCAATGCCCTCAACGGCGCCGGTCGCGGCGTCATTCGCCAGCATGGGTTTCCTCCCGGGCGCGCGCGGAGTATTCGGATGGGTCAAACTCCTCGACCGGCAGCAACCACCGGCTCTGCTCGCGGAACCGATGGCCACGCACGCGCATCTGCTTGCCGCCCATGACCGACAGCATCGAGGCGATGGCCTTGACCGACAGGCTCTGAAACGTCGTCTTGTTGACGTAGATCTGGAGATCGCTGGCGTTGATGGCGACCCGGCCATCGACGATCATGGGTTTCCTCTGGTTCTGAACGGTCTCGCCGTCGATGGACTCGATGAAGCCGGTTTCGGCGAGATATTGCGCGACGTAGGTGCGGGCGGCGCCTTCCCACTCCATCTCAAGGCTGCCCTGCTCGACGATGCAGGCATCGAGCAAGACCTGAGCAAGCTGCTCCCATTGCTTCGGCTTGATTCTTGGGATGAGCCTTCCGGAGGCCGCCGCGATGGCCACGCGCACGGACTCCTGCGAGATGAGTTTGGCGACGTTTGGGAACTCGATCTTCGCGTCCTCGAGTTCCATGTGATAGGCCGGCTCCTTGCCCGTGATTTTCACCAGGCGCACGATGCGGACACCGAGCACTCGCGAGATCTGTTCGCAGAGAAGCGCCTTGGTGAGATCAGGGCTGGGCGCGGCGTTGCCGGCCGGACGATCTGCCACCGTGCTTAAGACGGCTTGGGGCGCCTCGTCCGCCGCGGTGTGCCGGTGGGCCTTCGCGATGGTCCTCTGAAAGTAGTCGATGCGCGTCCGCTGCTTCTGCGCGTAGAGGCTTCGGTGATGGACGATCAGATCCACAATCTGCTGCTCGCTGAGTCCGGCCTCGACGCCGAAGTCCGCAAGCGCCAGGTCGTAGCCGCTCTGGCTCTGGTCCTCGAGATCGTGTCTCTGCCGGAGCCAGGTGTTCCGGAAGCGCATGTCCTGCGCCATCCAGCCGTCGAGCATCTCCTGCGGGATGCGCGCGGCAGGGTCGATGACCAGTGGCTTATCCTGAAAACGCTCCGCCCACTCCCGCGCGGTGCGTTCTTCCGTCTCCGGATCGGGAACCGCGGCTTCATCGAGGGCTTCTTCGAAATCGGAGACGTTGTAGCGCCGGTTCGTGCAGCGGTCGACGGTGACCTGCTTTGGGTGGGCCGGGTCTTTGCCGTTGATGGTGCCGGGGATTCTGAGGACACGAGCGAGGTCGGACAGGCGGTCAAACACCCAACCGCGCGCGGCGGCATTCAGCCGCAGCAGAGTGTGCCAGCGCGTGATGAGGCGCGCGGCGTCCCGGCGCTCCTGATCGTTCTCAAAGATCCATGGCTCTTTGAACAGCCACCAGGCGTGGGCGCCGTTGCCGGTGGCGAGGACGATTGTGGGCTGCATTCTGGGTGGAATGATCGAGAGCGCGTCTGGAATCGTCGCGGGCAGAGCCTTCTTGTGGGCCTTCGACTTGAGGTCGAAGTCGGCCCAGAGACCGGCGATCCCGGCGATCTCCTCCGATGGGCAGCGGCGCGACGGTCCGTAGTCGCGGGGCGAGAGACCGGCGCCAACGTAGACGTCTTGCTGTGTCTCGACCACGGCGGCGGCCGCCTCCTCGAAGTTCCGGAACCACCGTGAGCGTTTGTCCCGAAGCGTCCAGATGAGGATGTAGAGGTCGGAGGGCTTGTCGGCCCACAGTTGTTCAAGGAATTCGTGCGGCGTCATCGTTCACGCTCCACTTGCCAGCCGCTTGCGGACGGTCCATACCAGGCCTCAGCCGTGCGCTGCGCGTGCGCGAGATACGGCGAGGCGAAGTCTTTGCGCCGTGTGTGGCGCGAGCCCGCGTACATCAGCCAGCGGTCTCCGTCGCGGGCGAGCCATACGCGCGTCTTGCCGCAGACGGCGGTCACCAAGCGTGAGTCCTCGGGCAAGGCCGGCTTCGATTCCTCGCGAACAATCGGCGCCGTGGCGAGCCACTTCTCCCAGGACACAAACCGCTCGCCGTTCCAGAAGCCGATGACGAGGCCTTCGTCCATTTCGGCGTCGGCGGGGATGTCGGCGAGCGTCACCCTGGCGGGTGTCTCCTGCTTGGGCTGCTCTTGTTCGTCGCGGTACTTGCGCCAGGCGGCGAGACTGTAAGCGGGCGCGGTCATCCCTACTTGCCCTCCTCGATTCCAAGCGCCGCAAGCGCCTCGCCCACGCTGCGTACCACCGCCGTAATCGCCCCGGCCCGCGACCATTCGGCCATCCGCGCTTCCTGGAGACGGGTGAGCGCCCCCGCCGGGGTCTTCACCTCGAGTTCGAAGTGACGGCCGCGATAGCAGCCTGTCAGGTCAGGATCACCCGCAAAGCCCCACGCCGTGCCGTGCCGCTTCCGGACAACTAGCCCCGGCACGGCGCGAAGCGCCTGGACAATCGCACTCACCAGAGCAGACTCGCGCACCGCCGGTTTCTTGCGCTTCGTTCTGCGTGGCGTCATCGGCCCGCCTCCGTAAGCGAGGGAAACTTCTCAGGCGACGGCCCGTCGGTCTTCCAGAACAGGCGCCGGATGGGGCGGCCCTCGCGATAGGCGAGCCACGCTTTGAAGAACAGCGCCACCAGTTCGAGTTGCGGCAGCTTGGCTTTGGAGCGCCGGTTCGAGAGCAGACGCTCGCGCAGGTGGTAGACCGGGTTGTCCTGGCTCAGGTTCAGTCCGTGCGCCAGCTCGTCGAAGAAGCGATCGGCGAGCTTCCGGTCCAGTTTCGCGAAGGCCCAGAAGCAGAAGCCGACAACGCGCGGCGGCGCGATCTTGTAGCCAAGTGCCCGCGCACGCACGATGGCGGCGTCGAGCCCGGCAAGAGTCCGCGCCGCTTCGACGATTTCCGTCTTGGTTGGCTTGTGGCGCGGGTCGTTCATGCGCTCGATGCCGTACTTCTCGTGCAACACTGCCAAGCCTGCGATGGCGCAGGCGAGGCTTGCGTTCTCGACACCTTCGAGGTGCGCGATGTGCCCGGCGGTGCGCACCCGCCCGATGTCGATCGTGCGGATGGCTTCCGGAGCAAGCCCCGTGACGACGTCGGTTTCAAACGGAACGCCGGCCTCGGTGCAGGCGTGCAGCCGGTGTTGGCCGTCGATCAAGCGGCCCGTGTGGTCGAAGCGGATCGCGTCTCCGTTGTACTGCCAGCGGCCGTCGAGCATGTCGACCATGTAGGCGATGACCAGTTCTTCGCTCAACGGGCGGTTGTGGGTGTTCGACTCAAGCCATTGTTTGGCGAGTTCGGGCGTCACCATCATCCGCATGCGCCGGGGCGAAGGCGGCGTGCGAACGGCGGGTTTCGTCGAGACAGACGGTAAGGAACTCATGAGCTTTCTCCATCTGGGCAAGGATCTGTCCCCGGTCTGGCCGGGCGAGGATTTCACGCGCGAGGCCGGCAGGGTCGGCTGCGCAATCGAAAAGAAAGGCGACAGTGCGGAGCAGGTCGTCCAAGTCGGGAACACAGGGCTTCGCGCGGCGGCGATGGCCGATGTTTGCGGTTCGCTGCTGGTAGGTCGAGCCCTGGCGCGAAATCGTGCGGGTGTCTATCTTCGGAATTTCCGAAGATGCGGCCAGCCTGGCGCGCCAGTTCCGGACCGTGGCTTCATCGACACCCACGTGGCGGGCGATGGCCGAATTACTCATTTCCGCGGCGCGGGGATGCAGCAGGGCGGATTTCACCGCCCGCTGCTTGTCCTCGTTCGTGCGCCGGAGCCCGTTGGTCTTGTTGGCGCTGAAGCTGTACCACTGGGCTTCTTCGAGCGTGCCCTGGCGCAGCTCGCTGTCAACCGCATCGAAGCCCGCGGCGAAGGCGGCCTTCAAGCGGTGGAAACCGTCGGCGAGCCAGTAGTGCTCGCCATCATGGAAGACGACCACCGGCGGGAACTTCACGCCCGCGGCCATCGCCTCCGCGTAATCGTCGATGGCTGTGAAGTCGAGCGCCGAGCGGGGCTGCGTGCCGCCGTCAAGCCGGATCTGGGCGATGGGCAGCCGGACCACGTGGGCACCCTTCATGGCCGCGCCTCCAGGTCGAGGCGGATCTCGTGGCGCACCCGCTGGCTGTGCAAGAAGCCGTGCTCGAGGCCAACTCCAGCGGCCCAGAGCCAGCGGCCCGCGCGCCGAAGCAGGCGGGCCGCCGTGAGGGTGAGCGAGCGGCGCTCTGGCGTCGTCAACCAGTGCACGAACCAGAGCGCAAGTGCAATGAGAAGCAGTGTGCCGATCAGCATGGCGTCCCCGTTCAGAAAGGAACCTGTTCGCCGCCCTGGTCGCGTACCTCGGGGTCGAGGCCGGTGGGGACGCGCTCGGCGAGCGTCTTGCAGAGTTGGTGATACTGCTGGGCGCGCGCGGCCTCTTCAGCCGCTGCCCGCACCACCGGATGGCCCAGGGCGAGAGGCTTTCCGTCGCGGAGATTCAGTGCTCTTTCCTCTGGCGGCAGTTCCTGGCCACCGGCATTCGTCGCCTTGTCCCAATCCCATTTGAACCGCCGGAGGGTTGCCCAGGCCGTCCAGCGTCCCACCAAGGTGGCGCCGGAGGCCAGTTCCTGGCGTTGATAGTGCAGCACCGGCGCGCCCCAGCGATCGGTCAGCCGCTCCGGACTTCCTTCCACATCCAGTTCCGTGATGTCCTGGTGCGGCAACCGGACCGGCGCGTGCAGGTGAATGCCGGGCGAGCGCAGGGCGGCAGTGTCGCGATTGATGATGCGCGCGACGAACACCACGGTGGCCTGGGCCTCCGAGCCGGGCACCACCTGCCGTGCAGCCAGCCAAGCGCCGGTCGTGCGCTGAGCGTCTGGCTGCCCGGACGCTGCGCGCATCAGGCCGAGCCAGGCGGTGAGGCCCAGGAACAACGCCAGGCCGCGTGTCTTGAAGTGTGACGAGCGGACCAGGCGATGCGATTGGCCGGAGGGTTCGGGTCGCTGGCTTTGGGTTTTGGCGCACATGGGACTTTCCTGCTCGTGACTGGTCAGATTGACGGTCTCCGACGGACGACTGCCAGCCAGTCTTCGCAGACCAGATCGTTCTGCGGCAGTTTGTAGCCGAAGTAGTACTCCACCCCGGCGCCGCCCGCCATCAGCGTGCCCCAGAGGCAGAGCTTGCGAATGTCGTGGAGGGTGCAGGGCTTGCCGCCTTGCACGGCCTCGTCGCTGTGGCCCGCGTAGCCCGGATCGGGGGGCACGCCCCTGTCCGCAGGATTCTGCTCGTCG
>Ga0101944_10002352_pt1 | contig 31011 bp, 26 predicted proteins | sample DewCreD2012metaG_FD_75245 | JGI IMG/M metagenome (GOLD analysis project Ga0101944, IMG submission 75245) | Hot spring sediment bacterial and archeal communities from British Columbia, Canada, to study Microbial Dark Matter (Phase II) - Dewar... ... | reverse complement strand
CCTCGTCTCTACCTCAGCCAGTGTTGCCTAATGTCTGCACGGCTGACAATGGCACCTACACCCTCGTAGTGCGTGACTCGGCCAGCTGTCCTTCAACACCTGCCTCCACAGTAGTAAGCGTATTGAAACAACCCGAAAGGCCTGTGCTGGCTGGTGTCTCTTCGCTGTGTGTGGGCAGCCCGATGACGATAGCCGTGCAAAATGCCAATGCTTACGGCACTAATGTGGTATTCGACTGGAGTACTCCCTACGGCACCGTTAGCCAGTCGCAGGCGAACCTGGTGGTGCCGGCGGTGGGTCTGCAGCACGATGGCACCTATCGCGTGGTGGCTCGCATCGGTAATTGTGCCTCGGCGCCTTCCGAGGTAGTCTCTGTACAGGTACACCCCATCCCGCCGGCGCCTGTAGTTAGCAGCAATTCACCCGTCTGTGAGGGCGACGTCTTGCAACTGCTGGTAGAAGACGTGCCTGGTGGCCAATATAGCTGGATTGGCCCGAGCGGTTTCACCGCCAGTACGCGCGATCCTTTTATTGCTCAAGTGAACAAGGCGCTGCATGAAGGCTGCTACTATGCTACAGTGTCGGTTAACGGCTGTACCTCGCCACAGAGCCAGGGTGCTTGTGTGGTCATTCGGACGCGGCCCAACGCACCGGCGCCGTTGCCTATGGAGCCAGCCTGTTTGAGCCAGCCAGGCGCTTCGCTAATTTTTCGTATTGCCCCGGCTACTGCTACGCCAGGCGCTCAATATATCTGGTACAACGCCACGACGCAGGACTCGATAGGGCCACCTACATTCGCTCTGACGTTTACCTTGACCGACTTAACCCAGTTAAAACCCGGCCCTAATATTTTTTATGTGCGCTCGCTGCTCAACGGCTGCACATCGGCGCCCTCATCGTTTGTGGTAGTGCAGCTGGATACCATCCCGCTGGGTATCAACGCTTTTGCTGGCCAGGATTTCAATGCCTGCGATGTCACGCCGTTGCAGTTAAGTGCTGCTGTGCCGCCGGCGCCAGTGGCGGGCAAGTGGCAACAGGTCGGCGGCCCGCCCGTCACTATTGTCAACCAGCCGCTGCCCAATACCGCTGTTTTAGGCGCCACGGCTGGCAATGTCTATCGTTTTGAGTGGATACTCACCAATGGCGCCTGCAAGGACTTTAGCCGCGACACGGTGGAGGTAACGGTTAATGCCTTCGAGAAGGCTAAAGTGGTCAGAGACTTGTACACCACCTGCTTCACTGATACAGTGCAAATTCAGGCCATTCAGGGGCAGGGCGCTTTGGGTGTTTGGAGGCAGCCGTTAGGGCAAACGCTTTTCCAGCCGCCTATCGTCTTGGATGACCCCCAAAGCCCAACCACAATGGTGCGCAATCTGCCGCCTAACGCCAACACATTTTTCTTTTACTGGATACTCCATGTGGCGGGCTGCCCTGCCGATACGGCTTTTGTAACGGTGTACACGGTCAATAAAAAGCCCTTCGCAGGACAAGACCAAAGCCTGTGCATCACCGACTCGTGTACTCTACTGCAGGCAGCGCCGCTCGACCCCTTCGAGACAGGCCGCTGGATGTACCTAGACGCCGCCGCCAATCCTAAGCTGAGCATGAATGCGCCCAATGCGTCGAGCACGTTCGCTTGCGGTTTGCGCATTGGCTCTAACCGCTTCGTATGGGAAACAAATGGCGGTTTGTGCGGCGATCGCTCTCGAGACACTGTAGTAGTCTTCTACGACTTGGAGCCTACTGCCAACGAGGATAGTGTGGCGGTAGCTTATGGCCAACAGGTCATGGTTAATGTGTTGCAGAACGACATCTTGCCGCCACAGTTTACGGTGCGCGTACTCGACCCACCCAAACACGGGCGGTGGTCGGAGCCGAGCAAAGGCGTGTTTTCGTACTTGCCCGACCTGACTTTCACCGGCAGGGACAAGCTTATCTACGAGCTGTGTAACCTCAACCCGGCTTGCCCTTGCGCTATGGCAACCCTCTTTTTCGATGTCGAAGCTGCCGACAGCTGCCGCATTCCCACCATCATTACGCCCAACAACGACGGGGTCAACGATGCCTTTGTCATTCCCTTCCATTGCCTGGCGGGCGGGGAGGGCGGCTTCGAAAATGAGGTTACTATCTTCAACCAATGGGGAGACCAGGTGTTTCACGCAAACCCGTACAACAACGACTGGGAAGGCACGTACAATGGCCAGTCTTTGCCCGCAGGGACGTACTTTTTTGTGGTTAAATTACCGGGAGAAAGTAAACCAAGGGCAGGGTTTCTTCTCATACAGCGTTGATAGCGCATGCCCTAAAGCGAGTGGGTTTACCTCAAAGCGGGCGCGTTTAACGCCTACCTTTGCACCACTCTTGGTCGAGAAGGCCTCTTGTCCTTCGCAGTCTTCAAAACAGCGACTGAGAAGCCACCTACGTCCAACCCATTACCTCCTGCGCCATGCCATTAGATCAGTTACACGAAGAGGAGAAGCAGCGCCGCGACGCTAGCGAGATGAGCTTCTTTGACCATATTGACGAACTGCGCCGCCGCATTCTGCGCTCGGCCTTAGCCATTGGCGTCATGGGGGTTATTTGCTTCGTCAACAAGGAAATTGTCTTCGACAAGTTGATGTTCGGCCCCCGCCATCCGGATTTTCTCACCTACCGGTCGCTGTGCGGCCTGTCGCACGCTGTGGGTTTGGGAGAAAAGATGTGCTTTTCGCCCGTAGAATTCAAACTTATTACTCGCCAAATGGGCGAGGTGCTGATGCAGCATCTGTACGTGTCGTTCTGGTTAGGGCTTATCCTTGCTTTTCCCTACGTGCTGTGGCAATTTTGGCTTTTCTTAAAACCTGGCCTGATAGAGGCGGAGCAGAAAGCTATTCGCGGCATTGTAGGCATTTGCTCCTTACTCTTTCTGGTGGGCATAGGGTTTGGCTACTTTGTTATTGCACCGTTTTCCATCAACTTCTTAGCGGGTTACACGGTGGATGGTGTGGAAGTGGCGCCTACGCTGGACTCTTATGTGACTTACATGACAATGTTTACTATACCCATTGGCCTGTTTTTTGAAATGCCGGTGGTCATCTATTTTTTAACCAAAATAGGGCTGCTGGGTTATCGCGCTCTTCAGATGTACCGGCGTTATGCCTTTGTGGTCATCCTCATTGTGGCGGCCATCATTACACCGCCTGATGTGGTGTCGCAAACTATCGTTGCGCTCCCACTGTATGGGTTGTACGAGGTGAGTATTCTGGTGTCCCGACGAGAACAACGCCGCCGGGAAGCCGCTCTTTTTGGTAAGAATACCGTTGCTGATGTGGTCAAGATTAACTCATGAAAGTTACCGAACATTTCGCCAAAGCCAAGGGCAAAACCTTGATTTCCTTCGAAGTACTCCCGCCACTTAAGGGCGGCAGCATGCAGGCTATCTTCAACACGTTGGATAGCCTCATGGAATTCAGCCCGCCATTTATTGACGTGACCTATCACCGTGAGGAATACATTTACAAAGTGCGTCCTTCGGGCTACTATGAAAAGGCGGCTATTCGAAAGCGCCCGGGCACCGTAGGGATCTGCGCAGCCATCATGCACCGCTACAAAGTGGATGCCGTACCTCATCTCATTTGTGGTGGCTTCACCAGGGAAGAGACAGAAAACGCGCTTATTGACCTCAATTTCTTGGGTATCAATAATGTGCTTGCCTTGCGCGGCGATGCTCGTCGGTTTGAGGAGCGCTTTGTCCCGCACGAAAATGGCCATACCTACGCCCTCGACCTCGTGCGCCAGATTGCCAACATGAACCAAGGGCTTTACCTCGACGCGGACATTGTCAACGGTGAAAAAACCGATTTCTGCATCGGTGTGGCCGGATATCCTGAAAAACATTTCGAGGCTCCCAACCTGGAGAGCGACCTCCTGTTCACCAAGAAGAAAGTGGAAGCTGGCGCCCACTACATTGTTACTCAGATGTTTTTCGATAACAAGAAATACTTCGACTACGTGGATGCCTGCCGCCGCGCCGGTATTGAAGTGCCTATCGTGCCGGGGCTGAAGCCCATTACCAAGCGCTACCAGTTGACCAGCATCCCGCGCAAATTCTTCGTCAACTTTCCCCACGATTTGGTGAAGGCCGTGATGGATGCTCCCAACGATGAGGCGGTGCGTCAGGTAGGCATCGAGTGGTGCGCTCAGCAGTCCCTCGAACTTAAAGCGGCCGGGGTGCCCTGTCTACACTACTATACCATGGGCGATGCGGAGACCATTCGAGAAGTAGCTAAACGGGCGGGGTTTTAATCGGCGGTGCAGCGCTTCGCCTTTTTGAATAACCCGCCTATTTATCCCAGCAGTTTTGTTGGATTTTTTGAGCCATCATAGGCTCGCGCACCAGTCGAAGGTAGGAGTTGTGGTTGTGCCGTGGGTTTTGGCTGGCTGAGGCCGTTTGGAAGATAAGATCGGCCAGCGCAGGCCAACCTTTCTCTTGCAAGGCAAGGAGGGCGATGCAGCGGTTTCGGGCTGCGCTGTTGTCTGGGTTGGCCTCTTGTTGTGCACGCGTGGCGCGCTCCAGATAGCTGGCGATAGTCTCAGGAGTAGGTTCTTCAAACAGCAGGCGATGGGTGCGTGGCGCTTCGGGAAGGTATTGCACGGTGAAGGCGTCGTGGTCGTGCACAGGGAAGCCATTAGGCAGTACGACGAGACCGGAGTCAGGCACCCAGAAGCGTCCCATGATCTGCCGGTTTTCTTGCGTAAGAAAATCGTAGTAAACCAGGCGTTGCCCGTTTTCATAGGCTAAAAAAAGGCGGGCTACAGAGGTGCGGCCCTCCGTGGTCAAGCGGTGCTCGTCTTTGGTTGAAAGTGGAAAAACAAAGGCATTGGCCCAACGCTCTTGCTTCTGGCGAGCATCCCAACGCAGCAGCACGAAAACTGCGGTGAATACCACCCCCACCAAGATGCCCAACACGCCGAGAATGTACCACCAATTGCGGCGATTCTCTGCCCACCGCAACCGGTTGCGCGGGGTGTCCACTTGCTTGTTGATGCGAAACTCATAGGAAAAGCCCTCTGCCTCCTTGTGCACGCTCACCTCACACAGCTCGTCCTCAATGAAGAAGGAGTATGTGCGCGACTCTTTGACCGAAAAGTCTATCTGCATAATGCGAGCGTCGCAGTGGATGAGCAAATGGCCACTGCGGTCGCCATGGTAAAGACCAATGCGATGCCTTCCGCCAAAGTCGTCCAAGTAAATCCAGCTGACCTGAGCCACGGTTTCGTGCAAATAAATCTGGTCCCTTAGGGCTTTTTTTTATTAGCTTTTCTCGCTTTGCCTTACCAGCGGATAAGAGCGCTGCCCCACGTGAAGCCCGAGCCAAACGCAGCTAGGCAAACTACATCGCCCGGCTGCACCTTACCGGCTTCCCAGGCCTCGCACAGGGCAATAGGCACAGAGGCAGCCGTGGTGTTGCCGTAGCGCTGGATGTTGTTCCACACTTGGTCATCGCGCAGCCCTAAGCGCTTTTGTACGAACTGGCTAATACGCAAGTTGGCCTGGTGCGGAACCAAGAGGTTGATATCCGAGGGCTGGAGCCCTACCTTGCCCAACGCTTCCAAGATGACTTCCGGGAACTTTTGCACAGCCAACTTGAAAACGAATTGGCCGTCCATGTAAGGATAGTACAGGCCCTCTTGGAGCATTTTAGGCGTAATAAAAATCTCGCCGTACGTGTCGGATGGCGGATAGCCAAAATCCACCTCTTCGCCCCTTTTTTTGTGGTGATAACCGCCGTGGCAGCCCGGATTGATGAAAGAAAGTTTCTCGGCATCAGTGCCGTCTGCGTGAAGGCACGTGGTCAGGATGCCGCGCTCGGGGTCTTCCGACGGCTGCACTATGGCAGCCCCCGCGCCATCGCCGAAGATAACGGTAACGTTGCGCCCGCGAGTGCTAAAGTCCAAGCCCATCGAGTGCATTTCGGAGCCTACCACCAGCACGTTCTTGTAAGTACCCGTGCGCACAAACTGGTCTGCAATGGCCAATCCGTAGATGAAGCCGCTGCACTGGTTGCGAATGTCTAATGCGCCCACTTCGCGGTGCGTAATGCCCAGCTCGCGCTGCATTAACACGCCACATCCTGGGAAGTAATAGTCAGGGCTAAGGGTGGCAAAGACGATGAAATCTATTTCCTCAGGCAATATGCCAGCGCGCTCGCAGGCCGTACGCGTGGCAATGGCTGCCATAGTAGAGGTCGTTTCCTCGTGTTTCCGTCCGAAGCGGCGCTCCTCTATACCAGTGCGCTCGCGTATCCATTCGTCAGAAGTGTCCATGAGGCGAGTGAGTTCTTCGTTTTTAACCACGCGCTCAGGCACATAAAACCCTAAGCCGGCAATTTTACTTCGTATCATGAGCAGGCATTACTTATAGTGAAGGGGAGGAATAATTTCGGAAACAAAGTTGGAAAATCTTTGCTCATCCTTGCCAAAGAATTGCTCTAAGGAAACGGTGTAGCGTTGCATAAAAGAGCAATAGCGCTCGTCTTCGCACAAAACTTTGGGGTTACCCAACACCATCACACGCTCCCGAGCGCGCGTCAGGGCTACGTTCATCTTGCGGTCTATGCCTGTTGCCGACAGGCTCACTAAGCGCCGCAGTTGCTGCTTGCTGTGGACACAACAAGAGATAAGAATGATATCGCGCGCGCCGCCCTGGAAGCGTTCCACCGTGTCTATAGTGAACTCGTCCGGATGAAGTCCTTCCCCCAGGAGCGCCTGACGGATTTGTGCGATTTGCGCGCGCCACGGAGTAATAATGCCCAAGCTGCGCTCAGGATCCCAGGGTTGTCCGTTCTTTTCGGCAGTCTCTCGGAAGTAGCGGGTCAAGCGTGCTACCCAGCGCGCTTCTTCCTCGGAAGTGCGCTGATGCGGCAGCGCATCGGCAGATTCCACAGGCAAAAAACACACGCGCTGTTGCAGGAGACCTTCCGTTTCGGAGAGCGGCAAATACTGGCGTTCGCCAGCAGGAAACGGCAACGTGCGCAAGTGGCCGCCGTAAAATTGCTCATTGGGAAAGGCCATGATGTCGGCGTGCATGCGACCCTGATGGTACAACTGGCCGTAGTGCTGGTGAAGGCCGTGCTGTAGGCAGTAACGGTAAAGCCGCTCGAAATACGACTCGCGCAGGTCGTTCAGGCCAATAGCGGCCAGGTCGTCGTCCCTCACCTCGGTGTGCTCCGGCCCTTGGGCCACCACCGCGGGCAGCTGACAATGGTCGCCAATGAGTACGGCGTGCTCGAAGCGCGTTAGCAGCCCGATGAGTTGAGGCTCCAGGATTTGTGACGCCTCATCTACAATAAGCCGTTGAAAAGACTTAATCTTTAGCAAGTTTTCGCTTTGAGCAAACGAAGAAACCGTGCTTACAAACAACCGCACAGGTTCCAACGTAGCTAACAGCTCAGCGCGCGTATTGGCTGTGGCAATGCGTTGGGAAAGCAAGCGACTGCGGAAGCGTTCGCCGGTAGCAAAAGGAGTACCCAGCCGGATGTAGTCTTCGCCCACGAGCTCTAACACCTCGCACATTTCGTCCACAGCGCGATTGGTGTATGCCAAAAGGACCAGATTGTCTGTAGTATGTTGCAACACCCAGCGCACCAAATCGCGCAGCACGACGCTCGTCTTACCGGTACCCGGTGGCCCCCACAGCAAAAAGAAACGCGGCGCTGTGGCGATGTCCTCCACGCGCACCGGTTGCCCCGGCGGTCGAGTAGCAGGTTGGAGAGGCGGGCAAAGCCATTGCCGGCGCACCGCGGGCTCAGCGTTGGCCCATTCGTACAAACCGCTGTAAAGCGAGGAAAAGCCGCTTTCGAGGGCGTCTGGCTCTAAGTTCCACCGCTGATGGGTTTCAAAGGGCTTCAGATTGAACTGCCGGGCGCGCAGCTGCACCTTCACATACTCAGCGCTCAGTTCGACGAGCGTGCACTTAATTACCTGATGATGCAGGACGTTGTCCTCCGGATGGTCAGCGGGATACAGCACGGCTAAGTCGCCTATGCGGAAGTTGGCCAGCGAGTTGGTCTGTTCCGTCCGCCGAAACAGGATAGTTGGCTCGGCTTGATTAGCGCAGTTTTCAGCGATTTCCAGCTGAGCCAGAATGGCAAAGTCCTCCTGCTTTTCGGCTAAGCTGCCGCGCCACAGCGTCGCACTGCCGCCCGCACCCTCGCTGCCCTCGGTCCCCACCTTAGCCAGCCAATGCTCGCGCGCAATAAAGCCGGTGAAGGCGTTGAAATACTTCCTCTCCACGGGCGTAAGACGCGAATACGTCTGAGCGAACTGAGCGAAGTCTCGCCCCACAAAGTCATTAGTTGGCTCCTTGGGCGCTTCTTTCAGCAGACGCTCAAAAAGCGGCACCTGCAAGTCGCCAGGGCGGATTTGCGTTAGCAAACGCTCTATGCCGACCAGCTGATTGCGCACTTGAAGCGCTTCCCATTGCTCCGGCTCTACGGTAGGAGCAAAACGCAGCGGTTGGTCGTCGGCTCCTGAGTAGAGAATGTATTTAGCCGGGTCTATTTCCGCTCCAAACACCGAGCGCACCAGCAAGTCGTAAAGGAGGGTTTGGGTAAAATGACTGCGCGAGATACCGTAACTGTTCGGTCGGTAGGCCCGCCCACTTTTCAACTCCACAATAGCTGCGCGCTCGCCCTCCCGATACCACAAGTCGAGGCGCCCTTGCAGGCCATAGCGCTGACTGAAAAAGGTCGGCTCCAGCACACAATGCTTCGGCAAGATGCCCTGCTGTTGGAAGCCCTCTGTGGCCATGTGTTGCAAGTTGTAGTAATGCTTTTTGGCCCGATGGATTACATCCGCTACCTCGCTGTCTGCCATAGGTGCATACACGAGAGGGAAGAGGCGGAAAGTTTCGCGCACCAATGCCATAAACTCGGCCTTCGGGTCATTCATGAGCCGGTCGAGGAAGTAATTGGCTATGTTGCCCAGCAACGCAGCCGTAGAGGTTTGGTAAGGAAAAAACTTCTTCACCAAAAAACCCAATGGGACGACGCCGTCCGGCTGGAAGCGCTCAGCAACGACCGATACATCCATCAGGTAGTCGGGTTCCACCACAAAAGCTCGAGGATGGTATTCCCCTCCTTGGACGATATCCACATCCAGCAAGTGCACCGTTACGGGCAGAGGAAATACCTTTTGCAACAACCGAATGGTGGGCGAAAAGGTCTCGTTTCGCTCTGCCAAGTGATAGCGTACCCGCACCGGGACCTCCGGCGCTTCCTCATCGTAAGCCAACAAGCAATATTCCTCGGCCAAATCGGCTACTACAGATACCCGCGCCACGTCTTTGTGTCCTACTACGCCAGGAGCCTCAAAACGCCATTCTCCTTCCGCTGGCAAGAGTGCTTCAATATCCGTCGGCATCGCTTCGCCCGATAGCCCGCGAACGGCCTCCGCCACAGCCCACACACCCAACGAAACGTCCTTGAGACGAGCAGCCCTTTGTTCACGCCGCACGCGCGCTGCCACGCGGCGAAAGTGATGAATGACACGGAGCGCCTCCGTCGAGAGCTGGTACTTGTGCCCAATGTAGCTAATGCGTGCGAAAAGCGTGCTGAAAAACAGCTTTTCCTGCTCCGTTTCTTCCCGGAGCAGTCGCTCTTGCAGGTCTGCCAGCGCTTGCACCCGCTCCCCGGCCGCCCAGCTGGAGTGTGTCGCCACGCGCACTACCTCGCGATAAACTGCCAGAGCTCCTTCCCGCGTCATGCAACAAAGGTAAAAATGCTTGCTCAGCTGAGGAGCCCTTTTGCCGACAGGAGGAAGTATGCCTCAACTTCCGGGAAACACCTGCTAAAGTCCTGAGATTTTCTCCCGCGTTCTGGAGCGAGCAGCGGCACTTTCCGAGCAGAGGCCAGGCAAAGAGCCGCTGCACCACGAGGCGCCGACCGCGTTTTGCCGGAAGGAATGGGCGGCACTTTCATGGTTCGCAGTTGGTTTTTTAGTAAAATTAAGCTACATGCAACGGTTTAGATGGTTTTTTTGAAAAACTTATGGATTGGATTTGCGGGAAAAACTTGCATAAATTTTTATATGTGCGTATTGCTTAAATTCGTTGACAGGCAGCGAGGCTTAGCGACTAAGTATTAGCGGAAGAATTAAAAAAAGTCATGGAACACTTACAAAAATGTGGCTGCTAACACTAAAGACAGAAAGCCTGCTGCTAACAGGCGGTTTGCCCAATGGCGGGTGACGTGGTTAGTTGAACTTCCTACCTCGCATCAAATTTTGTAGTGTATTGACAGTTTTGTGCTCCGAAACCCGCCCGAATGCAAAGCCCGAAAACGTTACCACCAAGTGCTAAAAGACAGACGACACAGCAAGAAAATGACTGAAAATAGACTCGACATACAGACCGTAACGACCAAGAGGCCAGCCAAATATGCTGACCGTGTTTTGCTATTTCGAGAAGGAACAGAAAGAAAAGAAAGAGTCCATCCGCAGTTGCGTGTAACCACCCGATTGGGCTGGATTGCCGCAATCGGCGGGGCGACAAAGCGGATTTAGCCGTCAATTGAGGTTGACGGGGAAGCATTAACTGAATCAAAATACTTAAAAATGAAAAAGAAATTTTTTAACTCTCTTGTCTTACTTTTTTTGTCCCAATGGGCTTTGGGGCAGGCGGTATTTAGCCATGTCGCCGCTACGGACAATATAAATGGCCACATCACCACGTTGGACCACCCACAATTGAACGGCAATCCGGACGCGATGGTATTTGTCACCGCCAACTGGGGCACCGGTGGGGTGGGCATGGACTATGCCAACAACGTAGGGGTTTGGTACAACGGCTCGCGTTGGACCATTTTCAACCAAAACACCAAGTTGCCCATGCCGCCCGGTGTCACATTCAATGTGATGACAGTCCCTGTCGGTACGCCCGGTGTTTTTCGCCACACCGTCACGGCAGCCTCCAAGGCGGCCAATGGTTTCAACAACGGTTCACAGATAAGCCACCCCTCCATAGACGGCAAGGATGGTGTCATCCTGATGGCAACCCAATGTTGGACGGGTACTTACAACGATAACCCCATCCAAATCGCTAACAGTGGCGGTTGTGGGTTGGGGGGTACCGTAACCTGGACAATCGCCAATGGTTCAAATAAAGCCGACGGTAGTGATTACGATAAGTTTCCAATGCCTGTCGGGGCCAGTTTCAACATCATGGTGATCGAAAACGGCAGGGTGCCAGGGTTTTCCACGGCCAGCGCTTATATCCATGTGGCCAAACCGGAGACCATCATCCCCGCCGGGCGGCATATTTCCTTTCTTGACAACCCCGCGTTGAACGGAAAACCGGACGCCATGGTGTTCGTCACACCTTTTTGGGGGCGCGGCACGATCTGTACGGACGGCCCGTATGTCCTCAGCCCCACTTCTGTAAGGTACGACAGTCCGCAGGATGCTTGGAAGCACAAAGAAGGGTAGTGGTCGGTTTATTACGGCAAAGGGGGTATCATGCCCAATGGGTCGAAGTTTAATGTGGTGGTAGTGCCGGGGGGCAATACGACCCCAAGCGGTTTGAGGGGGTGGGTGGACATGCACACGCATCCGATGAGCCATTTGGGTTTTGGGAGAAAAGCCATGCACGGAGCGCCTGGTATCGGGTGTATCATCCCGGCAGGAACCTATAATTGCAACCCAACGGAATTTAGGGCCACCAGCATAGGCCAAGCCTTAGGGAACTGCAACAGCACCCACGGTGGATGGGGAATTGACAATGGGTGCGGCGATTATTTGAGGGCAGGCATCATCAACTACGCATTGGATGATGAATTTGAGCACAAGGTCAGCTTTGACAGAAACCCGCATGGGGATCACGAACATGGTGGATACCCCGGACTGAATTTTTGGCCCAACCACACGTCCATTTTACACCAACAGATGTGGACCGATTGGATACGCAGGGCTCGTGACGGGGGCTTGAGGGTGATGGTGGCGTTGACTGTAAACAGCGAGCTGTTGGCAGAAATCATTAATGGGGATGGCCCTTATGACGACAAAACGGTTGCCGACATCCAAATTGACGAGACCGTGCGGTTTGTTAACAACAATCGAAGTTTTATGGAAGTTGCTTACTCTAAAGCAGATTTGGAGAGGATCGTAAAAAGCAACAAGATCGCAGTGGTATTGGGTATGGAAGTGGACAGGATCGGCAATTTTGGAAAACCGGGGGTTGTCACCAATGAGGCTACCGTTCGCGCCGAAATACAACGCCTGTACAACAAAGGCATCCGCTATGTTTTTCCCATACACTTGGTTGACAACAGCTTCGGCGGGGCGGCCGTCTACGAAATGCTCTTCAATTTTGCCAACAAGCACGCGAATGGACGGCATTTTAGCATAATGACCAGCCCCGACCCCAATGTGCAATACCGCGCCAATTTGACAGATGGCCCCTTGGGATTTGAAAACGGATTAATCTTGGGCCTCCGCGGATTCCTTGAAGGGTTGGGCCAAATACCGGCCCCATGTTTCAATGATGTGATCAAATGTTCCCCCCCCACCGGGCAAGGTGCGGTGCTGTGGTAGTTATGAGCGCATTTTGGGAATTATGACCCCTGCCCCCGAATTTGACGCATACAAATTTGTTCCTGGTGGACATGTCAACAGTAAAGGGCTTACGCCTTTGGGAGAAGCGGCCATTGACGAAATGATGAAGCTGGGCATGATGATTGATATAGACCACATGTCGGAGCGCTCCATGACGCGCACCATCGAACTTGCTGAAAGGCGGTCCGGCGGCTACCCTTTGAACATGGGGCACAACGGCATCCGTGGGCCGGGCGGCAATGAACGGGGCGCTCCAATTGCGCTGATCCGCCGCATCGCAGCCTTAGGTGGAATGATTGGAACTGGTACGGCTAAGGCCACCCATAATAGCTTTGCCAATGCTTATCGCGATTTGTGGCGCGTCATGGGAAACAAAGGGGTGGCCATCGGCTCTGACGTCAACGGCTTTGAACAGCTGCCGCACCGTGCTGCGGGCAAGGGAGATGACAATGCCAGTCGCGCTTTTTACAATACGTTTTTTGCCCAGTCTGGTATAAGCACCAAATGCAAAACGGGCGACCGCACTTGGGATTATGTGAAGGACGGTGGGGTATCCCATTACGGCATCATGCCTGAATTTTTGCACGAGGTAAAAATAAATGGGGGTGAGGATGTAATTAACAACCTCAATACTTCCGCCGAGTATTTCGCCCAGATGTGGGCAAAATGTGAACGATTGTCTACCAGGACCGCTGCAGGCATCACCGAAATCACCCTTGCCGGAATAAGCTCGGATATCCACAACAACGACTGCAAACGGTTTTATGGTACCGTCGAATTAGAGGTATGGCAAACGGACGCTTCCGGCAACCGAACCACCCGCATAACGCCCATCACCGGCGGGGGCACCTTGATCAATTGGGACAGAGGCCCTGCGAGAGATGTGGGCGGGTTTCCAGGCGCAGGCGTAAGGATGCCCAACACGTTGAATATAAATTCTATTTATGCCGTTGACCGTACTTTGCTTAACCAAAATAGAATTAGGGTGGTGGTAAAAACCAAGTTAGGCTCCGCCCACAAAGGTTGCGACTTGTGTACCGATTTTACATGGGAAGCCGCAATGCCCTCCCCACGCGAGCAAACCTTTTCTTTGCGAGACGTTCTCAACCAATCGGGGGCGGTCAAATCAATGGTCGTAGGCCCTTATGCGGCCAGCGATGGGCGCCACAGCATCCGGGTGCATTTTGAGGTGCGATAATCGTCATTTAAACTGCCACTCATAAAATAATGCTAATAAAGCATGGTCGCAGATGACAGCCAAAGCGTCAATGCACAAAGCCAATGCCGCTGCAAGCTCGTCCATGCAACAGGATGGCACAAACCAGGAGGAACAAGGGAACGGCCAAGGAAGCCACCTTATGGCATAGAAAGAGAGCCGAATTCCCTTGGAACAGACGTGGACTGCATCGGCGGAAAAAGCCGAAACAACTAATCAAATTCAGGGCGAGGATGCCGAAATCGTTCAGATTGGGCAATACACTTTCATTCATTCCAATCATGCGATTTACAAATTCCTTTTCGTTTCTCTAACCTTGGGATCAGCCCACGCCATAGTGTAAATTCCTGTCATGTTGACCCACCATTCCTGCATGTTGACCCAGGGGGCTGTTGTGTAGTAAGAGTAAGAGCTTGATGAGGGTTTAAAAATACGTCAGTTTATTATTTCGGTGTTGATTTTTTTCTTCTAAGTGATTCTCCTTTTAATTCAATCCTGCTCGCATTAGCCGTTAGCCGGTCTAAAATTGCATCTGCCAGCGTGGGATCGTTTATGTATTCATGCCATTTGGATACAGGTAATTGTGACGTAATAATAATACTTTTTTTTCCATAGCGGTCTTCCAATAATTGCAGCAAAGTCAGGCGCAGTTCCTGGTTCATCGGTTGCAATCCAAAATCATCCAGGATGATCAGCGATTGTCGTTCCAGGTGATTGAGCAGTTTTATATAGGAACCATCCAGTCGGGATAGTGCGACTTTTTCAATCAACCTGTTCATGTTTAAGTAAGTGGTTTTGTATCCCTGGATACAGGCTTGGTGTTCCAGTGCACATGCCAGGAAGCTTTTACCGCAACCCGTAGCGCCGGTAATCAACAGATTTTCTCCCTGGTCCAGATACCGGCCTTCTGCAAGGGTAGCCAGTTGTTGTTTGGTCAGATTGCGGGCCGGACTGTATTCGATTTGTTCCATGGTGGCAGGTAGTTTGAGTTTGGCCAGTTTGAGGTAATAGGTTGTTTTTTCATTGACACGGTACAGTTGTTCAGCGCCCAGTAAGTGGGCAATTAACTCGTGTCCTTCCAGTTGCTGGTTCATCGGTAGTTCCAGTTGACTGTGATAGGTCTGGTGCATTCCCAGCAGCTTTAGCTGCTGCATTTGATCCAGTGATGTAGTGGTGTTCATATTTATTGTTTTTGGTGACGTTTATTGATAAGCATCTTTTCCCCGGATATTTTCATAATCGGGAATCAGTAATGGGATTTGTTCAGGGATAACCTGGTCGAGCTTACGCTCCAGGATATTTTTTATCAGCGTATAGTTTACCCGGATCCCCTGCAATGCCCGGGTGCAGGCTGCTTCCAGGCGCTGGTCGCCATGCTTTTTACTCAGCATCAGCATTCCATAACAGGCTTTATAGTTCTGCTCGATGTAAATGCTGTTTTGCAGAATCAGCGTAGCGGCTTGCAATGTGGCCTCGCCGGTGCGGCCAGCCATTGCCGGCAGATCATCCTTGTTAAAGCCACGGATCTGCTGCATGCGGTGATGATGTGGGGGCATGTGCTCACCAAGAGTGGTATAGGCCTTATTGTGTGCTGTTCTACGGTGCAGCGCAATACGCTGACCACCCAGATAAACTTCAACGGTTTGGTTGTCGTAGTACACTTTTACTTTTTGACCCACATGCTGATAAGGAACACTGTAATAGCGGCGGTCTTCTGAAAGTTGGATATGATAGTTTCGCTGCACAGTCAGTTGCACTGAATGAAGCAGGATAAAAGGTGAAGAGGGCAACTCACGAAGCAGACTTTGTTCCTGTTGTTTAAAATAATACAACCGGCTGTAGGGCGTTTTTTTATACGGCTTGTCATTGAGTAATTGAAGCTGGCGGGCCATTGCTTCATTAAGGGCAGCCAGACTGGTAAAATGCTGGTGGCGCAGCGGGGCATAGATATGCGCATACACGATGCGTACAGCCGACTCCACCATCGCCTTATCCCGCGGACTGTAAGGACGGGTAGCGCTAAAGGTCGTGCTGTAATGAACACTCAGCAACTCGCAGAGTTCAGTAAACACCGGTTCATACCTGCTTGCACGGATAACAGCGGTCTTCAGATTATCACATAAGATCGTAGACGACACACCTCCGTAAAAGCGAAGCATATCGTTGATGCAGGATGCAAAATCAGCGCTTCGTTGCGAGGGAACGGCTTTACAAAAAATCAGGCCGCTGGCCGGGAGTACAGATATAAAAACTTCGCAGGTAATCAGCTCCCCGGTATCGGGGTCGGTGTAGTTTTGCTTTTTACCGGCAAAATCAATCATCATCACATCACCGGGATTATACTCCAGGTGCATGGACAGATCCCGGTTCTTCAGGTATTGCTGCAGGTGATAACAGTACCGGCTATAACTGTAGCCATCCGGATGCTGATGCAGGTACTCCTGCCAGAGTAGTTGATGAGTTACACTTGTTTTAGCCAGTTCAGTGCCTGCCTGGTTAAAATGAAAAACCAGTTGCCGCTGCCGCTCCTCGTCATAAGCCAGGCAGTCGTTATTGTAAATAAGGCCGGCCAGCTGCGCTTCATCCTCCGGCACGTCGGGAATTTCCTGAAGTTGAGCCAGGTATTTTTTTACGCTATTGCGGCTGATTCCTAACCGGCGGGCTGACTCCCGGATACCAATGCCACTGTGTTTTAAACGAAGAATCTGTTTTACAACTTCCATTGAAAGTGGGTTTTGTGCCATACTCCTTAAAATTTTAAGGAGCAAAATGACATCAATAACCCTTACTTATCAACTACCAACAGGGTGGGTCAACATGGGCAGGAATCTACAAAAGAAATGACTGAACTTGCTCAAACGCATTTTTCATTGCCTTATTTACTGACAATTTTTGTAGCAATCGTATTTTTCATTTTTGGATTATATGGTCTTTCGGCAGACAACAAATTTAGACCACTTCCATTTTTGAAACCAGTGATTTTTGCGATAGCTGGAATTTATCTTCTTCGTGGAATTGGAGAACTCATGTTTGACTTAGGAAAACAACAAGCAAACCAATTTTTGGAAATAACCTATTCACTAATTGCAGTCTTTATTGGACTTTTATTTTTGATAGGCGGGCTGAAAAAATGGAAATTAAAACAGATGAATGAACAAACAACGACCCGCTAACACGGGTGTTGCGCCTGCCGGCAGGCAGGGAAACCCGCCCGAACGCAAAGCCCGAAAACGTTAAGGGCGATAATAATCCAGTCCACTAAGCACGCGGTTTTATTTTAGCCTGATTAAAAGCGGCATCAAGTCAAGGTTTCGCTCTTCAAGAGAAGTTTCCACGTTGAACTGAAATCGGGAAAAGTTGAAAACCTGTTTCCACGGCTGAGAAACCCCTATTGAAGAAAAAATTTGGGACAAACCCAAAAAAGTTCGGCAGATGTCTGAGAAGTCGGTTATATTTACCTGTGATGGGCGCATTCATCACGAAATCCCACGTTATGACACATCACATGGAACCGCCACTAACATTCGCTTACCGCAAAGCGAGGCTGCCGCCGCACCTGCGGCAAGCGATACGTTATGCGGCAGCTTAAAAGACGACAACAAACGACATTGACAACAAGAAGATGAAATTAGAAAATAAGCTTGCAGGACTTGGACTATTGACAGCAATTTCAGCTTCACTTTGCTGCATCACACCTGTTTTGGCTTTGTTGGCAGGGACAAGTGGAATTGCTTCAGCTTTTTTTTGGCTTGACCCTTTCCGACCGTATTTAATCGGCCTGACATTTTTGGTGCTTGGATTTGCTTGGTATCAAAAACTGAAACCGCAAAAACAAATGGACTGCAACTGCGACACGACAGAAAGAACACCTTTCATTCAATCAAAGACATTTTTGGGTATAGTGACAGTTTTTGCAGGACTTATGCTTGCGTTCCCAACCTATGCTCACCTTTTTTTCTCAAAGACAGAAAATAAAACCATTATAACAGAACAATCAAAAATCCAGACAGCAGAATTTAAAATAAACGGAATGACTTGTTCGGGTTGCGAAGAACACGTAAACCTTGAAGTAAACAAGTTGGCAGGCATAATCAAGACAAATGTTTCATACGAAAACGGCAACGCCATCATTGAATTTGACCAAGCTCAAACCGATATTGAAACAATACAAAAAGCCATTGAAAAGACAGGCTATTTGGTAATTGACAAAAAAGAAATTCAATGAACTTAATATTACTATCAACAATCACTTGCCCTGTCTGCGGACATAAAAAAGAAGAAACAATGCCGACAGACGCTTGCCATTACTTTTTCGAGTGTGAGAACTGCAATAAAGTATTAAAGCCAAAACAAGGGGACTGTTGCGTTTATTGTAGCTACGGGACAGTAAAATGTCCATCAATACAAGCCGAGACAAATTGCTGTAAATGAAATGATTGACAGAAGTAGAATGCCGACCGCATAACAGCCGTTTGCCGCAATGGGGGCTGATGTGGTTAAACCTGCCTGCCGGCAGGCAGGTCAAGTGCAGTACTTCTATCAACATTTTTGCAACGTATCCGACAAGTGAGGAAGATGAATAAATAAGTATAGCGGCAGAACCAGATAATGATGAATAATTAGCCAACGCTTTTAATGGCACATTTGCAAAACCGCATAAGCCCAACGCTAAAGCCAAGTTTTGCAAGAGAGCCACCAAGCCAACACACAAAGACAGAGCAACATGGACAGACAACAACACGACAGAAAAGAAGCACGAACCGGTAACAGCGGTTTTGCAAAAAAGCGGGTTCAGTGGTTAATTGAACACCTGCCTGCCGGCAGGCAGGTGCTACCTCGTATCAACTTTTGTGCTGTGTTGACAGTTTTGAGCTTCGAAATCCGCTTCTTCGCAAAGCCTGAAAACCTTAATGGCAATTTTAAACCAAAAAAAACGTAAAAAAATGATGGAATTAATTAAGACAACGCTAAGCTGGACACATACGATTTCAGCAAGTTTATCTCTTGCGTTCGGAATTATTATACTTTTAGGAGTTAAAGGGAATTTTCAGCATAAGAGAATTGGAATATGGTATTTTTATGCAATGTTAGTAAACAATACAACGGCATTATTTATATTAAATGCTTTTGGTAAGTGGTTTTTTCCACATTATTTAGCCATTGCTTGTTTAATAGTTATAATTCCGGGAATAATTTCTATCAAATTAAAACACAAATATTGGCTTAAAGTGCATATAGTTTGTATGATTTTAAGTTTTTATTTACTGGTAGGTGGAGCTATAAATGAGACATTTTTACATGTTCCAAGTTTAAGACCCTACATGATTAATAATACTATTGTTGTAGGTATAACGCATATGTTTGCTCAACTATTCTTTATTGGTGTTTTAGTTTATTATCTATGGAAATATAGAAGTATAAAAAGTTTAAGGACTGATTCGTAGAAGTTTTTTGATTTTGTATTATGTAACCTAAAAGGTTAACATTGTATATTGATACTCCCATCATCGGAGGTTACATTGATATTGAGTTTGCTGAAGCAATTCAATCATTTTTTAAGATGCTTTTTTAAGAAAGGATTGAATTCAAAGGTTACGACAGAGCCGTTCAAGCATCAGTACCATACTCTACACAACCTGTTGAGTTTTATAAATGGTGGTACTCAAATCAAGGCCGTATAAATATGACATTTGAAGAAAAAATAAAACTGTTCGAAAAAGTTTACATAATTATGCCGACAGTATTAAAAAAGAAATATAAACGACTGATAAACAAAGAATAACTACGCACAACAGCGGCTTGGCGTAATGGCGGGTGCAGAGCTTCGTATGACAGTTTTGTGGTAGGTTCAAGTGCAGTTCTTCGGTTGAACTTTTGTGCTAAAAATCCGCCACTGCGCCAAGCGGCAAAACGTTAGCGCTCATTCTCACATTAGCCACCGATTTTAAACAACAGAATATTTTGACTAAAATAATTAATATGGACTTATCCAAATACGCGGAACAACTTTATCAAAAATTTCTTTCAAAAAAACAAAAGAAAAGAGTGAACGGGTAATTTTATGGGTTGCTTTAGTGAGCTTTATAATTCACTTATTAATAATTGGATTGATACATTTTGATATTATTAACATTGATGCATCATCAAACTTATTAAATAATCCCATCGCTGCCATTTATACTCCTTTTTCTTTTATATTGGTTTATGAGGTATATCTTTTAATTTATTACCTCCCAAAATCAATTTCTACATATGTCTCAAAGCAATATGAAATTATTGCACTCATCATTATTAGACGATTATTCAAAGATCTTTCAGATTTAACACTTTCCTCTAATTGGTTTAACATTAAAAATGATTTGCAGTTTACCTATGATTTATTAGCATCGGTCTTACTGTTTTATTTAATTTATTTATTCCATATTCAACGAGCTAGAGTATATGGAACTATTAAAATTAGCACAAAGCATTCTTCACGTATTTCCAAATTTATAACAGCAAAAAAATGGATAGCTACAGCCTTAGTTCCAATACTTTTAATTCTTGCAATATTTTCATTTTTTAATTGGAGCATTAGTATCTTTCAACCGCTGCAAGGCAATGCCATTTCTTTTAAGAACATCAATAATATTTTCTTTGAACAGTTTTTCAGTATTCTGATTATTGCTGATGTAATATTATTGTTATTTTCATTTTTCCACACAGACGAGTTCCACAAAGTCATTAGAAATTCAGGGTTTACTATTTCAACCATATTAATTCGTATATCCTTTTCTGTTGACGGTATAATTAATAATTTACTTATTGTTTCTGCTGTTCTATTTGGACTCTCAATACTTTTTATACATAACAAATTTGAAATGAGGTTTACAGAAGAAATTCAGGAGATTAATGAAGTTGAAGAATGAAAAACAATATAAAACTGATTAATAGGAATTAGTGAGAACTTTAAGCAGAAAGAACGAATCGCTAACAGGCGTTTGGCTCAATGGCGGGTGACTTGGTTAATTGAGCATTCTACCTCGCATCAACTTTTGTGACATGTTGACAGTTTTGTACTCCGAAAACTGCCACTGCGCCAAAAAGCCGATAACAATGGAACTATCTGAAAGAATTAGAAAAATCCGAAAGGCTTATAATTTGACCCAGGCAGATGTTGCTTGGAGACTAAATATTACGCCTTCTAGTTATGGGCAGATAGAAAGAAATGCAACAAAGGCTTCCTACCAAACGTTATTAAAAGTGGCGAACGCCATAGGAGTTTCATTAACTTTTCTTGTCGATGTAGAATCAAGAAAATTTGTTGAAGACAAAAATACAGGTTAAAGCCTGTTGTTAAATTTATAGTTTTGAAATATGTTTGTGCATTCGTTTAACCTTTAAATTTTATAGATATGGAACCAAAAGCAAAACAAACAGCAACTAAATTTCTTAGTAGCGTAAATTTTATTTTGGCGGTTTTGCCTTATGATGAAGAAGTGCCCAAACTCAAACAACTTGTTTACACATCTTTTGACGCTCTTGGCAGTTTCGGACAGTGTGACGAATATCTAAGGCTTGCAGAGCGTTCCGAAGTTTTTGGGCAGCCTCGGCAAGTCATAGATTTTAACCTACAACGAGGCGAACGCTTTAACGTAATCGGCTTAAACACATTAGACCGTGCTTTAGGGCATATCAATGAAATTGTAAGTACAAATTTAGGGAATGCATTTGACATTCCATCAACGAAGGTTGAAAAATACAATAATTTTCTTGCCGCATTAAAAGATGACCTTGCAGATGTTGATGTAAAAAAAGAAGATGCCCAAATTATTCTTGGCATATTCAACGAAGTTGTTGGCGTGTATCAGAGTAGCGGCCAAAACGGGCTGACTAATTATATAAAACTAGTTAGAGGCGCTTCGCAACTATAGAAGCTCGAACAATAAAGGAAGGGTGAACAATTTGCCGTTCTGGAAAGCCGTTGGTATTGGGGTCACACTTGCTGTATCGGTATTTGCTGTAGCTAGGTGTTTTGCAAAATACGAGTGTGAATATCTCCTAAGAGATTTAGCATATACAGCACAAGCCATTTTTTACATCGTTAAACTTTGCTAAAAATAATGGTTACTTTAAAACATCCGCTAACATTTTTAGTCGTTATTAGTTTAGCCACCACTACTGTCAAAGCACAAGTGAGTGATACACGACTGCAAAAAAATTATTTTGTTTCAAACTCATCTTTATATGTTAATGAGGCAAGTTTGAATTCCGAAAAAAGTCAACTTGTTGGCAGTGGACAATCGTTTGGAATTGACTACAGAAGACTAATTATGAATAATGAAAAGCTTGCAATTTACGCCCTTATAGGAATAGATGACTTCCGAATAGGGTATTCAGGATGGATAGACAATAATGGTGTTAATGAAAATTTTAGTGCAAAAGAACGATATATAGTATTTAATGGAGGGTTTATTGCTTCATCAAAATCTCGTCAAAACCCACTTGACTTTTTTGACTTAGAGATGGCCTTTGCCTACTGGATATTGAACAATCAAAGCTATTTTGTAAATGGCACAAGCGTATTCCCAAAAGCAGAATCCAGACTTTCACTTATGTTTTATTGGCATTATTCTAAAGTTTTTGACAATGTCAAATTCTGCATTGGGCCATTTGTAAACATTGATTTGGCAGAATTTAATGAAAGAGGAGAGCCGTTTGGCTTAGCGTTATTTGGTATTAAGTCTGGTTTAGGAATAGGGTTTTAGACCTTGAAAAGACAGGAAGCACAGGCTACAACAGCAGTTTTGCGTCAGGCGAGACTTCGTGTTTCGTTTGACGCATTTTTGCGTATATTTGAGTTCGGTTTTTTGTATCAAGCGTAGTGCTTAGAGCCCGCCCGAACGCAAAGCCCGAAACCGTTAGCGGGCGAGAATCCAGTCCACCAGCACGCGGTTTTATTTTAGCCTGAGTAAAAGCGGCATCAAGTCAAGGTTTAGCAATTCAAGAGAAGTTTCCACGTTGAACTGAAATCGGGAAAAGTTGAAAACCTGTTTCCACGGCAGAGAAACTCCTATTGAAGAAAAAATTTGGGACAAACCCAAAAAAGTTCGGTAGATGTCTGAGAAGTTGGTTATATTTGCTTGTGATGGGCGCATTCATCACGAAATCCCACGTTATGACACATCACATGGAACCGTCACTAACATTCGCTTACCGCAAAGATTTGATTATCAGGGTTTCAAAAAAAATCAGCACCTATAATTTGTTTTTTAGATTTTTGTTTTTTTACTTTGCAAACATATACGCGGGTTGCGTGTATTATAAGAGTTATAGGGCATTTTAAAGACGACACCAACGAATGGACTTACAGAACAAGAAAATATGGCAACAAGCGTGTGGCGACACTGACAGAAACTATTCAGATGTTTGCCTTGAATGGGACGTAATTCTAAACGGACCAGGTTACGCAGGTGAATATCCTTCTTGTGACCAAATTCTAAAAGAACACGGTTGTAGTTCAAAAAAACGAACTGACATTTGGCGATTTGCCGACCAAATGAAAGATGGAGACATTGTTGTGTTGTTTTGCGACTTGGAACTTCTGACATACTCGCAGTTGGTGTAATCGTTGGCGACTATCAATGGAGTAACATATTTGCAGACATTGACGGTTGGGATTTGCAGCATTATAGAAGAGTTAGATGGCTTTGGAAAACAAACGGACAGCATAAGAAATTCAACACTTATGCTTTAAAACAGGGAGACACTACACAGGAACTGACTTCTGATGAAGTAAAACAATGGTTAGAAAGTTTATCATTTTCAGACACCGAAATGAACAGACCATTAGTAGAACTGCCAACTTATGAACCAAGACAAATTTCACACGAAGAAATTGGCGAATACTTATTTGAACAAGGAGTATCAAGCAATTCAATAGAGACGTTGATAAAAGAGTTTGATGAACTAATACGAATTGCAAAATGGTATAAAGACAAAGACGCTCCTTCAGAATTCGAAACTGTTGCGTATTTAGTTGTTCCAATTTTACGAGCACTTGGTTGGACACCTCAAAAAATGGCAATTGAATGGAGAAATGTTGACCTTGCCTTGTTTGACCAACTTCCACGAGACGACAAAAACTTATCTGTTGTTGTAGAAGCAAAAAAGAAAGGTAACGCTTGTTTAACAGCAAAAAGCCAAGCACAAGGTTATGCACAAGGTAAAGACAACTGTAAACGCCTAATAGTAACTGACGGACTTAGGTATGGAACTTATTTGAAAGAAAATAATGAGTATAAACTATATGCTTATTTTAATCTTTTGAGTTTAACAGACGGACACCCAATTTATAATTGTAAAGGTGTAAAAGAAGCATTACGTATAATGACACCTGAATGGAGAGAATAAGAAAAACGCCCTATAACACGGGTTTTGCGTCAGGCGGGGTGTCGTGCAAACTTGGAGCTTTGTGCTTCTATTCAAGTGTAGTGCTGGTTGACAGTTTTGTGCTCCGAAACCCGCCCGAACGCAAAGCCGAAAAACGTTAGTGCCAATCATAAAAGTACATAACGGTATCAAAAATTGAACAACACGTACAGCAAGAAAAGTAAGCAAACGACCACAAGAACGACATCCGCATGAGCCGGCCCGACCGACGAACCGAAGAGTAAGTAAGCGAATCTTCCCGACCCGATTTTGTGATTGGAACATAATCCGCTTAGCCAGGAAGCAAGCCAAGTCAGTTGGCTGCAAAGCCTTCCAATCCTTCATCTCCAGTCATTTTTGTCATGAAAAACATGCAACTAATGGCTACAAGTTTGGTATGCGCCTTGCTTTACGCCACGTCTCCCCTCCTACTCCAGGGACAAGGAGTACAATGGACAACATCCGTCAACGTTGGAGGCTCGAACGGCGCTCCTTGGGCAGACTGGGTATTGGACATCATCACCACTTCAGAGGGCAACTATTTGGCAGTTGGGTTTGCCTGGGAAGACGAGGTCAATGGTCAACATCCCGATGTGCCGGCCTATTGCCTCATCTCGCCGAACGGCAAACTGCTCAGAGATGGCGTCATTGAGACCGACCCCGGCAACCCAAGCCCGGGACGTTTGGCCAATGTCGTGGAGGCTGGCAACGATTCTTACTATGCCGTGGGTTTTCTGGGCGGCTTCCAGGGTGCTCAACGCCTGTTGGTGCGCATCAACAAAACAAGTCTTGACGCAGTCTATTACCAACCGACGATAATCCACAGCGATCCGGGCAAGAAAGTAACAAAATCCAGGCTGAGCGAAATAGTGGATGTGCCCGGAAACCCTTCATACCTGCTTTGCAGCAGATGGGTGGAAGGCGACCTGGTTGATGGCAACGGAAATACCATTGGCGCTTTTCCCCGCGAAAAATGGCTGGTCACTTTCAACTATGACGGCACGATAAAGGATCAACTCTTTTTGCCTCAAAGCGGTTCGGAGTCAAGCGAATTGAGCGCGGTCACTTTTGAGCCATTGGCAGGTGGCGCGATTCGCATTTACGGTGCATCCTATGTGCTTGTCAATTCCGACGGCGGCTTTGGCTCCTATCGCCGGAACGACTCCGATATCGCCATTTCCATGATTGAATACGACCCGGTTTCCGGTTTTCAGACAGAGACAGTTTCCACGGTCAATTCCATCACCCAAGGGCCTCGCGACAATTTGGCCAACGCTCAGGTCGGCGCCGGGGATATATTTGAAAACCATCCCCCGACTTTCCCGCCCGGGACGTTCCAAGCCTTGCCTTATGACAAGTTCCCATACGGCCCCAAATATATTGGAACATCTTTCGAGCGGAATTTTTCCAATTGCAACGAAAACGCCCCGGTCAACGACTATTACATAGAAGACTGGTCTGACGGCTCGGAGGACGTTCCGTACAGCATGGTGCTTACCTCCAACCACATCGTGGTTTCCGCGCTGCTCAACAGAATCATCATGTGGAAAGGAACCAATGACGTTCTTGGCGGCGACCCCGACCCCGGCTTGCATTGCGATGCAGGGGCTTGCAGCAAGTTCGACTCGGACTACTACCTGTGGGGCGAAGCATATCTTCTGTTTTTCAATAAAAGTGACTTGTCGCTCGAAAAGGCCACTTATCTGGGCACCATGAGTGGAGGGGACTTTATACCCAAAGTAATCAAGACTTCCGACGGAGGCTTCGCTGTGTCGGGCACGGTCACCGGGTGCCCCGACGGCCTGCCCGAAGTGACTGGCGCGGAGCACATGATGGTAATAAAACTGGATGCCAACGGCGATGTGAAATGGCGCAAGCACTACAATGGTCAAGGTGGAGGTGCATGCGGGTTTGCCATTACCGAAACCCCTGACGGTGGCTTACTAGTAGCGGGCAACACAGAAGACGACGGGCAGGAGCACGAAGAAAACTTTGGCTTCATCAAGTTTGGCAGCGATTGCAGCTACTCGGCGGACGTGCTGCCCAACTCGGGGAAAGACTACATAGTGGCCACCGACGAGCCGACCTGGAACACCAGTCGAACTGTGCGGGCAAGAGTGGTGGTGCCCAACGGGCGGCAACTCATCATCAGCGGTAGCGGCACGACCATCCGCTTTGCCGACAGCAAGGAAGTGTACGACCTGCCCGAGCGCTACCCCATCGGCATCACCGTAGAGCCGGGCGGCAGACTGGTGGTCATTGGAGCCACACTCACTGGATACAATTGCAACGGCACGGAAAAAATGTGGGACGGCATCAATGTCGTCGGGAATCCAACGCTGGAACAAACACCTGCCAATCAGGGCGTTTGCTCCCTTCTGGTCGCCAAAGTCATCAATGCGCGCCAAGGAGTAGTAACCTCCGGCGTTTGGTGCGGGACGACGAAAGTGGTCAGCCCGCCGTATGGCGGCACGGGCAGCCGGTCGTCCGTCGAGACATCCGTGCTGCATCACGGCGGCCCGTATGGGGGCGGAAGGGTCAGCGCCTGGCATTCAAAATTCATAGACAACCAGCGCAGCGCCATCTTCATGAAGTATCCGCACAACTGGAACCAAAGCAGGTTCGTCAACTGCGAGTTTCAGAGCAACGGCCCGTTGGTGGACCCGAACGAGATGCGGCAGCCCGTCCCGAACGACTACCACAACAACGAGCCGCGCGGCACGTCCACCCATGTCTCCATTTGGAGTACGCGCGTGCAGTTCAGCAGTTGCAAGTTCAACGGGGCCTTGAGCATCATCCCGGAGTATCGGCCGTTCGGCATCGAGGGCGACGACCCGAAGATCGTGGCCGCGGGCGGCAGCATGAGAGACATGAAGGTCGGCATCGAATGCCGGGGCACACTGGGCGGCGTGTTGGCCAACGTGAACGCCAACGGCATTACGTTCGACAACGTGGTGCAGGGCGTCAACCTGCGCAATTCGGTGGCCGACATTGTCAGCAACTGCCGATTTCTGAACATACCTGAGCCGAACACCTTCTCCGGTCTTTCGCCATCGGGCATATTCGGGCAGTTCAACAAAAGCGCGTTGATCACTAACAACGAATTCTACGGCGCCGATGCCAGCAAACCCTCGTGGGGCATCGTGGAGCACAACACGCAGAACCAGGGCTGCGAAATCAAGGAGAACAAGTTCTTCACAGCACGCGTGGGCAACCAGTTCGAGGGCAAAAACACCCAACTCGACGCTTTTTGCAACGACTACACCGGTGTGGGCCTGAGCGCCTGGTACTGTGCGGTGACGTTTGGCGCAGGGCAATTGAAAGATCAAGGAAGTCCCGGCCCATATACAAAAAAAGCGGACAACGAGTTTTTTGATTTCTGCGACGGCAGTTCCAACATCCACATCGAGGCCGACGACAATTTCACGCCGTTCGGTTATTACGACAAGACGGGCAACCCGCACCCGGTTGACCCGGATTGCGTGAACGACCTCGTGAACGTGGATATAGAAAATGTCACGACTCCGCTTGCTTGCGCAACTCTCGAACCGCCCTGTCCGAACCCGCCCTGCGACCCCGTGGCCATCTACATGGCCTCGTCAAAGACGGTACAGGACCGCAATGTGGCACTTCGAGGGCTGATACACGCGGGCTTTGCCGCCGACACGACCGATTTGGATGCCGACTATGAGGGTGCTCTGTTTGTATTAAGCGACCGCAACCAGCCTGAAGACAGGAGCATTTTGGTCGGCTCGCTGGCGAGCATGGGGCGCTATGCCGAAGCGCAGACCGAGAACGCCCTGCTGACGACCGCCGACCCCGAAAGCGCCGCTTACAAGGCCTACCTTGCGAACATCATTGGCGCGGGGGTTGACCTGACCGCGCTGCCCGAAACAAACTACCAGAGCGCCATGGCCTCGCTTTCTGCCGAAAACGTGTCCACCCGCGCCATGGCTGAAAACCTGCGCTACTTGAGGGAGGACGTGTATGTCCCCCTAATTGCGGTTGACCCCGAACCCGTGGGTGAGCGCTTGCAGCGCCGCAAGGATGCGCGGCTTGTAAAGTCGACCCGTCTTTCCGTGTGGCCCAACCCGTTTTCCGGGGAAGTGTCGTTCGATCTGACAGGCCTGGACGCGACGGTGCGACATCAGGTTGTCCTGTTCGACCTGTACGGCCGACAGGTGGGCATCCGGCAGGCTTTGGGCGGCCAGTTGCTGACATGGGATGCAGCCAGCCTGCCCAACGGCTGGTACGTTTACCAGATTCGCACGGAAAAAATGATGCTCCAAAGCGGAAAACTGCTGAAAGCAAGTCATTAAATCAACTTCTAACCAGCCCTGTCGAGCATTCGCCCGACAGGGCTTTATTCGTTCGGACATGAGACTATTAATTTTAATTTGCCTATGCGCTTGGCAGACTTTGCGAGGGCAAGTGCCTTACTTCAATGTGCAGTTTGATTATCAAAACAGGTTGGAAACATCAGTTTTCGGCATCGAAACAGATAGTTTTTACATTATTCCTGTTAAAGGCGCATCTCCCCTTAAAAGCGTTGCAGATACCTCGTTTGTATTGACGATCAATAAATTCACAACACAGACAAATTACAAAAAGATTTCTTACTACGAGGGGCAATCTGTAAGGAATATATTGAAAGGAGGCAATGGCTTGTTTATACATGGCAATAAATACAACGCGCCAAAAGAATTTTTTCTTGTAGATAACGATGAATACTTTTCACTGGTGGATACACATAATTTTGATACTATATCGTTAAAGCATTTTGGCCTGCCTGGCAAGTATGATGCGTTTTATCGTCCAATTCTGACTTCAGATGGCGGTATTTTTTCTGCAGGCTGGTCGTTTGGACTACAACAATACGATCGTTCATCCCTCCTCGTATTCAAATGCGACAGCAACCTGAACCAGCAGTTTTTGAAACTGTACAGCGTCAGCCAGGTAAATAATCACCTTGGTGCCGAGGCAATTGAGACCCCGGACAAAGGGTTTATCGTTGTCGGTAATCGTCATGTAGGAAACCCCGTAAAATATGTCTATGCCTTGATTGTCAAGGTGGACTCGTTGGGAAATCTAGTTTTTTGGAAAGAGATACCGCATCAAGGCGACACGATAGACTTATATTTAAGAGGTGTCAATCCCATCAACAATGGCGGCTATATCGCCGTGGGCAGTTTAGTATTCGACCCGCGGGTCGGCCCCGGCTGGGAACGCTCGTGGGTGGTGGGCTTTGATGCTCAGGGCAATTTGCTGTGGTCAAAAGCCTATGCCGAAAACGAGCGCTCCGGGTGGCAGTCAATAACACCCAGCCTCGACGGTAATTTTTACGCCTGCGGGTATGAACGGGATTTTGCCGATGCCATATACAAACAGTACGCCACGGTAAGCAAGCTGGCCCCCAATGGCGACCTAATTTGGCACCGGAAATACTCTATAGAGCCGACAGGCAAGCACTTCGATAACTTTTTCAACGTGCTTGCCACCTCCGACGGCGGCATTCTGTGCAACGGCACCACCTTTGGCCACGACGGCAGTTTGCAAAACGCTTGGGTGATGAAATTGGACGCCTGGGGCTGCGCCTCGCCGGGCTGTCAGACGGGCGTGGGTGTGGAGGATTTGCCCGTGGGCCTGAACAGTTGGGTGGTACTGTCGCCCAATCCTACTGCGGGCACCTTCCGCGTGGAGGCCACGGGCGAGCATCGGATTGAGGCCCTGCGGATTGTTGACCTCGGCGGGCGGGTGCTGCTGGACCGGCGCGGGCTGCGCGAGGCCGTAGTCGAGGCCGACCTGGGCAGCGAGGCTGCGGGGGCATACGTTGTATCGGTGCTGGTGGACGGGGTGTGGCAGGTGCGGCAGGTGCATAAGGTCAGACATTAACATAACTTCTAACCAGCCCTGTCGAGCATTCGCCCGACAGGGCTTTATTTGCTTGGACATGAGAACATTGATTTTAATTTGCCTGTCCTTTGGACAAACGCTATTTGGGCAAATGCCCTACTTTAATGTGCAGTTTGATTATCAAAACAGGTTGGAGACTAGCGGATTCAGTAGCTTGGAAACCGATAGTTTTTACATCATACCATCTAAGGGAGGGGCGCCTCAAAGCAGTATAGGCGACACCTCGTTTTTATTGAAAATAAACAAATTTACTGGCCACTTGCATTTTGACCCAATCATATACTTTGAAGGGCAGTCGGTAATTAATGTTTTGAAAAAGCAGAGTGAGCAATTGCTTGTTCAGGGAAGCAACTATAAAGGAGTCAAGGAATATAATTTTGTGGATAATAACCAGTATTTTGCCCTTATTGATGAACACACCTTTGATACCATATCGTTACGAGAATATGGACTTCCCAACAAAGTGGATGTATTTTCTAGACCAATCCTGATATCTGAAGGCGGCATTTTTTCGGCAGGCTATTCCTATGGGCTACAACCACAGTACGATCGCTCATCCCTGCTTGTATTCAAATGCGACAGCAATCTGAACCAGCAGTTTTTGAAACTGTACAGCGCCAGCCAGGTAAACAACCACTTTGGCGCTGGGGCAGTGGAGACCCATGACAAGGGATTTATTGTTGTAGGAAACCGTCAAGTTGGAAATCCTGTAAAATATGTCTATGCCTTAATTGTCAAAGTCGATTCACAAGGGAACTTGGTCTTTTGGAAAGAGATACCGCATCAAGGCGACACGATAGACTTATATTTAAGAGGTGTCAATCCCATCAACAATGGCGACTATATCGCCGTGGGCAGTTTAGTATTCGACCCGCGGGTCGGCC
>Ga0101944_10002351_pt1 | contig 31020 bp, 25 predicted proteins | sample DewCreD2012metaG_FD_75245 | JGI IMG/M metagenome (GOLD analysis project Ga0101944, IMG submission 75245) | Hot spring sediment bacterial and archeal communities from British Columbia, Canada, to study Microbial Dark Matter (Phase II) - Dewar... ... | reverse complement strand
GAACCACCGCAAGCTGATCGAGCGCGACTTCATCGCCGACGTCCACTGGGTCTTTTACGGCCCGCCGTCACCCCCTCCGCCCGATCCACCCTGGGCCGCGTTCAAGGATTACGAGAAGTAGTTCCGACGCCCCGCCCTCAAGCGGCGGGGTGAGCGCCGCGTGCGCTGGGCCTTTGCGCCTGGCGCTGTTGTTCTGTAACCGTGGCCGGCCTCCTGCTGCATGGCGCGCCTGCTCTTGCGGACAGGTTGCGGTTGACTTCGATCCTCCGCTTGACCGGTTCGGGGACCGCCATTGGTATCATCAAGGGATATGGGGCTTCCACCGCGCCGCAGCGCCGTTGTCACCGATGTCGGCGGCGTCAAGATCGGCGGCAACTATCCGGTTGTCGTGCAGTCCATGACGAATACGGACACAGCCGACGTGCCGTCCACGCTCGCCCAGGTTCTGGCGCTTGCTCAGGCGGGTTCAGAACTCGTGCGGGTGACGGTCAACACGGACGCCGCGGCCCGGGCCGTCCCCGCGCTCTGTGAATCGCTCGAGAAGGAAGGCGTTCGCACCCCCATCATCGGCGACTTCCACTATAACGGCCATCTTCTGCTCAAGCAGTTTCCGGAGTGCGCGAAGGCGCTGGCGAAGTACCGCGTGAACCCCGGCAACGTCAACATCGGCAAGCGGCACGACGACAACTTCCGCACCATGATTGAAGCCGCGCTGCGTTACGGCAAGCCGGTCCGCATCGGGGTGAATTGGGGATCTCTGGATCAGTCGCTGCTGGCCCGCATGATGGATGAAAACGCCCGCCGCGCTTCGCCCCGCTCCGGGGCCGGCGTGATGCAGGATGCTCTGGTGGCCAGCGCTTTGGAATCGGCGCAAGCCGCGGAGCGCTATGGCCTGCCGCACGACCGCATCATCCTCAGCGCCAAGGTCAGCGGAGTGCAGGAACTCGTCGCCGTGTATCGCAGGCTGGCGGAAAGCTGCGATTACCCGCTCCATCTGGGACTCACGGAGGCGGGGATGGGAGTCAAGGGAATTGTCGCTTCCACCGCCGCCATGAGCATCCTGTTGCAAGAGGGAATCGGCGACACGATCCGTGTTTCGCTTACCCCCGCTCCGGGCGGCGACCGGGCGGAGGAAGTGCGCGTCAGCCAGCAGATTCTCCAGTCCCTCGGGCTGCGCAGCTTCTTCCCGCAGGTCACCGCTTGTCCCGGCTGTGGTCGCACCACCAGCACCTTCTTCCAGGAGATGGCGCAACAGATCCAGCGTTACCTGAGCGAGCGGATGCCGGTCTGGAAGCAGTCCTATCCCGGCGTGGAGGACTTGAAGGTCGCCGTCATGGGTTGCGTCGTCAATGGGCCCGGCGAATCCAAGCACTCCGACATCGGCATTTCCTTGCCCGGAACCTTCGAGGAGCCCAAAGCCCCCGTCTATGTCGACGGCCGGCTCCTCACGACCTTGAGGGGCGACAGGATCGTTGAGGAGTTTGTGGGCATCCTGAACGACTACGTGAAGAGTCGATATTCCGCATGAAGGCTGCGGCTGGGGATACGTGATGTCCAGACATTTCACCTTGTGGGAAGCGCAAGACCTGTTGCACGAAGTCGCCGAGGACCTGCGCCGCGCCGTCGAGTTAAAGACCGAACTGGACAAGGTCGGCGAGGAGATGCAGGGAGAAGCCAGGCGCGTCATGCTCTCGGGGGGCGCTCTCGTCAACCGCACGCGGGCCGCCCAGGTGCGCGCCCGCCAGGAGGCGCTCGCGAGCCGGCTTCAGAACGACATTGAAGGGATTCACGCCAAGGGCTGTCTCGTGAAGGATCTCGACTCCGGCCTGCTGGACTTCCCCACCTATTATCAAGGCCGTGAAGTCTGCCTCTGCTGGAAGCTGGGCGAAGACGTCATTCAGTACTGGCACGAAGTCGAAGACGGCTACCGCGGGCGGCGGCTGATCGATTCCGAATTCTTGGAGAACCACCGGGGCGACCCCGCCCACTGACGCGCCCCGAACACGCCGCCGCCATCGCTCGCTCCCCGGATTCCGCGCGGCGGCCGCCCGAAACCGGAAGCCTGCACTTGCGCTTGCGGGACTGATAGAATTGTCCCGTCCTATGGCGCGCGCATTCCAACTTCACCCGGCGGATAACGTCGCTACCCTGCTGGAAGATACGTCCGGCGAGCCGGTCGCCATCACCGGATCGTCGGAGCCTCTGGAGATCACTCCGTCGAGAGCCATCGCCCTGGCGCACAAAATCGCCTTGTGCGACATCCCCGAGGGCGGCCCGGTCGTCAAGTACGGCGTCCCGATCGGGCTTGCGACATGCCTCATCCGCCGCGGCGACTGGGTGCATCTCCACAACTGCCGCAGCGCCATGGACGAACGCTCCTCAACCCTCGACGTCGAAAGCGGAGCGGCTACGGATACTGTCTATGAGTGAACCGGTTTGGGAAGGTTATTTGCGGGCGGACGGGCGTCTGGGAGTCCGCAACCTGGTGCTGGTGGTGTATACCGTCGAGTGCGCCTCGCACGTGGCTCTGGAAATCGGCCGCGGTGAAGAAGATACCCACGTCATCGGGTTTCCAGGCTGCTATGACAACGCCTACGCCATCCGCCTCATGTTGTCCCTGGCCCGGCATCCCAACGTCGGGGCCGTGCTGGCCGTGGGGCTTGGCTGCGAGTACACGCAACCCGGCAAGATCGCCGATCTGGTGAAGGCTTCCGGGCGGCCGGCGGAGTGGTTCTACATTCAGGAGCAGGGCGGCACAAAGTCTTCCATAGAACTCGGCAAACGGCTCGTCCGCCGGATGCGGGAGCAGATTCGCGCGCAGACTCCCCGCGCCCCCATGCGGCTCAAAGACCTCGTCGTCGGGGCCGAGTGCGGCGGCTCCGACGGCACCTCAGGGTTGGCCGGCAATCCCGTTACCGGGCGCTTCTTCGACCGTCTCGTCGACGCCGGCGGCGCCGCCATCTTCGAAGAGACGGTCGAGATGATCGGCCTCCGCGACATCATGACCGCCCGCGCGGCGACTCCCGAAGCCGCGGCCCAGATCGGCCGGGCCTACGATAAGGCCGCGCGTTACTGCCAGGCAGTGCGGCAGTACTCCGTGGCCCCGGGCAACTTTGCCGGAGGGCTGACGACCATCGAGGAAAAGTCCATGGGCGCCTTCGCCAAGGGAGGCTCGCGTCCCATCCAGGGAGTCATCCGGGTGGCGCAGCGGCCGCCGTGGCCCGGCCTCTGGCTGCTGGACAGCGTCGTGGACGACTCCTTCATGGGCTTCGGCTACACCAATCCCAACGACACCGAGGGCCTGATGGACTTGCTCTCGGCCGGCGCGCAGATCCTCCTGTTTATCACCGGCCGCGGTTCGGTGACTGGTTCGCCCCTGGCGCCGGTCATCAAGATCACCGGCAACTCGCAGACCTTTGCGCGCATGAAGGACGACATGGATTTCGACGCCAGCCGGATTCTCCGCGGGGAACTGTCTCTCGACCAGGCCGCGGAAGAACTCCAATCGCTCGTGGTCCGTGTGGCCGGAGGTGAGCTGAGCCGCCCGGAAGCCCTGGGGCACCGCGAGTACTTCATCATGTACAAGCACCAGGACACGCCTGCGCTCGAAGCGGGCTGCCGCGCTTGACTCCCATGCCCCCGGGCGCGCTTTCGCGCTTCGCTTGAGTGCATCAGCGGCAAGCCGCTCGGGAACGCATGTTACACTAGCCATTGAAGCCGCCCGAGCATTCCATCTGTGACGCCGGAGAGATGGCCGAGTGGTTGAAGGCGCACGCTTGGAAAGCGTGTATAGGGGAAACTCTATCGAGGGTTCGAATCCCTCTCTCTCCGCCAAATAGAATCAATAACTTACGAGCTGTAGGCTGTAGTTTTTGGGTAATGGATCAGGGTTTTGCTCTCTCTCCGCATTTCCCCCCTCGTTCGAGAGGACGTTCGGGACGGAGTTTAGCCCATTCATGCAAGACGGGAATGAATCTCGCTGCCGGAGCGAGCTTCGGTGGTTCCCGGCTGGCGGACGTCGTTCGGCCTCGATGAGGGTTCGAAGTTCGAGGCCGGAAAGGGAGTGGCGTCATCCCTCAGCACTGAGAACCTTGGTTCGGAGGGATTCAAGACTGTCCAGATCCCTGGCGATTCTCGGTGCGGCCGTGGTACCAGGATCACGCTTCATTTCGCAGGGGCACTGGCCGCTGCGAGGTCTTCAGCCCGGATCCCACCGCATGACGACACTGCAACCCTGCGTCATGCCTGCGTGAGACTCCACTAGGTATATTAGGTAAATCGTGTGTGTGCTCGACGCCTGTCGTACCGGTCTGATGATCGGTGTGGTCGTTTTGTGCGGGTGCGCCAGGTACCATCCTCGCCCGCTCGATGCGCCCCAGCTTGAAAGGGACTACCGCAGCCGTAGTCTGGCCGCCGAGGGCGTGCGCGCCTACGTGGAGTCGAACGTGACTCCGAAGCCCTCCGAGTGGCCCCCGGCCTCGTTAGATCTGCCGCTCGTGACCGCCCTGGCCTTCTACTACAACCCCGAACTCGACGTGGCGCGCGCGCGGGTCGAAACAGCCGAGGCTGCCGTGGTCACGGCCGGGGGACGCCTGAATCCGTCGCTCAACACCGGCGGAGGGTACTCGAACAATCCGGAGTCGGCGCTGGTATTCCACTTCGACATGGCTTTCACCCTCGAGACGGCCGCGAAGCGGGCCCTTCGGATTCTTCAGGCTCAGAAACTCGCCGAAGCTGCGCGTACCGAACTGGCGGAGACGGCGTGGCGGGTCCGCAGCCACGTGCGCGGGGCACTGCTAGCCCATCTGTTCGCTGCGCGCCGGCTGAGTCTGTTGCAAGGGGAAGTCGCGGTACGGGCCGAATCGCTGGAACTGTTGAAGAAGCGGCTGGAGGTGGGAGAGGTTTCACGGCCGGATGTCACCGCGGCCGAGATCGAAACCAGCACCGCGACTGTTGCTCTGCGGACCGCGGAGGGACAGGTTGTGGAGACTCGCGCCGCCCTGGCGGCCGCGGTGGGCGTGCCTATCGACGCGCTGGGCGCCCTTCCCGTACGGTGGCAGAAGGTGGAGTCGCTAACTGCGCTGGATAGGCTGCCGCTGGAAAAGGTGCAGGAGGCCGGATTGGTACACCGTGCGGATGTGAGGCGCTCCTTGCTCGCATACGCCGCCGCCGAAGCCGCCCTGCGTCTCGAAATCGCTAGGCAATACCCGGACATCGATCTCAACCCGGGCTACAGCTTCGACGAGGCGCATCACAAGATCGCATTTGGTCCCGCTTTTGCGGTGCCGGTCTTCAACCGCAACAAAGGGCCCATCGCCGAAGCGGAAGCGCGCCGCCAGGAAAGCGCTGCGCTCTTTACGGCCCTCCAGGCGCAGGCCATCGCCGAGATGGAGGCCAGCCTCGCGCGATATCGGACGGCGCTCGCCGAGTTCGACGAGGCGGATCGCCTGGCACAGCTTCAGCGGGAGAGGGAGGAGTCGGTGCGCCGGGCGCTGGCGGCCGGAGAAGAAGATCGTCTCGCCCTCGCCGGCGCACGGGCGGAGAGCGCGGTTGCCGCACGGGTCCGTCTCGATGTGCTCGAAAGAGCGCAGGCGGCCTTCGGCGCGCTGGAGGACGCGGTACAACAACCGCTGACGGCCGGGGCCGCGCTGCCCGCCATCCCGGTGAAAAGCCCGCGAGCGACCACAGGAAAAGGAGAAATGCCGTGACACGGTTTTCGCATCGTATACTGGCCGCCGTGGCGCTCGTGTGCTTGTGTTTCTGCTCATCCGTGGCGTGCCGAACCGGCAATTCGGAATCTTCGGAGCGCCAAGCTCCGGCCAAGAGCGCGAGCCGCATCTCCACGAATGAGAAGGGACAAGCCGTCGTCAGTCTCGACGCCGACACCCGACGCCGCATCGGCTTGAAGACGGAGGACATGAAGCCGGCAAGGCTCGACCCTGAAATTGCAGCATACGGCAAGCTCCAGGAGGACCCCTCCGAGGCGTTTGTGCTGCGCGCCCCCATTTCCGGAACGCTGCGGCGCGCCGCCGGGTCTACTTGGCCGGGGATCGGACAGACGGTCGCAGACGGCGTTACGGTCGGGTCTGTGGAGCCGCGGTTGGCGCCAATGGACCGGCTGACGCTGGCAGACAGGCTATCGGCGTCCCGCGCGGATCTCGAGTCGTCGACCGCTGCGTTGACCGCCGCGCGCTCCGCCTACGAGAGGGCCGCGAAGCTCAACGCCGACAGCAAGAACGTCTCCGATCGAGCGGTCCAGGAAGCGGAGGCTCGCATGCGAGGAGAGGAGGCGCGGGTGAAGGCGGCGCGGGAAACCGTGCAACTTCTCGAGTCTTCGCTCAAGGTTCTGGCCTCAGCGCTTTCGCCCGCAGCCCTGGTGGCGGAGAGGGGGGGAGAAGTCGTGGAGGCCATGGCACAACCCGGAGAATCCGTGGAAGCCGGCCAGCCGGTCCTGCGTGTCGCAAGATTCTCCACCCTGATCGCCCGAGTCGATCTTCCCGCGGGTCAGGTACTGGCGGCGCCTGTCAACACCGCCCGGATCAGCTCCCTGGGGCGCGAAGATACGCCTCTCCAAGGGCAGCGACTGGCGCTTGCGGCGGCTGTCGATCCAAACACGCAGGGGCAAGCGTTTCTTTTTCGCGTCGAAAACCCAGGTGGCGCATTGCGGCCGGGGTTGTCGGTGACGGCCTATCTGAGGAAACCAGGCGAGGTCCGCAAAGGAACCGTAGTGCAACCTTCGGCGATTATCCGCGCCGCCGGCAAGACCTGGGTGTACGTGCAGCAACAGGCCGACAAGTTCGTCCGCTGCGAGGTAACCGCCGACTACCTGCCGGGAGGCCGAGTCTTCGTCTCCGGAGAATTGGGAGACCAAGGCAAGGTCGTGACAGTGGGCGCCCAAATCCTTTTTTCCGAGGAGTCCAAGTCGCAGATCCAGGTCGGCGATGAGGGTGGTGGAGACTGATGCTTCGGCTACTCGTCGAGTTCTCCATCCGCTTTCGGGGCGTGATCGTCGCGCTGGCTTGCGTGGTCGTCGGCTACGGGTTGTATACCACAGCTCATGCGAAGTTCGATGTCTATCCGGAGTTTGCTCCGCCGCAGGTTGTGATTCAGACGGAGGCGCCAGGACTGTCGGCCGAAGAGGTCGAGGAACTCGTCACAAGGCCGGTGGAGAACGCCGTCAACGGCACGCCTGACCTGCAGTCGATGCGCTCGCAGTCGATCCAGGGACTTTCCGTCATCACGATTTTGTTCAACGAGAAGACGGATGTTTTCCGCGCACGGCAAATGATCGGCGAGCGCCTGGCCGAGGCCGCCCAGCAGTTGCCACAGGGCGTAGAGACCCCCGGTATGGCTCCGCTCACAGGCGCCACCAGCCTCGCGCTGGTGATCGGGATCACCTCGGAGAAGCGTTCTCTGATGGATCTGCGGACCTTCGCGGACTGGACCATGCGGCCGCGGCTCCTGGCCGTGCCCGGCGTGGCGAGGGTCTCCATCTTTGGCGGTGAAGTGAAGCAGTTGCAGATCCAAGTGACTCCCGAGCGCCTGGCCGCCTATGGCCTTTCGTTGAATGACGTCCTGAACGCGGCGCGTAAGGCGACCGGCATACGCGGGGCCGGCTTCGTGGAGACTCCGGCGCAGAGGATCGTCATCCAGACACGTGGCCAATCATTGAAACCCGATGAACTCGGCGAGGCGATCGTCTCCCATCACGATGCCGCGCCGGTCCGATTGAAGGACGTGGCTCGTGTGACCGAAGCGTCCGAGCCCAAGATCGGCGACGGCGCTGTCAACGGCAAGGCGGGCGTGTTGCTTCTCGTCTCCAGCCAGTATGGCTCCAACACCCTGGAGGTCACCGCTGCCATCGAGAGGGCGCTGGAGGAGATGAAGCCCGCCGTCACCGCCGAGGGGATCGACGTGCACCCGGGTCTGTTCCGGCCCGCCAGTTTCATCGAGGCCGCCGTCCACAACGTGAACTCGTCCCTGATTCTGGGCGGCGTGCTTGTATCCATCGTTCTCTTCATCTTCCTGTTTAATTTCCGCACAGGCTTTATCTCGCTCACAGCGATCCCGCTTTCGCTTCTGATCGCCGTGATTGCCCTCGACCGCATGGGAATCAGCTTGAACACCATGACGCTCGGCGGCCTGGCAATCGCCATCGGCGTGGTGGTGGACGACGCCATCATCGACGTGGAGAACATCTACCGCAGGCTGCGGGAGAATGCGCAACTTCCTTCGCCCAGATCCGCGGCCCTCGTGGTTCTGGAAGCTTCACTCGAGGTTCGCAGCGCGGTGGTCTATGCCACCTTCGTCGTAGTGCTGGTGTTCCTTCCGGTGCTGGCTATGTCCGGCATCCAGGGGCGCCTGTTCGCGCCTCTGGGAATCGCGAACGTCCTGGCCATCCTGGCATCGCTCGCCGTGGCGCTGACGGTCACGCCTGCGCTGTGTTTCCTGATGTTGCGGAGGCAGGCCGAACGCGCCCATGAGCCGCGCATCCTCACCGGCGCCAAGCGTGTTTACGCGTCACTTCTGCTGAGAATCACGCAGAAGCCAAAGGCCGTGATGGCGGCGGCCTTCGCTCTTTGCGCGGCGGCAGCGGCCCTGATCCCGTTCTTCGGTGGAGCCTTTCTACCGGAGATGCGGGAAGGGCACTTCATCGTCCACATGGCGGCGGTGCCGGGGACGTCTCTGCAAGAGTCCCTACGAATCGGCGCTCAGGTTTCGAACGAACTGCTGAAGAGCCCGAACGTCGTCTCCACCGCTCAGCAGATCGGGCGGGCCGAGAAAGCCGAGGACACGTGGGGCACGCACTACACCGAGATCCATGTGCGGCTCAAGCCCCTCTCCGGTGACGCGGCGGAGACGGTGGAATCCGAGATCCGTCAGATTCTGCAAAAGTTTCCGGGTTTGAGCTTCGCCATCCGGCCCTTCCTGACGGAGCGAATCGAGGAGATCATCGCGGGCGTCACGGCGCAGGTGGTGATCAAGATCTTCGGCGACGACCTGGACGCCATCGGCGCGAAGTCGCGGGAAATCGCGCAGGTAGTCTCCGGCGTTCGCGGAGCGGCGGACGTGCAGGTGGAATCGCCGCCGGGCGCGCCGCAGATCCTGGTGCAGCTTCGAGCGGACCGTCTGAAGCAGTTGGGATTCCGGCCGGTCGACGTACTGGAAGGTGTGCAAACCGCGTACCAGGGCGCGGTAGTCGCCCAGACCTACGAGGCCAATCGCGTTTTCGATGTTACCGTCATCCTGGACCCGGAGGTCCGCCAGAATCCCGAGGCCGTGGGCGATCTGATCCTCGAAAACGACCAGGGCGCCCGCGTTCCTTTGCGCGAACTTGCCGAGGTCTACCCGACTACCGGGCGGTACATGATTCTGCACGACGGGTCGCGCCGGCGGCAGGCGGTCACCTGCAATGTCCGCGGCCGGGACCTGAGTTCCTTCGTCGAGGAAGCGCGCAGAGTCGTGACATCCAAGGTCCGTTTTGAGCAGGGGATCTACCCGGTTTTCGGTGGCGCCGACGAGGCGCGGGCGCAGGCGCAGAGCGAAATCCTGCTCTATTCCATCATCGCCGGGGTCTGCATTCTCACTTTGCTGTCCATCGTTTTCCGAACCGTGAGGAACCTGGCGCTGGTGTTGGTCAACCTGCCATTCGCCCTGGTGGGCGGTGTGCTCGCGGTCTTCTTTACGGGCGGCTACTTGACCGTCGGTTCCATGGTCGGCTTCGTCACGCTGTTCGGGATCACTACGCGCAATTCGATCATGATGATCTCCCACTTCGAGCACCTCGTCACCGAGGAGGGGATGAGATGGGGGCCGGACGCCGCCATTCGCGGCGCGGTCGAACGCTTGGCGCCTGTACTGATGACGGCCCTCGTCACCGGGCTTGGCCTGTTGCCACTGGCACTGGGGAGCGGAGACCCTGGCCGCGAAATCGAAGGTCCGATGGCCATCGTGATTTTGGGAGGGCTCGTGACCTCGACAGCCTTGAACCTACTGGTACTTCCGACTCTGGCCTTGCGCTACGGACGATTCGCGCATTCGCCCCATGAGGTGTTGTAGGCCACCTTTCTGGCTGGCCCGCGTCCGCCCCTCCAGTTCCTGAACGCAGTTTCCTCTTATCCATGGTTTGCTCCAGATCAATTGCGCTGTCCAGATACGGGAGGCAATCAGACCACGCAGTCCAAGAACGCGTGTTGTCCATCGATCAGGCCTGCCGAAGTCTTGGGCAATTTTGGGCAATGCGCGACGGGAGCCCTGGGAGATATGGCACTCCTGGCAACGAGGAATCTGCAAGTTGCAGATTCTATTGACCCCTCGAGGGTTCGAATCCCTCTCTCTCCGCCATCCTGTCCAGGCTCTCTTGCTGCGCGGTCAGCGCTTGCCGCCACGCCGTGTTGAAAACCACTCGGCGCTTATATCGTTACTTCTTCCGCTATCATCCCCGTTATCAGCCGCGCCTCGCCAGAGGTTAAGATGGCTTAAGCGGCTCGTGACAGAGATGCCGTAAACCAGGAGAGACCGGAATGAAGAGAAGAACTCTGATTCAAAGTCTGGCGGCGGGCGCGTTCGCGGGCGCCGTTTCCGCCCGTCAGGCGGCAGCCCAGGCCCAGGCGGCTCGCGCCGCCAGCGGAATGCCGTCGCCAAAGATCAAAGACATCCAGGTGATCGCCACGGCGCCCGCCGGCCTGCGTCTGTGCGTCGTCAAAGTGATCACCGATCAGGACGGCCTGTACGGCTACGGATGCGCCACCTACACGCAGCGCGCCGACCTCGTCGTCCCGGCCGTCGAAAAGTATCTCAAGCCCTTTCTGCTGGGATGGAATGCCGACCGCATCGACGACATCTGGCAGGCCTGCTACAACAGCTCCTACTGGCGTAACGGCCCCGTGCTCAACAACGCCATCAGCGGCGTGGACCAGGCGCTCTGGGACATCAAGGGGCGGCAGGCCGGCATGCCCGTCTACCAGCTTCTTGGAGGCAAGTGCCGCGAGGCCGCCGATTGCTACGCCCACGCCTCCGGCGCCGAGATCCCCCAGGTGATCGAGAGCGCCAAGGCCATCATCGCCCGCGGATTCCGTCACGTCCGCGTCCAGGTCGGCATCCCTGGCATGGCGGCCTACGGAAGCGGCGGAGCGGCCCGCCAGGGTGTCACCTTCAAGCCCTTGCACGACCGCCCCGTCTACGAGCCGGCTTTCTATATCCGCCGCACGCTGCAAATGCTGGAGGCCTGCCGCAAGGAACTGGGCGACGAAGTCGAGATCCTTCACGATGTGCATGAGCGGATCAGCCCCACGCAGGCGCTTCAATTTGCTCGCGACGTCGAAAAGTTCAAGCTCTTCTTCCTCGAAGATCCGCTTTCCCCCGAGGACATCGCCTGGTTTCGCATCATGCGCCAGCAGACCTCCACGCCGATCGCCATGGGCGAGCTCTTCAACAGCCCGCACGAGTGGGTTCCGCTCATCTCCGAGCGCCTCATCGACTACATCCGCATTCACGTCTCCCAGGCCGGCGGCTTGACCCCTTGCCGCAAGGTGGCCGCGCTCGGCGAAATCTTCGGCGTCAAGACCGCCTGGCACGGGCCCGGCGACGTCTCGCCGGTCGGGCACGCGGCCAATGTCGCCCTGGATCTCGCCTGCCACAACTTCGGCATCCAGGAATACACGGCCTTCAATGAGCGGGTCCGGGAAGTCTTCCCCGGAACGCTCGTCGCCAAGGACGGCTACCTCTACGCCAACGAAAAGCCGGGCTGGGGAATCGAAGTCAACGAGCAACTCGCGGCCAAGTTCCCCTTCGGCTCCGGCGAGGGCGGCGAACGGCAACGGCTCAACGGAGGCTGGGGCGATGTCCGCCGCCTCGACGGCACGATTATCAAGCAGTAGCGTACCCACGCAGCCGGCGCGCCTCATCCGCGCTGGCTGCGCCTGTCATTCGGCCGTTTTGCCTTACCATTGAATAGACCCCCGGCCCGCGGAGAAGGCCGGCCGGACGGCGTCGTTCCTTTCGAAGCGTGTAGCATGCACAACTTCATCGCGCAGCACTGGCGGCTGTTGGCAGCGCCGGGCGTGGTCTTCGTCCTCGTCTTTGCTTCCGGTTGGATCGTCCGCAAGATCCTGTTCCGTACGTTGTCGGCTTGGGCGAAGCGGACCGCCGCCGGATGGGACGACGTGGCGGTAAGCGCCCTGCGCCGTCCCTTCCTGCTGTGGATGCTCATGCTCGCCCTGCACCTCGCGGTGCAGTCCTCCGAGTTGCCTCCGCGGATCATGGCCCTGGCGGCCCGGGCGTTGCTCGTCCTCTGGATCGCCTCTCTCACGTTGGCCGCCGCAAGGCTCGCGGCCGAGATCGTCCGCGTGTTCGGCGCCAGGAGTTCGATCCTGCCCGTGACCACGCTTACCCAGAACCTGGTCCGGCTCGTCGTGGCCGCCGTCGGCTTGATGGTGATCCTGGATGCTCTTGACATCTCAATCGCCCCCATGCTCGCCGCGCTCGGCGTCGGTGGTCTGGCGGTGGCCCTGGCGCTGAAAGACACGCTGTCCAATCTTTTCTCGGGGTTTTATCTGGGCCTGGAAGGCCGGATTCGCGTGGGAGATTGGATCCGCCTCGATTCCGGTGAGGAAGGCTGCATCATGGACATCGACTGGCGGACCACGACGCTACGCACGCTGGCCAACAACCTGATTATCGTGCCTAACTCCCGGCTGGCTCAGGCCACCGTTACGAACTTCAACCTGCCGGAGCCGCGCATGTCCATCCGGGTCGCCGTGAGCGCCCCCTTCGATAGCGACCCGGACAGGATCGAACGGATTCTCCAGGAAGAAGCGGCGGCCGCCGCCGCCGAAGTGCCCGGCTTGCTCGCCGACCCTCCCCCCATCGCCCGCTTCTCTCCGGGCTTCGGTCCGCACGCCCTGGAGTTCACCCTTATCTGCCACGTCTCTGAGTTTGCCGGCCAGTTCCTGGTGCAACACGAGCTGCGGAAACGCATCCTGCGGCGCTTCCGTCTCGAAGGCATTGAGTTCCCCTATCCGGCGCGCATGGTCCGCATCCAGGAGGAGTCCGCAGGCCCCGGCGGCCGCTGACGCCGGTCTCTCAGCCATGCGGTGCGGCGGAGCGGCGCAGCGCAGCAGAAAACTAACTCGCCGCCTTCATCGACCGGTAGGCGCCCCGCCGCGCTCGCTTCTCCCGCACCCCAGGGCTTGCGCTGTGAAGCACCACAACGCCGGACTCCGTCACCGTGTGGCCCGCTTCGCGATCCTCATCGGGATCCAGCCCGACAACCATGTGCTCCGGCACCAGAATGCCCTGCTCCACGATCGCCCGCCGGATCCGCGAATGCCGGCCCACCCACACGTTGGCGTGCAAAATCGAATCCTCCACCACCGCATGGCTGTTGATGCGCACCCCAGGCGAGAGCACGCTGTGCACGGCCTTCCCTCCGGAAACGATGCAGCCGTGGGAAACCAGCGAATCGAGCGCCATCCCCATCCTCCCGCTCTCATCGGCGAAAACAAACTTCGCCGGCGGCAGTCGCACCGCCCCGGTGCGCAACGGCCAGTTCTGGTCGTACAGATTGAAGATGGGGTTCACATCGACCAGATCCATGTTCGCTTCATAGTAGGCGTCGATCGTGCCTACGTCCCGCCAGTAGCGCACCTCCTTGCGGTTCTCATCGATGAAGTCGTAGGCCAGCACTCTGCGGCGCCCGACCAGTTTGGGGATCACGTCCCGGCCGAAATCGTGCGTGCTCTGGGTGTCTTCGGCGTCCTCCAGCAACGCCTCCACCAGCACAGGCGTCGAAAACAGGTACACCCCCATCGAGGCGCTGCACATCTCCGGGTTGAACCTCGATCGCTTCGCTTCGGCCTGCCGGGGCTTCTCCTCGAAGCCGTGGATCAGGTATTCCCCGTCCATTTCCGCGATTCCGAAGCGTTCCGCCTCCTCGGGGCGCACCTGGCAGGTCCCCACGGTCACATCCGCGCCACGCGAGTTGTGCCAGTCGAGCATCGTCCGGTAGTCCATCTTGTAGACGTGGTCCGCCGAAAGGATCAGAACGTTTCCTGGCCGCTCCTCCTCGATGCTTTGCAGGTTCTGGTATACGGCATCCGCCGTTCCCAGATACCATGTGTCGCGCCGCCGGCGGGTCGGGGGGATCGCCTCAATGAACTGGCCCAGCTCCGGCGAAAGAATGTTCCACGCCTCCCGCACGTGCCGGTTCAGGCTCAGGGCCTTGTACTGTGTCAGGATGTAGATCCTTGTAAGGCCGGAGTTGACGCAATTGGAAAGAGTAAGGTCGATCAGCCGGTAGATGCCCCCGAACGGCATCATCGGTTTGGCCTCGTCTCGGGTGAGGGGCCCCAGCCGCTCCCCTGCTCCGCCCGCCAATAGGATTGTCAGCACCCGGGAAGACGGGCCTGTCTTGTAGACATGCTGCATAGAAACCCTCGTCCCCGGCGATGGCTTGCCGGTGCTCACACTCTTGATTTTAGCCGCCTCCGCCCGTGTCCTGTAAACCTCTCCCCGTTACGGAATACGCCCTCGCTTTGGGAGAAGTGGTGAACCGGATGCGAGGACCGGCGGCTTGGGGAAGGAGGTGCCAAGCTGGCCGGTCCTCGCAGTCTGTCGCCCGGAAAGGAAAGGTTTCCAGCGCCTATGTTGCCAGCCGTTCCGAGAACAGGCATGGCCTACTGTCAGCATACCGGCGGCCTGCCTCCCGGCCTATCCCCTGAACGGGGCAGTTTGACGCCGAATGAACTGTAGCCCGTCCGGGTGACTGCCCCCAACCGGCCGTCCGGCGCCTGCCTGGGCTATCCTCAAGACTGGTGCTCAACATGAACTACAGCTATCCGGACATCGCCAAAATGATCGATCATTCCCTCCTGAATCCTTCCCTCAACGCTGCCCAGCTCGAGGAAGGGATTCAACTCGCTTTGCGATATGACGTCGCAAGCGTCTGCATCCTGCCCTATTACCTCCGGCGCTGCGCCGGGCTTCTCTCCGGCAGCACAGTGAAGGCCAGCACAACCATCGGCTTCCCGCACGGCGGACACACCACCGCAATCAAACGGGCCGAGGCCCGCCAGGCCATCCAGGACGGCTGCGAAGAACTGGACATGGTCATCAATATCAGCAAGGCTTTGAGTGAGGACTGGGACTACGTCCGGCAGGACATCGGCGCCGTTGTTGAGGAGGCGCACGCGCACGGCCGCAAAGTGAAGGTGATTTTCGAGAACTGCTACTTGAAGGACGCTCACAAGATCCGCCTCTGCGGGATTTGCAGCCAGCTCGGCGCCGACTGGGTGAAAACTTCCACCGGCTACGGCACAGGCGGCGCGACCATCGAGGACCTGATGCTCATGCGCAAGCACTCCGCCCCGCAGGTGCAGGTCAAAGCGGCCGGAGGCGTGCGGGATCTGGATTCGCTGCTCCGCGTGCGCGAAATCGGCGTCACCCGCGTGGGAGCTTCCCGTACCGCGGAGATTCTGGACGAATGCCGCCAACGGCTGGGTTTGCCTGCCTTCGCCGCTGCGGGCGCAACCCCTTCTGGAGGATACTAGCCGCCATGATGAAACTAGGTTTTGTCAGCGCCATTTTGCCGGACCTTTCGCTGGAAGAGGTCATTCGCTTTGCCGCCGGAAACGCTTTCGAGTGCGTGGAGTTGATGTGCTGGCCGCGCGGCAAGGCCGAGCGCCGCTACGCCGGCGTCACCCATCTCGATGTCGCGGAACTGGACGCCGTAAAGGCGCGCGATGTCAGCCGGTTGTTGTCCTCCCACGCCGTGAGCGTGAGCGGACTGGGCTATTATCCGAACCCTCTGGCGCCGGACCCGGCCGAAGCCGCCGTCTATGTGGAGCATCTCCGGAAGGTCGTCGATGCCGCCGCGTTGCTCGAAATACCGGTCGTCAACACCTTCATCGGCCGCGACTGGACCAGGAGCGTCGAAGCGAACTGGCCGCGGTTCCTGGAAGTCTGGCGTCCCTTGATCCGCTTCGCCGCCGGGCGCGGCGTGAAGATCGCCATCGAGAACTGCCCCATGCTGTTCACCGCCGACGAGTGGCCCGGCGGCAAGAACCTCGCGACAACCCCCGCCATCTGGCGCCGCATGTTCGAGGACATTCCGGACCCGAATTTCGGCCTCAACTTCGATCCTTCTCATTTCATCTGGCAGCGGATGGATTACTTGAAAGCGATCCGCGAATTCGCGCCCAGGATCTTCCATTTCCATGCGAAGGACGCGCGGATTGACCGGGACCGCCTGGATGAAGTCGGCATCCTGGCCCACCCGCTCCAATACCACACCCCGAAACTGCCCGGCCTCGGCGAAGTCGATTGGGGCGCGCTCTTTTCGGTCCTCACGGATTGCGGCTACAGCGGCGCGGTGTGCGTCGAGGTCGAAGACCGGGCTTACGAGGGCGCGGTGGAGACGCGCAAGGCGGCCCTTTGCCAGGCGGCGCGTTACCTGCGGCCTTTCCTGCCGTAAGACGGCGGCGATTACGGGACCAGCCGGCCCTCGCGCACCAGATAGCGAAAATCCACGTGCACCGAGGCGTCCGGGAGGCAATACCGCTGCTCGGCCGGGCCCGGCAACGCGCCCCCGAGTTCTTCGTTGCCGCCGAAAGCCAGGCAAACCGTGCCCGCGGCCGCGGGCCCTTCGGAAACCTCCTCGCTGAAACCCAGGCTGAATTCCGCAAAACGCCGGGCGGCCTCCCCCCGGGCGTCCAGCGCTTCCGTCAGGGCAGCGGCGCCCTCCGCTGCGCGGAAGCGCGTAATGCGGCCATTGTCCACTTCCAATACGACGTTCTTGCCCGCAACTTCCCCAAAACGAACCTCCGGCAGACTGATCTGGCCGAAGCTGGCCTGTTCCACCGGAGCCACGCGCAGCAGTCTGCCGCCGTTCTTTCCTTCCGCGATGTGGTACGGGCGCATGCCGGTGCGGAACATGAAGTCCGTCCCGCGAGCCGTGCGGATGCGGACTGTCCCGAGCCGGAGGACCTCCTTCGCCCGGTCCATGACCGCGACGTCCGCGCCGGTCGTGGCGGCGCCCAGCAGTAGAATGGCGGGGAGTAGCTTCCAGCGCATACGGAACGAATCTTCTCTTTCAGCAGTAACCGCTGTCAGGTTCAGTATAGCTTGCCAGCCCCGTTGTATGATGTTGGACGGCCCTGCGTAGCTATGGAATCCCAGGGGCGGAGGGAAGAAGGGGACACATGTCGCGGATTGCACTGGTGACGGGCGCAAGCAAGGGCGTCGGCCGGGGGATCGCCCTCGGGCTGGCGGAAGATGGATGGGACGTTGCCGTCAACTACAACAGGGACGAGGCCGGAGCGCGGGAGACGGCCGCCGAAATTGAGGCCCGGGGGCGCAGGGCGTGGGTCTTGCAGGCCGACGTCGGCTTCAGCGGTCAGGTCGGCGCTATGTCTGACCGCCTCCTGGCCGTGGCCGGCGGCCTGGATCTGCTGGTCAACAATGCCGGCGTCCAGACCTGATCTTCCCTCCTCGAATTGAAGGAATCCGACTGGGACAAGGTGCTCCGCACCAACCTGAAAGGCGCGTTTCTCTGTACGCAGCGGGCGGCGCGGATCATGTTTGAGAAAGGAGGATGTATTATCAATATAGGATCTGGATGTAACAAGACTCCTTTCCCAAACTTAGTAGACTATACAGCTTCGAAAGGCGGGCTGGATAACTTTACGATGGGGGCCGCGCTCGAGCTGGCCCCTCGGGGCATCCGTGTCAACTGTGTCGCGCCCGGCGCGATCGAGATCGAGCGCGCCAGGCTGGAAAGCCCCGACTACGCCGGCGCCTGGGCCGCGTTGACGCCGCTGCGCCGCGTGGGATATCCCAAAGACGTGGCCGATGCCGTCGTGTTTCTGGCCGGTCCGCGCGCCTCCTTCATCACCGGCCAGACGCTGTTCGTGGACGGAGGACTGTTCGTTCAGCCTCCCTGGCCGCCCCCTAAGGAGAGCGAAGCCGCTTACGGCGTGAAGAAATCCGGCCCCGGCGCCTGACCGTCGCCCGCCGCTCCGCCTCGGTTCGCCCGTAAGACGCTTCACGGCCCGCCGGCATCGTGTATGCTGTTGCCATGTTGAGGAGAGAGTTCCTCGGCGCGGCGGCTGCCGCCGCGGCCTCCGCCGCCGCCCGAAAGACCCGCGTTGAAATTCGTGGAGACGCCTTCTACATCAACGGGCGGCCCACATATGCGGGCCGCGCCTGTCGCGGCTGGAAGATCGAAGGCCTGCTCATGAACTCGCGCATGGTCCAGGGGATCTTCGATGACCGCAACCCGGAAACACGAGCTCGCTGGAACTATCCCGATACGGGCCGCTGGGACCCCGGGCGCAACACGAACGAGTTCCTCGCGGCCATGCCGCTTTGGCGCCGCCACGGACTGCTCAGCTTCACGATCAACCTTCAGGGCGGAAGCCCGCAAGGTTACTCGAAGGAGCAGCCCTGGCATAACAGCGCGATCGAGGAGGACGGTTCGCTGAGAAGCGACTACATGGACCGCCTGGGGCGCATCCTCGACCGCGCGGATGAGCTGGGCATGGTGCCGGTCGTCGGCGTCTTCTACTTCGGACAGGACCAGCGGCTGCGCGATGAAGAAGCGGTGAAGCGCGCCGTCTCCAACGCGGTCCGCTGGGTGCTCCAGCGGGGTTGCCGGAACGTGCTGCTGGAAGTAAATAACGAATGTAACGTGAGCTATGATCATCCCATCTTGCAGCCCGCTCGGGTGCATGAGCTGATTGAGTTGGCCAAGGGCATACAAGTCGGCGGAAGGCGGCTGTATGCCGGAACCAGCTATGGCGGGGGCCAGGTTCCCCGGCCGAACGTTGTGGGCGCCTCCGACTTCTTGCTCATGCACGGCAACGGCGTGGGCGACCCGCGCCGCATCGCGGAGATGGTCCGGCAGGCGCGCCGGGTTCCGGGCTACCGGCCGATGCCGGTTCTGTTCAACGAAGACGACCATTTCGATTTTGAGAAGCCCGAGAATAACATGCTCGCGGCGGTCTCTGAATACGCTTCGTGGGGTTACTTTGATCCAGGCGAGAGTAATTATGTCGACGGGTATCAATGTCCGCCGGTAAATTGGGGGATCAACACCGCCCGGAAGAAGGCCTTCTTCGGCCTGCTGAAACAGGTCACGGGGGCGTAGCCGCCCGCGGCGCTCGCAGGCTCGTTGGGTAGAATGGTCCTTCATCCTGTGCGGGCATCAGTTCAGCGCGAGCGAAGGAGGATTGTCAATGACTCGAAGAACCATCCTGGCTGCGGCGGCGTCATGGCCGGCGGCGCGGCTGTTTGCGGCCGGTGCTCCCGAAGCCGAAATCACAAACGGTCAGGTCCGGGCCAGGCTGTATCTGCCGGATGCCAGGCGGGGATTCTATCGCGGGACGCGCTTCGACTGGTCCGGCGTGATCCACAGCCTGGAGTTCAGCGGACACAACTTCTACGGCCCTTGGTTTGACCGCGTGGATCCCTCCGTGCGGGACTTCGTCTATGACGGGGATAAGATCGTGGCTTCGGCGTGTACGGCGATCACGGGCCCGGCGGAGGAGTTTCAGCCGAACCTGGGCTGGCAGGAGGCGAAGCCCGGCGGGACGTTTCTCAAGATCGGCGTCGGCGTGTTGCGCAAGGAAGGCGACCGCTACGACGCCTTCAAGCTTTACGAGATTGTGGACCCGGGGCGCTGGACGGTAAGGAGGGAGCGGGATTCGATTCAGTTCACGCACACGGCGGCGGATGCCTCCAGCGCCTGCGGCTACGTGTACCGGAAGACAGTGCGGCTTACGAAGGGGAAGCCGGAGATGGTCCTGGAACACAGCCTGCGAAACACCGGCGGCCGGACCATTCAGAATAACGTCTACAATCACAATTTTCTCGTGCTGGACCGGCGGCCGACGGGGCCGGAATTCAGCATCCAGGTGCCCTTCCAGATCAAGAGCGCGAACCCGCCGGAGAAGGCGCTGGCCGAAATTCGAGGGAACCGGATCGTATTCCTGAAGACGCTGGAGCCGAAGGAGCGGGTCATGATGGGCCTGGAAGGATTCTCCGCGGACGCCAGGGACTACGACTTCCGCACCGAGTGCGCCGGGACGGGCGCGGGAGTGAGGATCACGGCGGACCGCCCGCTGGCCCGAGCGATGCTCTGGGCGATCCGGCCGGTGCAGTCGGTGGAGCCGTTCATTGCGGTGACCGTGGAGCCGGGACGCGAATTCACCTGGCGCATCGCGTACGAGTATTTCGCCGCGCCGCCGCGATAGGAGCTTTCCCGCCCCGTGCTGCGGCGCCTTGAATTCTCCCACCAGCGCGGCGCAAATCCCCGCTTCCTGCGGCCGCAGGCAGAACGCTGCCCGCCGCGGGAGCCTCTCGCCTGCCTTGCGGGACGCGCGCGTCCGCCGGCGGACACGCAGCCGGCAACCGCGCTACGCGGCCGGGCGGAACTGGTAGCCCAGCGTCTGCAAGTAATTCTTCGTCGTCTGCGCGGCTTCCAGAGGCGTCTGCGGCCGTGACGAATCCAGCTCCACGTTGAGGTTGGGGCTCTTGCCGGAGGCCTCGATCATGTCCAGAATGCCCGCGATGTCGACCTTGCCCTGTCCCAGCGGGCAGTAACGCGTGCCATCGAAGTCCTTGACGTGAACGTGCTCGATGATGGAGAGGAAGTCCTTCACCACTTTGGCCGCGTCGGACCCGCCCCGCTGGAGCTGGCCCACGTCCGGCGCGAACTTCACGTACTTGGTGTTCACCCCCTCCATGATCGAGTAGACTTCCTCGCGCGTTTCAACGGCCGTGTTGGTGTGCTGGTGGAGTCCCGTGCCCACGCCCGCATCGTTGATGGCCATGGAGACATCGTTCAGGATCTTGATCATGTTGGCGCGGTGCGCCTGGAAATCGTACTCCGCTCTCTTGACGCCGTTGACCTGGAAGACGAGGAAATTCCCTCCGTACTTTCGGACGGTCTTGGCGAACTGCACGGCCTGAGGGATGTTGTCCTTTTGCAGTGCGGGGTCCGTCACGTTGACGACAAAATAGCCGGCGTTCAGTGGGATGCCGTAGCGGTCAATCAGCGCCTTCAGCTCGTTCTTCTCATCCCAGGCGACCAGTACCTCGGCGAATGTCTCGAAGGCCCAGAAGCCCAGGCCCGAGATCTCCTTCACCGAGGGATCCAACTGCGCCGGGCGTCCCGGTCCCGCGCCCCAGGTCAGGCATGTGTAACCGATCTTGAGCCGCCGCTGCGCCGAATTCAAAACGGGGATTGCTGCCGCGCCCAAGCTGCCGGCGATTGTCTTGGCAAAGGTTCGACGATCCATCGCGCTGTTCATCTTCCTTGACCTCAATTCCTGGTTTCCGCCGGCGCCGCCTTTGGGGCCTGCGGTCGAACACCATTATCCCCCTTCCGTCGCCGGCAAGTGCGAGAATCACTTTGCGGGCATCGCCGGGCAGGCCGGTCCGCCTGGGCCGTGCCGGACGCCGCCCCTTCCCGCAGGCCTGGATGGTTATATACTGAACGGCTCGGGAAAACGAGCCGGGAAAGGGCTGGAGATGAGACAACACGACAGATCGAAATGCTGCATGACTCGCCGGGCTTTGCTGAACGCCGGCGCTGGAGCGCTGGCTTCCGCCGGATCGGCGCTGGCCCGCTTACAGCAGCAGGCCGGGGCGGGCGGCGCCGCCGCGTCCGAACAGTCCGTAGCCGGGGATCCTCCCTTTCGGGAACCATCCGAACCGGCCAACCGGCCGATGGGCGAAGGGAAGGGAATTCACCCTGGCCGTGTTTCGTGGGTGCATGATCCGAGAGTCGCGACGTGGGATGGCGCGAGCGGGAACTGGTGGGACGACGGCAACACGGACGCCGGCCTGGTGAATGAAATGGTGTCGCGGAATCTGCGGCTGCTCACCGGGGAGCCCACGGAGAAGGCCGCCTGGAATTCGCTGTTTCAATTCTTCAACGAATCGCGCGCGGCCGGCCGCGGAGGCTACCGGCGCGGAGAGAAGATCGCCATCAAGCTGAATTGCAACCAGGACCGGCCGGGAGCGTGGCGGCGCGGCGCGGGTATGCCCAGCCCGCATGTGGTCTATGCCGTGGTGAACCAACTCATCAGCGTCGCCGGAGTGCGCGGCGAAGACATTACCTGCTATGACGCCTCGCGTTACATCGGCGACCCGATCTTCGACCGCATTCGGGCCAACCCGGCCCCCGATTTCCAGGCGGTGAAGTTCGTCGTGAGTCAGCGGATGGCCGGCAACGGGCGCCTGGAGGCGCTCCCCGACAAAGAAAGCCCCATTCGTTTCTCGCGCCAGGGCGTGCCGGTGGCCTTTCCGCCTGCGTGCGTCACCGAGGCCGCGTACGTGATCAATCTCGCCCTGGCCCGGGCGCACGATCTGATGGGCGTGACCGAGACCGCCAAGAACCAGTACGGATCGGTGTACTTCGAAGGCCCGGGCTTCACGCCGCAGCCGCTGCACATCTACTCCTCGCGCGACCTGCCGGTGGGCTCTTACAATTGCATGGTCGACTTGATCGGACACCGGCACCTGGGCGGCAAGACTTTGCTCTATCTGGTCGATTTCCTCTACGTGGCCGTGAGCCAGAACAACCGCGTGGTTAAATATAAGTCCTTCGGCGATCACTGGTGTTCCAGCATCTTTCTTTCGCAGGATCCTGTGGCGATCGACTCCGTGGCCCTGGACTTCATCCGCAACGAACCCACCGCGCAGGAGTGCCGGGGCTGCCCGGAGAACTATCTGCACGAAGCGGCGCTGGCTGAGCAGCCGCCTTCGAAGACTTTGTACGATCCCAACGCCCAGGGCAGGCCGCTCAAGAGTCTGGGCGTGCATGAGCACTGGAACAACGCCGAGGAAAAGAAATACTCGCGAAATCTCGGCAAGCGCGAGGGCATCGAGCTGATCTCTGCGCGGAACGATCGGGGCTGATCCCGGTGCTGTCATGATGCGAAGATTTCTCCCCACCACGCTGATCCTCTTCGCTGCCTGGCCCGGCGCCGCGCTGCTCAGCGCCCCGCCTCCGGAGGAGTGGGTTCCTGTGCGTTGGGAGGGCGGTCCGCTCGAGGCCGCGCGACGGGCGGGGGACAAGACGCCGCCTGAGCCGGCGGTCCACGAAGCGCTGGCGCGATGGTACGAACCTTCCACGCTCTCCTTGCTGGAGGGGAGCGCGGTGAACTGTCTCCTCCTGAGTCTGGCCGCCGGCGCTGATCCGGCAGTCGAGATGCAGCAGCGCCAGCTCGTGCTCCGCTACGCCCGGCTGGCGCGAGAGCGCGGGCTGGCAGTGCTGGGGGTGGTGTATCCGGGGGCCGGCCCGGCGCAGGTCGCGGCCGCTGTCAGCGAGGCCGGGCTCGACGGCGTCATGCTGGAGGGAGAATTTCCGGATGAGTTTCGGTTCCGGCAAAGCCTTGACAAGGCTCTCCGTGGCGCCGGAAGCAAAGCGCTGGTCCTCGCCGTTTCCCCAGCCGGCGAGTTGCGAAAGGACTCCGTTTCCCCGGTGGTGGCCGTTGAGGGCGTCGTCCCGGGAGTGGTTCAAACGGGCGATGCCGCGGTTGCCTCGGCGACGGCGGGGCTTTGGATCGACTCCAACATCTGGCTGGCGCGGTCGCTGCATCCGGCCGCGGCGGGACGCCCCATCTGGATTCGCCACGGTTACGGAACGGGCGATCTTGCGATGCTCTTGCGAAGCATTGCGGATGCGGCGGCAGCGGGAGGACGGTGGATTGTCGCGCTTCCGGACGGGCTTCGAGCCGGACTGTTTCGCAAGGATGACGGCGCCGTCTCGGACTGGCGCGAAATCAACGCCTATATCAGCTTCTTCGAGCGGCAGAAGCAGTGGCGGGAATTGCCTGCCTTCGGCAACGTGGCGATTGTGCTGGACGCGGCGGGCGCGAACCTGGCGCACTCGGAGGAGTATCTCAACCTGATCGCGCGCCGCCAGATTCCGTACCGCGTGATTGAGCGCGCGAAACTGGCGGCCGGATCGCTGGAAGGCCTGCGGGCGGTGGTGGCGTTCGATCTGGCTCCGCCTTCGGAGGTGGAAAGGAAGATTTTGATGGCCTTCGTGGCGCGTGGCGGACTGTTGCTCGGCGGTCCGCCTTGGGGAAAGCCGCCCGCGGATCAGTCCTACAATGTCCTGGCCTCGGGCGAAGGTGAGCTGGTCGTTTACAAGGACGATGCCCCGGATCCGGAAGGTGTCGCGAGAGACATGAACGACCTGCTCACCACGCCGGAACTGGGCGTCAGCTTGTTCGATGCTCCGGCCGTGCTCTCTTACGTGAGCGGACCGGCAAGCGGGGTTCGGCTGCTGGTGCAGGCCGTCAATTACGCCGGACAGCCGGCGGAGACGGTTACGATATGGGTGACTGGGAAATACAGTTCGGCGCGGCTGCTGGAGCCCGGGAGCCCGCCGGCGGTGCTGCCGCTGCGGCAGAGTGGCGGGCGGACCGAGGTTGTTCTGAAGAACCTCGCCGTGTACGGGGCCGTGGAACTGGAGTGACGGTGATTACAGGAGGGACTATGGCGAATTCGTTCGTATCCTCGCGGCGCGCGGTGATGAGAAGCGCGCTGGGCGGGCTGGCTGGAGCGGCGGCCGCGCGGGCCCAACAAAGAGGCGGCGCCGGCCGGCCGCAGGAGACGCGGGTTCTCTTTCTCGTGGGCGACTACTATCACAACGGCGCCATGCAGGAGTACGCCTGGCGCAAGGTTCTGAAATCGGCCGGCTGGCGCTTGATGTTCGCGCAAGCCCCGAGTTTCATTACCCCGGAGGTGATGGGGCGGACGGATCTCTACGTGCTTTGCCGTTACGCCACCAGCACGCAGCCGGAAAACATTTCTCTGGGGTGGTCGCCGGATAGGATTGTTGAGGAACGTCCGGCGCCGGACGTGTTCATGACGCCGGAGCACGAGGCGATGATCATCAGAAACGTTCGCCGCGGGATGGGGCTGGTGGCGGTTCACTGCTCGATCTGGAATCCGGAGAGCCGCGACTTTCTGGACCTGCTGGGCGTGGAGAAGCCGGTGATGCACGGCCCTGTGGTCAACACCAGGATCGTGGATTTGAACCCGGATCACCCGATCACGCAGGGGCTCGCGCCCTTCGGGATCGGGATCGATGAAGTGTTCGATGCGGTGATGAAGCCGGGCCGGCACGTGCCGCTGTTCCGTGCGGTTCAGGAACAGCCGAAAAGAAATGCGATCAGCGGCTGGTGCCGGGAAGAGGGCGAGGGCAGGGTGGTGGCGCTCTTGCCGGGCCACACGACCGGACCATACGGCAGCCGTGAGTTCTTGACGATTCTGTGGCGGTCCGCTCACTGGGCGCTGAGGCGGGATGTGCCGCCGATGCCGCAGGACGTCTTCACCGCGCGAAGCTGACGCCGCGCGGATTGTTGCCGCCGGCGGAGGAGCGCGGGACTTTCCGCGAAGGGGGAAAGGTATGTCTCACGCTGGATTCTTGACTCTGTTCCTGGCTGCGGCAAGTCTGCCAGGGGCGACGCTGTATGTTTCGGCCGAGGGGCGTCCCGACTGGAGCGGACGATTGCCGGCGCCGAACGCGCAACGCACCGACGGGCCGCTGCCCGGCCTCGCGGCGGCCCGGGATGCGATCCGAAACTTGCGCGAGAAGGGAGAGAGGGGATCCGTCACGGTGCAGGTGCGGGGCGGGACCTATTTCCTGAGCGAGCCTTTCGTGCTTGGCGCGCAGGATTCCGATGTGACCTATGCGGCCTATCCGGGGGAACGGCCCGTAATCAGCGGCGGGCGCAGGATTGAGGGCTGGACGAAGGGCGAACGATCCCTTTGGAGCGCGGCGGCGGACGGCGATTTCCGGCAACTCTTTGTGAACGGACGGCGGGCGCAACGGGCGAGGACTCCGAATTTCGGGTTCTTTCGAATCGACGGTCCGAGCTCGCAGGACAAGCCGTTCAAGCTGAAATACCGGGGGAACGACATACGCCCGGATTGGGCCGGCCAGGGAGTGGAGGTCGTCGCCCTGCTGGCTTGGGCGGAGCTTCGAATGCCGGTTGTGAGCGTGGACGAATCGGCGCGAGTCGCGACGTTGGCCGGAGATCCCAGGCCCTCGAACCGCGAGACGGACGCACGATACTTCCTGGAGAACGCCTCGGGCTCGCTCGATCAGGCCGGCGAGTGGCTTCTGAACCGCGGATCGGGCACATTGTCGTACTGGCCGCTGGCGGCCGAAAACGTCGCCGCTGCCGAAATCATCGCGCCTGTCTTGAGCCAGCTAGTGAGGCTGGAAGGCGTTCCCGCCGAGGGCAAGATCGTGCGCCGCGTGGTCTTTCGGGGGCTGGATTTCCGGCACACGGACTGGACGATGGGACCGCGGGGCTTCGCCGATTCACAAGCCGCGATCTCCGCCGCCAGCGCGTTTGAGGCGATCGGCGCGGAGGATTGCGCCGTGGAGAAGTGCGTTTTCACGCAGCACGGAGGCTACGCCGTCTGGTTCGGGCGCGGCTGCAAACGCAACCGCATCGCCGGCAACGAGATATTCGACATGGGCGCGGGAGGGATCAAGGTGGGCGAGACTGCCCAGCGGCAGGATCCCGCCGAACAGAACTTCGAGAACGAGATCACCGACAACCACATCCACAAGCTGGGCGAGGTGTACCCGTCGGCGGTGGGGGTCTGGGTGGGGCAAAGCGGGCGAAACCGCATCGCTCACAACCATATTCACGACCTCTACTACACCGCGATCTCGGTGGGCTGGACCTGGGGCTACGGACCGAATCAATCCAAAGAGAACATCATCGAGTACAACCACCTGCACCACATCGGCAAAGAGATGCTCAGCGACATGGGGGGCATCTATACGCTTGGGATGCAGCCCGGCACGGTGATCCGGCACAACTTGATTCACGACATTTACTCGTTCACATACGGCGGGTGGGGGATCTATCCCGATGAAGGATCGAGCGGAATGCTGATCGAGAATAACGTTGTGTATCGGTGCAAGAGCGCCGGGTTTCACCAGCACTACGGGCGGGAGAACGTGGTCCGAAACAATATCTTCGCCTTCAATCGCGACAGCCAGATCATGCGGACGCGCGCCGAGGCGCACCTGTCATTCACCTTCGAGCGCAATATCGTCTACTTCGATGAGGGCGTGCTCCTGGGCAGCAACTGGACTGGCGATCAGTTCAGGCTGAACCGCAATATTTACTTCGATACGCGCGGCGGCGAGATGCGGTTCGCGGGGATGAGCCTGAAGGAGTGGCGGCAGCAAGGTCAGGATCTCGAGTCGGTGGTGGCCGATCCGGGGTTCGTGGATGCGGGCAGCTACCGTTTTGATCTGCGCCCGGATTCGATCGCGCGGAAGATGGGTTTCCAGCCCATCGACTTGCGCGCCGTAGGGCCGCGGAGCGCTCCCGTCCCGTGACCTGGCGGGCGCAGCGGCACGGTGGAAGACCGGCGGGCCGGAAGGCGGCTCAGGTTTCCAAGCGGTACGCCGCGGCGGCGGAGCGGCCAAAGATCCAGGCCTTCTCGGCGGCGGTCAGGGGCTCAACCGCGCGGGCCGCGGCCTGGAACCATCTCTCGTAGCTGGCGGCCACGAGGCATACCGGCCAGTCGGAACCGAACAGGAGCCGCCGCGGGCCGAAAGTCTCCAACGCCGTGTCGATGTATGGCTGGAGGTCTTGTGGCGTCCAGGACGCCGGATCGGCGGCGTTCACCAGGCCGGAGAGTTTGCAGTAGAGGTTGGGACGCCTGGCGGCCTCTCTCATGTTCTCCCGCCAGGGGGAGAGGATGCGCTCACGGATGCGGGGCTTGGCGAGGTGATCGACGACGAACGTAACGTCTGGCAGAGCGCCCGCAAGGGCGGCAGCGCCCGGAAGTTGGTTCTCGGAAAGAAGCAGATCGTAAGCCAGTCCGGCGCGGCCCAGCGCCCTGAGCCCTTCCTCGAAACGCCGGCGGCGGCCGGACAGTTCGCCCAGTTCCACTCCCGCCCGCGCCCCTCTGAGTTTCTTGCGGGACGCGTATTGCTCCAGGAGACGCGCCAAATCCGGATCGCCGACGGGCAGCCATGCCACGACAGCGCGAAGCGGCTCATGCCGGTCCGCAAGGTCCAGCAGCCAGTCCGTTTCGTCGAGGCTGGAGCGAGCCTGCACGACTACCGCTCCCTGGATTCCCTGCCGGTCCAGTTCGGGCTTGAGTTCGCTCGGGCCGAAGTCGGCCTTCATGATCGGGTTCGTGATCCAGGCGTACTGCTTTGGGTCATAGTTCCAAAGATGTACGTGGGCATCGATGGCCGTCTCGGAGCGGGCCGCCCACGCACACGCGGCCGCGGATCCGAGGAAGGCGCGGCGGGAAAGGGAAATCATGGTCTCTTCTGGATGCCCATGATGCGCAGATAGCCCCACGCTCTTCGGCCATCCGGCGACGCGCCGGGAGCGAACCACTGCTCGTGGTGGAAGAGGTAGGGATTGGCGGCCCCGTCCTCGGGCCGGTCCATATCCCCCAGCACAACCTTGATCCGCACGGTGGCCGGTCCCAGTTCCGGGGAGTAAAAAACGCCTGGCGACGTTTCGACGCAAGGATCGAAGCGAATCGCCCACTCGATGACATATCCTTTGCCGCCGGGTTTGGGGCGGGCGGCGCACTGCTGCGCGCCGTCTTCGATCCACTTCCGGTAGGTCTCCCAGGCGGCCGCCCTGGAGCGAGGCTCACCCTCGAGAATGCCGCCGGCGCCAACACCGCCGGCTCTGGACTTAGTCAGGTTACAAACCATTTGCCAAGAGGTACCGTTGCCTTCGGCGTCGAGCCGGAGCGGGGATTCGCCCGCGAACAGCAGGATCTCCATCTCGTCGCCAAGCCAGGGGTATCCTTCGCGGGTCAACTCGTGCGCCTTCGGGTTGGAGGGAGGGAGATAGCGGGGTGTGTCGATGCCGTAGAGGAGGTCGTCGGTGACATCGGCGGCAAAGTAAAGGTGCTTGCCGTCATGCTTGACAAAGCCCTTCAAGGAGGAGTCCTGGTCATCGGTGACGGGATGAAACGCAGGCCACCAGTCTTTGACTCCGGTGAACTGTGAGGCGTCGTCCCACTCGCCAGGGGAGAGAACTCCGTCCAGCACAGGCGGCTTGCCGTAGTAAGAGACGAGAGGGGCGCTCTTCTCCTGGGCTCTTGCCAAGGGCGCAGACCAGAGCGCCGCAACAGCCAGGCAGAACAGCGGAAACACGATCCGCATCCTTGCAGTGCGCATGGAAGCCTCCTCGTCCCGGCGTCAAGCCGGCGGCGCCGGCGGCAGATCCGGGTTGGGTCTGTCGTAGCGTCCCTCGATGTAAGGGTACTTCTGCGCGATCCCGGGCTTCAGTTCCACTCCGAAACCCGGGCGCTCGAACAGGGTCATGTATCCCTTCCTGACCACCAGCGGGTCTTTGAAGATCTCCTCCTTGAAAGGATTGTAGGTCTGATTCAATTCGAGCATGAGGTGATTCGGGATGGCGGCTACGAGAGCCGCGTTCGCCATGGTCGTGAGGCCGCCGTGCCAGTTATGCGGGCAGCAGGGCTTGCCGCGCAGCGCCGCCATCCTGGCGATATGCCAGGCCTCCGTAACGCCCGTAACGTTGCAGTCCGGTTGAACGATGTCGTAGGCGTCGCGGTCGATCCACTCTTTGAATTCAAACCGCGTGGTCCTGCTTTCTCCGCCTGCGACGAGGACCGTAGGGAGGGCCTGGTTGATCTTGAGGTGCGCTTCCAGCGCGCCCTCTCCCGAGGTGCTGACCGGTTCTTCGAACCACAGGAACTTGAGCTCTTCAAGAACCGGGCACAATTCGAGGCATTGATCCAGGTTCCATCGCATGTTGCTTTCCTGCATCAGGTCGAAGCCCGGCCCCACGGCTTCACGCATCTTGCGGAGATATGGGATGTACTTCTGAATCGTCATGCCGCTGTTGCGCCACTCGGTTCCGATGCGGAACTTGAAGGCGGTATAGCCGGCCTCCTTGTGGCGGACGGCTTCGTCGATCAAGTCTTCCGGACGTTTGTACCAGGCGTAGGAGACTCCGCCGGAGGCGTACATGCGGATGCGCGGCTGAGGAGGCGCGTCCGTCGCCAGCAGCTTGTAGACCGGCATATTCCTGGCCTTTCCGATGATGTCCCACAACGCCATGTCCACGCCGGCCCATGCGGCAGCCCCAGGCCGGCCACGCTGCGGGCCCCAGCTTACGGTCAGGTGCTCCAGGTCGAAGGGGTTCTTGCCGAGCAGGACGGGCTTGATCCACTCCTCAATCGTCTGTTTGAGTTGTGGCGGGCCGCCGTAAGGGCTGGATTCCCCGATGCCGACGATACCCTTGTCGGTATAGACCTCGACAAGGACGGCATCCGTCTTCCAGGTGACGGCCCTGCCGACCAGCCACTGCCTGCCGGGAGGCAGTTCGTAAGACATCAGGGTCACCTTGATGTCCGTGATCTTCAGGTTCTCGCGGACGACGCCTTCCAGCGGATGAATTCGAGCGCGGAAGTTGCCGCCGGCGGTTTTTTCCTGCGCCTTTCCTTTCGTTTGCCCCGCTCCGTAAGCGGTTGCGAGGGCGCTTGTCCCAAGCAGAAATGATCTGCGTGCCAGCATAGACGGCTGCCTTTCGAAAGTTTTCCTGCCGCCCTGAGGCTGAATGAGCCCGCGTCGCGGCAGGAGGCAGTATACACCCATCGCAGACGACAGCGCTGCGGCTGTCCGCTCTATTCCAGGGTCGAGGATTCAGCGCGAATTGCGCGCCGGAGACAGTTCCGGGTTACAATGGGCGCACTATGCGCAGGCGAGATTTCTTCCGTACCGCTCTTTCCCTTCCGGCGACGGGCTTGTTCGCCCCGCTGGAGAGACTCACGGCCGCCGACCGCGGCAAGGTGCTCATCACGGACATCAAGATGAAGGGCATCTCGGGCGTCGGCCATACGCTGATTCGCATCGACACGGACGCGGGCGTCTCCGGCTATGGGGAGTCCGGCGTCACGCAATCCATGATGAAGGCCTGGCTGGAGATTTACCGGCCCATGCTGCTCAAGCAGGACCCGCTGGCCATTCAA